>Ga0335075_10000033_pt1 | contig 303441 bp, 278 predicted proteins | sample Lox_Sample_24_FD_206723 | JGI IMG/M metagenome (GOLD analysis project Ga0335075, IMG submission 206723) | Soil microbial communities from Loxahatchee National Wildlife Refuge, Florida, United States - Lox_Sample_2.4 | ecosystem: Environmental > Terrestrial > Soil > Wetlands | place: USA...
TGGTCCTGGATCTCTCCGCGCAGCACGGTCTCGGCCGGCTTGACCGTTGCGTCGAGCTCGCCGAACGACTCGAGCAGTGGGTCGCCCACCCGTCCCCTAATGCGAATTTCATAGCTGGCCGGTGTCACACGCGTGAGCACTCTCTCAGCCGCAGGGGTGAGCCAACTTCACCCGGCGGGGGTGAACACGAGTCCGTCGACCTCGACGGCGGCGGCCACGGGATCGGTCCGCAAAAGCGCGCCGACGATGCCCGTCCCGACATCCGCCCGGGCCCCCGGACCAGTGATCACCAGCGCGTGTCTCGCCGCCATCCGAGCCAGGGCCAGGCGCGAGCCGCGGAAGTGGGCGGGATCGGCGGCGGCCATCACGACGGCATCGGCGCCGACCTGCGCGGCCACCGTCCTGGTCTGCCTGATCGGGCTGGCGGCTCCCAGATACGCGATGCGCCAGCCGCGCCGGCGCAGCACGAGTGCGGACGCGATCGCGTAGATGGGGTTCGTCTCGAGCGGAGGACATGCGATCACGGCCGTGCGGCGGCCTCCCCGATCCCAGCCGCTGGCGAGCGACAGGAGGCGCTGCTCGAGCAGCCCGTGCGCGAACTGCTCGTGCTCAGCGTCGGGGCGGCGTCCCCAGTTCGCCTCGAGGCCCTCGAGGCAGGGCAGGATCACCTCGGCCAGCGCGACCTCGGTGCCGAACGCGAACAGCTCGTCGAGCGCGTTGTCGGCGCCCTGAGCGTTTAGCCGCTCGAGGGCCCGCCTGAGGCGGACACGGAGCTGGTCGAGGACGACCGGACGAGCGTCACCTGCCGGCGGCGGCTTCGTCACCTACCCCCCGGTGGAGCTGGTCGTCGTGGTGGTGGTCGTAGTCGTGGTGGTGGTGAGAGTGGTCGTGACCGTCTGCGTCGTGGGAGGGGCGGTGACGGTGGTCGTGCTCGTCGGTACATGGACCGAGATATTCGTGCTGCCCGGATTGGCCGCCGTGGTGGTCTGGGTCGTGGTCGTGGTGCTGGTGGATCCCGCACCGGTGATGGCCAGGGCGATCCCCGCACCGACGAGCAGCGCGACAACCGACGCGAGCAGCGTCATCCAGATCGTCGAGCGATGAGGCTGTTCCGGGGGGCCGGGAGGCCGTCCTGGGGAGCGGGGAGGCCATCCCGGGGAGCCGGGGCCGCGCGTGACGTCATCCTCGGCCATGGCGATCGACACGGATCGTCCGGCTCGGAGGGGTGAGGGGGAATCACCCGCCGGGGGTGATTGCCCGTCACCCGAGACGGATCGAGCATGTCGCCCAGCGGTGACCGACCGAAAAGACCCAACCAACAGCGGAGCCGATCGGTCCGGTGCGGCGCCGGCACAGGCCGCGCGACGCCCGTCCCGCCGGAGGGTATGGGGTGTCCGCGCGCTGCTCACACTGGCGACGCTGCTGACCGTCGTCGGCATCCTCGCGGTGTTCGCCAACCGGCAGGTGCTGGATGCGAACAACTGGTCGAACACGAGCACCGCGCTGCTCCAGAACCCGGCCATCCGGACCGAGCTCTCGGAGTACCTCGTGCAGCAGCTCTACGCGAACGTGAACGTGTCCGGCCAACTGAAAGCCGCGCTCCCGCCGAAGCTGCAACCGCTGGCCGGACCCGTGGCGGGCGGGCTGCAAAACCTGGCTCAGAAGGCCGCGTACGAGCTGCTCGGGCGACCCGAGATACAGGCTGCTTGGAAGTCGGCAAACCGGCTCACGGCCAAGGAGTTCATCGACATCGTCGAGGGCAACTCGAGGCTCGTGTTGCTGAACGGCAACGCCGTGTTTCTCGACCTGCGACCGATCGCCGCCGACCTCGCCTCGCAGATTGGCCTGCCGTCGTCGCTGGTGAATTCGATCCCGCCGGACGCCGCGCGCCTGAAGATCCTCCAGAACGACCAGATCAAGACAGTTCAGAACGCGGTCGAGGTGCTGAGAGGGCTCGCCATCATTCTGCCGGCGCTCTCCTTGATCCTGGCCGCACTGGCGATCTACCTGTCGGAGGGAAGGCGCCGGCGCCTCCTCTTCATCTGCGGCGTCGACGCCGTGATCGCTGGGCTGATCGTGCTCATCGCGCGCAACTTCGCCGGGCACCAGATCGTGAACTCGCTCGTCACGACCGATTCGGTCAGACCCGCAGCTCAGGCCGCGTGGTCGATCGGCACCTCGATGCTGAGCGATATCGCCCAGGCGACGATCCTCAGCGGGGTTGTCGTCATGCTCGCTGCATCGCTCGCGGGCCCAAGCCGGCCGGCGACCGCCGTCCGGCGTGCCATCGCTCCATGGCTTCGCGAACGCGTCACGACTTCGTACGCAGTGATCCTGGCGGTGCTGCTCCTGATCGTGCTGTGGGGACCCTTCCCCGCGACCCGGATGCCGATCCCGGTCCTGCTCCTGATCGTGTTTGCCTGGCTGGGCACCGAGGCTCTCCGGCGTCAGACCGCGGTGGAGTTTCCCGATGCGCAGATAGGCGACACGTTCGCGGGCATCCGGACGCGTCTCGGTCGTCGGCCAAGGCTCCCGGGGCGGCGCCGGCCATCCGCCCCGGCGCCGCCGATCGCGGGTGGAAGCGGCGCGCCGTGGTCGGCCGTTCCAGATGACCGCTTGAGTCGGCTCGAGCGCCTGGCCGCGCTGTGGGATGCGGGCGCGCTCACCGATCAGGAGTTCGCGGCCGAGAAGGCGGCCCTGCTGGCCGGGCCTCGGTCGGACGCAGAGCAATGACAAGAATCGAGGAAAGGCAATGACATGTTCATGAGGCGCAGACGACCGCTGCTCGGCGCAGCGATGCTCGGCGGCACGTACATGGCCGGGCGAGCCTCGCAGCGCGCGGCGTACCGCGAGGACGATGAGGAGCAGCGGATCCAGGCGCTCGAGCAGGAGTCGGCGCCCGCCGCGCCCGCGCCGGCGGCCGCGCCGGCCGCCGGGCCGTCGGCCGGGGGCGAGCTCGTGGCGCAGCTGAACCAGCTGAGCTCGCTGAAGCAATCCGGGGCCCTGAGCGCCGAGGAATTCGAGACCGCCAAGCAGAAGCTGCTGGCGGGTTAGGAGATCTGCGATGTCAATCGGACCCGTGCAGGTGCTCGTCATCGGCTTCGCCGGCGGCGATTTCCATGGCCAGATCAGAGAGGAGCTCGCTCGGCTGCGAGAGCACGACGTGGTTCGCCTGATCGACGTGCTGTTCGTCCGCAAGGACGCCGACGGGAACGTCGAGCGCCTCCAGCACAGCGACCTCAGCGCCGACGAGGCGAGCGAGCTGGGTGCGATCGCCGGTGCGCTGATCGGACTCGGCGCCGGCGGCGTCGAGGGCGCCGAGGCGGGCGCCGAGCTGGGTGCGGAGGTGGCGGCCGAGGACCACGTCCTGCCCGAGGGCGTGTGGTACGTCGACGACGTCCTGCCCAACGACACGGCGGCAGCGGTGGCGCTCATCGAGCATCGGTGGGCGATCGGCCTGCGCGACGCGATCCGCGACGCCGGGGGCTTCCACCTGGCTGACGCATGGATCCATCCGCTCGATCTCGTGGCGATCGGGGCGATCGCGGCCGAGGAGGCCGAGCAGGTAGCCATGTGACCGGGGCTAGGCGATCGGGAGACCGTGCCCGGCGGCCGCTGCCGGGCGCGGTCCCGGTGCCGGCTGTTCCTCCTCGTCGGTGTCCCAGCGCACGACGGTCCCGGCGATGCGGTCGTGAAGTCCGCGTCGGCGGTCGTCGGTGAGCACGGGCAGGAAGCCGGCGCCGAGTGGCAGCGTCGCGAGCGCCATGCCGACGGCGCGGCGGAACGACTGCTTGAATTTGATCCGGCCTCCGTCCGCGCTCACCACGCGGATCCCGAGCAGCCGGCTGCCCGGCGTCTGCCCGGTCAACGTCCAGAAGGTGACGAAATACAGCGCGCTCCAGACGATCCAGGCGGCCGCCCCGAACAGCGCGCCGACCAGGTCGATGCTGCCGTGGTGGCCGAACGCGGACGCGATCAGGTTGACGGCGCCGCCGATCAGCAACGCGATCACGTTGATGGCGAGCGCGTCGAGGCCGATCGCGACCGCGCGGGTCACGAACCCGGCATAGCCGGACGGGGCCGCCCGGCTCACTCGATCGCGGGGCGGTGCCGGCGCCCGATCAGGCGTCGCGCGAAATTCTCCGCGGCGACGTCCGCCACGGCGGTCCGCGTGCGGACCCCTACCGCGACGTCATCGGCGAGGCCGGCGGTCTGGTGGGCCAGCGCGGCGCGGAGCTCAGGCGAGCGGGTCACGTAGTCGAGCACGAGCCGCATCTCGTCGCTTTCGAGCAACCGCGCGGTGAGCTCGTCGATCAGGCGGCTGTCCATCACCCGGGTGATCAGGCGGTCGAGCCCCGGGTCGTCGAGCGCGCTTGCCACCAGCGCCTCGGTGGCGGGGTGGTTGATCACCACCGTCACCACGCGGTCGAAAGCGCCGCTTGAGAGCAACCGGTCGACCAGCTCATCGGCCAGCCCCGAGTACACGATCTGCTCGCCGAGCCGCCGCATCAGCCGGCCGCCGGTGGCGCGCATCTGCGTGCTGCCTCGGCGGACGAGCTCGCGTCCCTCAGCGCCGAACGCGGTTGAGGCCTCATCGGCACGCCGGCGAAGTGGCGCCCCTAAGGGAGACCGCCACACCGCCGCGGCCGGCCAGGCGGCCACAGAAACGGCGCGCGCGCCGGCTGACAGCGCCGCCCGCGAGCGGCGCTCGGCGTCGGCCGCAGCGCCCAGAAGGACGTAGGGGAGAGGGGCTCGTCCATTGGGGTCGGCCATGCTGACTAGTCCCGAACCATGGCGAGACCCTTGAACCGTTTCGGCACGTTGCGCTCCTTCGGCGGTGTCCAATCGGGTGCAAGCGTCGGTCGCAGACGGGTGAATCGACATCGCCCGCGGCGGGTGATTAGCCCTTACTTGGTGCTGGCCGGCTGGCCGGCTGGCGGCCGGCGGCCAGGCTCGCGCTCATCTTGATCGCCTTGACCGCGCCGGTCGCTCCCGCCTGAAGGGTGAAGCCGAGCGCGACGACGAAGATGCCGGGAACGAGCAGGACGTGGGAGCCAAGCATCAGCAGACCGATCCGCCCGAGTCCGTAGCCCGGGGCGGAGACGGCCGCTCCGACCGCTCCACTGACCGCGCTTGCCGCGAGCTTGTCGCGCCTTGATGCCGTCCGCTTGACGCCGATCAGGCGCGCCGGCACCCCGACGTAGCAGACCATCATCAGCCCGACCACGAGGCTCAGGAACAGGGCGAACCACGGCCGGCCCGAGCGTGAGACGATCAGCGTCGCGAACGCCAGTAGCAGGCCGGCGGCGAAGCCCCAGGTGAGCACGATAGCTAGCCGTGAGCGCGCGGTCTCGAACCCGCGCCGGATGTCGGGTGGGCCACCGCCGGCGATCGCGAAGGCGAACACTGCGTTCAGGAAGAAGGCGGCCGCGGTGATCGCGGCGACCAGGAGCACGAGCGGAATCAGGATCGGCCCGCGGATGATGTGGAAGCTCTTCCCGTGCAGGACGTGGACCTTGAGGTCGAGCATCGCGAGCCAGATCCACATCGCGGGCAGGATCTGGATCAGCGTGAGCCGCCAGTTGGAAAAGACGAGCCGGAGCCCCTCGAAGAGCATCGTGAAGGCGCCGACCACGAGCGCGAGCGGGGCCAGCCACCGGCGCGAGCGGCTGAGCCGCAGCACGGCCTCCTCGACCATCGCGTCATCGCCCTCGGTGATCGCATGGATGAGCGTGCGGACGCGAGCAAACAGGGCGGCGCGCTGCAAGGTCGACGCACTGTCCAGCCGGCTCGGGTGATCGGACATCACCCGGCTGGGGTGACTGAGGGTCCGTAGGGAAACAAGGTTGCTGGAGCTGGCGAGTGGCTGGGGCCGCCTGGGGGGAGGCGGCGAACCGAGACGTACTGGTGGTACGGCGGGTTCGCCGCCTCCCGTCAGGTGGTTCCAGACGCCGCCAGAACAGCAAGATTGTTTTTCTACGGGCCCTAAGGCTCAGCCGCGGCGCATGAGCCGGCCGACGGCCGACATCAGCTCGTCGGTCTTCTCGTCGCGCTCGCTCGCGCTGCGGGCGCCCAGCACGCAGTGGTGAGCGTGGTCGTCGAGCAGTCCGAGCCCCACCTTGTCCAGCGCGGCCTGGGCGGCGCTGATCTGGGTGAGGACGTCGATGCAGTAGCGGTCCTCGCGCACCATGCCCTCGATCCCGCGAATCTGCCCCTCGATCCGTGCCAGGCGGGCCAGAAGCTGATCCTTGGTGGCGGTATATCCCCGGGTTGGTGGCATCGGACGCTCGCTTGCCCGCGAAGTATACAGATACCCGGTAGGGGTATTGTTTGTGAATGGCGATGAGCGATGTCCTCGATCTGATCTGGCACGTCGTCAGAGATGCTCTGCTGATGGCGTGGGAGGTGTGGTGGGCGCTCGTGCTCGGGTTCGCCATCTCGGCGATGGTGCAGGCCTGGGCGCCACGCGAGCGGGTGCAGCGCGCGCTCGGGGAAGGCGGAGCCCGCCCGGTGGCGGTGGCCACGGCGCTAGGGGCCGCGTCGTCGTCCTGCTCCTACGCCGCGGTCGCGATCGCGCGGTCGCTATTCGCCAAGGGCGCCAGCGCCGCGAGCTCGCTGGCCTTCCAATTCGCGTCGACCAACCTCGTGTGGGAGCTCGGCGTGGTGCTCTGGGTGCTGATCGGCTGGCAGTTCACCGTGGCCGAGTTCATCGGCGGCCTGGTGATGATCGCGCTGATGACCGTGCTGCTCAGGCTGTTCGTGAGCCCCCGCGCCGAGGCGGTGGCGCGCGCGCATGCCGTGGGGGCCCGTGGCGGCCACGAGCATGGCGCGGTGTCCTCGGCACGGCTGGGCTGGCGCGAGCGGCTGCTGAGCGGCGAGGGCTGGGGCGACGTGGCCGACAACTTCCGGATGGACGTGCTGATGCTATGGAAGGAGATCGCCATCGGCTTCCTGCTCGCCGGCGTGGCCGCGCAGTTCAGCGACTCGTTCTTCACCTCGCTGTTCCTCGCCCACGCGCCTCGTCCGATCCCCACGCTCGAGAACGTCCTCGTCGGGCCGGTGATCGCGGTGCTCAGCTTCGTCTGCTCGGTGGGCAACGTGCCGCTCGCCGCCGTCCTGTGGTCGGGCGGGATCAGCTTCGCCGGCGTGCTCTCGTTCCTGTTCGCCGACCTGATCGTGCTGCCGATCATCGTGATCTATCGCAAGTTCTACGGCCGCGGCTACGCGGTCCGGATCGTCGCGCTGATGTTCGTGACGATGGTGCTTGCCGCACTTGCGGTCGATGGCGTATTCAGCCTGCTCGGCTTGGTTCCCTCGGGCGCACGGCCCTCACGCGCGGATGTGTTCGGCTCGGTCGGGGTCGACTACAAGCTGGTCCTGAACGCGCTTGGGGGGCTGGTGTTCGGTTCGCTGATGGGGCTGAGCGCGCGGCGGGGAACGGCAGCGCACCACCACCATCATCATCATCATGCCCATGCGTGACGGTTGCGCCGGCGATCAGGCGCAGGCCCGTCTCAGCCCGCCGCGGCCGTCGCGCGAGAGGTGCTTGCCGGCTCCCGCGGGCCAGGCTCCTCGGCGCCGACCCCGACGAAGTCGCGCTGGCGGATCAACACCAGCGTGAGCGCGGCGGCCGCGAACGAGACCACGGCGCCGATCAGGATCACCGTGTTCATGCCGTCGACGAAGCCTGCGCGGGCCGCGCCGGCGGCGAGCCCGCGCAGGTGCGCCGGCACCGTCTGGATCGCCTGAAGGACGCTGCCGTTGCTCACCGAGGCGGCGAGCGCGTGGGCCTGCCCGGCCAGCGGGGTGCCACCCAGGTGTGACACCACCGTGCTGTCTGCCTGGCTGGCCAGGATGCTCCCGAGGGCGGCGACGCCGGTGGCGATCCCGACCTGGCGCAGCGTCGAGTTGATTCCCGACGCCATCCCGGCCCGGGCCGGCTCGACCACGCCGACCGCGGTCGAGGCGAGCGGGACGTTGACCAGACCGGCGCCGATACCGGCCACGATCATTCCGGGCAGCAGATGGGTCCAGCCGTCTCCCACGGTGATACCGCGCATCAGCAGCAGGCCGGCGCCGATCAGCGCGAAGCCGGGCGCGATCAGCATCCGCGTCGGCACCTTCCCGGTGAGCCGGCCGGCCACACCGGCGGTGACGAAGATCCCGCCCGTCATCGGCAGCAGTCGCACGCCAGTGTCGAGCGCGGAGGAGCCAAGCACGTTCTGCAGGTACAGGACGATGTAGGTGAGCAGCGAGAACAGCGAGGCGGAGATCGCCCAGGCGGCGATCAGGCCGCCGTTGAAGGTCGGGACGCGGAGCAGGTGGAGGTCGAGCATCGGGGCCCGCGAGCGCAGCTCGATGACAAGGAACAGCGCGATCAGGACCACGGCGACGATCAGCGACCCAGCCACCGTGGTCGAGCCCCAGCCGTCGGGGTGGCTTCGGATCAGCCCGTACACCAGCGCGGTCAGCCCGAGCGTGAACGTGACGAAGCCGGGCCAGTCGGGGCGGCTCGCCACCGGCGCCCTCGACTCCCGAACCTCCCTCAGCGTCACGATCAGCGCGAAGACCCCGATCGGGACGTTCACGAAGAAGATCCACCGCCACGAGAGCCCGCTGGTCAGCGCGCCGCCGAGGACCGGTCCGATCGCGATCGCGACGCCGGTGACGGCGCCGAACACTCCGAAGGCGACGCCGCGCTCCCGGGGTGGGAAGGCGTCGGCGAGCAGCGCGAGCGAGGTCGCGAACATGATCGCGCCGCCGATCCCCTGAAACGCGCGGGACAGAGCCAGGAACGTCGGGTCCTGCGCGATCCCGCACAACGTCGAGCCGAGCGTGAACACGACGATCCCGACGGCGAACACCAGCCGTCGACCGACCAGGTCTCCGACGGATCCGGCGGTGAGCAGGAAGGCCGCCAGCGTCAGCGCGTAGGCGTCGATCACCCACTGGAGGTCGGCCAACGACGCGTGGAACGCCTGCTGGATGTACGGCAGCGCGACGTTCACGATCGTGATGTCCAGCAGCAGCATGAACACACCGGTGCAGACGGCGAGCAGGGTCCACCACTTACGGTCCATCTGGCTACCTCCAAGGCACCGCCGTCAGGCGCTGCCGACCTTCGTCAATTTCCTGTGCGGACGATCCACCCTAGCATATATACTGAGTGGATGATCAGTAATTCGCCGCGCAGGCGTGGAAGACCGTCCGGCGGGGGGCGCGAAGCGATCCTCGCCGCCGCGCTGGCGCTGCTGCGCGAACGCGGAATCGCCCGGGTGACCTCGCGGGAGGTGGCGGCGCTGGCCGGCGTGTCCGAGGCGAGCGTCTTCTACCACTACAAGGACCGCGCGGGTCTGCTTCAGGCCGTGTTCGAGGAGGGTCTCGCGCCGCTCGCGGAGCTGACCCTCGGTGGAGCGCTGACCGGTGGCTGCGTGCACGATGTCCTCACCGTGCTCGGGACCACCCTCGAGGGCTTCCTCGACCAGGCGCTCCCCGTGGTCGCGGCGGCCCAGTCGGATATCGCCCTTCGCGACGCGATCACTGGCTACATGAGCGAGCGAGATCTCGGCCCTCACCGCGGGGTGCGAGCGCTAGGCGGCTACCTCGCCGCCGAGCAGGCCGCGGGCCGGGTTCGGGCCGGCGTCGATCCGTACGCCGTCGCGATGATGTTCGTGGGCGCCTGCTACACCCGCGCCTCGCAGCGGCAGATGCCGGGCCACACGGGGGATTTGCCGGCGCTCGAGGACATCGTGCGCACGACGGAGGAGCTGCTGCGGCCCTGAGGCGCCGCGTCCAGGCGCCGTCGCCCAGGCGCCGCCGAGGCGCCGCTGCCCACTCAAACTCGCGCTTGCCCGTGGGTTTATGATCGGGCCGTGCCCGGTTGACGTTAGAACCAAGCGCACCGCGCATACTCCGCTGCCACGGAGCCCGAGCGGCTGGGTGGCGGTGCGCGTGCACCGCCTCGGTTGTACGTGCCCGCCGGCTGGCATAGCCTTGCCGTCCGCCCGTGACGTCATCACGCTTGCCCGATCGCACCGAGTCCTCGCGGGTGCGGTTTCGGGCGGGGGTCAGGCGTGGGGTCCCGTTCGGCGTGGCGGTGTTCCTGATCGCGGTGTCTTACGGCGTGCTGGCCCGACCGGTCATGGGACCGGTCGCCCCGATCGTGATGTCGATCGTCCTGTTCTCCGGATCGGCGCAGCTGGGGTCGCTCGCGATCCTGGCCGCCGCCGCCGCGGCCATCGTGGCCTCGAGGATGCGCCCGTGACCGCGGTGTGGGTCACGGTCGGCGCGCTCGCGTTCGCGACCGCGGCGCTGAAGCTGGTCGGCCCGCTGGCGCTGGGCGGCCGCCCGCTGCCGCCGCGGGCGATGAGCGTCGTCGAGCTGCTCGCGGCGTCACTGCTGGCGGCGCTGGTCGTCGTCGAGACGTTCGGCCAGGGCCGCTCGCTGGTTCTCGACGAGCGCGTGCCCGGGGTGGCGTTCGCGGCGATCGCGCTACGGTTGCGCGCGCCGGTCGTCGTCGTGGTGCTGGGGACGGCGGCGGTGGCGGCGCTGTGGCGCCTGGTTTCTAGGCGGATGGCCCATGCATTTCAGGCCAAACCACCCCCTGGGGGCGGCGCCAGGCGCACATAAGCATGCCCTCGATGCTTATGTCGCCGAGGTGGCCGCGGGGCGGGGGGTTTCGGCGGGTTTTGCAGGTGACGACGTGGCGGTTCCCGGCGGTGAGACGTCGGCGAGACGTCGTGTTGCGGTGGCGAGACGTCGTGTTGCGGTGGCGAGACGTCGTGTTGCGGTGGCGAGACGTCGCGTTACGGTGGCGAGACGTCGCGTTGCGATGGCGATGCGCGTCAGGCGGGCACGATGGCCGGACCGCCGTTGGCCTCGGGCGGGCGCTCCAGCGTGGCGAGCTCGGCGGAAGACTCCTCGCGGGGCGCCAGCGTGGGGTCGGCGTGGACGATCAGGACGGGAATCGGACTGTGGTTGAGCGCGTAGTGGCTGACGCTGCCGAGCAGCGAGGCCGCGAGTGCGCGCCGGCCGCGCGAGCCCATGACGAGCAGGTCATGGTCGCCCGACTTGACAGCGTGCATCAGCGCCGTCCGGATCGGCCGGCGGCTGACGACGGTCGTTACGGGCACGTCGGCCGGAACGCGGGCGACCGACTCCCGCATGATCTGGACGGCCTCGCGCTCGAGGTCCACTGCGGACACGGCGGCGGCGTTGGTGGCGATCGAGGAGGCGGCCCAGGCCGGCGGGTGACAGACGGCGGTCAGGATCGTGATTCGCCCGTTGCCGGCGCGCGCCATGTCGATCGCTTCGTCGAGGGCTCGCTGCGCGTGGTCAGAACAGTCGACACAGACGAGGATTTTTCGGAACATGACAGTTCTCCACTACCTCGAGAAAGATTGGCATGCCAAATATTAGCATCGCAACCGCTATCATGGGACGGTGAGATGGAGGCTTCCGGGGCGTCCGATTTCGTCGCGGGGTTCGACGCACTGGCCCAGGCGGTCCGGCGCGCGCGGGGCGCCAACGGCGCGTCGGCCAACGGCGGTCTGACGCTGTCCCAGTACGGGCTGCTCGAGGTGCTCGCCGACCGGGAGACCGCGCGGGTACAGGAGCTGGCCGCGCACGCCGGGATCACGGCGTCGACGGCGACGCGCATCCTCGACGCGCTCGAGCGCCGCGGCGTGGTGCGGCGAACTCGCGTGGATGAGGACCGGCGCGCGGTGGCCGTAACGCTGACCGACGCCGGCCGGCACCTCGTCCGCGCCGAGCAGGAATGGCTTCGCGGCCGCCAGCGGGCGTTCTATGCGGCCCTTCCCGCCGGCGAGCGGGACCTCGCGCCCGACCTGCTGTTCCAGCTCGCGGCGCTGATCGACGAGCTGGCCGCCGGGCCGGACCGGCGCCGCTAGCGCCCGCACGGGCGTCCGTCCATAACAACACGCATAAATTCCATATACGGCTGGGCAACATGGACGGTCGGTCGGCCTCCATATAACGGGCTTCGCATAAGACGGCAACCACAAGGAGCCATTTCACATGCGGAGAGTCACAAGGCTGAGCGCGGCCGCGGCGGTGGTCACGGCCTGCGCGATTGGCGGTTCGGCGGCGGCAGTGTCGGCCCATCAATCGCACGCCGACCACGATGGATACTGGCAGAAGATCAAGCACGTGCTGCTGATCTCGGTCGACGGGATGCACCAGTCCGATCTCGACTGGTACGTCGCCAACCACCCGGATTCCGAGCTGGCCAAGCTCGCCGAGGGCGGCGCCGAATACACCGACGCGCACACCTCCGACCCCTCGGACTCCGATCCGGGCGGCACGGCGATCATCACCGGTGGCGACCCGAAGGTCACCGGCATCTACTACGACGACGAGTACAGCCACGACGTGTTCCCGGCGGGGACGACGAACTGCTCCGGGCCGGTTCCGGGCGGCGACGTGATCTACGACTCGCCGGACGACAAGCTCGCCAACGTGCCCGATCTGCTCACGGGCAGCACCACCAACACATTCCCGTCGTTCGACGAGGGCGGCTCGATCTACTCGGGCAACGGCGGTACCAGCGGCAAGTTCCCCGGCGATGACACGGACCCGGGGCTGATCATGAACCTGAGTGACCACCCGCAGTCCGGTCTGAACCCGGCGACCTATCCGGTCGATCCGAAGACGTGCAAGCCGATCCAGCCGTGGGACTTCGTGGGCGTCAACACGATCTTCCAGGTGATCCACAACGCCGGCTTGCGGACGGCCTATTCCGAGAAACACGCGATCTACTCGTCGTTCAACGGCCCCGGCTCGGGCGGCATGAGCATCGACGACTTCTTCGCCCCCGAAATCGACTCCCAGGCGGTCGAGCCGAACGGCACGCCGTACCCGGTCGATGGCGCGTGGACGGCCGACAACGTCGCGACCCAGCAGTACGACTCGTACAAGGTCCAGGCGGTCATCAACTGGATCAACGGTTACGACCACTCCGGCAAGGGGCCGAAGGTCGGCACCCCGGCGATCTACGGAATGAACTTCCAGACCGTCTCGACCGCCGAGAAGCTCAAGCACTCGCCGGGGGCGGTGATTGGCCACGACGCGAACGGCGACCTAATCGAGGGCCCGTCGCTACCGGGCGGCTACATGACGGTGAACGGTCAGCAGGTGCCGGGTCCGCTTCTGCAGATTGCGCTCGACTACGTCAACAACGCCCTGCAGGAGATGGCCAACACGATCCAGGCCGACGGCGAGGCCAAATCGACGGCGATCATCCTGACCGCCAAGCACGGCCAGTCGCCGCTGAACAACAGCCAGCTCCAGCGGATCGACGACGGTCCGATCATCTCGGGTGTCAATTCCGCCTGGGCGGCACTGCACCCGAGCAACCCGACGCTGGTCGTCCAGGAAGCCGACGACGACGGGCTGCTGTGGTGGCTGTCGGATCGCTCGCAGGCGGCGACTGAGTTCGTCAAGAACTACCTGTGGACGCACACCGCTCCCGCGGTCAATTACGCGGGCCAGACGATCACCGTGCAGCACTCGGGGCTGAAGCAGATCTTCGCCGGCGAGGAGTCGGCGCGGTTCTTCGGCGTCCCGAACTCCGACCCGCACCACCCGGACGTGTTCGGGATCGCGCAGGTCGGCACGATCTATACGACCGGCTCGAAGATCGCCGAGCATGGCGGGGACAACCCGGGCGACCGGGACGTGCCGCTCGTCGTGTACGCCCCGGGCGTCGTGCGGCCCGGCTCGTCGGGCCAGTGGGTCGAGACCACCCAGGTCGCCCCGACGATCCTGCGCCTACTCGGGCTAAACCCGAACGACCTGCAGGCGGTTCAGGAGGAGCACACCCAGGTGCTGCCGGGCATCGGCGGCTGGTAGCGGGAAGACGCGATTCGACGGGCGGGCGTGTCGAAACCCGGCACGCTCGCCCGTCATACGGTTGAAGCCGCGAAAATAGTGGCCGCGGCGAAACAACCCTCAAGGAGGCGCGATGCCGCAATACATGCTGTTGATCTACAACCCGATCGAGAATCCCCTCAGCCCGGAGCAACTGGGCGAGGTGGGGCCGCGTTTCGACGCCTACACCGAGGGGCTCCAGAGCGCCGGCGTGTGGGTGGGCGGAGAGGCCCTGGAAGGCGCCGACATCGCCACCACGTTGCGCGAGCGCGGCGGCGAGGTGCAGATCACCGATGGCCCATTCGCGGAGACCAAGGAGTACCTGGCCGGCTACTACCTGCTCGACTGCCCCGATCTCGACACCGCGCTGGACCACGCCTCGCGGATGCCGAACCTCTCCTACGGTTCGGTCGAGGTGCGTCCCGTGTGGGACCGGACGGGGCCGCCGATGAGCGTGCGCCCCGAGCTGCAAGCCCGCGCTTAAGCACCGCTAGCGGGGTCGGTTGAGCTGTCCTTCGGGCCAACTCGGCCGACCCCCCGCGTGTCGGGTTTGGGCCGCGTGGCCGTTGGCATCGGGCCGGTCAGGCGGAACCGTTTCAATAGTGAGCGTGACCCTCCCCGACACAATCGACGCGCTGGACCCGATCGTTCCCGCGGGAGCGGCCGGCGCCGCGATCGCCTCGGTGGCCGTGAGCCTCCCGCGGACCGTCGTCCCGAACGCGGACATCGCGCCCCGCATCGGGGTCAGCGACGAGTGGATCGTGCGCCGCACCGGCATCCACTCGCGGCGCGTGGCCGACCCGTCCGAGCGGCTCGCCACCCACGCGACCAACGCGGCGGCGGCGGCGCTCCGGCGGGCCGGCGTGGGGCCCGAGCAGGTGGATCTGGTCCTGGTCGCCACCACCACGCCCGACGAGGTGATGCCCAACGCGGCTCCCCAGGTCGCGCACGAGCTCGGCGCGGTCCGCGCCGGCGCGTTCGACATCGGCGCCGCCTGCACCGGCTTTCTGTCGGCGCTGGCCGTCGGCACCGGCCAGATCGAGGCCGGACGGGCGCGGTGCGTCGTGGTGATCGGCGCCGACTTCATGTCCCGGATCACCGATCCCGAAGATCGCACCACCGCTGCCGTGTTCGCCGACGGCGCCGGCGCGGTCGTCCTGCAGGCGACACCGCACGGGACCCGGGTCGGGCCGATCGTGCTCGGCTCCGATGGCGCCGGCGCGGACCACATCATCGTCCCGCGCGACGAGGGCGTGATTCGCATGCGCGGCCACGAGACGTTCCGCGAGGCGGTCGCCTGCCTCTCGCTGGCCACCGTGCAGGCCGTCCGCGCGGCCGGCGCGCGCCTCGAGGACGTCGATCTGTTCGTCTACCACCAGGCCAACGGCCGGATCCTCAGCGCGGTCGGAGAGCGGCTCGACCTGCCCGCCGACCACGTCGTCGACTGCATCGCCCAATACGGCAACACGTCGGCCGCGACGCTCCCGCTTGCGCTGGCCTACGTGGAGGACGAGGGGCGCCTGAAGCCGGGCCAGCTCGTGCTGCTCGGCGCGTTCGGCGCCGGCTTCACGTGGGGCGCCACCCTCGTTGATTGGGGCCCGCCCACCCCGCCCACCCCGCCCACCCCGCCCGCCCGACCCACCGCGCCCACACCGTCCACGCCATCCACCCCACCCACCCGCCCGTGACCGAGCGCGTGCTGATCACTGGCATGGGCGCGGTGTCGCCGCTCGGCGTGGGCGCGCGCGAGCTCTACGAAGGCTGGTGCGCCGGCCGGTCGGGTATCGAGGACGGCCTCGGCACCTGCCGCGACTTCGATCCGACCGAGTTCATGACCACCAAGGAGGCGCGGCGGTCAGACCGGTTTGCTCAGCTCGCGATCGGCGCCAGCGCCCAGGCGCTCGCCGACGCCGGCTGGGACCAGGACGAGCCGCCCGCCGACGCTGCCGACATCGGCTGCGTGATCGGGTCGGGCATCGGCGGGATGGCCACGTTCGAGACCCAGTGCCAGACCCTGAGCGAACGCGGCCCCGAGCGCGTCTCACCGCTCGCGATCCCGCTGATCATGGGCAACGCCGCCGCGGGCCTCGTCGCGATGCGCCACGGGCTGCGCGGACCCGTGTTCGGCGTCATGTCCGCATGCGCCTCCGGTACCCATGCGATCGGCGAGGCCGCGCGGATGATCAGGGCGGGAGAGGCCCAGGCAGTCGTCACGGGTGGAGCCGAGGCGACGCTCACCCCACTGGCCAAGGCGGCCTTCGGCGCGATGGAGGCGACGTCTGCGACCGGGATCTCGCGGCCGTTCGACGCCCGCCGCGACGGGTTCGTAATGGGCGAGGGCGCCGGCGTGCTCGTGCTCGAATCCGAAGAGCTCGCGTCGGCGCGCGGTGCCCGCGTGCTCGGCGAGGTGCTCGGCTACGCCGCCACCGCCGACGCCCACCACCTGACCGCTCCCGAGCCCACCGGTGGCCCGGCGGCGACCGCGATCGCCCGGGCGCTGCGGAACGCCGGCCTGGAGCCGGAGGACGTCAACTACGTCAACGCCCACGGCACCTCGACGCCACTCAACGACGCGTCCGAGACCGCGGCGATCAAGCTCGCCCTCGGTGAGCATGCCTATCGGGTGCCGGTGTCCTCGACCAAGTCCGCGATCGGGCATCTGCTCGGTGCCGCCGGGGCGGTCGAGGCGATCGCGACGGTGCTCGCGCTGAATGATCGGGTGGCGCCGCCGACGCTCAATTACGAGGAGCAGGACGAAGGACTCGACCTCGACTACGTGCCCGGCGCGTCCCGCCCGCTCGCCGTGAACGGAAACGGACACGGACGCGCGATTGCGGTGTCGAACTCGTTCGGCTTCGGCGGCCACAACGCGGTGCTCGTGATCAGCGGCCCGACCCCGCCCGCATCATGAGCATCACACTCGCGCCACGCGCCGAGGCGACACTTGATCCATTCGAGCGGCTCGAGGCGCTGTGCGATCCGGACACGCTCGAGCTGATCCGCACCGACGTGCTTTCGCCGGCGATGGGCGAAAAGGCGCGGGCCGGCGACGGAGTGGTCGCCGGCGCCGGCATGATCGACGGCCGGCCGGTGTTCTGCTACGCCCAGGACTCGAGCTTCGCCGGCGGATCTCTCGGCGAGCAGCATGCGAACTCGATCGTGCGCGTGCTCGAGCTGGCCGACAAGGCACGAGCCCCCGTCGTCGGCTTTGTTTCCTCGGGCGGAGCGCGGATGCAGGAGGGGGTCGCCGCGCTCGGCGGCTACGGCCGCATCTTCCACCGAATCGTCAAGCTGTCGGGGCGCGTTCCCCAGGTCTCGATCATCACCGGCCTGTCCGCCGGCGGTGGCGCGTACTCGCCGGCGCTCACCGACTGGGTCGTGATGACCGATCAATCGAGCCTGTTCCTGACCGGACCCGGCGTCGTGCGCGATGCCCTCGGCGAGGAGGTGACCGCCGAGCAGCTGGGCGGCACCCGCGTCCACGAGCGCAACGGCGTCTGCCACTTCGTCGCTCCGACCGACGTGAACGCCGCCTACCTGGCGCGCGAGCTGCTCGGCTACCTGCCGCGCCACCGCGACGCGCGGCCACCGGTGCTGCCGGCGCGGCCGCCGCTCGGGCACGATCCCTCGGACCCGGTCCCCGCCGAGGCGCGCAGCGTCTACGACGTGCGCGACGTGGCCCGCGCGATCGTCGACGGCGGCGAGCTGCTCGAGGTGTCCGCGGGCTGGGCGCGCAATCTCGTGACGGGATTCGTGCGCCTCGACGGCCACACCATCGGTTTGGTGGCAAACCAGCCTCGCTACCTGGGCGGGATCATCGATTCCGAAGCCGCACAGAAGGGCGCACGGTTCGTCAACAAATGCAACGCGTTCGGGATTCCGCTGCTCGTCCTCGTCGACACCCCCGGCTACATGCCCGGGACCAAACAGGAGTCGCTCGGCGTGATCCGGTTCGGGGCCGAGTTCGTGCACGCGTTCGCGTCGGCGGATGTGCCGCGCGTCACGCTGATCCTGCGCAAGGCGTTCGGCGGCGCCTACATCACGATGAACTCCAAGGATCTGGGCGCCGACTACGTGTTCGCCTGGCCGAACGCGCAGATCGGCGTGATGGCGGCCAAGTCCGCCGTCGGGATCATCCACCGGCGCGAGCTCGCCTCGGCCGAGGATCCCGACGATGCCCGAGAGCGACTGGCCGCCCGCTACGCCGAGACGAACCTGTGCCCGCGGGTCGCGGCCGCAGGCGGTCACATCGACGAGCTGATCACTCCCGATCAGACGCGCTCGCGCTTGACCTGGGCGCTGCGGTCGCTGGCCATGGAGCGCGGCGAATGACGCGGTCAGACGGTGCAGTGCTGCTCACCGGCGCGACCGGGTTCGTCGGGATGGAGCTGCTCGCCCGGTACCTCGAGCGGACCGAACGCCCGATTCTCACGGTCGTGCGCGCTGACAGTGAAGAGGGCGCGCGCGAGCGGATCGACGCGGTGCTCGCGAACCTGTTCGGAGACCGGGCCGGCCGCCACGCCGACCGCGTGACCGCGCTGGCCGGCGACCTCACCGCGCCGGGCCTCGGCCTGGGTCGGAAGTCCTCTGATCTGCTGGCGGCGGAGGCGACGATGATCGTCCATTGCGCCGCCTCGGTGTCGTTCGGCCTCTCGCTCGAGCAATCCAGGGCGATCAACCTCGAGGGAACGCGCCGGATGCTCGAGCTGGCCGGCCGCGCACAGGAGCGCGGCGTGCTCGAACGCTACGCGCAGGTTTCCACGGCATTCGTGGCCGGAACGCACCCGGGCCGGTTCCACGAGTGCGACCTCGACGTCGGGCAGAGCTTCCACAACTCCTATGAGCAGTCGAAGTTCGAGTCCGAGCAGCTCGTGCGCTCGTGGGGTGGGCGGGATCCACTTCCGTACACGATCCTGCGCCCGAGCATCGTCGTCGGCGATCGCAACAGCGGCTGGACCGCGGCGTTCAACGTCCTGTACTGGCCGCTGCGGGCGCTCGCGCGCGGACTGTTTCCGGCCGTGCCGGCGATCCCCTCATCGCCGGTCGACGTGGTGTCGATCGACTACGTCGCCGACGGGATCTACGAGCTGTGCGAATCGTCCGACGGGATCCGCCAGACCTATCACCTCACGGCCGGCAACCGGGCGAGCACGATCGCCGAGATCGCCGAGCTGGCGAGCGCCTATTTCCAGCAGCCATTGCCACGGCTCCTGTCGCCGGCCGAGTTCATGGCGGCCGACCACGGAGTTCCTCGGTCGTTGCTCGAGGAAGGCGCGATGTACTTCCCGTATTTCTCGGGGACGACGACCTTCGACGACGCGATGTCACGCGCTGAGCTCGACCCGGCCGGGATCGGCGTCACGCCGTTGCGCGAGTACATGAGCCGCCTGCTCGACTACGCCACGTGGGCCCGCTGGGGCAAGCATCCGATCCCGCGAGCCGAAGCGGCGGCGTACGCCGGCGCCTGATTAGAGCCCGGCGACCGCGGTCCCTCCCCCACCCGGGGGGTTGACCGGAGCGTCGTGTTGTCAGGGCTCGGCACGGCGAGCATCCTCGAATGAGTGGTCCTCCTAGCTGACACGGCCAGGTTCCGGACCGACGACCCCGATGCGCTCGTCCGCGCCTCGCTCGCCTGTCCGATGTGCCTGTGCACCGACGACCTCGAATGGCACGCCGCGCTCGACGGATACGATCCGTCGGTGGAATGCCGGTGCCCACGATGCGAGGAGTCCTGGCGGGTGTACCTGGAGCCGCAGCAGGCGCTGCGACTGTCGTTGATGGGCACGCACTGACGCCGCCCTCCGAAGTCGGCGTCGACGTACTCGAGCTGTACGTCGAGGTTCTCTCGCAGTCCGAGGACGCGCTGTTCTTCGACCGGCTGTCCGAAGCCGTCTGCCGCCTCGCCCACATGCGCCGTGCCCTGATCTTCCGCTACGACTCGGCGCGCCGGCGAGTGCGGGCGGCGGGTGCGCACGGGATCAGCCTCGAGCCGTTTACCGATGCGCACGTCACGGTCGAGTCGGCGCCGATCGCTGCGCAGTCGCTGCGCGAAGACCGCGTGATCGAAATCACCGGCGAGATGGCGGGCCAGTTTCCCGATGAATACGCCGGCGTGTTCCCCGAGCCGGTCCGCCTGGTGTGCGCGCCGATGGCCGCGGCCGGGCGCGACCTGGGCGTGATCCTCGCCGACCGGTTGCTGTCAGAGCCGCCGCTGGAGGACTCCGAGCGCCACTTGCTGTGGACGCTCGGCAAGGCCGCCGCGCTCGCCTCGGTCGCGCGGTCGGTGGCCACCGAGGGCGAGCGCGCGCGCCAGCTCGAGCAGCGGATCGATCTGGCGCGTGACATCCACGAAGGGGTGATCCAGCGGCTGTTCGGCATCTCGATGGCGCTCGACGGAGAGGGCGATCTGCCCGCGGAGGCCCGCACCCGGTGCGCCACCGAGATCCAGGAGGCGCTGTCGGATCTGCGCACCGCGCTTCAGCGGCCGCTGGGGCGGGCGCCCCGGGCCACGCAGACGACGTTCGTGGCCGAGGTCGAGCGTTTGGCGCGCGTGCACCCCGACCTGGGAGTGACGCTCGACGCCGGCGACGAGGGAGACGTCCCGCCGTCGCTCGAGCCGCTCGCGCAGTCGGTCCTGGCCGAGGCCGTGCGCAACGCGCACAAGCACGCCGATCCCAACCGGGTCAGCGTTCGGGTCGGCCGCAGCGACGGTGCGTTCGTGCTCGAGGTGGCCAACGACGGGGTGTCCGGCGCCCGACATCGCGCCGGAATGGGTCTGCGGCTGGCCGCGCTCGAGGCGCTCCAGAGCGGCGGCGTCGTCGAGTTCGGCCAGCGCGAACCGGGAACCTGGCAGGTGAGACTCGTGGTGCCCGTTGACCAGTGAGGCGTCGCTGCGCAGCCCCGAACGGCTCAGCGTGCTCGTCGTCGACGATCACGACGTCGTGCACTGGGGGATACGTCTGATGCTCACCCAGCAACCGTGGGTCGATCGCTGCCTGAGCGCACATTCGGGCTCCGAGGCGATCGAGCTGGCCGTCCGCTACCGACCCCACGTGGCGCTCGTCGACCTGTTCATCGGCGAGGAATCGGGGGCCGAGATCTGCGAGAAGCTGCGCGAGGCCGAGCCGCTTACGCGGGTGCTCCTGTTCTCGGGTGCGGGCGAGATCTCCGCGCCGGCGGCCCGCGCAGCCGGCGCTTCGGGCTTCGCCTACAAGGACTGGCCGGCGCGCAAGATCGCCAGCGCGGTGCGGATGGTGGGGCTGGGCAAGATGGTGTTCGATCAGCAGGAGTCGCCCTCGGCGCTCGGGCTGTCCGAGCGCGAGCGCGACGTGCTCACCCTGATGGCGTCCGGCGCGACCAACCCGGAGATCGCCGAGAAACTGCATCTGTCCAAGCACACGGTCAAGGAGCACACTAGCGCCGTGTACCGCAAGCTCTCGGTGCGCAACCGGACCGAGGCGGTGCAGCGCGCCCAACGCCTGGGCCTGTTGGCGTAGTCTCATCGTTTGTATGAATTGGTTCAAGGGGTTCCCCTGGACGCCGCGCTGAGCGAGATCGCGCGGTTTCTGGCCGCGCGAGCGCCGTTCGACGCGCTTGGGCCCGAGGACCTTGGGGTGCTCGCCGCGCAGACCGAGATCGAGTTCTACCTGGCCGGCGCGCCGATCCTCACCGAGGACGGAGGGCCGGTGACGTTCCTGCGGGTGATCCACTCGGGAGCGGTCGACATCGTTCACGACGATCGGTTGCTCGACCTGCTCGGCGTGGGCGACACGTTCGGCCACGCGGCGATGCTGTCCGGGCTGCCTCCCGGGTTCGAGGCGCGTGCCGCCGAGGACACGCTGTGCTACCGGATCCCGGTCGCGGCGGCGCGCCCGCTGCTGGACGGCGTCAAGCAGCGGGAGATCGAGGTGGGGGCCGGCGCGCCGAGCCACCAGGCGGTGACGCGGCTGATCCGCTCGCCCACCGTGGTGTGCCAGCCGATGGATCGCATCCGTGAGGTCGCCCGGCGGATGACCGAGTCCGGTGCCACCTCGGCGATCGTCGACCTGCGCAGTCAAGGCTTCGGGATCGTCACCGATCGCGACATCCGGACCAAGATCGTCGGCGCCGGCCTGCCCCTCAGCGCGCCGGTCGCGACCGTCATGAGCACGCCGGTGTACACGGTCCCGCCCGAGCGACCCGGGGGCGAGGTGCTGTTCGAGCTGCTCGAGCGCGGCATCCGCCATGCCCCCGTGGTGAGCGACAGCGGGCAGCTGATCGGCGTGATCGAGGACGCCGATCTGTTCGCGGCCCAGTCGCGCTCGTGGTTCGGGGTGCGGCGGTCGATCTCCCGCGCCGCGACGGTCGAGGACCTGGCCGCGGTGGCACGCCGGCTGCCGGAGGTGGTGTCCAACCTGCACGCCTCGCGGTTGCGCGCGCTCGAGGTGGTAAGGGTGCTCTCGGCGCTGGTTGACGCGCTGACCACGCGCGCGCTCGAGCTGGCCGGACCGGCGCCCGCACGAGAGGGAGTCGTGTGGGTGGCGCTGGGTAGCCAGGCCCGGCGAGAGCTCACGCCGGTTTCGATCCCGCGGGGGGCGGTGGTCGCGAGCGCTCCCGTGCCCGAGGAGTGGTCGCGCTCGGTCGATGCGGCCATGTCGGCGTGCGGCATCTCGGGCGGGGAGGTGGTGGCGCGAACGGCTGACGAATGGGCTTCGTTGGTGCACGGACCGTCGGACGAGCTCGGACTGTCGCTGCTGGTCGAGCGTCGGGCGCTGTGGGGGACGCCGGTCGATCCGCTGCCGGCGGTCTCCGACGGCGTTCGCGAGGGCGTGGTCGAGGCGTTGTCGGCTCGCGCGCTGGCCGCCGTGCCGCCGACCGGGTTCGACGGAGACGCAGTGCTCGAGGCCGACGGCTCGCGCAGCGACCGGCTCGACATCAGGCGCGCCGCGATCGCTCCGATCGTCGAGCTCGCGCGTTGGGGTTCGGCTGTCTCGGGGGTGGTCGAGGGGTCGACGGTCGAGCGGCTGCAGGCGGCCGCCTCGGGTGGGGCCCTCTCTGAGCAGGACGCGCTCACGTTGAGCGACGCGTTCGAACTCGGGCTCGAGCTGCGGGTCGCGCACCACATGGAGCAGCTCGCGGACGGACGGCCGCCGGACGACCGGATCGAGTGCGCCCGGATCAGCCCGCTGATGCGCGATCACCTCCGCGACGTGTTCCGCGCCGTCGCCTCGGTTCAGCGAGGACTGAGCGGGTGAGGTTTCGCCGCCCGCTTCAAGGTCCCGCCGCAACCGCGTTCACGGCCGCACCGAGGCCGGAGGACTCGCTTGGCTGGCGCGACGCTGGGTGGTGCGCCGTCGACCTCGAGATGACCGGCCTGAACCCGCGCACCGACGAGATCGTGGCCATCGGAACGATGCCGATCTCCGAAGGGCGCGTCGTCCTCGGAGGCGGAATGTACACGCTGGTGCGCGCGTCCAAACGCTCGCAGGAGGGCGCCGTGCTCATCCACAAGCTGAGGCTGGCTGACGTGGCCGATGCACCATCTTTGGAGGAGGGAATCGACCTCGTGCTGGAGGCGCTCGCCGGCCGGATCCCGGTGTTCCACACCGCGGCGATCGAAACGGCCTTCCTCGGACGACAGTTCGGGCGCCGGCGCGTCGGGCTGCCCGCCGCGGCCGACACCGAGGCGCTCGGGCGCACCTGGCTGCGCCACCGCGACGGCGGGGCCGCACCCAAGCATGGAATTTCGCTGGGACGGCTGGCCGGGGCATTGGGGCAGCCGGCCGAGGCGCCCCATCATGCGCTCGCCGACGCTCTCACCACGGCTCAGGTGTTCATCGCACTGGCCAGCCTGCTCGACACGGTGGCGCCGCAGACCGTCGGCTCGCTCCTGCGAGCCAGCGCCAGCGAGCGCCCGACCGCGGCCAGGCGGTTCGGGCCGGGCTGAGCCGACCCCCGGGGACCCCGGGCAGGCGATGCGCATACGGTATGTCGCGATGAGCTCCGATCCGCCGCGCTTCCAGCCGCCAGACGCCAGCGTCGCGCCTCGTTACACGGGCCCGCGCACGTTCGCCCGGCTCCCGCACGTCGGGGTGCCCCACGAGGGCGTCGACGCGGCGGTGATCGGGATCCCGTTCGACACCGCGACGAGCTTTCGCTCCGGCGCGCGGTTCGGGCCTGAGGCGATCCGCTCCGCGTCGGCGCTGCTGCGCCCCTACCACCCGGCCCTGAACGTCGACGTGTTCGCCACCCTGGGCGTGGTGGACGGCGGCGATGTCGCGATCACCCCCGGCAATGCGCTGCGGACCACCGAGCAGATCGCCGCGGCGCTCGAGCCGCTCCTGCGCGCCGGCACGGTGCCGTTGGTGCTGGGGGGCGACCACTCGATCGTGCTCGGCGAGTTGCGCGCGCAGGCCGCGGTGCACGGCCCGGTGGCGCTCGTCTTGCTCGACGCGCACGCGGACACCTGGGACCAGTACTACGGGGAGCGCTACTTCCACGGCACGCCGTTCCGGCGCGCGGTCGAGGAGGGCTTGCTCGATCCCTCGCGGTCGCTGCTCGCCGGCATGCGGGGCCCGCTGTACGGGGCGGCCGACCTCGACGTGCCCCTCGAGCTCGGATTCGAGGTGATCGGGGGGGACGAGCTGATCGGGCTCACGCCGGCCGAGTACGCGCATCGCGTCCACGCCCGCGTCGGCGAGGGCCCGGCGTATATGTCGTTCGACATCGACGTGCTCGATCCGGCCTCGGCGCCGGGCACGGGGACGCCCGAGGTCGCCGGCCTACAGCCACGCGAGGCGCTCGCGTTCCTGCGCTCGCTGGCCGGGATCGCGTTCACCGGGTACGACCTCGTCGAGGTCTCGCCGCCTTACGACTCGCCGGGGCAGATCACCGCGCTGAACGCGGCGGCGATCGCATACGACATGCTTGCCCTGCTCGCGGTGGCGCGGGCGCGCGACCGCACCTAGCGGGCTCGACTCGCTGGCCCCTCAGAACAGCTGCAGATAGCGGTCGAGCTCCCACTGGGTGATCTGCTCGTGCGCCGCCCGCCATTCCTTGCGCTTGACTTTGGCGAAGTAGTCGACGTAGTCGCCGTCGCGAGTCTTGCCGAGTGCGCGCCGGAGCGCGTCGTTCTTCTCGAGTTCGCGGACGGCGTCGAGCAGGTTCTCCGGCAGCAGCTCGATCCCCAGGGCGTTCCGATCCACCTCGGGCAGCTCGTACAGGTTGGCCGAGTTGGGCTCACCCGCGTCGAGCCCGCGCTCGATCCCGTCGAGGCCGGCGGCGAGCATCGCGGTCGCCGCCAGGTACGGGTTGCACGAGCCGTCGACGGTCCGGTCCTCGATCCGGCCGGCGTCAGGGATGCGCAGCATCTGGGTGCGGTTGTTGTATCCGTAGCTGACGTACGCGGGCGCCCAGGTCGCGCCGGAGTTCGGCGCGCCCACGACCAGCCGCTTGTAGGAGTTGACCGTGGGAGCGGTGACCGCGATGTACGCCTTGGCGTTCGCCTTGAGGCCGCCGATGAACTGGTAGGCGAGGTCGGACAGGCCGAGGCCGCGCGGGTCATCGCCCGGATCGCGCTCGAACAGGTTCTCACCGCCGGACCACAGGCTCACGTGGAAGTGGCAGCCGTTGCCGGTCAGGTTGGCGAACGGCTTGGGCATGAACGTGGCGATCAGGCCGCGCTGCTGGGCGAGCGACTCGACCATGTAGCGGTAGAAGACCGCTCGATCGCACGTCGTCAGCGCGTCGGCGAACTGGAAGTTCTGCTCGAACTGACCGTTGGCGTCCTCGTGGTCGGTCGCGTAGTTGTCCCACCCGAGGCCGGTTACCGCCTGCGAGACCTGCGAGACGAAGTCGAGGTTGCGGGTCAGCGCCCGCATGTCGTAACAGGGCAGATCGAGAGTGTCGAGCTGGTCGGCCACCTCGATCGTCCCGTCCTCGCGCCGCCGGACCAGGAAATACTCGAGCTCAGCGCCCATCTTCAGCTCGAATCCGAGCTCCTTGGCGCGGGCCAGGAAGTTGCGCAGGATCGTCCGGGGACAGAACGGCCACGGCTCGCCCTCGACCGTCACATCGCAGGCAAAGCGCGCGACGTTGGGCTGCCAGGGGAGGATCGTGAGCGTCGTGGGATCCGGGATCGCGATCATGTCGGGGTCGTGCGGACCCTGGCCGATGTCGCCCGCGGCGAAGCCGGCGAACCCGGCGCCGTCGGTCAGCAGGTCGTCGATGTGGTGGGCGGGCACGAGCTTGGCGCTCGGTTTGCCGTGCATGTCGACGAACTGGGCGAACAGGAATTCGATGTGCTGGTCGCGGATGATGCGTTTGACGTCGTCCGCGTCGCGCGGCTGCGGCGCGACTTCGTCGAGATGCTCGGTGGTAATAGCCATATGCGATGTATAACCGTCCGGGCAGGCCGGCGGTAGTGGCTGTGGGCACCGGTTGCGGGTGGCTACCATGTGCGCTCCGCACATAGGAGGCGCTTCTGTCAGCAACCTCTGAGGCCCGCGGGCTTCGTGAAGAGAATCGCACCCTCTATCGGGTGATCAACCTGGTTGCGTCGTCGATCGAACTGGGTCCGATGCTCCAGGGGATCGTCGATCTCGCGACCGAGGCGACGGACTGTCACGCGTGCTTCATCTACCTGGTCGAGGACCGTCTGCTCACGATTCGAGCCGCGTCTCCGGTATACGCCGCGGCGGTCGGCCAGGTGCAGATGCGGATGGATGAGGGGCTGGCCGGATGGGTGGCGCGCCACGGCACGCCCGAGTTCATCCGCGAGAACGCGATGGACGATCCCCGCATGAAGTACGTGCCGCTGCTCGAGGAGGAGCGCTTCCAGTCGATGGTTGCCGTGCCGATCCTGTCGCGCGCGGGCGAGTCGATCGGCGTGATCGTGCTGCACACCGAGGCGCCGCGCGAGTTCACCGAGGACACGCTCAAGCTGCTCGTCCATATCGCCTCGCTCGTGTCGGGCGCGATCGAGAACGCGCAGCTGTACGACCAGCAGCGGCGCCGGGTGGACGCGCTGACGAAGCTGTCCGGACTGGGGCAGGAGGTCGCGGCCGCCAACGACGCCGGGGAGATCGGGCTGGCGGTCACGCGTGGCACGCGCATGCTGCTCGACGCCGAGGTCTGCCAGGTCTACCGGCTCGACCGCGAGGGCATCGCGCTTCAGCTGCTGTCCTCCTCGCCGGACAGCGCGCCCGAGCCGGAGGTGCTCTCGACGCCCGAGTTGCTGCTCGCCGCGTTCGACGCCGGCGCCTCGCGGCCGCCGGCGCGGACGTTGTGGCCTGCGCTCGACGTCGCCGACCTGCTGGTCACGCCGCTCGTGTCGGGCGGCGAGCGGATGGGTCTCTTGTGCGCCGGGGCGCCGCCCCGGCGACCGTTCACCGGCGAGGACACCGAGATGGCGCGCGCGATCGCGCACCTGGCCGCGATCGCGATCAAGCGCGCCGAGCTGATCGAGGGCCTGACCAACGCCAACACCGTCAAAGACCTGTTCGAGGCGCTGGCCGCCGGCGCCACCACGTTCGCCGTGGCCAAGGCCACCGAGGTTCACTGCGACCTGACCAAGCCATACGTGATGGTTTGCGCCGTCCCCACGGACGGGCGCGAGCAAGGCTCCGGCAGGTGGCGGGCCACCGCCGAGACGCTCGGCCAGGGGCTTGCGGAGCTCGCGTCCAGAGCAGCGATTGAGGCGGGCCCGGGTCCGGTGCGCGCCGTGCTGCCGCTCGAGCACCGCGGCGCGCGGAAGATCGACGACGTGATGCGCGCATGCCGCGAGCTGGGCCAGCGGTCGGACTCGGCGATCGGCGTCAGCGAATTGCACGGGGCGCCGAGTGACGCGACCCGCGCCTACCGCGAGGCGGTCGACGCGGCGAAGATCGGCGCGGCCCTCCTCTCCGCCGGCGGCTCGGTCGCCTACTCGGAGGTGGGCGCTTATCGCTACCTCGTCCACATCGGGGCCGAGGACGCCCCGCACGACCGGATGCGAGCCGCCGTCGATTGCCTGATCGAGTACGACCGCAAGCGCAGGACGGCGCTGCTCGACACGCTGGAGCGCTATCTGACCGAGCGGCGCAGCGTGATCGAGAGCGCTCGCGCGCTGTTCATTCACCCCAACACGCTGCGCCAGCGACTCGGACGGATCGAGGAGCTCACCGGCCTTAGCCTCGACGACGACGACCTGCTCTCGCTGGAGCTCGCGATCAAGCTCGCGCGCCTGCACGGCCGCCCCTGAGCGGCGCGAGGTTCCAAACCCCGCGCGGCTCGAGGGAGCTGCGCCCCGTCAAACTCCGATCATCGCGCCGACGGTCGCCGTTCGGTCGACCGGCAGCCGGAACGTGTCGATCGGGCTCGCCGCGTTGCGCGCCATCGCCACGAACAGCAGCTTTCGCCAGCGACCCATCCCGTGCTTTTCCGTGGGCGTGATCGTGATTCGAGAGATGAAATACGAAGCATGCTCGAGATCGAGGTTGCGTTCGAGCAGCCCGCGCTTGCGGGCCAGCGCGAGCGCGGCCGGGATGTCAGTGGTGTCGTGGTAACCGGCGCGCACGGTGATGTGCCTGATCTTGCAAAGGCCGCTGCCCAGCGTCTCGGCGATCAGCCGCTCGTCCGGACCGACGTGCGGAACGCTCACCGGTTCCACGGAAACGATCAGCACCTTCTCGTGGAAGATCCCGTGATGTTCGACATCGGCCTTCAGCGCGAGCGGCGTCGTGTTCTTGCCCGGGCTCATGTACACCGCGACGTTTCCGCAACGGTGGATCGGCGGGTCGCTCATCCGCACCTGGTAGAGGAACTCGTCGAGCGGCCCTTCCTCTTTGGTTCGGTTGCGGGTGACGATCTCGCGCCCGCGCCGCCAGGTGACCATCAGGATCGCCGTGAAGAGGCCGACGCAGAGTGGGATCCAGGCACCGTGGGTCACCTTGCTCAGGTTCGACGCGAAGAACGAGACCTCGACGGTCAGGAACACCGCGCCGATGATTGCCACCTTCCACTTGGCCAGGTGCCAGAGCGACCGCGCCACGGCAAGGAACAGGACCGTGTCGAGCACGAACGTCCCCGTCACCGCGACGCCGTAGATCGAGGCGAGCGCGTCCGAGCGCTTGAAGATAAGGATCAAGGCGATCACGCCGGCGGCCAGGACGAAGTTGATCAGCGGCACGTAGATCTGGCCCTCGACCTTTGAGGTGTGCGAGATCTTCAACCGCGGCAGGAACCCCAGCTGGACCGCCTGACGGGCGATCGAGAACGAGCCGGTGATCGCCGCCTGCGAGGCGATGATCGTGGCGATCGTGGCCAGGACCACCATGGCGATCCGTCCCCCCGTCGGGACCAGCAGGTAAAACGGATTCCTCACGGTGGACGGATCGTGGAGGATCAGCGCGCTCTGCCCGAGGTAGGAGAGCAGTACCGCCGGGAACACGATGCCGAACCACGTTCGACGGATCGGCGAGGCGCCGAAATGACCGCGGTCGGCGTACAGCGCCTCCGCACCGGTCAGCGCCAGGACCACCGCCCCCAGCGTGAGAAACGCCGCGATGCCGTGGTCGACCATGAAGCGGAAGCCCCAGGTCGGCAACAGCGCCTGGAGCACGGCGGGGTGCCCGATGACCTCTCGAAGACCCAAGCCGGCGATCACGGTGAACCAGATCAGCATCAGCGGGCCGAACAGCCATCCGACCGCGCCCGTGCCGAATCGCTGGAAGGCGAACAGCGCGATCAGGATCGCGAGCGAGATCGGGACGACGAGGTGAGCGAGACTGGGCGTGTCGACCTTCAACCCCTCGACGGCCGAGGTGACGGAGATCGCCGGGGTGATCATCCCGTCTCCGAAGAACAGGCCGGCGCCGAAGATGCCGAGCGTCACGAGCAGCGTCGTGCGGCCGACCCCTTTGCGCTGGATCAGCGCGGCGAGCGCCATGCCTCCGCCGTCGCCATGGTTGTGCGCGCGCATCAGGAAGCCGGCGTACTTGATCGAGACCACGATCACCAGCGCCCAGAAGATGAGCGAAGTGATCCCGAAGACACCGGCCACGGTCGCATGAGCCGCGTCCGCGTGCTGGCTGAAGATCACCTGCTCGGTGTACAGCGGGCTTGTCCCGAGGTCGCCGTAGACGACGCCGAGGGCCCCGAGCGCCAGCACGATGCGGCTGGCATGGGCGACGACGTCGCGGTCGTCATCCTCGGGGGCGATGATGGCGCGCCCGTTGCGCTCGGCCGGCTTGACCGCCGTGACCGGCCAGTAGCCGAGCTTGTGCGCCGCCTCATTGAAGGTGCGACGGACGCCGGCGGGCATCGTCCCGTTGCCGTTTCCGTTGCTCTGGGCCACGGGCAGTGCCTTGTGAGCCGCTTCGTTGAGGCTACGCCTTCCGTGCGTAGGCGTCATGGCAAGTTTCGCCTAGACCAGCTGCTCCGAGGGGACCAGCGCCGGTCGCAGTCCGAGCAGCCGGAGATCGGTCATCAAGTCCATGACGTCGTCCTTCGCGTGGCCATTCGAGTTGTGCCGGAGCTCCACACGCAGCAGGAGCGCGCCGCGATGAGAGCCGTTTGTTCGTTCCCGGGCCAGCACGGCTCGCCCACCTTCCATGCGGTCGGCGAGCCACGCGCGCAGCTCGGGCGTCAGCAGAGCAGGTCGCTCCAGCCGAATTAGGACTTCCGACATACCCGGAGGCTGGCAACCGGAAGCTCACACCTCTATGGGTGCAAGTGCCTATCTTGTGCCACTGATCAGGGGCGCGGATTGAAGATGCTCGGCGGCGCCTTTGAAGATGGTCGGCGGCGCCTTCGGCGGCGCCTTAGGGCTCGATCAGACCTCGGCGGATCGCGTAACGCGTCAGATCGGCGACATTGCGCATACCGAGCTTCCCGAGGATGTTCGCGCGGTGGTGATCGACCGTTTTTCGGCTGATCACGAGTTCGTCGGCGATCTGGTCGCTTGAATGCCCCTCCGCGATCAGCTTGACGACCTGGAGCTCACGGGGCGTGAGCGGGTCCTCGGGCGCCGTCTCGCCTCGACGCGCCTGCTCGAGATATTCCCTGACCAGCGTCGTGACGGCGTTCGGGTACAGGAACGACTCGCCACGCATCGCGGCGCGGCAGGCGCCGACCAGGTCACGATTGGCGGCCGATTTCAGCACGTAGCCGCTGGCTCCGGCCTTCAGCGCCTCGAAGAAGTACTGCTCATGATCGTGGACGGACAGGATCAGGACGCGCACATCACGGCGATGACGGCGAAGCTCCGCCGTGGCCTGGAGCCCGGTGAGCCGCGGCATTGAGACGTCGAGGATCGCGAGGTCGATCTCCCCCGCGAGGGTCTTCTCGACCGCCTCCATCCCGTCCTGCGCCTCGGCAACGACCTCGATGTCCGGTTCGCCGTCGAGTACGGCGCGCAGCCCGCTCCGTACAACGGCGTGATCGTCCGCGAGCAGCACGCGCGTCTTGAGCGGCGTCGTCACTTCTACACCGGAACTCGGAGGACCACGTCGGTTCCACCGTCTGCCCCCGGGGTGACCTCGAGCTGGGCGTCGATCACTATCGCTCGCTCGCGCAGCCCCCGGAACCCGCGCCCGTCGGCGCCCGCCGGAAGACCGCATCCATTGTCGCTCACGACGAGCGCGACCCCTCCGTCCTCGCGCTTCAAGCTGACCGAAACCTCGGTGGCCTGCGCGTGGCGCAGCACGTTGGTCAGCGCCTCCTGGGCGGTTCTGTAGATGACCAGCTCGACCTCGGACGAAAGCTTGGGCAGGCGCCAGTCGAGCTCGCGGTGGATCCGCAGAGTCCGTTGCTGGTCCATGCGGCCACACAGCGCGATCAGCGCGTTGACGAGCCCGAGGTCGTCGAGCGCCTCCGGTCTGAGCTCGCGCCCGATCCGCCGCACGTCCTCGAGGCTGCGGTGTGCCGTCTCGCCGATGTCCACCAGCGCGTCGGTTTGCGACGTCGGCTCACCCGCCGCGCGCTCGGCCCGCAACGCGATCGCGGTCAGGGTCTGGCCAACCTCGTCGTGCAGCTCGCGCGCGATCCGGATGCGTTCCTGCTCCTGAGCCGCCAGCACGCGCCGGCCGCTCTCCCGCCGCTCGCCCTCGAGCCGGTCGAGCATCTCGTTCAGCGCGCGAGCGAGCGCATTCACCTCCGGGCCCGCCGTGTCGAACGACTCGGATCTCCGACCGGGTTGGGTTGGGTCGACGGCGCCCATCGTCGCCGCCAGCCGTTGAAGCGGGCGCAGCGCACGGCGAAGCAGCACGAGGTCGACCATCAGCATCAGGATCAAGATGATCGCCAGGACGAGGTCCTCCTTCGGCGTCGCGACGCGATGCACCGTCACCGGCGCCCAGGCGACCGTCGCGAACGCGACGGCAAACACCGCGGCGTTGCCGAGGAACACGCGCCAGAGCAGCGACACCCGGCTCCAGGGCCGCACCCGGTCGGGCGGCGAGGGCTCGCCCTCCCCGGCGTCGGGCGCCGGGAAGGATCGGGACGGCGCGCCGGCCGGAAGCTGAATCTGAGTCGGATGCGAGCCCATCGCTCTCGCGCTCAGGCCACTCTGGCCGCGCGCGGGTGCTCATTCTGGCACTCGCTCAAGCGTCGGCCGTGATCCGGGCCGAGACGACCAGCGCATCGAGGACCTGTTGCAGCGCCAAGCGAAGCGCCGCCGCGCCGCCCGTGGCGTAGATAGGTCCGCTGCCGTCGCGCAGGAGCAGCTCGAGCCGCGCGACGCCGCGCGCATCGACCGCTTCGCCGCCTTCGAGCATCTCCCCGACTTGCTCGACCAGATCCAGGACCAGGCGCACGTGGCCGGGGACCGGGAGGACGGGATCGAAGCGGTGAGCCGGCTTACCCGCGGCGCGCACCAAGCCGCGCAGCTCGTTGGCCAGGCCGAGGCGATAGCTAGTCCCGATCAGGGACTGAGCCCGCAGTGACAGCGCCGCGCTCGAGTCCGGGCTCGTGCCCTTGAGGAGAGCCTGATCGAGCGCCCGCGCCCGCGCGCGCGCCACCAAACGCGTACACACGCCACAACGGCGCACTTGAACGACGCGGGGATCCGGCCCGCGCGTGAGCAGCAGGGTTGTCATCGAGCCCCTTCCCGGAGCCGGAGAGATCAGAGCCTGGGAGGGTGGTTTTTAGTACGGGCGCGTCGCGACGTGGTAGCCAGCTACAGCGGTGCTTGACGAAGACCGCGGTTGGCGCCAGGCTTTCGCCTTGGAGCGGCGGGCGGCACAGGGCCCGAGCGGCGCTAAAGGGCAACAGCAGTGCTTGACGGTCAAGCTTCAAATCTCAAGGTGAGCACCGGCATCGACGAGCTCGATGCCGTGCTGGGCGAGCTGTACTGGGGCGACAACGTCGTGTGGGAGCTCGATGGGGCCGCGGCGGACCCGTTCTACGCGGCGATCGGCGCGCTGGACGACGCGTTCGACACGCGTGCCTTCGTCTCGATCGGCGGTTCGATGCGGATGTCGAGCGCTCCCGGCGTGACCGAGATCCAAGCCGGACCGGGCACTCGGCTGGCCCAGCCCGCCGATCTCCTGCGCGAGATCCAGCGCCTGTGCCACGTCCCGAGCCGGCGGCTGCTGCTGTTCGACTCGCTCGATGAGATGGTGCGCGCGTGGGGCGCCAACGGAGCGCGCGGGTTCTTTACCCGCTGCTGCCCGTTTTTGCTCGACGCGGGCGCAATCGCCTACTGGGCGATGAGCGTGCAGGAGACCCCGTCTGCCGTACGCGACAGCGTCCACGCGGTGACCCAATGTGTCCTGCGCGTCGATGACCGCAGCGTTCGCGTGGCCAAGGCCGAGGGCCGCGAGCACGGTGTCACCGGGTCAGTTCTGCACTGGCACCTGGAGGACGGCCGCCCGGTTCTCGACGAGGCGAATATCACCGGACGGGTGGCGGCGTCGCTGCGTTCGCTGCGCCGGTCTCGCGGGCTCAGCCAGCACGACCTGGCTGGCCTGGCCGGCGTGACGGGCAGCGCCATATCGCAAGCCGAGCGTGCCGAGCGGGGGCTGTCGCTCTCCACGCTGGCCCGTCTCAGCGCGAGTCTGGGCATCACCATCGACGACCTCGTGCGGGGGGAGGCCCCCGACCTGTACCGGATCGGCCGTCGCCCCGAAGACCCGCAACACCGCGCCGAGGCCGCGATGACGCTGCTCGGCAGCGCGGAGTCAGAGCTCCAGATCGACCTCGTTCAGCTCGCTCCTCGCGAGGCGGGCGGGCCGATGTACCGGCGCAGGGGCCGCGGCATCGTGGCCGTCGCGAGCGGGCTCGTACAGGTCCAAGTTGGCGGCGTGACGCCGGCGGTTCGGCGGGGCGAGGTCCTCATCGCCGACAGCGAGCAGGTCGAGCAGTGGCGCAACGTCGGCCACGGCGACGCGCTCCTATTCTGGATCTCGCTCGCCAACACGGGGCCGGCGGCCCCGCACCGGCTGGGCGTCTAGTCGGTCACGAGGAACACCGGCACCTTGGCGCGCCGGCGCACGCGCTGGGGCTCCTGCGACCACATGAAGTCACCCGCGACGCGGTTGCGGTCGGGGTCGGCCGCCATCACGATCGCGTCACAGCCCGACAACCCGGCCTCCTGGAGGATCACCTTGGTCGACTTGCGGGTGCCGACCACGCGACCGTCGGCCTCGATCCCCTTGCGCTGGAGGCGCTTGACGATCTTGCGTACCATGTCCCGCTGCTCGTCCCACTCGTGCTTGGTCGGCAGCAAGCCGGGGTTGGGGAGGCCGAAGGCCACACCGTGGACGCGCGCGATCGACAGCACATACACGCTCGCGTCCGATCGCTTGGCCAGCTCGAGTACCCGGGCGACCGCGGCGTCGGGGATCTGCCGTCCTTCTGATGCGAGCAGGATCCGCCCGAACGGTCCGGTCTCCGTCTCGGAACGATCCTGCTCGCGCACCGACGCGGGTACGGCCCTCACGGGCTGTTGCTGGTCGCGGCCATCATGGCCGCTTGCTCGGGCGCCGGCGGCGCATCGCGCTTGTCCTCCACGCGTTTGCGATACCAGTACAGCGGCAGGTAGGCGAGCAGCACCCCGAGCCCGATGAAGTAGTAGGGCAGCGTCGACTTGCCCGCCTGAGAGCAGGTACACGAGGCATACATCGGGCCGCCCCAGATATAGATCACCGCGTACACGAAGGCGAGCGCGAGCGCCGCATACTTCATCCATTCGGGCAGCCTGTATGGCCGCCGGACGTTGGGTCGCCACTGGCGCAGGCAGTAGTAGCCGATCAGCACGGGGATGAACGAGAACAGGTAGCCCACGTTCGAGAACGTGTAGATCTGCACCGCGCCGCCCATGAACACGACGATGATCGCGCAGACCACGTTGAACGCCATCGAGTGGCCGGGTACGCCGTGCGAGTTCGTCCTTGAGAAGAACTTCGGGAAGTGTCCGTCCGCCGACATCTGGTGCAGCGAGCGGGCCGTGCCGGTGATCGCGTTGAGCGCGGACAGGATCAGCGCGAGGATCAGCATCCACGCCACCAGCCAGTCGAGGACGGTGGACGCGCTGCTCGTCCCGAACACAGCCGAGGCGAAGTGGACGAACATCGTCTTAGGATCGACGAGCGCCGTGTTGCCGAGGGCATGGACGCCGAGCACGATCACGAACGCGATCGGGATCATCGTGTAGATGAAGACGCCGTAGCCGCCTTCGAGGTTCATCGCGATCTTGGCGTCGCGATCGGGATCGCGCGTCTCCCCGATGTAGCACGCCGCCGCCTCCATCGCGATCACGTTCCAGGTCAGCAGGAACGAGAACGCCACCGAGATCGTCAGCCACCCGTGACCGTACAGGGACGAAAAGAAGCCGCTTCCATCGGTGTGGCGGAAGTGGGTGAGCTGACTGAAGTCGACGACCGAGGGATGGAAGATCCACGAGATGGCCAGAAAGGTCAGCGGGATCATCGACAGGAGCGCGAGCGCCGTCGCGAAGAACGTGCCGAAGCGCAGTCCCCGGTAGGAGGGGATGAACAGCAGCACGATCCCGACGACCGCGATCGCGACCGTCCACCACGCGATGTTCGTCCCGAGCAGGTTGATCCCGCTCGAGGTGTTCAGTTTGAAGAGGTCCGCGATGTAGAAAGACGCCAGGATCATGTTGAGCGGCGCCACCGGGAACCAGCCGAGCCAGTAGCCCCACGCGGTGATCCCGTTGATGTGCCCAGCGAACTTCGGCCACCGGTCCTTGAAGGCGACGTACGCGTACGTGGGCGAGCCGCCCGAGCGATCGGGCATCATCGCCGCGAGCTCGGCCAGGAACATGCACAGCAACCAACCGCTCAGCGTGATCAGGAAGGTGATCGGAATCGCCGCCGCGCCCAGCGATGTCACCATCGTCGGCGCAATGCCGGTGACGAGAATCGTCCCCGCCAAGCCGATCACGAAGGCGCTCCACCAGTTGCCCGTCTTCGGCAGTCCGCCGCCTTCGTAACTGAGTTCGTCGTAGTCCGTTGCGGAGACGTCCGTCATTTATGGCCCTCCAAGACCCCGGTTGTATTGACCGGGATTAGGCTCCCACGTGGCCAGGACACGTCCCAGGCGAGATGCGCACACAATTGCACCGCTTCACATGGAGCAGCTGAACACATTCCTCGCGCATCACCCGCCGTTCGATGTGCTCGGTCCCGACGAGCTGCGCGAGGTGGCGGCCGGCGCTCGGCTCCAGGCATACGAACGCGGCGCTTTGGTGCTCGTCGAGGATGGCCCGCCGGCCCCCGGCCTGTGGGTGATCCTGACCGGGTCGATGGAGCTTCTGCACGAGGGGGAGCCGGTCCAGGTGCTCGAGCCGGGCGAATGCTTCGGCCAGGCTTCGATGCTGACCGGTATGGCGCCCACGTTTACCGTGCGCGCGCGGGAAATGTCGAAATGCGCCCTGTTGAGTGCCCAGGCCGGACGCCGGGTGCTGGGAACCGAGGCGGGCGCCGCCTATATCGCGACCTCGATGCGAAAGCGTCTGACCTACACGGGCCACACCGTGCACGGGCTGCTCGACGTCGGCACCACGCCCGTCTCGGCGATCATGAGCCGAGCCGCGTTCTGCGAACCGGACGAGCCGTTGCGCGACGCCGCCCGTCGCATGGGAAGCGACGGGACCTCAGCGCTCCTGATCCGCCTCGACGGCGACCGGGTCGGGATCCTCACCGACGCCGGCGTGCGAGCGGCGGTCGCGGCCGATGGGGCGGCGCTCGATGCGCCCGTGCGGGCGGCGGCACGGACGCCGGTGCCGACCGTCCCGGCCGACCAGCTCGCGATCGAGGCCACCGTGGAGATGCTGGCGGCGGACTCCGAGCACCTCGCCGTGCTCGACGGCGAGCGCGTCTGCGGGCTGCTGTCCGCCACGGATCTGCTGAGCCTCGACGCGCGCAGCCCCATCGGCCTTCGTCACGTGCTGCTCGGCGCCCCGGACGAGGACGCGCTCGTGCGCGCCGCGGGACGCATACCCGGCCTGTTTCTGCTGCTCAAAGAAGCCGGCGTTCCCCCGCGTGAACTCGGTCGCGTCCTCAGTCTCCAGCACGACACGGTGGTCGAGCGGCTGATCGAATTCACCCTCGCGCGGCACGGGGCGGCGCCGGCGGCGTGGGCATGGCTGGACCTCGGGAGCGTGGCTCGGCGGGAATTCACGCTCGCGTCAGACCAGGACAACGCGCTTGCCTACGGCCCCCTGACCGCGGACGGGCCGAGCTCGGTCGACGCCGTCGACGACTACTTCGCCCGGTTCGGGGCGGATGTCAACGACGGTCTGGTTCGGTGCGGGATCGGGATCGACAACAACGGCGTGATGGCCCGCAACCGCCAATGGCGGATGTCGAAGGAGGACTGGCTGAGGACGTTCGACAACGTGCTGCGCGACCCGGACGAGTCGCACCTGATCCGTGCCACGGTGGTATTCGATTTCCGCTCGAGCGCCGGCGGGCTGATGATCGCCCCGGAGTTGACCGAGCGGATGCGGACCGCTCCCCGATACGCCCCGTTCATGCGGCTGCTGGCACGCACAGCGACTGGCTACCCGGTGGCGTTGGGCTTCCGGGGGCAGCTCGCGGTCGGACACGACGGCGACCCGCCGGGCCGGCTGGACCTCAAGCGCGGCGCGATCATCCCGCTCGTCAACCTGGTGCGGTTTCATGCGATCGCAAACGGGATAACGATTTCCTCGACGCTCGACCGGATCGAGGCCGTGGCCGGCGTGGGGGGGTTCGAACGGGGGCTGGCGGACGCGCTGAGCGAGGCGTTCACGGTCATCAGCAGCATTCGCCTCGGGCATCACGCATCCCAGATACAGGCCGGCGTACCGGCCGACAACCTGATCGACCCGGGCGAGCTCGGGCCGATCGCGCGCACGGATCTTCGCGAGGCGCTTGCAGTTGTGCGACGGGCCCAGAAGCGGGTCGGCGCCTGGTCGCCGCCATGAGGGGAAGTCCTAAGGATCCGTAAAGAGGTAGTGCGCGCAACCACATTTGCGGGCGAAACTGTGCGCGCCCGTGCTATTGGCCCAATGTCCAGCAAGCTCTAGCCTGGACCGGCCATGTGCGGAATCGCGGGTCTTTATACGAAGTCGGCCACGCTCCGTGAGAACCTCGGCGCTCACCTCGCGAACATGCTCGAGCAGCTCTCCGATCGCGGCCCTGACAGCGCGGGCGTCGCCTTCTATCGCGATCCGGCGCCGTCCGGCTGGTGCAAGGTGTCGCTGCAGTCGCCTTCGCCCGCGCCCGAATGGGAGGCGTTGACGGCCGAGCTCCAGGTCGAGTTCGGCGAGGCCTCGCCACCGCGGGTGCGAGCGACCCACGCGGTGTTCGAGATCGGCGCCGAAGCGGAGGATGCCGAGGCGTGGTTGTACGAGACTCACCCCGAGCTGACGCTGATGAGCGCCGGGCGCTCGATCGAGATCTACAAGGAGGCCGAGCTGCCCACGCGGTTCGTCAAGCGCTTTGCCCTGAGTGAGATCGCCGGTAGCCACGCGCTCGGGCATACCCGGATGGCGACCGAGAGCCGCGTCACCACGGCGGGTTCCCATCCGTTCTCGACCGGGCTCGATCTATGTCTGGTCCACAACGGGTCGCTGTCGAATCACAACCGCCTGCGCCGCTCGCTTCAGCGCGAGGGAATGATCTTCCGGACCGAGAATGACAGCGAGGTCGCGGCGGGGTACCTGACCTGGCGGCTGCGCGAAGGGGCTTCGCTGGAGCAGGCCCTCGAAGGGTGCCTCGACGATCTGGACGGGTTCTACACGTTCGCGGTCGGGACGGCGGACGGGTTCGCGGTGCTCCGCGACCCGATCGCATGCAAGCCGGCGGTGATGGCCGAGACCGACGAGTGGGTGGCGATGGCATCGGAGTACCGCGCGATCGCGGTGCTGCCGGGGGCGGAGAACGCGGTCAGCTGGGAGCCCGCGCCAGGGCACGTGTACAGCTGGGGCACCGCGTCGCTGGTGGCGTGATGGCCGCTCCTGACGTCACGCGCGAGGCGGTGCGGTCGTTCGACCTGGCGGTCGATACCGTGCGCGAGCTCAACCAATCGCTGCACTCGGATGTGGTTACCGGCCGGGTTGTCGTCTTGAATCCAAGCGGGCGGCACGCCGTCGCCGTCGGGCTCGACGCCCCGCTGGAGGTCGAGATCGAGGGCCACGTCGGCTACTACTGCGCCGGCATGAACAAGCTCGCCACCGTCCGCGTGCGCGGCAACTGCGGCGTCGGCGTGGCCGAGAACATGATGTCCGGCGCCGTGATCGTCGAGGGGAGCGCCTCGCAGTCGGCCGGCGCCACGGCTCGTGGCGGGCTGCTCGTGATCCACGGCGACGCCTCGGCCCGGTGCGGGATCTCGCTCAAGGGTGCCGACATCGTCGTCCGCGGCTCGGTCGGGCACATGGCGGCGTTCATGGCCCAGAAGGGCTCGCTGGTGGTGTGCGGCGACGCCGGCGAGTCGCTCGGTGACTCGCTGTACGAGGCGCGGCTGTACGTCCGCGGGTCCGTCGCCGCGCTGGGCGCCGACTGCATCGAGAAGGAGATGCGCGACGAGCACGTCGAGCAGGTGCGCACGCTGCTCGACGCCGCCGGCCTCGACGACGTCGACCCGGCTGACTTCCGGCGGTACGGCTCGGCCCGGCGCCTTTACAACTTCCACGTCGACAACCTGGGTGCGTACTGATGGCCGCGGTTTCCAATGGCTGGCATCCCGGGCTGCGCGAGTCCGCGACGTTCGACCGCGACGCGATCGCTGAGATCCAGCGCGCGGCACGCGAGGGGATCTACGACATCCGCGGGTTCGGGGCCAAGCGTCCGGTACCGCACTTCGACGACCTGCTGTTCCTCGGCGCCTCGGTGTCGCGTTATCCGCTCGAGGGCTACCGGGAGAAGTGCGCCACCGACGTGGTGATCGGAACCAGGTACGCGCGCGAGCCGATTCACCTCGACATCCCGATCACGATCGCCGGCATGAGCTTTGGCGCGCTGTCGGCTCAGGCCAAGGAGGCCCTGGGACGCGGCGCCAGCGAGGTCGGCACGTCGACGACGACCGGCGACGGTGGCATGACGCCCGAGGAGCGCGGGCACTCCTCGGTTCTCGTGTATCAGCTGCTCCCCTCGCGATACGGGATGAATCCGGACGACTTGCGGCAGGCGGATGCTGTCGAGGTCGTGGTTGGCCAGGGCGCGAAGCCGGGGGGCGGGGGGATGCTGCTCGGCCAGAAGATCTCGGACCGGGTGGCGGAGATGCGCGACCTGCCAACCGGAATCGATCAGCGGAGCGCGTGCCGGCATCCCGACTGGACCGGCCCCGACGACCTCGAGATCAAGATCGAGGAACTGCGCGAGATCACCGACTGGCGGATCCCGATCTACGTGAAGGTGGGCGCCTCGCGGACGTACTACGACGTGGCACTTGCCGTCAAAGCGGGTGCCGACGCGATTGTGTTGGATGGCATGCAGGGCGGTACGGCGGCGACGCAGGACGTGTTCATCGAGCACGTGGGAATCCCGATCCTGGCCGCCATCCCGCAGGCGGTCGAATCGCTCGTCGAGCTGGGAATGCACCGCGAGGTGCAGCTGATTGTGTCCGGGGGTATTCGCTCGGGCGCGGATGTCGCCAAGGCGCTGGCGCTGGGGGCGGATGCCGTGTCGATCGGCACCGCTGCGCTGATCGCGCTGGGCGACAACGCGCCCGAGCACGATCTCGCCTATCGGGAGATCGGATCCGCGGCGGGCTACTACGACGACTACCAGGCCGGGTTGGACCCGGCCGGGATCTCGACCCAGGACCCGTCGCTGGCCGCGCGTCTGGATCCGGTCGAGGGCGGCCGGCGGCTGGCGAATTACCTGCGGACGATGACTCTGGAAGCTCAGACGCTCGCCCGGGCATGCGGCAAGTCGCACCTGCACAACCTCGAGCCCGAGGACCTGGTGGCGCTGACGATCGAGGCGGCCGCCATGGCGCGGGTGCCGCTGGCCGGGACGACCTGGATCCCGGGCCTCGTGGCGCAGCCCTAGGCTCGTGGGCCACCGGGTGATCGTGGGCCACCGGGTGGTCGTGGGCCACCGGGTGGTCGTGCGCCACCGGGTGGTCGTGCGCCACCCGCCACCCGCCACCCGGCGCCCGGCGCCCCGATGCCAGATAACTGGACACTCGCCACCCCGTTGGCGGTGAATGCCGATTCACCCGGCTCCTGCACGGATAACTGACCACTCGCCCGCCGCGGGCTGGCGAGTGAGAAGTTGCCCGGCACGTGGGCGGGCGGGTGGCACCATGGCGGTGTGGACGTCGATGAGCTCTACGGCCTGCCCCTCGACCGCTTCACGGCGGAGCGCAACGCGCTGGCACGTGAGCTTCGCAACTCAGGCGAGCGCGAGCGCGCGGCCGAGGTGGCGGCGCTACGCAAGCCGTCGATGGCGGCGTGGGCGGTCAACCAGCTCGTACGGACCCAGAAGCGCGAGATCGCTGAGCTGTTCGGCGCCGGCGACGCGCTGCGCGAGGCACACGACGCGGTGCTCGCGGGGCGCGGAGACGGCGGCTCGCTGCGGACCGGGGTGGAGCGTGAGCGCGCTGCGGTCGAGGCGTTGACCCGGGCGGCCGGCGGCCTGCTCAGCTCGGAGGGGAACGAGCTCAGCCCGACGATCACCGACCGGGTCGCCGACACTCTGCACGCGGCGGCGCTCGACGACGAGGCCCGCGCGCAGGTGCGCGACGGCCGGCTCGAGCGAGAGCTGCGCCACGTCGGGCTGGGGATGGCGGCCGGGTTCGAGGTGGCGGCCGGCGCGCCGGCGGCGACCCGCTCGCCCACGCCGGCCGGATCGCCGGCGCCGACGGGCCCGCGGCGGAAGGGCAACGAGAATGCGCCGGCGCAGGCAGTCCGCGAACAGGAGCGGGGACGCGAACAGGAGCGGGGACGCGCGCAGGAGCGGGCGGCGGCGCGGGCCTTGGGGCGTGAGGCGCAGCGGCGGGTGGAACACGCGGAGCGGGGCGCGCAGCTGGCGCGCGAGCGCCGCGATCGGGCCGCGCAGGCGCTCGAGGCGGCCGAGTCCGAGCTGGCCGACGCCGAGGGCGAGCTGCGCGCGGCGAAGGCGCGGCTCAGTGAACTATCGCGAGGATGACGACGACGATCACGACGATCACGAGTCCCGCGGCGGCGATGCTGACCGGCCGCTGACGCCACCAGAACTCGGGGTCGGCGCGATCGCGCGTGTAGTGACCCTCGGGTGGAGTACCGACCCAGTCGTCATCATCGTCGTAAGGGCTCACACGGCCAGCTTATGAGACAGGAACCCGCCTCGCAGCACACCACGCACGCTTCTCCCGGGATGCTGATCGTTCGCTACGGGATCGGCGGGGCGATGGTGCTGGCGGGCTTCGTGCTGCTGATCGTCGATCCGGGCGGGTTCGGCACCGAGGGGTTCGGCATGGCCGCCGGCGGCGGCCTGGCCGTGCTGCTGCTCAACTTCCTCTACCGGATGGGCGTCAGCGGCGAGCGCGACCGCGAGCAGGAGGACCGAGCCCGCCGGTACTTCGACGAGCACGGTGAGTGGCCGGAGGACGAAACGGCGAGCCGGTAGGTTGGCGGGCATGAACTATCGACCACTTGCCCGGACCGGGGTCAAAGTCAGCCCGCTGTGCCTCGGCGCGATGATGTTCGGCGCCAATGGAAACCCGGACCACGACGACTGCATCCGCATCATTCACCGCGCGCTCGACGCGGGCATCAACTTCATCGACACGGCCGACGTCTACTCCCGCGGCGAATCGGAGGAGATCGTCGGCAAGGCGCTGGCCGGCGGCCGGCGCGAGAACGTCGTGCTCGCGACCAAGGTGCACGGGACGATGGGCGACGATCCAAACGAGTTCGGCAACTCGCGCCGGTGGATCACCCGGGAGGTCGAGAACTCGCTCAGGCGGCTGCGGACCGACTGGATCGACCTGTACCAGATCCACCGCCCCGAGTTCGACACCGACCTCGACGAGACGCTCGGCCCGCTGAGCGATCTGGTGCACGCGGGCAAGGTCCGTTACATCGGGTCCTCGACGTTCCCGGCCAGCCTGATCGTCGAGGCCCAGTGGACGGCGCAGAGGCGCGGACGGGAACGATTCGTGTGCGAGCAGCCGCCTTACTCGATCCTCGCCCGCGCCGTCGAGCAGGACGTGCTCCCAACCTGCCTTCGCCACGACATCGGAGTCATTCCCTGGAGCCCGCTGGCCGGCGGATGGCTGACCGGGCGCTACCGCAAGGACCGTGAGCTGCCGCAAACGCGTCGGGCGCAGCGCATCCCGGGTCGCTACGACATGTCGCTGCCCGAGAACCAGCGCAAGCTCGCGGCGGCCGAAGCGCTGGCCCGGCTGGCCGAGGAGGCGGGGATCAGCATGATCGAGCTGGCGCTCGCGTTCGTGCTCTCGCACCCGGCGGTGACCGCACCGATCATCGGCCCGCGGACGATGGAGCAACTCGAGCCACAGCTCGGCGCCGCCGAGGTCACCCTGCCGGACGACGTGCTCGACCGGATCGACGAGATCGTCCCGCCAGGTGTCACGATCAACCCGGTCGATGCCGGCTGGCAGAACCCCGCGCTAGAGCCGGCGGCGCGCCGCAGCCGCTGAGCGCACAACCGTTCGAATTTCGGACCATCGCCGTAAGGATCGCGTCCGACGCGGCGTTCATTCTGTGAGCAAGGAGGATCACGGTGTTGGACGCCAACAAGAGCGCGGTCATCGCCGGGGGCTACGTCACGGAGCTCGTGTACGAGCTGCTTGACGCTCACGTCGACACGATGCGGATGGCTGATCATCTCAACGATGACCCCGCCTGGGGCGCGCATCTGGACTACCTGCGCGACCTGCAGCGAGTCGGGCGCGAGGCGCTCGCGCGCGCCGCTTGTCATAACGGCTAGGGCACGGCCGGAACCACCACGAGCGGGCTTCCGTCGGACGGCAGCGCGTCGGTGTCGAACCCGGTGTCGTCGAGGTGCTCGACGTGCGGCATCCGCTGCGTGAAGGCGTCATGCGGCTCGAGGAAGCCGATCCGCTCCGTCCGGTAGTGCATCGGCACGACCCAGCGCGGGTTCAGGCGCTCGGCGATCGCGGCCGCCTGCTCGGCACCGATCGTCGGCCCGTCACCGATGGGAAGGAAGACCAGGTCAACCTGACCGATGGCGGCCGCCTGCTCGTCGCGCATCGATGTCTGGCCGAAGTCGCCAAAGTGCGCGATGCGCAGCCCGTCGAGCCCGAACACGAAGATCGTGTTGGGACCGCGCTCGGTGCCGGCGGCTTCGTCGTGCTCGGAAGCGATCGCGACGACCTCGCCGATCGGCGACTCGAGCCGACCCGCGGTCGAGCGCAGTAACACCGGCTCGCCACCTATCGCTTCCACTCCGTTGTGATCGGAGTGCTCATGCGTGACCAGCAGGAGATCGGCGTCGACCCCTTCAATCGCCGGGTACTCGAACTTCACGCCGTGCGCGGCCGCCGCCGACATGTCGCCGAACGGGTCGATGAACACCGTGCCCTCAGGGCCGCTGCACCGGAACGCGGCCTGGCCATACCAATCGACGCGCATGTGGCTCCTTTCCTCGGGAGTTTGGGGTCCCCTGGCCGGAGCACCCGACCGGCCGGGCGCTCTGAGGAAGCTTACTTACGCGCCGTGCGGGCGCTGGATCAGTGGAAGAAGACGGCTTCGGCGCCGACGATCGCCAACGTGACGATCACGCACAACGCGATAGTCACGAAGATTCGATGCGACTCGGTGCTCTCGCCCGTGAGGATCTGGATCAGGCCGGGCCGATCAGGATGGACTTCCATCAGCGTTCCGGTGGTCTTTCCGCACGTTGGGCAACGATCGAGCATCGCTTCCTCCTTCAGGGAAGCTCAGTTCCGATTTAAAGAGAACTTGAGGAAGTGGCCATCCGCACGAACCGGCAACGGAGACCACGTTTGGCAACGGTCCACTCGGGGTCCTACCCCACCTGGCCCGATGGAGAACCCCTTGAACGCGTAATCGACCAGGGGGTGCGGCCCTTGAGCCGACATAACTCATTAAGGTGCGCGCCATGCCTGAACGCGCCGCCCTCGTCACCGGAGCCTCACGCGGCATCGGATTTGCCCTCGCGGAGGCGCTCGGGGAAGAGGGCTACGCCCTGACGATCACCGCGCGTAAGCCGGATTCGCTCGAGCAAGCTGCCGCCGAGTTGCGCGAGCGTGGGTTCGAGGTCGAGGAGGTGGCGGCGAACCTGACCGACGAAGACGCGGTGCGCGAGGTGGTTCGCCGGCACCGCGAGCGCTACGGGCGCCTCGACGTGCTGATCAACAACGCCGGCGTCGGGATCGGCGCCAAGGCCGACGAGCACCAGACCAAGTTCCTCGACCTCCAGCTCGCCGTGAATCTGCGCGCGCCGATCCTGTTCTACCGCGAGTGCGCCAAGATGCTCCGCGCCGCCGGCGCCGAGCACCGTGCGGCGCTCGTCGTCAACATGGCGTCGATCGCCGGCAAGTCGCCGCAGGCCTGGCTGTCGGTGTACTCGGCGACCAAAGCGGCCATTGCCGCCTACACGGTGTCGATGAACAAGGAGTTCGCCAAGCAGGGCGTCAAGTCGGTCGCGTTCGCGCCCGGCTTCGTCGACACCGACATGGCCGATTTCGTCAAGGACCGGATTCCGGCCGAGGAGATGCTGCGGCCGAGCGACATCGCCGAGGCGCTGCGCTTCCTGCTGCGCGTCTCGCCGCAGTGCGTGATCCCGGAGATCGTGTTCCAGCGTCCGCAGGAGATCATGTGAGCGGCGAGCTGTCCGGACGCAAGGTTCTGATCACCGGCGCCGCGCGTGGCATCGGCGCCGCCACCGCCAAACGGCTGTACGAGCGTGGCGCGCGCGTCGTGCTGGCCGGCATCGAGCCCGACGTGCTCGCGCGGACCGCCGCGGAGTGTGGCGACGCCCTTGCCGTCGTGTGCGACGTCCGCGACCGCGAGCAGGTCGAGGCTGCGGTCGAGGCGGCGGCCGAGCACCTTCGCGGCCTGGACGTCGTCGTGGCCAACGCCGGTGTGGCCGCGCAGTTGCCGCTCCTCGACGGTGACCCGGGGGTGTTCGAGCGGACGATCGAGGTGAACCTGCTCGGCGTCTACTACACGCTCCGCGCCGCCGGTCCGCACATCGCGCATCCGGGCGGGTACGCGCTCGCGATCTCCTCGCTCGCGGCGGCCGTTCACCCGCCGCTGCTCGGCGCTTACTGCGCGTCGAAGGCCGGCGTGGAGGCGCTGGCGGACTCGTTGCGGATCGAGCTCGCGCCGACCGGCGCCCGCGTCGGCGTCGCGTACTTCGCCGAGCTCGACACCGACATGGTCCGCCAGGGGTTCGGTACCGACGCATCCAAGCGGATGCGCGAGATGCGCCGGACCGCCCTGCGCGTTGCTCCGCTGAACGCCGGCGTCGACGCGATCGAGCGAGGAATCGCGCGACGCGCGCGGCGCGTGGTGGCCCCGCGATGGGTGGGCCCCGTGCTTCCGATGCGAATGCTCGCGCAGCGTGTGGTCGAGGCCGCCACCCGGTCGTCGATCGGCGAGGCACTCGACATCGCGCGGGCCGAAAGCCCGCCGCTCACCACACCTCAGCCGCTTCTGTCGCGGGACGCCCACCCGCGCTCCTAGCCAACACGTACGCACCTCGTACCGGGGCCGACGCCCGCCAGGAACGTTTCGTTCGCAGGAGGGAACTGGATAGCCGGGTGGCGGAATCTGCACGGGGTGAAGGTGCTGGCGCGATCCAGGTCAGGACGGGGCACCTGGTCCCACGGATGCCGAGCGAAGCGAGGCCCATCCCCGAAAATCTGCGTTAGTGCAAGCCACTCGGTAGGATCGCGCCGTCGTGACCTCGACGCGGGACGACCCCAACGAGGTGCTCGTCGGAGCACTCGAGCTGTGGTGCGATGGCCCACCGCACGAGCTGTTCCGCCGTCTGCGCTCCGAGTGCCCGGTGCACTGGACCGGTTCGATCCCTGACTTCCCGGGGGAGCCCGGGTACTGGTCAGTCACCCGAGGCGACGACATCCACGCGGTCAGCCGCGACTGGCAGACCTACTCCTCCGAGCGCGGCGGGATCACGTCGGTCGGCGTGTTCCCGCTGGAGCTGATCCGCTCGATGTTCATCGGCATGGATCCACCGAGGCACGACCGCCTGAAGCTGCTGTTCCAGGCCGGGTTCACGCCGCGGCGGATCGCCGATCACGAGCCCGCGATCAGGCGGATCGTCGTCGAGGTGCTCGACCGCCTCGACGGCCGCGAGGAGTGCGACCTGGTCACCGAGGTGGCGCAGCCCGTCGTCTCGCGGGTGATCGGGAGCTTCATGGGTGTCCCGCCCGAGGACGACGCCGTCTGGGCCCGGCTCATGAACTCGTCGCTCGCCGTCGCCGACCCCGACATGAGCCCGCGCGGAGCCGAGTCGCTGACCCAGGACGCCATTCCCGAGCTGTTCGCGCGCTGCCGGCGGCTGATCGCGGAGCGGCGCGAGCGGCCGACCGACGATCTGACGAGCCTGCTCGTCCACGCCAAGATCGAGGGGGAGACGCTCGAGGAGCAGGAGATCGTGATGGGCTTTTTCCTGCTCATGGCGGCCGGCAACGACAGCACCAAGGCGACGTTCTCCAGCGGCATGCGTGCGCTGCTCGAGCGACCGGACCAGCGGCGGCTGCTGCTCGAGGATCCGTCGCTGATTCCGAGCGCCGTCGAGGAGTCGCTGCGGATGTTCCCCGCCTTCGCGCACTTCGCCCGCACCGCCACGCACGACACCGAGCTGGCGGGGCAGCCGATTCACGAGGGCGAGAAGGTGGTCATGTGGTACGTGTCCTCGGGCCGGGACGAGGGGCGCTACGCCGACCCCGATTGCTTCGACGTGCGCCGCAACCCCGAGCACCAGGCATTCGGGGCGGGGGGCCGGCACTTCTGCCTGGGCACCGCGCTGGCCCGGCTCGAGCTGCGAGTGCTGTTCGAGGAGACGCTCGGGCGCTATCCGGCGATGGAGCCGGCGGGCGAGCCCACGTGGGTCCTCTCGACGTTCGTAAGCCAGCTCAAGACGTTGCCGGTCAGGCTTGGCTGAGGCGCCGCCGTCGGGCGCCGCCGCAAAGTCCCAAGTCCCTCACTGAGTCGGTAGCAGGCCCAGCTTGTGGGCGATGCCGGCCGCGTCCACCCGCCGGTTGGCGCCGAGCTTGCGCAGGATGTTCGAGACGTGCACGCCGGCCGTGCTCGGGCTGATGTAGAGCGAAGCGGCGATCTCGCGGTTGGTGTGGCCCGCGGCGAGCAGCTCGAGCACGGCGAGCTCGCGCTGGGTGAGCACCGGAACGCTCGCGCCGCCGGTCGCGGCCGGCGCGTCGAGCCCGTCAAGCGCATCGAGCGCGAGGTCGACGACGGCGTCGAGCTCGCGGGCGCGGCCGTCGGCCCAGGCCGAAGCGAACGTCCCCGCGTTGATCCTGCGCTCGAGCGCCGCGCGGGCGGCATCCAGATCGGGCGCCTCCGCTGGAGGGACCGGGGTGCCGAGCTGCTCGCGGAGCGCTTCGGTGGCGCCGAGGACCTCGGCCCCGCGCTCGGGGTCGTTGCGCACGAGCAGCGAGCCCACGATCTCCTCGAGCACGCTGGCGACGCGCCAGCGGTCACCCAGGCTGCGGTGCACGAGCAGTGCCTCGCCGAGCATCGGCGCCACCTCACGCGGCGGCCGTCGCGCCCGCCGCTCGGCGATGGCCAGCTCGTGCAGCGCCCAAGCGATCGCCTCCTGGAAGCCGAGGTCGCGGGCGATCGCCAGCGCCTCTCCGAGCCGCTGGCGGGCGAGCGCCAGCTCGTCGCGGTACTGAGCGCAAGCGCCCAGGTTGATCAGCGTCGTCGCCGTCGCCCGGAGATCGCCCAGGCGCTTGAACGCCGCCAGCGCGACCGCGCACTCCTCCTCGCCGGCGCTGGGGTCGCCGCTCATCCACCCCACGAACCCGAGGTAATCGTGCGAGGCGGCGACGCCCGCCTCGTCGCCGAGCTCGTTCCAGATATCCAGGCTGCGCTGGTGCAGCTCGCGAGCCTCGTCGTAGCGCGCCTGCTCGCGCGCGATCGAGCCGAGGCGCTGGAGCGCGGTGGCGGCGGCGCGCTCATCGCCGAGCTCTCGCACCAGCTCGAGCGCCGCGCTGAGGTACTCGATCGCCCGCGCGTAGTCGCACTGGAGGAAGCCGACCTCTCCGGCGCTGACCAGCACGCGAGCGCGCCGCGCGGGGGAGATGTCCTGCGCCCGGGCGAGCAGCTGCTCGAACCGCGTGCGCGCCTCGTGGTAGTGGCCGCGCTGGTACCAGAACGGCCACAGCAGGCGGGCGAGCCGCGCGCCATCGTCGATCGACTCCTCCGAGAGCCACTGGAGCGCGGCCTCGAGGTTGTCGTGCTCGAGCTCGAGCCGCTCGATCCAGCGGGGCTGCTCGGGGCCGGCGAGCCCGGCCCGGGCCGCCACGGCAAGACCCAGGAAGTACTGGGCGTGACGCGAGTGGACGGTCGGGCCCTCCGGTCCATCCCAAAGCTTCGCGCCCGCGTACTGGCGGACCGTCGCGAGCAGCCGGTAGCGGGGCTCCTCGGGGTGGTCGACGACCTGCACGAGCGAGCGGTCGATCAGCACGGCGAGCAGATCGAGGACCTCGGTGACATCAAGCAGGTAACCGGCGCACACGTTCTCGGCGGCCGTCAGCGAGAACGACCCCCGGAACACGCTGAGGCGGCGGAACAAGCGCTGCTCGGCGGGCTCGAGCATCCGGTGGCTCCACTCGAGCATCGCGTCCATCGTGCGGTGGCGCTCCGGCGCCGTGCGCGCGGTGTGGCGCAACAGGCTCGGGTCGATCTGAAGTCGCTGGGCGATCTGGCTGACCGACAGGACGCGAACCCTCGCCGCCGCGAGCTCGATCGCCAAGGGCATTCCATCGAGCCACTCGCAGATCCGGCGCACGTTGTCGAGCACCCCGGGTGCGTTGGCATCGAACGATGTCGTCGCCTCCCGGGCTCGTTCCACGAATAGGTCGACTGCGCCGTCCTCGCCGTCGAGCCCGGCCACGCGCCACACCTGCTCCCCCGGGATCCCGAGCGGCTGGCGGCTCGTCGCGATCACCCTGAGCGTCTGAGACCGCTCGAGCAGGGCCACGATCAGCTCGGCGCAGCCGTCGACCACCTGCTCGCAGTTGTCGAGGGCGAGCAGGGTCGACTCGGGGAACTGGCGGGCCAGCGCGGCCGGGGCGGGATCCCCGCTCAGGTCGCCCTCGAGGACCGTCGCGGCGACCACCTGGGGGACGAGCTCGGACTCGAGTGTCGTGGACAGGTCGACCCACCAGGCGCCCCCGATGAAGTCGGGCCGCATCGCGTCGGCGAGGCCCATCGCGAGCCGCGTCTTGCCGGCGCCGCCGGGCCCGCACAGGGTCAGCACGCGCGTGCGCCAGACGAGCGAGCGCAGCTCGCCAAGGTCGGCGTCGCGTCCGACGAGACGGGTGAGCTGGACCGGCAGGTTGCCGGCCGCGGCCTCCCCATGTCCGCTCATCTGGATTCGCGTCTCGGTGTCCTCGATCAGAGAGGGACCTCTTCCTTGTGAATTGCCTCCGAGCGTGCGCTCCCCACGACGCCCCGGCGCTCTCAAGTCTAAAGACACGGGCGGCCGGTCTAAATGGCGATGAGGAATCTCTAAAGAAGCCCCGGGGGGCGCTAAGCGAGGCACCGAAAGAACGGTCATCCGCCCGATGTGGGGCGGGCGCTTTAGCCGCAGGATGGCTGTCGACGGCGATCGCATCCGGCGTCGTCAGTCCAAGAAACCCAGATCGGAGGTCCCTCCATGAAGCTTCGCCTTCCCTCGCCGTCGCTCATGCTGAGCATGATCGCGCTGTTCGTCGCGCTCGGCGGCGGCGCGGCCGTCGCGGCGACGCAGCTCGACGCCGGCCAGCTCGGCGGCAAGCCGCCCAGCTACTACCTGCCCGCCAAGAGCTTCGTCAGCTCCGGCGGCGAGCACTTCTTCGGCCTCGGCAAGACGGTCGTCCTCGGCCACGCCGGCCACTTCACCTTCATCGGCAAGTGCTCGTCCGATGCGGGCGGCGCGCAGAGCGTGACCTTTGCGGTCAGCACCAACACCTACGCCGATCTCGACGGCAACGGTCCGGGCACGGGTCCGCAGACGATCCACGTCGACAGCGACGCGATGGACAGCACGTCGATGAACCCGCTCAACCCCGGCGCGTTCGCCCAGGTCGGGAGCGCCAGCTCCTCGACGGAGATTGCCGGCCCCGACGGCCAGGAGGTCGACGTCTTCTACAACGACGGCGTCAACTGGCCGCGCCAACACGGCGGCACGATCCCGTGCTTCGCCGGCTACACCGGCTTCCTCGCCGGCTAGATCCAGTTCCTCCTCTCGGGCCTCCCGCCACGGCGAGAGGTCCGAGGGCCTCTACATCGACCCTGAAACGGAGCCTGACATGACCCTTCTCGTGATCCTCAACGTGGTCTTCGCCGTCGGCGTGCTCGTGGCCGAGCTCGGCTTCCTGGCCCACAGCATCCACGCCGATCGCCGCGCCGCCGCCTGACCCCTCGGTCCTTCGTCCCTCTCGCACCGGAGATTCCGACATGCGCACCCGCCTTCACATCCTGCTCGCTTGCCTGGCGTTCATGCTGCCGCTGGCCGTGACGGCGGGTGCCCGGGCCGCCACCGACCCGAGCACGCCCGTTCACCTCACCGCTGCTCAGGTCGCCCAGACGCTGTTCGTGGCCGGCGACGTCGGCCGGCTCAGCCAGATCCCGAGCGGGACGGAGGACGTCGTACTCGAGAAGGTGCTCCAGCAGCTCTACACCGACAACCCGACGCTCTCCCCGAGCCAGGCCGTGTCGGACATCCAAGGACTCCAGGGTGTTTTGAGCTCCGGGTCACAGGCGCTCTCGCCAGCGACGCTGACCGTGATGGCGGGGAACGAGCGCATTCTGGCCATCCTGCGCGCGCTCACCGATTCGACCCCAAGCCCTGCCGTGGCGCAGGCGCTCGCCGAGGTCACCGACCAGGCGCTCACCGTATCCGAGCAGTCCACGCAATACCTCGGCGAGGCGTTCGACGCGTCGGCCGACTCGCTCGACACGCTTTCCTTCAGCGCCTTCTCGCCCGCGGGAACGCTGGCTCAGACCTGGTCGGAGGCCAGCTCCAACAACCTGTTCGGCCAGGCTCGGGACACCCTGTGGAAGCAGGCCTCGAACGAGAGCGTGTTCGACTCCACCCAGACTTTGTTGGCCGAGAACCCGGCGCTCCAGAACTCGGCGATCACGGCACTCGTGAACATGCTCGGCTCCGACGGGAGCCTGGACACGACCGTCGGGCAGCTCGAGACGCTGATCGACGGCGGCATCCAGCAGATCTCGGGCGCCAACTGCACGCTGGCCTCCGGATCGTCCGGCACCTCGCCGAACGACTGTGCGTCGGGCGCCCTGCACGACGCCCAGGTCGTCGCCCAGAACTGCACCGGTCCGAGCGACACGTCGTCGAACTGCCAGGCCGCGCGGGGGCAGGCCCAGACCGACCAACCGGACGAGCTCTCGACGATCAACTCCCAGCAGGCGGCGACGGCGGCCGAGGCCACCGCCCTCGGCGACGCCGACGCGACGCTCGACAGCGCCAATGCCGCCGAGGCGCAGGCCGCGGTGCAGCTGGCCGATCAGGAGAACGCCTACCTCAACTATCAGAGCTTCCAGCAGGCCGAGAAGGCCGGCTTCGACGTGGTCACGCTGGCCGTGTCGCTCGGCGCGTCCGAGATCGACCCCGTGGCCGCGGTCGGAGCGCTTCTGAACGTCGTCGGCGACGGCGTCGGCTTCGGCTTCAGCGGTCCGGATCCAAACACCCTGATCCTGATGGGAATCCAGAACATCGCCCAGCAGCTGTCCGATTTCGAGCAGTACACGCAGAGCGCCTTCCAGGTCGTCGACACCCAGCTCTCGAACTTGTCGACGCAGGTATCGCAGATCGCCGCCGAGATCACCGAGGCCCAGCAGCAACTGACCCAGCTGGCCAACCAGGTGGCGACGCTACAGAGCTCGGTCGACCATCTTCAGTCGGAGGTCCAGTCGCTGTTTGCTCAGGGCGCCCGCAACGACCTCGGGACGCTGATCAATCAGTACATCGGTTATGAGCAGGCCAACAACGCGCCGCTTCCGGAGAGCGACTTCGCCACCGCTGCCGGCGCCTTCTATCAGGACGCGACGAGCACCGCACTGACCCAGACGCTGCTGACCGTGCCGACCGGCTTCGACGCGCTCGACGCGGACAGCCTGGTCACCGGGAGCGATCCGCTGACGCTGGACACGAACATCAACCTGTTCAACTTCTTCGGCGCCGGCGTCAGCGACGCGCCAGCGAGCATCGGCTGGCCCGGAGCGCTCACCACGACCTGTCCGCCGGGTGCGAGCTCGTCCCAGGACCTGTGCCTGCCGGATCCCGACTTCTGGGCGACCTCGGCCCGGGCGTTCTCCCAGCTCCTGCTGGAGAACCCGTCCTACGTCACCCCGACGCGAATCACCCAGCTCCAGGCCATCCAGCAGGAGGGCCAGCTGATCGCCAACGCTCTGGCGCAGCTGTCGGTCAACAACGCCGGGTCTGATTCGGGCGGTACCGGCAACAAGACGCTCGACGCGGCGATCAACTACTTCCGCTACTGGGGGGACGCCAACACTCACGCCGGCGGTCAGCCGCCGAGCCTGTGGCAGGCGCTGAAGGCCGAGGAGCAACGGTATCTCGCCGGTCTGACCGTCAACACCTCGCCGCAGCTGAACGTCTCCCCCGTGAACCCGTGGGGCGGCCCGGGCCAGCTGCCGGATGCCACCGGCCTGCAGGGGCTCAACTCGCTGCAGAACATTGAGCTGTGCCAGCCGGACGCCGGCTTCTACGGAGTCAGCGCAAGCAGCGAGGAGCTCCCGTCGCTACCCCTGTCGCTGATCGATGGGATCGTGCCCCAGTTCGAGAATGCGGCGCGGCTCGGGCTGGGCACGATCTCGGCCTGCTGGATCGCGGTTGCCGACAACGTCAACGGCAACGACTTCGATCTGACCACCCAGATCAAGTACTTCTACACCGGCCAGGGCGTGACCGACCAGCAGATCGCCACGGCCAACAGCATGCTCTCCCAGGTCAACGACTGCGCGGGCACGCCCAACGCGCAGAATCCGTTCACCCCGGACGTCCTGGCCACCGTCGTCGAAGGGTGGGAGAAGGGCGGCGCGAACAACTGCCCCGACGTCTCGACGACGTTCACCTTGGTGAATACCGGGACCTCGAGCCTCAACAGCACCGTGACGAATGCCGTGGCGTCCGAGCTCGAGACGTTGCGCAACAACGTCTACGAAGACATCATCGGCGGCGGCCAGGGGCTCACCGCGGGCGACTCGCAGGACACCGACGTGGAGCAGGCAGCGACCCGTCTGGACGGCGCGAACGAGCTGCTCGACGGCTACGTCTCGCTCGGACTGCCCCAGGCGCTGGCCAGCGACGACACCCTCCAGAGCCTGATCTCCGGCACGAACTCGGACACGTTCGCGCCGACGAGCGGCGGGCTCGGGGGCGCCGTGCCGGCGGCCACGGTGCCGGCCCAGCTGGTCAACTTCTACGAGGCCGCGATCAACGACGACAGCGCCAGCATCCTGCCCGTCCAGGATCCGGCCGACCTGGCGGCGAGCCTGGTCGACCAGCGCGCCTCGCAGCTGGCCGCGGCGATCAACGCGCACATCGTGTCCTCGTCGTCGGCGCCGGATGAGTTGCAGGGGCACGTCCGGCTCAGCGCGGACATCTCAACGGCGCAGACCTCGAGCACGGTGTTCGCCGAAGAGAACCCGTACATCGGACCGACCCTCGACCGGCTCGACCTGACCGCCGCGGTGCTCCAGAACGAAGTGAGCAACACGCCGGCGACGACGACGACGACGAGCAGCACCGCGACCGCGCCGGCGCCGGCCACGGCCGCGGTGGTGGCTGCGAAGTGCACGCTGAAGGCGAGCGGCAGCAAGGTGCTGCTGGCGGCACCGAAGGGCAAGGCCAAGAAGGGCGCGCCGAAGCCCGGCACGGTCTCACTGACCGTGAAGTGCAACCAGGCCGGCAAGGTCAAGCTGACCGGCACGCTGACCGAGCTGATCGGTTCCAAGCCCAAGCACGGCAAGCAGAAGTCCAAGAGCTACAAGCTCGGGCCGGTCACCGGGACGGTCAAGGCGGGCAAGACGCTCACGCTGACCGTCAAGCTGCCGGCGGCCGCGGTTTCGGCGCTCGGGGACGGCGCCAAGGAGTCGGCCACGTTCACAGCCACCGCGACGAACGCCAACGGGACCGGCCGCGCCACGGCCAAGATCGCGACGCTGAAGGGAACGCGCTGATGGCTCCGCGCAGGCTCTGTCTGCTCCTGAGCGCCACGCTCGCTGTCCTCGCCACGATGGGCGCGGCCGCCGTCCCGGGGGCGTCGGCGACGACGGTCCCGCCGAGCGTGCTGGTCCTGAACGACTCGGCCAGGACGCTCACTGCATATCCCCTGTCGGCGAGCCTCGACGCCCCTCCGTCCGCAAACCTGTCCGTCTCAGGCCTCGAGGAGCCGACCGCGATCGCGCTCGATGGGACCGGAGACGTGTGGGTTGCCGACTTCTTCAGCGACAAGCTCGTCGAGTACAGCAAGGCCCAGCTCGCGGCCGGTGGCACCCCGACGCCGCTCGTGACCATCACGAGCGATGGTGACCTCAACGAGCCGACCGGTCTGGCCTTCGACGCATCCGGCGATCTGTGGGTGGCCAACGACGGCACGAGCACCGTGGTCGAGTACCTCGCCAGCGAGCTGCAAGCCAGCGGCTCGCCGGCTCCGGAGGTGACCCTCTCGGCCAACAGCTCGCACAGCATCGCGGATCCCTACCAGCTGTCCTTCGACGCTGCCGGCGACCTCTGGGTGCCGAACGAGGACACGAGCACGTTGGTCGAGTTCACCCCAGGTCAGCTCACGGCATCGGGGGATCCGGCCCCCGCGGTGACGATCTCGAATTCCTCCTCCGGGAGCCTGATCTATCCGAACTCGATCACGTTTGACCGAGCCGGCGACCTCTGGACGACGACCGAGATGGGCAACAGCATCCTCGAGTACACGCCCTCCGAGCTCGCCACCGGCGCTCCGACCCCCGCGAGCACCCTCACCTCCGACGGCTCCGAAAGCGTCGACGATCCAGCAGGTGCCGCCTTCGACGCGGCCGGAGACCTGTGGGTGACCAACACCGCGAGCAACAACGTGGTCGAGTTCGACCCGGCGCAGTTGTCGGCGGGCGGTTCTCCCACCCCGGTCGACACGATCCAGGGCGGCCAGACCGGCCTGAGCGGTCCCGACAGCGTCGCGGTCGAACAGGCTCCCGCGGTGTCCTCGATCTCGACCGAGCGCGGGCCGACCGGCACCCAGGTGACCGTCTACGGCACGGGCTTCTACCCCGGCTCGACGGTCGACTTCGGCGCGAGCCCTGCCGCGTCGGTCAAGTACGTGAACCCTGATCAGCTGACCGCAGTGGCACCGGCGGGGAGCGGAACGGTCGACGTGACCGTGACCACGGGCCAGGGGACGTCCGCCGCGTCAGCTCCCGACCAGTTCACTTACGCGGCCGGATCGGCGGTCACGCCGACCGTGGTCGTCGGCAACGACGGATCCGGCACACTCAGCTCGTTCCCGCTGTCGGCGAGTGGCGACGCCGCGCCGGCCGCGACGCTATCGGACGCATCGGGTGACATCTCCTATCCGATCGACGGCGCGCTCGACGCGGCCGGCGACCTGTGGGTCCCCAGCTCGTCGAACAACACCGTTCGCGAGTACACGAGGAGCCAGCTCGCGGCGGGCGGAGCACAGACACCTGTGGTCACGGTCAGCTCCGACGGCGCAGGCAGCCTCAACGACCCCTCCGGTGCGGCGTTCGACGCCGCCGGTGATCTCTGGGTGACCAACAGCGGCTCGGGCAGCGTGGTCGAGTACACGAAGGCTCAGCTCGCCTCGGGCGGCATGCAGGTGCCGGCGGTCACGCTCTCCGACGACGGGTCGAACAGTATCGACGCACCCGACGGGCTCGACTTCGACGCCGCCGGGGATCTCTGGGTGAGCAACTTCGACGGCGACACCGTCATCGAGTACTCGAAGGCGGAGCTCGCCACGAATGGCAGTCCCGTCCCTGCCGTCACGCTCTCCGCCGACGCCTCGGACAGCCTGGCCACGCCGGACGCGCTCACGTTCGATCGACACGGCGACCTGTGGGTGACCAACGGCTATCAGGGCAACAGCGTGGTCGAGTACACACCGGGCCAGCTCGTGACCGGTGCACCGACCCCGGCGGTGACGCTCTCGTCGGACAGCTCGGGCAGCCTGAACGGCTCAGACCAGGCCCAGTTCGACGCCGCCGGGGATCTGTGGGTGGCCGACTACGAGCCCACGGGTAGCTCCGGCAGCATCGTCGAGTTCACGCCGGCGCAGCTCGCCGCCTCCGGCTCGCCGATCCCGGAGAACACGATCACCGGCGAGCAGACCGGCCTGAGCAACCCGTGGGTGCTCGTGATCGAGCAGGCGCCGACCGTGACCACGCTGTCGCCTGCGCCTGCCGGCGGACCGGCCGCGGGCGGCACGGCGGTCACGATCTCCGGCACCGGCTTCTACCCCGGCTCTACTGTCGACTTCGGTGGCACCCCCGCCGCAGCGGTTACCTATGTGAGCCCGTATGAGCTGACCGCGGTCGCGCCGGCCGGGAGCGGCACGGTCGATGTGACCGTGACGACCGGGGAGGGGACCTCGGACATCTCATCGGTCGACCAGTTCGCCTACGCGGCGTCACCGCCGGCGTCGGGATCGGCCGGGTCGGCATCCGCGACCTCGCCGCCTACCCCGCACATCATGTCGTCCACCCACCAGCTGAAGCTGAACGGCCGGCAGGCCGGCGTCACGCTGAGCTGCTCGGGCGCCACGTGCCAGGGAACGGCTCGAATCACCGAGCAGGAGCTCGTCACGGTGCGCCACGGCAAGCGGAAGGTGCGCCGGCTCGAGACGGTCGTGCTGGCGAGCACGCACTACCGGCTGTCGGCGGGTCACCGCTCGACGATCGAGCTGCGCCTGAGCGGCGCGACGGTCGCCGCGATCGAGCACGCCGCGGGGCGCAGGATCTCCGCGCGTCTATCGGCGACGGTGACCGGTGGCAGCCCGCTGAACCAGAAGCTCACGCTGATCGCTCCGCACAGCGCGTGAATCCGCGGTTTCCGGCTCCGGAGCGGTGGGTAGCCGCTCGCCCCGGAGGTAAATGGCGAGGAGAGGCCGTCCCAGCCGGCTGAAGTTCCATTTGACCGCGCTCTGTCTTGCAGCGGTGGCGTGGTGGATGTCCCTCGCGTTCGCGAGCGTCGCTGCCGGTGCTGTCGGGTTGCCGGGGACGCCCACGGGAGTCACGGCCATGGCCAGATCCTCGTCGGCCTCGGAGTTTCCTGCCCACCTCTCGGAATTTCGGCCAACACCTCGGAATTCCGCCCACACCTCGCAATTTCCGCCATTAGAGCCGGCGGCCTCGCCGGAATGTCGGATTCTGCCCCGTGGGGAGGCAGAATCCGGAACCAATCGCGACCTCGGCCTGGAATGGCGGAAATTGCCTCCCCGCGGGGTGAGGGTAGGCGAGATCACGGGAGCGGGAATCGGCCGTGTGGCGGGGTCAGCGGACCGCGCGGCGTAGCGAGAGCGCCAGCAGGACCAGCACCGCGAGCGGCATGACCCACCAGGCCGGCGCGCCGGCGCCGGCGATCAGCGCGGTCGCCCCGAGCGCCACGACCACGCCGAGCGCGGTGACGGGGTCGTCGCCCACGACGAACTCCCAGACGGCCTCGAACGCGCTAAGCAGGCGGGTCACGCCGTTCTCCGATCGAGGCGTCAGCCTCGTGCCGCAGCATTGACTCTCCCAACCGCCGCCTCGGGCGCCTGGCTGCGCAGCCACTGCACGAGGGCCAGCGCGGCGAGCAGCACGCCCGGGATGATCGCGAGCAGCGCGGCTTCGCCGCCGGGCCACGTCGCGCCGGCGCCCTCGGTCCCCCAGAAGATGCCGAACGACGTGAGCATCACGCCGACGAGGAACTTCATCGCGTTCTCGGGGACGCGGGCCAGCGGGGCGTGAACCGCGATGCCGGCGGCCGCGACGACCAGCACCGCGACGCCGGCGGCGATTGCCGCCAGCCCGATGTCGTGCTGGTTGGCGCCAAAGGTGAGGACGATGAACGCGACCTCGAGGCCCTCGAGCAGCACACCCTTGAAGGCGATCGTGAACCCGTAGCCGTCGAAGCCGGCGCCGGCGCGCGTCGCGGCGCGGGCGGCCTCGGTCTCGGCGGCAAACGCTCGCGCCTCGTCGTGCTTGGCCTTCAGCCCGGCCGCGCGGAGGACCGCCTTGCGCAGCCACTGCAGCCCGAACACGAGCAGCAGGGCGCCGATCACTACGCGCAGCACATTCAGCGGAATCGCGGTCAGCGCCGGCCCGAGCGCCGCGACGATGACCGCCAAGGCCAGCGCGGCGGCGGCCACCCCGACCAGCGGCCAGCGCCAGCCGCGCGTGAGCCCGACCGCAAGCACGATCGTGAGCGCCTCGACGGCCTCGACCGTGCAGGCGAGGAACACCGAGACTGCGAGGCCGAGCTCCGGGCCGGACACGCCCTGAGTATGCCGTCGACGGCCGGATTAAGAAGAACGGTCGGCGGCGCCTGGCGGCGGCGCCTTTGTCCGTGAGAATCGGCTCAGCGACCGTTGGTCGACGAGCTGAGCTCGAGCCCGAACTGCTCGCGCAGACCGTCGAAGCCGGCGTCGCTCACGTGCACGGCCCGGCTGCGATCGGCCCGGCGGACCCACCCGAGCTCGAGCATGCGGTCCGCGATCGCGGCGCCGAGCGACCCCGCCAGGTGGTGGCGCTGCTCGCTCCAGTCGACGCAGTAGCGGATAAGCGGCCGGCGCGAGGGCAGGGAGTCGAAGTCGATCCCGAACGTCTTCAGCTCCCGGAGGCCGGCGGGAGTCAGGCGGTAGTCATGGTCAGACCCGAACGCCGCCAGGCGGTCGGCGTTCGCCGCGTCGGGGTCAAACCGCCCGTCGCCGCCGGTCAACAGGTCCTGCTCGAGCATCGCGTCCATCAGCTGCGTCCCCAACACTCCAGCCAGGTGGTCGTAGCAGGTGCGCGCGAAGCGGACCGCGTGCGCCTTGCTGCCCTGCTTGAGCGAGCGGACGGCGGCCGGGGGAGAGATCCGGGCCAGCGCCTCGATCAGCTCGCCGACCTCGGGTGCGGCCAGGCGGAAGTAGCGGTGGCGCCCGTGGCGCTCGACCCGGAGCATCCCGCCCTTGACCAGCCGGGACAGGTGGGCCGAGGCGGTTGACGCCGCCACGCCGGCCTCGTCGGCGAGCACGCTCGCTGGCAGCGCGCGGCCGTCCCCGAGCGCGAGCAGGATGCGCGCGCGGCCCCGATCGGCGACGAGAGCACCGATGCTCGCGATGTCCGCATCGCCGTGCATGGGACTGAGGGTAGCGCGGCGATATTTCGTTCCTGGGCGAAACGTCCCGTGGATGTCATCATGGATCCCAGCATGAGCTCGGGAAATCACGGATTCGCAGCATCGATGGGCGCCGGCGGCAGCGGTGCGATGCGGTCGCTGCGCGGCTCCGGCAAGAAGCCGCCGCCGCTCATGGATCCCACCCGTGAGCGCGATAACCATCGCATCCTCGCGCTGTTCAGGCCCTACCGCGCCCGCCTGTCCGCGGTGCTCGTGCTGATCGTCGTCTCGTCTGGGATCTCGATCTACCAGCCGTTCCTGATCAAGAAAGCCCTCGACGTCGGGATCGTCGGGCACAACGACAGAGTGCTGACCACGTCGGTGCTGGGGATGATCGCGATCGCAGTCTTCAGCAACGCCTCGAGCGTGTGGCAGACGTACATGTCGAATGTCGTCGGCCAGCGCGTGATGCACGACCTCCGCGCCGCCGTCTACCAGCGCCTGCAGAAGATGTCGTTGGCGTTCTTCACCCGGACCCGGACCGGGGAGGTCCAGTCGAGGATCGCCAACGACATCGGCGGCCTCGACAGTGTCGTCACCACGACCGCGACGACGATCGCTCAGAACGCGACAACGGTTGTCGCTTCGCTGGTCGCCATGTGCCTCCTGAACTGGCGCCTGGCCATCATCTCGCTGATCTTCGTGCCGCCGTCGGTGTACATGACCAGGCGGGTCGGCCAGATCCGGCGCCGGATCACGACGCAGCAGCAGCGACAGCTGGCCGACATGTCGGCGCTCGTGGCCGAGTCGCTGTCGGTGTCCGGGATCATGCTCGGCAAGACGATGGGGCGGGGCGCCGACCTGGCCAATCGCTTCACCGGAGAGTCCAAGGACATCGCCGACCTCGAGGTCCGCTCCCGGATGGCGGGACGCTGGATGATGGCGACGATCCAGTTCACGTTTGCGGTTCAGCCCGCGATCATCTACTGGCTCGCCGGCCAGACGTTTGTCGGGCATGCGATCACGATCGGAACGGTTGTCGCCTTCACGACGTTGCAGACGCGACTGCTGTTCCCGATTCAGTCGCTGCTCGGCGTCCAGGCAGACATGCAGACCTCGCTGGCACTGTTTGATCGCATCTTCGAGTATCTGGATCTGCCCGTCGACATCGTCGAGAAGGAAAACGCGGTCGAGCTCCGGCCGGACGAGTTGCTGGGCGAAGCGCGGTTCGAGAACGTCTCGTTCCGCTATGGCGGGGAGGGGTCCGACGACCAATGGACGCTGCGCGACATCGACCTGGACGTGCCCGCGGGCACGCGGACCGCTGTCGTGGGCGAGACCGGCGCCGGCAAGACCACGCTTGGATATCTAGTCGCCAGGCTGTACGAGCCCGAAGAGGGACGCGTCACGATCGACGGCGTGGACGTGCGCGACGCCAGCCTCGCGTCGCTGGCGGCGACGGTCGGGGTGGTCTCACAGGAGACATATCTGTTCCACGCCAGCGTGCGCGAGAACCTGCGCTTCGCCCGTCCGGACGCCACCGACGAGCAGATCGAGGAGGCCGCGCGGACGGCTCGCATCCACGACCTGATCGCGTCGCTGCCGGACGGCTACGACACGGTCGTGGGCGAGCGCGGCTACCGCTTCTCGGGCGGCGAGAAGCAGCGAATGGCGATCGCGCGAACGGTTTTGCGCAACCCGCCGGTGCTCGTGCTCGACGAGGCGACGAGCTCGCTCGACACGCAGACCGAGGCGGCGGTCCAGGCCGAGCTCGAGCGGCTGGCCGAGGGCCGGACGACGATCACCATCGCCCACCGCCTCTCGACCGTGCGCGACGCCGACCAGATCGTCGTGCTCGACCACGGTCGGATCGTCGAACGTGGCACGCACGAGGAACTGCTGGAGCGCGGCGGCGCGTACGCGGCTCTGGTGGCGCGCGACGTGACCGACCCGATCGTCGAGGAGGCGTAACGCGGTCGTGGCGGGCCGCGCCGCCAGCCAGATGCTGCTCGTGGGCAGCCTGCCGGCGGACTCGACCGAACAGGCGCTTCGGGCCGGCGCCGAGCTGTTCGGGGACATGGTGTTCGCGCTCCCCGACGGCGAGACCGGACCGCGCCGGGCCTGGGTCGGATACGAGCGCGAGCAGTTGGTTCGGCCCAACCCCGACGTCGAGGTCGTGGAGGAGACCGAGTCGCCGACCGGCATCCCGCGCCACGCCTACGAGACGCCGGTGTTCAAGATCCGGGCCGGCGCCGGCGAGCTCCACTGGGACTCGTGGCCGCGGATCGACGACGCAATCGAGTCCTACCGCGTGTTTCAAGGGTTGCGGGACGCGGGCGTGATCGGACCCGATCTGCGCTTTCAAGTCGGCTTACCGTTTCCCTCGAGCGCGCTCAACGGGTTCAAGGCGGACTTCGCCGCCGACTACCCGGTGGCCGAGCGGGCCTACGAGGAGCTCGTGGGGCGCGAGCTCGTGCGGCTCATGTCCGAGATTCCACCGGCGCAGCTGGCGATCCAGTGGGACATGGCCTACGAGACCCAGGACATCGAAGGCGTGCTGGCGTGGACCGCGGAGGGAGCGTGGGAGCGGTTCGCCGGTCCGGTCGCGCGCCTGACCCCGCAGATCCCCGAAGAGGTCATGGTCGGCTACCACTTCTGTTACGGCACGTTCCCCGAGTGGCCGATGTACGAGGCCCGCGACATGGGGTTGCTGGTCCGGATGGCCAACTACGCGGTGGCCAACTCCGGGCGGCGGGTCGACTGGGTCCACATGGCGGGCCCGCGCTACCTGCGCAGCGAGGACCGGAGCTTCTTTCGGCCGCTGGTCGACCTCGAGCTTGGAGGCGAAACGCGTGTGTTCCTCGGGATCGTCCAGCCGATCGACGGGGTCGCTGGTTTGAGGCGGCGCCACGCGACGGCATCGCGATATCTGACCGACTTCGGGGTGGCGATGTACTGCGGCTTCGGGCGCCAGCCGGGCGCAGACGGTCTCGAGACGATGCGCGAGCACAGCCGCGTCGTGCGCTCGCTACACGAGTCCTAATCCCGTAGCCAGGTCATGATCAGGTAGTTCCCGATCGTCCCGAGGGGCGGGATGGCGACTGCGCCTCGCGCGAGCGCGGTGTGGAGCTCGCCGCGCTCCCACCACCGCACGTCGACCAGCTCTTCCGGCTGTGGTTCGGGCACGCCGGGGCGGTCTGGGTCGACGGACGCCCAGAAGCCGATCATCAGCGCGGCCGGAAACGGCCAGGGCTGAGCGGCGACGTACTCGACGGTGGCGACCTCGATTCCGGTCTCCTCGCGCGCCTCACGCGCCACCGCCTCCTCGAGCGTCTCGCCGGGCTCGACGAATCCGGCCAGCGCCGACCACCGGTTCTCGGGGGCTCCGTGCCGGCGGCTGAGCAGGCAGCGCTCGCCGGCGGTCAGGAGCATGGTCACCGCGGGATCGGTCCGGGGGAACACGACGAGCCCGCAGCCGGGACAGCGGCGGCGGTGGCCGGCCGCCTCGACCACGGTGGCGTCCCCCGAACGACCGCAGTAGCGGTTGACGCGATGCCAGCCGACCATCCCGACGGCATAGGCGGCCAGCGCGCCCTCGGCCGCGTCGAGCTCGGCGGCCAGCGCGCGCAGCCCGGCGAACTGCCCTTCCCCGGGGCCATCAGCTGCCGCGTCGCGGGCGAACAACGCAGCGCCCGACGGCTCCAGTCCCAGGAAGGTCAGCTCGGCGTCGGCGGGCAGCTCGCCGGTCGGCACTCGCAGGAGCGTCTGGTCGGGCGCGAGCGCGACCTCCTGGCCAGGCCCGACGAGCACGGAGCGCGAGGTATCGAGCCGGCGGACACGCTCGGCCTCGTCGCCGGCGCGCAGGTGCGCGGCCCGGTCGAGGGTGCCGCCGGCGAAGGCGATGCCTGTGGTTACCAGTCTGACCGGGTCCGCCATTGCGCGGTCGATTGTCGGGCATTTCCCGGTGTTTGCCGGGTAGTAGCGATGATGGATAGGAACGGTCAGCAAGGAGGACCTGCAAATGGCCACAGTTTCAGGCACCGCCGAGGATCAGCTCGGCACGATCGAGACGAACATTCCGGCGCGGCTGGACCGGCTGCCGTGGTCGCGCTGGCACTGGCGGATCTTGGTCGGGCTCGGAACCGTGTGGATCCTGGACGGCCTCGAAGTGACGATCGTCGGCTCGATCGCGGGCGCCATCTCCGCCAAGGGCAGCGGGATCAACATCTCCTCGGCCGAGGTCGCCGGCTGGGCGGCGTCGATGTACGTGGCCGGAGCCTGCTTCGGGGCGCTGCTGTTCGGTCGCCTGACCGACGTGTTCGGCCGCAAGAAGCTGTTCATGGTCACGCTCGGCGTGTACCTGGCGGCGACGGTCGCGACCGCGTTCGCGTGGACGCCGCTCTTCTTCTTCGCCTGCCGGTTCGTGACCGGCATGGGGATCGGTGGTGAGTACAGCGCGATCAACTCGGCCATCGATGAGCTGATCCCGGCCAAGCATCGCGGCCGGATCGACGTGATCATCAACGGCACCTACTGGGCCGGGGCGGCCGCGGGCGCGCTCTTGTCGGTCGCCGCCCTGCACATCTTCTCGCCGCTGCTCAGCTGGCGCGTGTGCTTCGGGCTCGGCTTCATCCTCGGCACGGCCATCCTGATCGTGCGCCGTCACGTCCCCGAGAGCCCGCGCTGGCTGTTCATCCACGGCCGCGAGGACGAGGCGGAGGCGGTAACGCGCGACATCGAGCGCCAGGTGATGGAGTCGACGGGCGCCGATCTGCCCGAGCCCGACGAGGACGCGATCACGGTCAGGCAGCGCAAGTCGATCGGCCTGTGGGAGATCACGAGCGCGATCGTCCGCAACTACCCCAAGCGGTTCGTGCTCGGCCTGGGGCTGTTCATCGGGCAGGCGTTCCTCTACAACTCGATCCTGTTCGGCTACGCCACGCTGCTGAGCACGTTCTTCCACGTCGCCACGGCCGACGCCCCCTACTATCTGGTCGCGTTCGCCGCCGGGAACCTGCTCGGGCCCGTCCTGCTCGCCCCGCTGTTCGACACGGTCGGGCGCAAGCCGATGATCTCGGGCACGTACATCCTTTCCGGCGTTCTGCTCCTGATCACGGGTTACCTGTTCGATCAGCACCAGCTGAACGCGACGACGCTGACGATCTCGTGGGCGGTTGTCTTCTTCTTCGCGTCGGCCGGCGTCAGCGCCGCCTACCTGACCGTCTCGGAGATCTTCCCGATGGAGACCCGGGCGCTGGCCATCGCCGTGTTCTACGCGATCGGCACCGGCATCGGCGGGATCATCGGGCCGCAGCTGTTCGGTCGCCTGGTGCCGACGGGCAACACCTCGGATGTGTTCGTCGCGCTCGCCATCGGCGCGGGCCTGATGATCGCCGGCGGCGTGATCGAGATCGTGTTCGGCGTCAAGGCCGAGGGGCGGCGGCTCGAGGGGATCGCCAAGCCGCTCACCGCCGTCAGCAGTGCGGTGCGCACGGGTGCCCACCGTGCCGGCTCCGCGGCGGCAGGCGCGCGGCCCAGACGGCACTCCACCTCGCCCGGCACTCCGTAGCGAGATCCAGGCCTCGCACCGCGTCGCCGCCGATTGGGAGGGTTTCGGCGGCGACGCGCGGTGCGGGCTCTAGGAGACCTGCAGGTAGGTCATCACCACCGGCCCAAGGCGGATGACGTCGCCATCCGTGATGTTGGTGGCGATGATCTGCCGGCCGTTCACGAACGTTCCGTTCGCGCTGCGGTTGTCCAGCAGTCGGGTGTGATGCCCGTGACGGACTAGGATCGCGTGGCTACGGGACACGCGTTGCTCTTCGATGCGCACGTCGGAGGTGAGACCACGACCGATGTGCGTCACCTTCGAGTCGAGCGGTACCAGCCACTCGGCCCCATCGTCCGCGAACGCCAGATAATGGCCGAAGGGGGCCAGCCGCCGGTTGATCGCCCGACTGCGGGTGCGATGGTCGAGCAGCCCGAGCGATTCGAGGACCGGCTCGGTGTTCGTCGCCTCGATCGGAGCAGTCTTCTGCTCGTGCGGGGGCGCGATGGTCGGCTCTGAGATACCGAGTGGCGCTTGCGTGGTCATGTCCTGGATCACACCAGCCGTCAGGCAGAGCAACGTCAACCCCTCGTAAGAGGTGTCGAAGATCGCTGTGACGCGGACGTGACGTTGTTAACGGCGCGGCGGATCAGGCGAATGCCGGCGCCAGCACCAGCTCGTCTTCTTCCTGCAGCTGCGCGAGCTTGGCCGGCGTGTCGTGCTCGGACAGCGGCGAGTAGAGGACGAGCCGTTGCTCAGTGCGTTCGCCATGGTGGAAGACCGCGTGCGCAAACGAGAGCCGCCCGACAACCGGATGGGTGAGCTCCTTGCGACCCTCGCCGCTGCCCGCGACCTCGTGGCGCTTCCATAGCTTGCGGAACTCGGGGCTCGAGGACTCGAGCGCGGAGATCAGCTCCTCGAAGGCGGGATCGCCGATGTTCCGCGCGCTGTCGGCGCGGAACTTGGCCACCAGCAGACGCGCGCTGCTCGCCCACTCCTCGGAGAGCGTGCGCCGGGCCGGATCCATGAACCACAGCCACACGTGGTTGCGCGATAGCGGCTCATCTCCGGGCTCCCAGGCGAACACGCGCTCGAACGACTTGTTCCAGGCCAGGTAGTCCCAGCGCCGGCCGAGCAGAAAGGCGGGCCCCGGGCCTATCCCCTCGACGAGCGCTTGGAGGGTCGGGGAGACCTTCTCGACCGGTGCCTTGCATGGGGGGGCTTCCTCGCCGCGTCCCAGCAGGATCACGTGCGCGCGCTCGGCCGGTGTCAGCTGGAGCGCGCGCGACAGCGCTTCGAGCACCTCGAGCGACGCGCGCACGTCGCGGCCCTGCTCGAGCCACGTGTACCAGGTGGTGCCGACCCCCGCGAGCAGCGCCACCTCCTCGCGGCGCAGTCCCGGTGTCCGCCGGCGGCCGCCGTCGGGCAGACCGACGTGCTCGGGCTGGAGGCTCGTGCGCTTGGTGCGCAGGAAGTCGGCCAGCTCCGCACGCCGGCGGTCGCCGTTGGTGGCGCGCGACGGCTTTCCGTTCTCGGACCTCACGGATCCGGACCCGTTGCCGTTTTCAGAAGGACTCGATTTGTCAGTGGGTGTGAGATCTACTACCAGGATAAACCCCTCTCTTGTACCTGGATAGGAATTGTCGCACAGTGTCAAGCGTGAACTCGATTACCACCGCCAACTTGAAGTCTGACCGCTCGACGAACGCGCTTCTCCTGGTCGTCTGCCTGGCCCAGTTCATGGTCATCCTGGACGTCGCAATCGTCAACGTAGCACTGCCCTCGATGCGCGCCGGGCTGCATTTTTCGACCACCGGCCTGCAGTGGGTTGTGAACGCCTACACGCTGACGTTCGCGGGCTTCTTGATGCTGGGTGGGCGCTCGGCCGACCTGCTCGGCCGACGGCGGGTGTTCCTCGCCGGCGTCGCCCTGTTCTCCCTGTCCTCGCTGGCGTGCGCGCTGGCCGACTCGCGCGGCCTGCTCATCGGTGCCCGCGGCCTGCAGGGATTCGCCGGGGCCGTGCTGTCGCCTGCCACGCTGTCGATCATCACCTCCTCGCTGCCCGAGGGCCGCGAGCGCAACCGTGGCCTGGCCGCATGGGGCGCCGTGGGCGGGCTCGGCGCATCGTCGGGCGCGTTGCTGGGTGGCGTACTCACCCAGGCCTTTGGTTGGCCGGCGATCTTCGCCGTCAACGTGCCGCTCGGGCTGATCGTGGTCGTGCTCGGACTGCGCGTGATCCCCGTCCATCTGCCGGCCGAGGGACGGCGCCACTTCGACGCGACCGGCGCGGTGCTCGTCACCGGCGCGCTGGTCAGCGTGACCTATGGCATCGTCCGGACCGACACGGTCGGGTGGGGAAGCGTCGGCGTCCTGGTGCCACTGATCGGCGGGCTGGTGTTGCTGGCGGCGTTCCTGCTCGTCGAGGCGCGATTCGCCGAGCAGCCGCTCGTGCCGCTCTCGATTTTCCGGATCGGCCACCTGCGGGCGGCTAACTCGGTGGTGCTGCTGCTGTACGCGTCTCAGTTCCCGAGCTGGTTCTTCCTGACGCTTTACCTCCAGCAGGTGCTCCACTACGACGCGATCGAGGCTGGCCTCGGCTTCTTGCCGATGACGCTGTCGATCTTCGCCGCCTCCACGCTGGCGCCGCGGGTGGTTGCGCGCTTCGGCCCGCGGCGGGTGATCACCGTCGGCATGCTGACGGCGGCCACCGGCCTGATGCTGCTGAGCGATGTGGCGCCGGGCGGAACGTACGTCAGCGACGTCTTGCTCGGCGCGTTCCTGTCGGCGCTCGGGATGGGCCTCACGCTCGTCCCGGCGACGATTGTCGCGATGCAGGGCGTGGCCGGTCGCGAGAGCGGGGTCGCCTCGGGGCTGCTGAACACCTCGCGGCTGGTCGGTGGGGCACTCGGACTAGCCGTGCTGAGCACGCTCGCCGCCGGCCAGACGAGCGCCGGCGGCGGGACCGCCCTGGCCATGACCAACGGATTCGAGCTCGCGTTCCACGTCGGGGCCGCAATCGCCCTGGCCGGCGCGGCCATCGCCGGCTTCCTGCTGCGCGAGCCGGCGAGGCCCGAAGCGGTGCAGCTCATCACGACAGAAGAGGAGGCTGAGCATGAGGCGCTGGCTGCTTGACGTCACGGCGCGACCCGTCGTAATCCGCGAGGTGCTCCCTGAGGGGCCGGCACCCACGACCCGGGTCCCGTCCCGGGCGCTCGAGCGCAAGCCGTGGCGGCGGAGCCGGAGTGCGATCATGCGCGAGTCCGGATGCTCCCCACGCGCCACCTCCTCGAGTTCCTTCTCACCGTCTATGTCCTGATCGTCATCCCGGGCCCGAGCGTGCTGTTCGTGATCAGTCGCGGGGTGGCGCTCGGGCGCCGGGCCGCGCTGGCCTCCGTGCTCGGCAACACCGGCGGCCTGATCCTTCAGCTCGTCCTGGTGGCAATCGGGATTGGGTCGATCGTGGCCAGCTCGGACGCGGTGTTCACGGCGGTTAAGCTGCTGGGCGCCGCGTACCTGGTGTACCTCGGCGCGCGCAACATCCTCAGGCGCAAGTCGCTGTCCTCGCTGTTCACGCCGGACGCCGCGGCCGAACCCAAGTCGCTGTCGCGGATCGTCCGCGAGGGCTTCTTCGTCGGGGCGACCAACCCCAAGGGCGTGCTCATGTTCACGGCGATCCTGCCGCAGTTCATCGTGCGCTCCCAGGGCCACGTCACGCTGCAGATCGCGCTGCTCGGGTCGATCTGCGTGGTGATCGGCCTCCTGTCCGACGCGACCTGGGCGCTCGCGTCCGGGTCGGCGCGTCAGTGGTTCGGACGCTCGCCGCGGCGGCTCGAGCGGATGACCGGTGCCGGTGGCGCGATGCTGATCGCGCTCGGGTTCGGGCTGGCGCTCACATCGCGCAGGAGCTGATCGCGGCGTGAGCGCGCGACGGTCGCGCCACAGCGCCGGCATCGTCCTGCACCGCCGGCGCGCCGATCAGCTCGAAGTGCTGCTCGTTCACCCCGGCGGCCCGCTGTGGGCGCGCCGCGACGCCGGCGCATGGTCGATCCCCAAGGGGGAGTACCCCGACGACGAGGACCCGCTCGCGGCGGCGCTGCGCGAATTCGAGGAGGAGCTCGGGAGCGCGCCACCCGCAGGGAAGCCGGTCGACCTGGGGGAGATCCGGCAGAAGAGCGGGAAGCTCGTGCGCGGCTGGGCGCTGGCCGGCGACCTCGACGTCGGCACGGTGACCAGCAACACGTTCGAGATCGAGTGGCCGCCGCGGTCGGGGAAGCGGGTCGAGATCCCGGAGGTCGACCGCGCCGAGTGGTTCGGGCTGGAGATCGCGCGGGAGAAGATCAATCCGGCCCAGGTGGCGCTCCTCGATCGTCTGGACCAGCTTCTGGGTAGCAACGCCGGGTGACCTCCTCCCAAGACTCAGGCGCCCGGATCAGCCCTACCGCGCACTACACCGGGTACGTGTGGGCCCGCAACGGCCTCTCGCACCCGGAGCTCGCGACGCGCGAGGGTCGCCTCCTGTTCGACTCGCTCCAGCCGGCGATGGTTGGCAGCCGGGCGATCGGCGGCGCCACGCTCGAGTCCTACCTGCTGGCGCGCCACCGGGCGATCGACGCCCTGCTCGAACGGGCGATCGGCGCCGGCGAGATCAGCCAGGTGATCGAGGTGGCGGCCGGTCTCTCGCCCCGCGGCTGGAGACTGCGTCGCCGCTACGGGGACCGGCTCGTGTACATCGAGACCGACCTGCCCGGGATGGCCGAGCGCAAGCGCGCCGCGCTCGAGCGGATCGGGTCGCTTTCCGAGCGCCACCGTGTGCGCATCCTCGACGCCGTGCGCGACGACGACGGCCCTGGCAGTCTCGCCGCGGTGGCGGGCGACCTGGACCGGCGCGAGGGTCTCGCGATCGTCACCGAAGGGCTGCTCGGGTACCTCCCGACCGAGGCGGTCGACGCGATCTGGCGGCGCTTTGCCGACACGCTGGCCGGATTTTCCCGTGGCCGGTACGTCTCCGACCTGCATCTGGCCGGCGCGGCCACGCCCCAGGTTCGGGCCTTCCGCGTCGCGCTCTCGGCGTTCGTCCGGGGGCGCGTTTACCTGCACTTCGACGACGCCGGCGAGGGCGAGGCGGCGCTGCACGCCGCCGGGTTCGCCACGGCCCAGATCCGGCCGGCGGTCGACGTGATCGGCCGCCGGGACGGCCGGGGAAGCCGACTCGCTAACATCCTTGAGGCGTCAACCACCTAGGCGCCGCTGTCAGGCGCCGCCGTATTTGCCCAAGGCGCCGCCGTCAGGCGCCGCCGTAATCGCTCACATTGCCCCGGAGGCGTCCACGACATGATTTCGGCCACGCTGTACAGCGATCCAGCCTGCCCTTGGGCCTACTCCGAAAGCCCGGCACTCCGGGTGATCGAGTGGCGCTACGGCGATCAGCTCGAGTGGCGGCTCGTGCTCGTCGGGCTGACCGAAGAGGCCTCGCAGTATGAGAAGCGCGGCTACACGCCATTGCGGGGTGCGCTCGGCCAGGCGATGTTCCGCGGCCGCTACGGAATGCCGTTCTCGCCGGCTCCCAAGGCGCGGGCGAGCGCGACGGCGCGGGCCTGCCGCGCGGTGATCGCAGCCCGGATGAGCGATCCGGGGAGCGAGTGGCGCGCGTTCCGCGCGATCCAGCTCCACAACTTCAACTCGCCGATGCTGCTCGACGACGACCAGGATCTGGTCAACGCGCTGCGCAACGTGCCCGGCATCGACGCCGAGCAGATCGTCGCTCGGATCGACGCGCCAGACGTGGTCGAGGCATATCGGGCCGATCGCGACGAGACGCGCACCGCCGCAGGGTCGGCCGCCGAGCTCCAGGGCAAGACCGCGACGACCGACGGCCCGGTCCGCTTCACCGCCCCGTCCATCGTGTTCGAGTCAAACGGGACGCGGCTCGTGGCCGGGGGCTTTCAGCCGGTCGAGGCCTATGACGTGCTCGTGGCGAACCTCGACCCGACCCTTCATCGCGAGGCGCCGCCCGAGGATCCCGCGCCGCTGCTCGAGCGATTCCCAGACGGCCTGACCACCCAGGAGGTCGCGGCGCTGCTCGCGCGCGGGAACGACAAGCCCGACCGGGCCGCCGCCGAGGCCGCGCTGCTCGAGCTGCTCGGGGCCGGCATGGCCGTGCGCGACCCGCTGGGCGATGACGCGCTATGGCGCTCGGCCATGTACGCCGACCGGCCGGCGATGGTCCCGGGGGCCGTGGCGGCGCTTGCCGTCAGCTGAACAGCATCGGCCATCTGGCTACCGACTGGCGGGGCGCGGTTTGGCTGCGCCGGCGCGGGTGGGGTTCGTAGACTGCGAGGACGTTCGATCTGAGCGAACTCCGGCTGCCGATCGTCCAGGCCCCGATGGCCGGCGGTACGTCGACACCCGAGCTCGCGATCGCCGTGTGCGAGGCCGGCGGCCTCGGATTCCTGGCCGCCGGCTACAAGCGCCCGGACACGGTCGCCGAGGAGATCCGGACGGTGCGCGCGGCAACCGAGGAGCCGTTCGGCGTCAACCTGTTCGTGCCGGGCGCCGAGCCCGCCGACCCCGCCCGCCTGGCCGACTACGTGCAGCGGCTGGCGCCCGAGGCCGACCGCCAGGGAGCTGAGCTCGGCGAGCCCCGGTTCGAGGACGACGGCTGGGCGGCCAAGCTCGACGTCGTGTGCGGCGAGCGCCCCGCGGTGGTGTCGTTCACGTTCGGCTGCCCGGACGCGTCCATCGTCGATCGCCTGCACCAAGCCGACCTCGCCGCGTGGGTGACGATCACCAACGTCGAGGAGGCCCGCGCGGCGCAGGCGGCCGGCGCGGACGGGCTGGTTGTCCAGGGAACCGAGGCGGGTGGTCACCGTGGCGGGTTCATCGACGACGGCTCGAACGAGGGTGGCATCGGCTTGCTCGCGTTGCTGCGGACGGTGGCGCGGGCGACATCGCTTGCGCTCATCGCGTCGGGGGGCATCCCCGACGGTGCGGCGCTCGCCGCGGTGCTGTGCGCCGGCGCCGGCGCCGGCCAGATCGGCACCGCGCTGATGCTGGCGCCCGAGGCCGGCACGCCCGAGGCCCAGCGGGCGCGGCTGGCCGAGCCCGGCCCGACACGGGTGACGCGAGCGTTCACCGGCCGTCCGGCTCGCGGGATCGTCAACCGGTTCATGGCCGAGCATCACGACGCCGCGCCGCTCGCCTATCCGGAGATCCATCACGTCACGAGCGCGCTGCGCGCGGCGGCGCGCAAGCGCGGGGACGCCGACGCGTTCAACCTGTGGGCGGGGCAGGCGCACGAGCTCGTGCAGGCGCGTCCGGCCGGCGACATCGTCCGCGCGATGGCTGCCGAGGCGGCCACCGTCCTGGATGAAATCAGCGCGGCCCTGCGCGATCGAGATACCAGTGCCGGCCGCCGCTGAGCAGGCGCAGGGCTTCGTCCGCGTCGTCACGCCCCCCGGTGGCCAGGGACGAGACCGTCTTCCAGCTCGCCATCAGGCTCCGGTGAAGGCGGGCGGGCGCTTCTCGACGAACGCCGCCGCCCCCTCGAGGAAGTCGTGCGTGCGACCGAGCGTGTGCTGGAGCTCCGCCTCGAGGTCGAGCTGGGCATCGAGCCCGCCGTAGATGAACTGGTTGAGCGCGCGCTTGGAGCTCGCGTAGGAGCGGGTCGGTCCGGCCGCGAGACGAGCGACGAGGGCTTCGGCCTCGTCCATCAGGCGGTCGTCGGGGTACACCCAGTTGACCAGACCCCATTCGAGCGCCTGCGGCGCGGGCACGCGCTCGCCCAGCAGCGCCATCTGAAACGCGCGCGCCTTGCCGACCGACGGCGGGACGAGCGCGGTCGAGCCGCCGTCGGGCATCAGCCCGACGTTGACGAAGGCCAGCCCGAAGAACGACGACTCGGCGGCCATGATCAGGTCGCAGGCGAGCGCGAGCGAGCAGCCGATCCCGGCTGCCGGGCCGTTGACGGCTGCCACCACGGGCTTCTCGAGCCGGCGGATCCCCGCGATGCTCGGGTGGTAGATGTCGTGCAGCTCATGCCGGAGGTCCGGCAGGCCGTCCTCGGCCGGCTCGAACCCCGCCTTCAGGTCGGCGCCCGATGAGAAGCCCCGGCCGGCGCCAGTGATGAGCACGGCGCGCACCGACGGATCGGCGGCGTCGCGCTCGATGATCGTTCGCAGCTCGATCCCGAATTGGGGCGTCCACGCGTTCAGCGAATCGGGCCGGTTCAGGGTGAGACGCCCGACCCCGCCCGACTGCTCCCAGATGATCGTCTCGTACGCCAAGTGGACTCCTTCCTATGCAAGTTCAAGCCTGAGGGGCAACTTCTCGATCCCGTAGATCCCGGACGGCGTCCCGAACTCGGGCTCGCCGTCGAGCTCGAGCGAGCTCACCCGCTCGGCCAGGAAGATCAGCGCTTCGGTCATCTCGCCCCGGGCCAGGTTGGCGCCGACGCAGTAGTGGATCCCGGCTCCGAAGGTGAGCAGGCGCTGGCGCTCGCCGGCGCGATCGGAGGACAGCTCGAAGGCGTCAGCGCGCTCGCCGTCGCGATGCGCGTGCCACGCGGAGACCAGCACGATCGAGCCGGCCGGAAAGCTCACCCCGCCGTACTGCACCTCGTCGATCAGGATGCGGGCGGTGAACGGCGTGATCGGCTCGAACCGGAGCGCCTCCTCCACCGCCACCGAGGCCAGTCCGCGAGGATCGCGGCGCAAGAGCGCCCATTGAGAAGGATGCTCGGCCAGCAGCCGGACCGCGTGGGCGAGCTGGCTCTGGCTCGTGTCGACCCCGCCGACCAGGATGTTGAGCACCAGGTTGCGCAGCTCGTCGTCTGACAGGCGGTCGCCCGCCTCCTCGGCCTTGATCAGCGCGGAGATCAAATCGTCGCTCGGATTGGGATCCCCGCCCGCCCTGCGCGCCGCGATCAACTCATCCTCGTAGGCGTAGAACTCGGCCACCGCCTGCTCGATCCGCTCGCGCTCGGCCATCAGGCTGGTCGGGTCGAACTGGCGCTGGATCACGTTCGACCAGTGGTGCAGCCGCGGAGCGTCCGCGAGTGGAGCGCCCATCACCTCGGCGATCACCAGCGACGGGTAGGGCTTGGCGAAGTCGGCGATGAACTCGCAGCGGCCGCCCCGTCCGGCGATCGCATCGAGGAGCTGCTCGAGAAAGCGCCGCATCGCGGGCCGATACCGGTCGACCGCGCGCGGCGACAGGGCCGGGTTGACCAGGTTGCGCAGCCGGCGGTGGTCGCCGCCGTTGACGCTGATGATGTTGCGGACGATCTCCTCGCGCAGCGGCCCCTCGGTGATCCCGAACAGGTCGGCGATGGTCAGCCCCGGGAAGACGGCGGCCTTGGTCCGCAGGAAGAACTCACCGGCCTCGCGGTCGAGCACGATGAACCCGAACGGGCTCGCGGCGAGCCAGCCGTCGTGACCGCGAAGCTCGGCCATGGCTTGCCGATAGCGCGCTCCGCGCAGCGACGCGTCGGTGTGGTCGAAGCTGGGGAGATCGAGCTCGGCGGCCGGCGGCACGCCGCGAGCATAGAGACACCGGGGGCGCCCACGTGGGCGCCCCCGGTACCAGCGTCAGTGTCGATCGGCGCTCAGCGCAGACTCACCTTCCGGATGATCTCGACGCTTCCGGCCAGATCGACGGCCATCGTGTACTTGCCGTGCAGGCTCTTCGGCAGGTCGATCTTGCTGCCGAGATGACCGGTTTGATTGCTCGACAGCTTGTAGTTCTGCCTCAGCAGTAGTGCGATCCGCGCGCTGCGGTCGCCCGCCTTGGTGGTGCTACAAGTGACGGATCTGCCGGCCACGGAGCAGCGGATCTTCGGCAGGTTCGCGTAGTACCCGCCTCCGCCGCCGCCCCAGCCGGAGCCCGAACCCGGGCTCGAGCCGCTGGTCGGGATGACCTTGGTGACCTCGCCCGTGTTGTCGTTCATGATCACCGCCGGAGCGAGGTGCTTGGTGCGGAAGTCGAAGAAGCTGTCAAGGCTTCCCGCTCCCGCGTCCGCGGAGCCCCCACCGATCCGTCCGAGTCCCCAGTTGTCCTCGATGAACTGGAGCACCGAAGCCTGCTCGGTGAACGTGCTGTCCACGTAGTTCTGCTTCGCGTACGGCGAGATGACGAGCACCGGCAGCCGCGGTCCAACGCCGCAGCGATCCTGCTGAGCCGGCGGCGTCGCCGAACTTCCGCACTTGCCCGGCGCGTTCAGCGCGTCGAGCGTGGGGTCGTCGGACTGCCGGATGATCGGACCCATCTGCTGGTCATACCAGCCGTCCGAGTCGTCGTAGGTGATGATGATCGCCGTGCTCGACCAGTACTTCGACTGCTCGATCTGGTTGATCGTGTCGACGAGGAACTTCTGCTCGTCGAGCGGGTCCGAGTTGCCCGCGTGCGCGTTCTGGTACGCGGGCGGCTTGAGGAACGAGACCTGCGGCAGGTTGCCAGCCTCCAGCGCCTTGGAGAACCAGCTGATGTCGTACTGGTGGTTGACCGCCTTGTCGATCGGCGTCCCCGCGGGGTCGCTGTAGCCGACATCCGAGACGGAGGCCGGCGCGTTGTGCATCGGGTTGGCCGTCGACTCGTAGTACTGGAACGGCTCGTGGTGCTCGACGTAGTCCTGGACCGCCGCGCCGCCGACGTTGTCGTGCGTGCTGGTGCACGCCGGCCGGGCGGCGGAACCCTCGGCGTAGGCCTTGTTCGTGCCCGCGTCGGACAGGGTCACGCTGCCGCTTCCCGCCGGGACTGTCGCGGTCGGAGCAAAGCCGCCCTGGAACCAGCCCCAGGTCACGCCGGCGTTGTTCATCAGGTTGCCGACGTTCTGACCGGTCAGCTGAACCGTGCTGCCGCCGGGAACCGGGTTACCGCTCGAGTCGGTCGTGTCGGCCGTCGTGTTGTTGCTGCACAGGTCGTAGTACGGCTCGGCGTCGGTGTACAGCGTGCCGTTGGGCGCGAACGGAGTTCCGCCCGGCTCCGACACGGCGCCGTTCGTCTGACCGCTGACCAGGTTGATCGCGCCCGGGCTCGAGGGTCCGAACGCCGTGTCGTAGAAGTTGTCGCCCAGCGAGTAGTGCTGCGCGTAGTTCCACAACGCGGTGACGGTATTACCGTCGAAGTAGTCCATGACGATCCCCGGCGGGCCATAGCTGCTCGAGTCGGGCGTCGTGCTCTGCGTGCAGCCCGAGCCCGTCGTGTCCTGCACGAACTTGTCCATCAGGCCGCCGTCGAACGCCTGCTGCTCAGGCGTGTAGCTGTGGTTCTGATCGCACGTCAGCGCCTGCTCCGGCCCGAGGCGCTCCGGGTTGTACTCGTTGGGGTTGTCTTCCAGCAGGGCCGGCGTGAGGCCGTTCACGCCCGGTGTGTTCTTCGCCGCATGGAAGGGCGAACCATCGGTGTTCGTGGCGTGTGGATACGTGCCGAAGTAATGATCGAACGAGACGTTCTCGTCGAAGATCACGACGACGTGCTTGATCGGCGTGAACGACGGAGGCAGCGCCTTCGTCGGGCTCGCGCTCGAGCTCGTTATGCCGATCAATGCTGCCCCTGCGGCGAGCGCGACCGGCACGCCGAGGAGAAGCCTTCTGTAGTGGCGCAAGGCCGCCTCCTTATTCACCCACGGACGGCTTCCGTAGTCCGCCCCGCCGACCGTCCACCAGCGGCGCGAGCAGCATCCTTGTGATCGCCCCGACGCCTTATGTGACCTGATCGTGAACGAGCTGTGGGCATTAGGTGAAAACCCCCCGGGGGCGCCGACGCCTCTCCCGGGGACTGATAGAAGTCCAGCCGCGGGGCAGCGCGGTGGCTAAGCGACAGCGTGCCTTCCAGTCGTCGATGGACAGTCATTCGTCTTTACCTCCCCTCTCGCGTCGCCCGCTCCCGGGGCGGAAGTGGCAGCTCGCGGCGCTTGCCGCCCTGCTCGCGGCGGTCGTGCTGATCGGTGCCGCCCTCAATCCGGCCGGACTGCTGCACGGGTCAAAGCCGTTCTCGGTCCGCTCGGTTCAGCCAGATCCGCTTGGCACGCGCCTGTCGAAGGTGTACGGCACGAGTACCCCCGCCCGCGTCTACGGGACGGAGATCGGCGACCTCGAGGACCTCGGCGAGAACACCCAGGGCCAGATGATCTCCGATCTCACGCCGCTGCCGGCGTCGGCATTCATCGCGCCTGTGCACGCGTACGAGAGCTACTCCGAAACCTGGCTGGGTCACGTGCAGAGCGACAACGTCGGCCTCGGCGCGGCGCTCAGCGCCGGGAACGTCGGCGCGGCCAAGGCAGCCTGGATGCGAACGTGGGCGGATTACCTGCACCTCGGGGCCGTGTACCTCGAGGGTCCCGTCGCGACGTTGAATCAGGAGATCGACGGCTCGCCCGGGGGCCTCCCGGGCGGGACCTCGAGCCCGCAGTTCACCGGCCTTCACCGGATCGAGATGGGGCTCTGGGAGGGCCAGTCGCCGCGCTCGCTGGTCCGCTTCAGCAAGCAGCTGTCAGTAAACGTGGCCCAGTTGCAGCGGGTGGTTAGGACCGTCTCGATCCCGCCACTGGATTACGCGACGCGCTCGCACGAGATCCTCGAGGACGCGCAGCGCGACCTGATGAGCGGCATGGACGTGCCGTGGAGCGGGGAAGGCGTGCTCGGCATGGCCGCCGGCATCAACGCCACCGACGAGGTCCTCAAGACGCTCAGCTCGATACTCGCCCCGCGAGACAACGTGCTCGGCCAAGCCCAGGGCGAGCTCTCGATCCTGCAAGGCGCCGTCAACCGGGTGCTCCGTGAGCACCACGGACAGTGGCCGACGCTCGACCAGCTGACCATGTCTCAGCACGAGCTGCTGAACGGCACGTTGGCCGGGGCGCTCGGCGCGCTCGAGGAGCTGCCCGGCGCGCTCGAGACGGTCAACATCGAGGAAATCCCGTCGATCCCAGCGACGCACAAATGAGTCAGGTCAATCGCCGCAGATTCCTGAAGGGCTCACTGGCCACCGTCGGCGCCGGCGGCGTCGGCTTGGGGGCCGGGCTGTCGGCCGGCGGTGCCTCGGCCAAGCCGCCCGATCCCCAGCAGCAGGCGCAGGCGGTCCTGGCCGACGAGCTCGCGACGCGGACACCGTTCGACGGAGCGCACCAGTCGGGGATCCTCACCCCGCCCCAGAATCAGGCGACGGTGGTGGCGCTCGACTCGATCGCGCCCAATGCGCAGCAGCTGTTCGAGGCGCTGCAGACGCTGTCCGGAGCGGCCCGCGGGTTCACCCAGGGCGAGCCCGTCCCGATCCAGGAAATCGACGATCCGGCGCCCGACAGCGGGATCCTCGGCGCCTACGACGCGCCCGACGCGCTGACCGTGACGATCGCGTTCGGAGCCTCGCTGTTCGACGGCCGCTACGGCCTGGCGAAGCTCAAGCCGCGGCACCTGTACCCGATGCCCAACTTCCCCAACGACGACATCGACCCGACGCGCAGCGGCGGCGACGTGCTCGTGCAGGTCGCGGCCAACCACCGTGACACGGTCGTGCACACGGTGCGGGAGCTGCTTCGCCTCGTGGCGGGGAGGCTGACCCCGCGCTGGACGCTCGACGGATTCACAAGTGCCCAGCGGGGCCCCACACCGCGCAGCAGCAAGCGCAACCTGTTCGCGTTCCGGGACGGCACCGGCAACCCCGACGTCACCGACGCGGCGCTGATGAACCGGCTGATCTGGATCCAACCGAACTCGGGCGAGCCCGCCTGGGCCACCGGCGGCACCTACCAGGTGGTGCGAACGATCCGCATGCACGTCGAGTTCTGGGATCGCGTGGGGCTGCTCGAGCAGGAGAACATGATCGGCCGCTACCGCGTGTCCGGCGCTCCGCTGGGCGGGACCTACGAGTTCGAGGACCCCGACTACCCGTCCGACCCGCACGGCAAGCGGATTCCCCTCACCGCACACATGCGCCTGGCCAACCCGCGCACACCAGCGACCGCCGATCAGCGCATCCTGCGGCGCGGCTTCAACTACCACCGGGGCATCGACGAGGCGGGCGACCTCGACCAGGGCCTGATCTTCATCGCCTACAACCAGGACATCAACCGGCAGTTCGACACCATCCAGCGCCGGCTGGCACCCACCGAGCCGATGACCGACTACATAACCCCGGTCGGCGGCGGCTATTTCTTCGCGCCGCGCGGCGCGCGCGGCGAGCCGGACTGGGTCGGCTCGGGGCTCAGCGCCGTCTGAGCCAGGCCCTCACCCGGGGGATGTCGCCCGGATCGACGTTGTGGGCAGCGTCGGACTCGCGGTAGTCGACGTCGAACGCGGCCGCGTCGAGCAGCTCGCGGGCGGCGCGCGCGAACGACACCGGGATGACGGGGTCGCTGCGCCCGTGCGCGATCAGGACGTGCGTCTCGTCGCGGCGGTCGGAGAGCGAGGGCTCCCAACCTTCGACCGTCGGGATGAACCCCGAAAGCGCGAGGATCCCGGCCGGCGCCGGGCGGTCCGCGCCGAGCCCCAGCGCGTAGCTCATCACTGTGCCCATCGAGAAGCCCCCGAGCACGGTGCGCTCGGGGCCGATTCCGGTGCGCTCGAACAGGGTGTCGTGGAAGTCCGCGAGCTCGCGATAGGCGCGCTCGAAGCTGCTGCGGTCCGGATGCCCGACGCGGGGGACGAGGTACCAGTGGTAGCCCGGCGAGCCGGGGAGCTGGAGCGGCGCCCGCGGGGCGACGACGTACAGACGCTGCTCGGGGTCGAACACGTCGGCCAGCCCGATCAGGTCCTGCTCGTCGCTGCCGCGCCCGTGATGGAGGATCAGCAACCCATCGGGTTGCGCCCGCGGGGGGCGCTCGGCGAACGCGAGCGGCGGCATCGAGCGAGAGCCTAGTCGGCCGACCTAAACTCGAGAAAGATGGCGGGAAAGCTCTCCCAGGTGACCCGAGCCGTACCGATGGCGCGGCTGCTGGCCGCCGCCCAGGTCCTGATGCTCGCTCGCAGCCACTGGCATCGCCTGGAGCCCCACGAGCGGCGGCGAGTGATCGCGCTCGTGTACCAGGGCCGGGGCATCAACCGCAATCTCTCCGCGCGCGAAAAGGCCGAGCTGGCCCGGCTCATCGCCAAGGCCGACCCACGACTGTTCGCCGGCCTGGTCGCGCAGCGGTTCTCGCCCGTACCGCTGCCCGGCCGGGTAGTTCGCGGGCGTCGCTGAACCGCCCGCGATCAGTCGGTGATCGCGATGTGGCCCGGCTGGGCCTCGACGCGCGCCAGCCACGTCCTGATCGCCGGGTAGGGCTCGAGCGCGAACCCGCCCTCGGGCGCCACGTGGGTGTAGGCGTACAGCGCGATGTCGGCGATCGTGTAGCGCTCGGCGACGAGGAACTCACGCCCGTCCAGGTGGCTTTCCATCGCGCGCAGCGCGGCCGTGCCGCCGCGCCGCTTGGCCTCGGCGTCGCTGTCGGACGGGGTGATACCGGCGATCGCCCAGAACCGCGCCACCGCGATGTTTGGCTCGTGGCTGTACTGCTCGAAGAACAGCCACTGCAGAACCTGAGCCCGCTCGAAGCCGTCATCCGGCAGGTACGGGGTGCCCTGGGCGAAGTAGAACGTGATCGCGTTCGACTCTGCGAGCGAACGGCCGTCGTCCAGCACGAGCGTGGGGACGCGGAGCGCGGGGTTGAGCGCGCCGAGCAGCTCCAGGCGGCCGGACCGATCGATCACGTCGACCTCGCGCCGCTCGTACTTGATGCCCAGGTGGGCGAACAGCTGGCGGACCTTGTAGCAGTTGCCCGAGACGCGCGAGTCGTACAGCAGCATGGCTCGCGGACTTTAAATGACGTCGGCGGCGCCTGACGGTGGCGCCTTAGATCAAGCCGCGGCGGCCTCGATTGGCTCGAACAGCGGCCGGGCCGCTTCGTCGGCCCACATCAGCGCCTCGACGTACAGCTCGCCGGCGCCGCGGACAAGCTGCTTGGCACGGTCGAAGTTGCCGGCCTCCAGCGCGGTCACGCAGTCGAGCAGGGCGCCCTTCTCGCCCTTGCGCTTGGTCAGCGCATCGCGCATGTCCTCGGGGAACGGGATCAGCGCGACGACATCCTCGATCGAGGTGTCCATCAGCGCGTCGATCACCGAGAACAATCCGAGCGTGAACAGCTCGCCCGGCCGGGGGCCGGCCAGGCGCGCACCGGCGCGCTCGCAGAAGCGGGCCCTGGTCAGCGCGGTCACGGTCAGCTCGGGCGGCTTGCCGTCGACGCTGGCCAGCACGGTGAGCGTGGCCCACCGCTTGAGGTTCTGGACGCCGAGCAGGGCGAGCGCCTGACGGATCGAGCTGATCTCGAAGCGCAACCCGAAGAAGGCGGAGTTGATGTAGCGAAGCAGCCGGAAGCTGAGGCCGACGTCACGACCGACCATCTGCTCGAGCTGGCCCAGCTGCACACGTGGATCCTGGAGCGCGGCTAGGACCTGGAGCAGCGAAGAGCGGTGGGCGAGGATGCCCCGGTTGTGCAGCAGCTCAGGGCGGCAGAAGAAGAAGCCCTGGAACAGGTCGCAGCCGAGCTCGGCGCAGTAGGCGTGATCTTCGTGGGACTCGACCTTCTCGGCCAGGAGGGTCATGCCGTACGGCTTCAGCCGGGCCACCTCGCGGGCCATGCCCTCGCGTCCGAGCGCGAGCACGTCGAGCTTGACCACGTCGACCAGGGTGAGGACCCGCTCGGCGCTCACGCTGTACTCGAAGTCGTCGAGGGCCAGCCGGTAGCCCTGGCGCTTGAGCTCGATCAGCGCGTGAACGAAGCGCTCGTCGAGGAGCTCGTCCTCGAGGATCTCGAGGCCGACGACGGCCGGCGGCATCGTCGCGGCCAGGCCGCTGAGGACGAACTCGCGCGAGACGTTGACCCAGGCCGCCTTCGAGCCGACGATCCGCTCGAGCCCGATCTCCGTGAACGAGTTGAGCACCACCGACGCGGTGGCCCCCTCCGAATCGGTCACGAGCGCCCTCGTCGCGTCCCCGCCTCGGAACAGCAGCTCATAGCCGGCGACGTGCAGGTCCCGGTTGAAGATCGGCTGGCGGGCGACGAAGACTTCTGACATGTTCGAACGTACCCCTGAACGCCTAATCGACTTATTGGGCCGGAATCTGAACCCTCAGCGTCATTACGCTTACCAGTTGTGGGGCCCCTGATCTCGAGCGACGCGGTCCCGCCGGACGCCACGCGGCTCGACGTGCGCTGGGAGCTGAGTGGGCCGCTCCGGGCCGAATACCTGGAGGGACACATCCCGGGTGCCGTGTTCGTCGACCTGGACGCGGCCCTGTCCGGGCCGCCGGGCGACGGCGGGCGGGGTCGCCACCCGCTCCCGGCCGCGGACGATTTTCAGGCCGCCATGCGTCTGGCCGGCGTGTCCGGCGAGCGACCGGTGGTCGTGTACGACGGCGGCAACTCGGTGCCCGCGGCGCGGGCGTGGTGGCTGCTTCGTTACTTCGGGCACCCCCGGGTATTTGTCTTGGATGAGGGTTTCGGTGGCTGGGAAGCCGCCGGGCTCGCCATCGAGCGGGGGGAGGTCGCGGCGCAGCCGGGCGACTTCGTCGCCCGCCCGGGCGGGATGCCGCTGCTCGACGCGGTGGCGGCGGCGTGGCTGGCGGGCGGTGACGGCGTGCTGCTCGATGCTCGGTCACCCGAGCGCTTCCGAGGCGAGGTCGAGCCGGTCGATCCGGTCGCGGGTCGTATTCCTGGGGCGGTGAACGTGCCCGGTGTGGAACTACATCGGCTGGAGGGGGGGATGCTGGACGGGGCGGAGCTGCGGGCCCGCTTCGTGGCCGCCGGCGTGGGCGACGGTGTAGAGGTGGGGGCCTACTGCGGATCGGGCGTCACGGCGGCGTTCGAAGTGCTGGCGCTCGAGGTGGCGGGCTTCCCCGGGGCGGCGCTGTATGTCGGGTCCTGGAGCGAGTGGATCCGCGATCCGTCGCGGCCGGTGGCGACGGGCGCCTGAGGTGCTCCACGACCTGCATAACCTGCCATTGGATGCAGCCGAGACTGACCGTGGCATCTCCTGCACGTGTGGCATGCACAAGATGCCACGGTCCGCGATCAAGCCGTCGAGTGGCAGGTTATGCAGGTCGCGTACGCAGATTATTTGGGTGGGGTGTCGAGCACCATGCGTACGCCACCGCGCGGCGCGAGCGTGATCGCGCGGAACTGGACCTTGGCCGGCTTGGGATCGGCGGCGCGGAGGGCGCCGGCTCGCTCGAGCACGCGATCGAGGACGAGGCGCATCTCCATCAGCGCAAAGCTCGCGCCCAGGCAGCGCCGGGTGCCGCCGCCGAACGGGATCCACGTGTAGGTGTCCGGCGGCTCGTCGACGAGGAAGCGCTCGGGCCGGAACTCGCCGGCGTCGGGGTAGAGGTCCTCGCGGCGGTGGATGACCCGGATCGATGGATTGATCTCGACCCCGGGCGGGATCGCGTATCCGTTCACGCGGAACGGCTCGCCGCGGACCACGCGCCCGACGCCCGGGATCACGGGCCGGATGCGGAGCGTCTCCTTGACCACCGCGTCGAGATAGCGCTCGTCGCGCGTTGCCGCCTGCGCCAGGACGGCCGGCGCGTGCAGCAGCAGGTCAAAGCACCAGGCCAGGCCGGTGGCGGTCGTCTCGTGCCCGGCCAGAAGGAGCGTCACGAGCTCGTCACGGACCTCGGCGTCCGATAGGCGCTCGCCATCCTCGTCCTGAGCGAGCAGCAGCGACGAGAAGACGTCATCCGAGCGCGACAGCGCCTCGTCCCCCAGCGCGCGCCGGCGCGCGATCTCCGGATACAGGACCTCGTCGACGGCGCGGCGGGCGGCCGCGAACGCGTCGTTCATCCGGGCTTCCTGGCCGACGAGCATCGGCAGGGCGGCGAGCAGCGCCATCGAACGGGGGCGGGCCAGCGGCGCGACCATCGCGCGCAGGCGCCGGCGCAGCTCCTCCTCCTCGGGGCCGGGCTCGTACCCGAACACGGCCTGCACGATCACCCGCAGGGTCAGGGACTGCATGCTCGGCAGCACCGCGAACGGCTCGCCGATCGGCCACGAGTCGAGCTCGAGGTCGGTCGAACGCCGGATCGCGTCGGCGAAGGCCTGCATCCGCTGGCCGTGAAACGGCGGCAGCATCAGGCGGCGGTGGCGGATGTGCTCAGCGCCGTCGAGCAGCAGCACCGAGCGCTCGCCCAGCACCGGGCCGAGCATCGCGTTCGCCTCGCCGGCGCGCAGCTGCTCGCCCGCGCCCTGGAACAGCGTCTTGATCTCGGCCGGGTCGAACAGCATCACGAAGCCGTTGTCGAACAGCGTGCGCATCATCACCACGTTCCCGTAGCGCCGGCGGCACGCCTCGAGAAACCGCGGCCCGACGAACATGAAACCGAACGTTTGGACGATGCGGGGAAGTCCCGGCCCGGGCGGCAGGCCTGCCTCGTGTGTGCTCACGACTGCTTCGTGGCCGGCGCCTGCGACGCGGCGGCCTTGTCGCCGAGGTCGGCGAGGGTGAGCTGGTGAGCGGGCGGCTGATCGAGCGCTACGGCACTCGTGACGTGCAGGTCCGGGTCGACGTGGACCAGCTCGCCTGGCTCGAGCAGCCGCCACCCGGCGTCCTCATCCAGCCGCTCCGACGCGACGACCACGGCCGGCCGGCTTGCCATGTCTTCGGAGCGGACCCGGAATCCGTGGTGGCTGTTGTGGTCGAGGCGCTCAGCGCCGCTGGGACCGCCGGCGACGCGCTCGAGCACGTACAGCTCGTGCACGTCGGGGTAGCGCAGCGCCCACAGGTCGGTCGGGGTGATCAGGACGATGTTCAGCGCGAACACCGGAAGGTTCTCGGCGATCCAGCGCGAGGCGCGCACGATCGCCGCGCCGACGTCCCCGTCGCGCTCGATCTCCTTGGTGATCAGCGCGAAGTAGCGCTCGGAGTCGGTCTGGCCCTTGACCAGCGAGGCGGCGTCGCCGAGCTCGGGCTCGATCCGCTCGGGATCGCCGATCACGCCGTTGTGGGCGAACAGCCGGCCGCGCTGCTCGAACGGGTGGGTGTTCTCCGGGCTGATCGCGCCGGTCGAGGCGAAGCGGATGTGGGCTATGAACGTGCGCGAGGTGACCTCGCGCGCCTCGCGGGCGAACGCCTTGTCCTCGTAGGCGGCGATCGGCTGCTTCATGACGCGTGGCTTCCCGTCCGCCTCGAAGAACCCGAGGCCCGTGCCGTCGGGCTCACGATGGCTCTGCTGGGACAGCGAGTCGGGCGCCTCGAGCAGCCAGAAGGTGGCGCGGACCGGTTCGCGCCCGCCACTCATTCCGAACAGCCGACACATGCTCGCGACCTTAGCGCGCCGGCGAGTCCGGGCAATGGCGATCACCCAGGCCCGTGATTCCCCTTGTCAAACTAATTTCAAAATCCTGCCCTATGGTGGACGCCATGAGGTTCCTGCGCACAGTCTCCACCCAACGTCTGCTGGCAATCATCGCCGGTGTAGTGATCGCCGTCGCCGGCGGGACCGCGATCGCGCTCGCGGCGGCCGGGAATGGCCCGACTCCGCCCCCGGAGTCGCTCGCCACGGCGCTGCACCAGGCGGCCACCGCCCCCGCGGTCGACGGTATCTACGCCCGCATCAAGTTCACCAACAACCTGATCGACTCCTCCGATCTCCAAGGGTCCGATCCGATCCTGAGCGGCGCCACCGGGCGCCTGTGGGTGTCCAATGACGGCCAGCTGCGGCTCGAGCTCCAGGGCTCGAACGGCGACGCGCAGGTCATCATCGACAACGGATCGTTCTCGATCTATGACCCGATGGCGAACACGGTGTATCGGGGGACCCTCCCACCCACGCTTGCTCAGCACAGCGGCGGCTCCTCGTCCAAGTCGGAGGAGATCCCCTCAGTGGCGCAGATCCAGAGCGATATCAACCAGCTCGCGCAGCACTGGAACCTGGTCGGTCCGACGCCGCGCAACGTGGCCGGGCAGCCGGCCTACAAGATCAAGATCTCGCCCAAGCACGACGGCGGCCTGCTCGGCGACGTCCAGCTCGCCTGGGACGCCAGGCGGGGAATCCCGCTCGGGATCGCCGTCTACTCGAGCACGAGCTCGACCCCGGTGCTCGAGCTGAAGGCGACGAGCATCTCCTACGGCCCGGTCTCCGCCGGCGTGTTCAAGATCCAGGCACCGGCCGGCGCCAAGGTGGTCCGGATCTCCTCGCCCGCCGGCGCCGCGGCGGCGGCCGTCCACGGCGGCGCGCGCAAGGCGGCCAAGGTCCACGGCCAGGCGACGACCCCGGCCCAGGTCCAGGCCAGGCTGCCGTTCACGCTGGCCGCGCCCAACAAGCTCGACGGCCTCGATCGCCAGTCGGTTTCGCTCCTGGACTGGGGTGGCAGCCCGGCGGCGCTCGTCACCTACGGCCAAGGGCTCGGCGGGATCGCGGTGATCGAGCAGACCGCCAAGGGCGATTCGTCGTCCTCGGCCTTGGGCTCCGCGGGGCAGAACGGCGGTGGCAACGGGCCGGGCCTCAGCCTCCCGACCGTGTCGATCAACGGCGCGTCCGGGACCGAGCTCTCCACCTCACTGGGCACGGTGCTCACCTTCTCCAGTGGCGGCGTGCAGTACACGGTGCTCGGCTCGGTGCCGGCGATCGCCGCGGAGATGGCCGCAAAGGATCTGACCTCCTGAGCATGACCGACGCGCCACCGGTCGAGGTACGGGGACTGGTCAAGCGCTACGGCGAATTGACCGCGGTCGCCGGCGTGGATCTCACCGTCCATGCCGGCGACGTGTACGGCTACCTGGGGCCGAACGGCGCCGGCAAGACGACCTGCCTGCGCATGATGCTCGGGCTGATCCGTCCCACCGAGGGGACGGTGCGACTGTGGGGGCGTGACCCCCAGGAGACGGTTCAGGCGCTCGACGACGTGGCCGGGTTCGTCGAGGCGCCGACCTTCTATCCGTACATGAGCGGCCGGCGCAACCTCGAGCTGCTGGCCGCCTTCGACGGGGACGACGCACGCGACCGGATCGAGCCGGCGCTCGGGACGGTCGAGCTGTCCGACCGCGCGCGCGACCGGGTGGGCGGCTACTCCCACGGCATGCGCCAGCGGCTCGGGATCGCGGCGGCGCTGCTCCGCGACCCAAAGCTGCTGCTGCTCGACGAGCCGGCCACCGGACTCGACCCCGCCGGCATGCGGGACATGCGCGTGCTGATCCGGCGCCTGGCCGACCAGGGGATGACCGTGCTGCTCTCGAGCCACCTGCTGGCGGAAGTCGAGGAGCTGTGCAACCGGGTGGCGATCGTGCGCAAGGGCGAGATCGTCTACGAGGGCGCTATCGCGGATCTCAAGCGCGGTGCCGGGACGTCGTATCGACTGTCGACCACGAACGACGAACGGGCCCTGTCGGTGTGCCGTGCCCAGCCCGGCGTGGCCGACGTGCGCGAGCTGCACGGGCGGATCTCGTTCACGGCCGATGACGGCGCGGTGGCCGAGTTGTCCCAGGCGCTCGTCGAGGCGGGTGCGCTGATTCGGGTGCTGGCGCCGGAGACGGTCACGCTCGAGGATCTGTTCTTCTCCTTGACCGAGGGCGATGGCGCCGGCAATGGGCGCCCTCCGGCCGTCGCGCAGGTGGCGTCGTGAGCTCGATCAGCGGAACCGCCCCGGGGCTGGCCGCCGGCGCCGGCAGCGTGGGACGCACGCGCGGAAAACGGCCCGGCGTCGGCACCGTGTACCGGTGGGAGCTGCGCAAGCTCCGATATCAGAAGCGAACCTACCTCGGACTCGGCGCGTCCATCATCGTTCCGATCCTGTTCGTCGTGACGGTTGCAGTCCGCCACCGCCACAACACGAACGGCGACTTCGCGTTCGCGTCCTACCTGACCAAAAGCGGTCTCGTCTTCCCGCTGGTGATCCTCCTGTTCGGGGCGATCTGGCTGTTCCCGCTGATCACCGCGCTCGTGGCCGGCGACATCTTCGCCTCCGAGGATCACAACGGGACTTTGAAGACCGTGCTCACGCGGTCGCTCGAGCGCTGGCAGATCTTCGCCGGCAAGGCGCTCACCGCTTTGACCTACGCGATCGTCGCGATCGCGATCGACGGGACGGTGGCGGTGATCGCCGGCTCGATCGAGTCGGGCTTCAACTCGGTCCAGACGCTGTCGGGGTCGATCGTCTCGGCCCCGAAGGGCCTCGAGCTCGTGTACCTGAGCCTGCTCGTCTACCTGATCCCGATCGCCACCATCGTGTTCATCGGCCTGATGCTGTCCGCGGTCTTTCGCAACAGCGCGGCGGCCGTGGTGGGAACGCTGATGATCTCGCTCCTGTTCCAGCTGATCGGCGTGCTGCCCGGCATGGGCGCGACCCAGCCGTATCTGCTCAGCACGCAGTTCAACGCCTGGCAGGGGCTCCTGCGCCAGCCGATCGACTGGGCGCCGATCGTCCGGGCGGCATGGGTGTGCGCGGTGTACGGGCTGCCGGCGCTGGGAACCGCCTTCCTGGTGTTCCTGCGCCGCGACGTCGCCGGTGGGTGATCGGGTCCTGATCGTGGACGACGACCCGCCGCTGCGGCGGATGCTCGAGCGGACGCTGGCCGCGGAGGGGTACGACGTGACCGTGGCCGCGGACGGCGGCGCGGCGCTCGCCCAGGCCGAACGGACGCCTCCCGACGTGATCGTGCTCGACGTGGCCATGCCGGCGGTCGATGGACTCGCGGTGGCGCGACGCCTGCGCGGTAAGGGCGATCCCACTCCGATCCTGATGCTGACCGCGCGGGACGCCGTCCCGGACCGCGTGGCCGGGCTCGAGGCCGGCGCGGACGATTACCTGGTTAAGCCGTTCGCGGTGCAGGAGCTAGTGGCGCGCCTGCGGGCGTTGGCCCGGCGAACGTCCGATGCCGGCGCGAGCGGCGTCGCGGTCCGGTCCTACGGGGATCTGACGCTCGACGTGGCGAGCCGGCGGGCTGTCCGGGGTGGTCGCCCGATCGAGTTGACGGCGCGGGAGGTCGACTTGTTGGAGCTGCTGCTGCGTGAACCCGGACGTGTCGTCACCCGCGCGCGTGCCGTCGACGAGATCTGGAATTCGGGCGCCGAGGAGAACGTGGTCGACCGTTACGTGACGCGCCTGCGGCGCAAGCTCGGGTCGCCGCCGCTGATCAGGACGATCCGTGGAAGCGGGTTCACGCTGCGGGCGTGAGCCCGGCGACCAGCGAGGCCTCGAGCTGCTCCTCGGAGACCGGCCGGCTAATCGCGTAGCCCTGAGCCGCGTCGCAGCCCAACTCGCGCAGCTGGTCGATCTGCGATTCGCGCTCGACGCCCTCCGCGACCACGGCGAGCCCGAGGGCGTGCCCGAGGTCGACCAGTGCGGCCACGGTCAGCGCATCCTCGGGCGAGGATCCCAGCGGCCCGATGAAGCCCTCGTGCAGCTTGAGCTCGTCGATCGGGAGCTCTCGCAGTCTGGACAGGGACGATGCCCCGAAGCCGAAGTCATCGAGCGCGAGCCTGACCCCCGTCGCCTTCAGCCGCTCGAGCGCATCGATCGCGGCGTCGGGGTCCTCGGCCACGGCGCTCTCGGGGATCTCGAGCCAGATTGCCGCCGGGTCGAGCTCGGCGGCGGCCAGAGCGGCCTCGATCGCCCCAGGCAGGCCGGGGTCGCGCAGCTGGCGGGAGGAGATGTTGAGCGACAGCGTCACGTCGGGCCTGCGCGCGCGCCAGTGGGCCAGCCGCTCGAGCGCGCGGTCGAGCACGAACCGGCCGATCGGGATGGCCAACCCGATCTCGTCGGCCAGGGGCATGAACTCCCGCGCCGCGATCGATCCGCGCGTCGGATGCTCCCAGCGCACCAGCGCCTCGATCCCCGGCACCTCACAGGAGTCGCGCAAGATCAGGCTTGGTTGGTAGTCGACGCGCAGCTCGGATCGCTCGACCGCATGGCGGATCGCCGCCTCGAGCTCGATCCGCTCCAGCGCCCGGTGGCGCGACTCTTCGTCAAACAGCTCGAAGCGCGAGCGACCCTGTTCCTTGGCGCGGTACATGGCGGCGTCGGCTTCGCGGAGCACCGTCTCGGACGAGACGGAGGGGTCGGCGACCATCGCGATGCCGACGCTGACCGTGACCGACAGCTCAATGCCCTCCATCTGGACCGGCTGTCGCGCGGCCTGGCAGATCCGGTCGGCGATCAGCACGACCTCGCGCTCGGAGGTCAGATCCTCGAACAGGAACGTGAACTCGTCGCCGCCGAACCGCGCCACCGTGTCCATCGGGCGAAGCAGGCCGCTCAGGCGTTCGCCCACGATCGCGAGCAGCCGGTCGCCCGCCGCGTGGCCCCGCGAGTCGTTGATCTGCTTGAAGTTGTCGAAGTCCAGGAACAGGACCGCGAGCTGCGCCCCGGATCGCCGGGCCCGCTCGAGCGCGACCCCGAGGCGATCGAGGAACAGGGCGCGGTTGGGCAAGCCCGTCAGCTGGTCGTGGAGCGCCAAGTGGGCCAGCTGCGCCTCGGCGCGCTTGCGCTCGATCGCGTGCGTGAGCGCTCGCCGGAGCAGGCCGGCATCGAGCGTCGGCTTGACCAGGCAGTCCTGCGCGCCTTCCCGGACCGCGTTCAGTGCGAGCTGCTCGTCATCGTCGGGGGCCAGCAGCATGATCGGGACGTCGGGCGCCGACATCCGCACGTACTCGAGCAGCTCCATCGCGTCCGGCGCGGCGGCGTCGATCAGGACGCAACACGTGGGGTGGTCGAAGACCGCCTGCGCGGCGGCGATATCCCACGTGGCATACGTCAGGAGATGGGCCCCCGCTACGCGCGGTCCGCGCGACCATATTCCACGCAGGAGGTCCTCGATCAGCCGCGCGGTGCGGTAATCCGGGGAAACCAGCACGACCCGAATCGGGCCCGCGTGCGCCGCGTCGTCCAGCACCTAACCCCTTTCAACGAGCAAAAGCTCGACATCCTTGCTCAAACCTTGCATATCAACAATGGGGCTTTACCCAAGAAACTTGTGGATCAGGCAAAAACTTTGCTGATCGCGTCGGCGCTGCGTTTTGGGGGCAAGTAGCGTGCGACGCCCTCAGAGCCTCCGGGTCAGGCTGGTGCTCGCCGCGGCCGGCTCGATCGTCGCCGCGCTGGCCCTGTTCGGGGTGGCGACGGTGGTGGTCGTCAGAGACGAGCTGCACTCCTCGCTGGACAGCGCGCTGCGCCAGCGCGCCGTCCAGGTGGCGGAGCTGGCGGTCTCGGCCCCGGCGGTGCTGAGCAGCCCGGGCGCGCTCGAGAGCCCCGTCTCCGGCCACCAGATCGTCGTCGAGGTGCTCGACGCTCGGGGCAGGATCCTCGCCCGCTCGCTCACGCTCGGCGCGAGCGTGCTACCCGAGGACCGGCTGGCCCGCGCCGCGCTCCGGTCGGGCGCCACCGGGTTTCAAAACATCGAGCTGGAAAACCACGTGTTCCGGATGTTCGCGGCGCCGATCGCGTTGACCGGCCCAGCCGGCGGTGGCGCGGTGCTCGTCGCCTCGGACACAACCGACATCACCCAGACGAGCAACCACCTGGCGGTGGTGGTCGCGCTGATTGGCGTGGGCGTCGCGGTCCTGGCCGCGCTCGTGGCGCTGGCGTTGACGCGGCGCGGGCTGCGGCCATTGCGGAGGCTGGCTCTCGCCGCGGGCGAGATCGAGCGGACCGCCGACGCGTCGCGCCGGCTGCCGGCGAGCGGCACAGCGGACGAGATAGGACAGCTCACGGGGGTTCTGAACCGCATGCTCGCCTCGCTCGAGGCGGCCCGTGCCGGCGAGCGCCGCTTCCTGGCCGACGCCTCGCACGAATTGCGCACGCCGGTCACCACGCTGCTCGGCAACGTCGAGTTCGCCGCCCGCCACGGGGCCGACCCCGAGGTGCTCGACGAGCTCCAGCGGGACGCCCGGCGGCTGGCCAGGCTCGTCGATGATCTGCTCGTGCTGGAGCGGGCCGGGGCGGCGGTCGGGGAGGGCGTCGAGGTCGACCTCGCGGAGGTCGTGCGCGAGGTCGGCGAGACCCATGCCGGCCTCGATGGGCGTGTCGTTGCTGATGCCGTCGACCGCGTGTTCGTCCGCGGGGACCAGGTCCAGTTGACGCGCGCAGTCGAGAACCTCGTCGAGAACGCACTCGTGCACGGGCCGGCGGAGGGTCGGGTGACGGTGTCGCTTGGCGCGGCGGGCGGGCGGGCGCTTGTTTGCGTGCGGGATGAAGGTCCGGGCCCGGACGTTGCCGACCGCGACCGGCTGTTCGAGCGGTTCTATCGGGGGGCCGGCGCCACCGGTCGTCCGGGGTCGGGGCTGGGGCTGTCGATCGTGTCGGCGATCGTCGCCCGGCACGGTGGCGTCGTGCGCGTGGACGGGTCCGCGTTCACGCTCGATCTGCCGGCGCTCGATGATTCTCATGCTCGATGATTCTCATACTGCTCTTACTGATCGCTGACACTCTCTCGCGATACTGAGGCCACGATGGTCAGCCGGCATCCAACGAGCGCTGGTTCTGGGAGTCCCCCGAGTTCGGATCGAGGGCGCGCCGCGCTGCTGCGCGACGCGGCGCTCGAGCGGGTGCGTCGGACGCGTCGCTGGGTGATCTTGGCGACGGCGGCGTTCAGCGCCGGCGTCGCGGCGCTCGTGTCCGCGGTGGCGCCGGGTCGCACACTCGCGTCGTCCGCTGCTGCTGCTGCTGCTTCTGGTTCTGGGGCTGCGTCTGTGCGGACCGGGTCGGCTTCGACGGGCGGCACCGGCTCTGGAGTGCCCAGCTTGCCGGCGCCCGCGAGCGCGAGCCAGCTCGGCCTGCAAGGTCCCGACCAGGCGCCGTCGACCGCGCCGCCGTCACAGCCATCGCAGCCGTCCCAGCCGTCGCCACCTGTGGTCTCGGGCGGCTCTTAGTCCGACCCGCGCGCGGCCATGCCGTCCGACAACCTGGATTCGATGCGCCTCGAGGCGTTCGGTGGCGTCGCCGTGGTCGCGGTTGCGGACGCCGCCGCGCTGTCGCCTGCCGTGGACGCGGTCAAGCGCACGGTGGCGGAGTTCGATCTGGCGTGCTCGCGTTTTCGCGACGATTCCGAGCTGTCGGCGGTCAATCGCTCGTCCGGTCAGCCGGTGCGAGTCGGCCGTGTCCTGCTCGACGCCGTCGGCGCGTCGCTGCGCGCGGCGAGGCTGACCGCGGGCGACGTCGATCCGACGGTAGGGGAGGCGATGATCGCGCTCGGCTACGACCGCGACTTCGATCTCCTGTCGCTCGATACCGACGCGGCGTCCGCGTCCGTGTTACCCGTTGCCGCGATCCCGGGGTGGCGGACCGTGGCTGTCGATACTGAGCGGAGCACCGTCCGGGTGCCCCCGCGAGTCGTGCTCGACCTCGGCGCCACCGCGAAGGCGCTGGCCGCCGACCGCGCCGCGGCGGACGCGTTTGCCGTCGCCGGGTGCGGGGTGCTCGTGTCGTTCTCGGGCGACATCGCGATCGCCGGGCCGGCGCCTCCGGCCGGGTGGCGCGTGCGGGTGACCGACGACCATCGCGCGGGGGTCGAGGCGCCCGGTCAGTGGATCTCGCTGCACTCCGGCGGGCTGGCCACGTCGAGCTCGTTCGTGCGCCGGTGGCCCACGTCGCACGGGGTTGCGCACCACGTCGTCGATCCGTCGACCGGGCGCTCCGCCGACACGCTGTGGCGGACGGCGAGCGTGACCGCGCGCACGTGCCTGGACGCGAACATCGCGAGCATCGCGACGATCGTTCGGGGGGCGCCGGCGCCGGCATGGCTCGAGCAGCTCGGGCTGCCGAGCCGGCTCGTTGGGGTCGACGGGACCGTGCTCCATGTGGCCGGGTGGCCGTCGGAGGGCGACGACCTGTGAGCGCTCCGTTCGCCGCCACGCTCGGCCCGAGCTGGTACTGGTACCTCGCGCGCGGGACCGGCGTCGTGGCGCTCGTGCTGCTGACCGCGAGCGTCGTCCTGGGCATTCTCGGGTCGGTGCGATTCACGTCCGCGCCGCACTGGCCGCGCTTTGCGGTCGACGCCGTCCACCGCGACGTCTCGCTGCTCGTGATCGTCGTGCTCGTGATCCACATCGTCACGAGCGTGCTCGACGGCTTCGCGCCGATCACGCTGCTCGACGGCGTGATCCCGTTCATCACGCGCTACCGGCCGCTGTGGATGGGTCTCGGCACGGTGGCGTTCGACCTGCTGCTCGCGATCGTGATCACGAGCCTGGTCCGACGCCGGCTCGGCTATCGCACGTGGCGCGCGGTCCACTGGCTGGCCTACGCGAGCTGGCCCGTCGCCGTCCTGCACGGGCTGGGGACGGGGTCGGACGTCAAGCAGTGGTGGATGCTGGCGCTCACGGTGGCGTGCATCATGGCCGTGCTCGGGGCCGTGTGGGCGCGGATCGCGCACGTCTCGAGCGACCACGCCGGGCTGCGTGTGCCCGCCACGGCGCTCGCGGTGATCACGCCGATCGGGCTGGCCGTCTTCACGCTGGCCGGCCCGCTTCAGAGCGGCTGGGCGCGTAAGGCGGGCACGCCGGCGTCGCTGTTGGGCGGGGGCTCGTCTTCCGGGTCTTCGCCTTCGTCGCTGTCGCGGGCGTTCACGTCGAATGTGTCGGGCACGATCGAGGAGACGTCTGCGTCGGGCGGGGCGATCGTCAACCTGTCGCTGCAGGTATCCGGCCGGGTGCAGGGCGTGCTGCGGGTCAGGGTCGGCGGCGTCCCGGTGGGCGGGAGTGGGCTGTCGATGACCGGCAGCCAGGTCGATTTCGCGCCGGCCGGAGCGCCGTCGGTTCTGGCGGGCCGGATCGTGTCGCTCCAGGGTGAGGAGTTCACGGCGCGCGTGAGCGACGCGACGGGCAGCGTGCTCGACCTCCAGGCGCAGCTCCAGATCGACAACTCGGCCGGCACCGTGACCGGAACGCTGTCCGGCGCACCAGTTTCGAGTGACGGATGACGGCCGGCGGTCACCACGGATTGCCCAGACTGCTCGCGGGTCTCGAGCCCGGCGGCGAACCGATGACGCTCGCAGCCCACACGCGCGTCCACGGCCCGCTGCCGAGCTTGCCGCCTGATGTGCTGATCGAGGAGGTCGACCGGAGTGGCCTGCGCGGACGGGGCGGCGCGGATTTCCCGACCGCCCGCAAGCTGCGCGCGGTCGCCGGCCGCCGGCGCGTCGGGGCCGTGATCGTCAACGGCTCCGAGACCGAGCCGGCCAGCGCCAAGGACCGCCTGCTGCTCGCGCGCCTCCCGCACCTGGTGCTCGACGGCGCCGTGCTCGCGGCCGGTGCGGTCGGGTCGTCCGAGGTGATCGTGCGAGTCGGAGCGGGTTCGGCCTCGGTGGTGAGGGCACTCGAGAGCGCCGCCTCGGTGCGCGACAACGAGCGGGTGCGGATCCAGGTGGTGCCCGGGCCGGAGGGGTACGTGTCCGGCGAGGAAAGCGCGGTCGTCCATTACCTCAACGGTGGCGGACCGCTGCCCACGTTCGTGCCTCCCCGACCGTTCGAGCGCGGTTTCCGAGGGCGCCCCACGCTGGTCCAGAACCCCGAGACCCTGGCCCAGCTCGCGCTCGTCGCGCGCTTCGGCTCGCGCTGGTATCGCGAGCTCGGGACCGCGGCCGATCCGGGCTCGGCGCTCGTCACGATCGCCGGCGCGGTCGCCGCTCCCGGCGTCTACGAGCTGGCCTTCGGAACCTCGCTGGACGATCTGCTCGACGCCGCCGGCGGGGCGACCGAGCCGCTTCAGGCGCTGCTCGTCGGCGGGTACTTCGGCACATGGGTCGACGCCACGGCGGCGGGTCGGCTGCGGCTGGCCCGCGAGGATCTGCGCTCGGTCGGCTGCTCGCTCGGCTCCGGTGTCCTGATCGCGCTCGGACAGAGCGCGTGTGGCCTGCACGAGAGCGCGGGCGTGATCGCGTACCTCGCCGAGCAGTCGGCCGGTCAGTGCGGGCCGTGCGTGTTCGGCCTGCGCGCGATCGCCGACTCCGTTGCTGCCCTGGCCGACGGCATCGCGCCGCCGGGCGTGCACCAGCGTGTGCTGCGCTGGGCTTCGGAGGTCCGGGGTCGAGGCGCGTGCCACCACCCCGACGGCGCCGTCCGATTCGTCGAGAGCGCGCTGCGCGTGTTCGAGGCCGACATCGAGCGTCACGCCCATGGACGGTGTGACGCGCGGCCCGCGGGGCTGCCGCTCGGCAACGGTTCCGTGCGCGTCCCGGGCGGACGGCTCGCCGAGCTGCGCAAGGCGGCGGCGCCGTGAGCGTCCGGCTGCGGGTCAATCCGATCGCGTGCGACGCGCACGGCCTGTGCGCCGAGCTGCTGCCGGAGCTGATCAGGCTGGACGACTGGGGCTACCCGATCCTCGACCAGTCCGAGGTGCCGCCCGACCTCGTCGGACTCGCGCGGCGGGCGGTGGATGCATGCCCTACGCTCGCGCTGCTCCTCGAGGGGGATTAGGCGTGGATTAGGCGCGGTCGGGGTTCGTGAGTGTGAGTGGGGGTCCGAGCTCGTGCGGCGGGCCGTCGGAGTTGCCGAGGCTTAGCTGCCACCAGCCGACGTCGCGCCACGCGCCGTGCTTGAACCCGATGTTCCTGTAGACGCCGACTGGCTGAAATCCGAGCGACTCGTGCAGCCCGACGCTCGCCTCGTTGGGCAGGGTCACGCCGGCACAGGCCATCCGCAGGCCCTGGGCTGTCAGCAACGGGAACAGGGCCTCGTAGAGCGCGCGGCCGACGCCGCGGCGGTGGCGGTCTTGTTTGACGTAGACCGCCACGTCGGCGGCCCAGCGGTAGGCCGCGCGCTCGCGGTGCTGCGTTGCGTAGGCATACCCGACCACGTCGTCTTGATCTGGTACCTGCGCGACGAGCCATGGATGGGTCCTGGTCGTCTGTTGGATCCGGCGCGCGAATTCTTGGTCGGTCGGGGCATGCTCCTCGAGCGAGATGACCGTGTCGCGGACATAGGGCGCGTAGATCGCGGCGCAGGCGGCGGCGTCGCGTTCTGGGGTGGCGTCGCGGATCAGCATCTGGTTCGGAAATGTAGTCTCGGGAGCGATGCCGCTTCTGAGCCTGACCGACGAGCAGAACGCTTTCGTGGAGGCGATTCGCGACTTCGCCCGCCGCGAATGCGGGACGCGCGAGCAGCGCGACGCGCTCACGGACGAGGGGCGCGAACCCCACAACCAGGCGCTGTATTCGCAGATCGCGTCGCTGGGGTGGCTGGGCGCTGCCATTCCGGAGGCGTACGGCGGCGCCGGCGGGAGCGCTGTTGACATGTGCCTGCTGTGCGAGGAGTTCGCCCGGGGCCTGATCCCGATGGGCTTCTTCCCGGTGACGATGATGGCCGCCCGTCCGGTTGAGCTGTTCGGCTCCGAGGCGTTGAAGTCCGAGATCCTGGGCGGCCTGGTGCAGGGCCGGACGGGCGCGATCGCGATGTCCGAACCCGAGGCAGGGTCCGACGTGGCCGGTTTGTCCTGCCGGGCGGTTCGCTCAGACGGCGGCTTTGTGCTCAACGGGCAGAAGACGTGGATCACCGGCGCGCATATGGCCGATCAGATCGTCGTCGTTTGCCGGACGACGCGGGGCGAGGACAAGCACTTCGGCCTGACGATGATCTCGGTGCCCGGCGGCGTCGAGGGGCTCGAGGTCCGGCCGATCGGGACGATGGGCGGGCGTGAGGTCAACGACATGTACTTCACCGACTGCTTCGTACCCGAGGAGCGGTTGGTGGGGGAGGTCGACCAGGCTTGGATGCAGCTGATGGCGGGGTTGAACAACGAGCGGCTGATCATCGCCGCCCAGTCTTTAGGGATGGCTGAGCGGGCGTTCGAAGATGTTTTGGCGTACGTGAAGGAGCGCCGGCAATTCGGCCGCGCCGTGGGCAGCTTCCAGACGATCGCCCATCGGTTGGCGGACCTGGCGGTTGAGGTCGAGGCCACGCAGCAGCTGGTGTACGGCGTGGCGCGTGCGGTCGAGGCCAACCCGGGTCGCATGCTGCCCCGGGAGGCCTCGATGGCCAAGCTCAAGGCGACCGAGCTGGCCAAGCACGCCGCGCTTGAGGGGATGCAGATGATGGGCGGGTACGGCTACGCCACCGAGTACGACATGGAGGCGCACGTGCGCCACACGCTCGTGACGACGATCTACGGCGGCACGAGCGAGATCCAGCGCGAGATCATCGCCCGCTCACTCGGTCTGTAAAAACTCTGCGCAAAACCGCCACTTTCCGGCGCCGGCGCGTCATCTTGTCGGCGTGTCGTGGTCACGTGGTGCTCCAGTCGTCGTCCCCCTGCCGCCGCGTGTGCATCACGCGCCACACCCCCGCTCGCCGGCTGGCGGTGGCGTGTCACGCACATCAGAGGATCCTGGTACGCCAATCGCCCGTGTCCGGGGCTCGAGTGGCGTGCCATGCACACGGGTTAGGGGCCGATGAGCCTGGATCTGCGGATCACGCGCATCGCGAGCCAGCACAACCGGGTCATCACCTGGTCTCAGCTCCTCGCCGCGGGGATCAGTCGCCGAGCGATCGCACATCGGGTCGCGACCGGGCGGTTGCATCATTCCCACACGGGGGTCTACCTGCTCGACCCTCCCCAGCAGGCCAGCCGGCTAACAGTTCTCACCGCGGCGGTCGCCGCGTGCGAGCCCGGCGCCGCCCTCAGCTACGCCTCGGCCGCCGAGCTGTGGGGTTTTCTGCCGGAGCGTGCCGGACTGATCGATGTCACGGTGGTCGGGCGCAACCCGGGCCGGCGACCAGGCATCCGGAGACACCGCACCCGAACGCTGGAGCCACGCGACGTTCGCATGCGCCGCCGAATCCCCGTCACATCGCCGGCGCGAACGATCGTCGACAACGCGTGCGAAGCAGACCTTGAACAACTTGTCGGGACCGCTCTCGCCTCCGAACTGGTGACCCTCCGTCAGATCAAGCAGGAGATCAAACGCTGCCCCACCCGGCGGGGTGTTGCTCGGTTGAACGCCATCCTCAACCAGGACGGCGGCCCGCGCTGGACGCGCTCCTGGGCTGAGCGCCGGATCCTCGCGCTTGTCCGGCAGGCCGGGCTACCGGTCCCCGAGACAAACGTGATGCTCAACGGCTTCCAGGTGGATGCCTTCTGGCCCGACCAGCGGCTCGTGGTCGAGGTGGATAGCTGGGACTTCCATCGGGATCGCCGGTCATTCGAGAACGACCGGGCTCGTGACGCCGCCCACGTGGCGGCCGGCTTTCGCGTGATCCGCTTCACCGCGTTACAGCTGCGCGATGAACCGCTGGTGGTGATCGCGCGCCTGGCCGCTGCGCTGGCGCTGTTGCAGGCCGCCTAGGACGCCACAGCCTCGGACACGAACGCCTGGACCAAACCGGATTCCTCACCGGCGCGGGTGATCGCCAGCAGCTCCGACAGCGGCGCGCCGCTCACTGGGCGGTAGGTGACGCCGTCCAGAGCGAGGCGGTTGACCGACGCCGGCACGAGCGATACACCGGTGCCGGCGGCGACCAGCCCGATGATCGTCAGCATCTCGGGCGCGTACTGGATCACCCGCGGGGTGGCGCGGGCGCCGGCGAGCGAATCGATCAGCAGGTCGTGGAAGCCCGGCGCCTGCTCACGAGGGAACAGGACGAGCGGCTCGGCGGCCAGCCGGCTCAGCGGGACGCGGCTCAGCCTGGCCAGCTCGTGCGCCGAAGGCAGCGCCGCCATCGTCCGCTCGCGTAACACGGTCTGCACCCGCAGCCCGGCGTCGTCATCGATCGGCGGGCGCACGAGCCCGACGTCGACGACGCCGGCGCGCACCGCGCGCAGCTGGTCGATCGTGGGACGTTCGTGCAACTCGATCTCGACGTCCGGGCGCGAGTGGCGGAAGCGCTCGACGACGCGCGGCACGATCGAGAAGAGCGCCGATCCGACGAAGCTGACGCGCAGCCGGCCGGTCTGGCCGGCATCGATCCGGCGCGCGGTGGCGACCGCGCCTTCTAGCTCGGCCAGCAGCGTGCGCGCATCGCGCAGAAACGCGGCGCCGGCCGGGGTGAGCTCGACTCGCCGGCGGGTTCGGATCAGCAGCGCGAAGCCGAGCTCTTCCTCGAGCGCGCGGATCTGTTGACTGAGCGGCGGCTGTGAGATGTGCAGGCGCTCGGCGGCGCGGCGGAAGTGCAGCTCTTCCGCGACGGCGACGAAGTAACGCAGCTGACGAAGCTCCACGAGAATCGAGTAGTCGGCGGCACCTGACGGCGGCGCTCAGTGATTCGCTAAACGACTCAATCGAGCTTAACAAGATATTGGACACGATCACAGCGGCGGGCGTACGTTTGCCGGCGCAGTGTCGTTCCTGCTTACTTGCCCCAACTGCGGGATCCGCGAGGTGACCGACTTCGGCTACGGCGGGGAGATCTCCCCGCGGCCGAGCGATCGTCCCACGCTGCGTCAGCTCGGCGAGTACAACTACTTTCGCCGCAACGTCGCCGGCGTCCAGCGCGAGTGGTGGTTTCACCGCTCGGGGTGCCGGGCCTGGTTCATCGCCGAGCGCGACACGACCACGAACGAGGTGTTCCTGACCGAGCTGCCGGGGGCGGGCGGAATCGACGATCACGGTGGCGCGGCGTGAGCCGGCTGCCGGAACAGCCCGGCGAGGTCGTCGACCGGCAGAAGGTCCTGCGGTTCACGTTCGACGGCAAGCAGGTCGAGGCGTTCGAGGGCGACACGATCGGCTCGGCGCTGTACGCCGCCGGGCGCCGCACGTTCTCGCGGAGCTTCAAGTACCACCGCCGGCGCGGGTTGCTGTGCTGCGCGGGGCAATGCCCTAACTGCATCGTCGCGGTGGACGGCGCGCCCGGCGTGCGCGCGTGCGTCGAGCCCGTGAAGGAGGGCATGCAGGTCGAGCATCTGAATGCGAGTCCCGGACTCGAGCTCGACGTCATGCGCGCCACCGACCTGGTCGGGACGAAGTTCACGCCGCCGGGCTTCTACTACAAGACCTTCATCCGCCCACGCAAGCTGTGGCCGGTGTACGAGAAGGTGCTCCGACACGCCGCCGGCCTCGGAGTGCTCCGCAAAGAGCAGCCCGAGCGCGAGTGGCGGACCGAGTACCGGCGCCGGCACGCCGACGTGCTCGTCATCGGTGGCGGGATTGCCGGCGTGAGCGCCGCCACGGCCGCGGCCGACGCGGGCGCCGACGTCGTCCTGGTCGATGAGAACCCGGCCCCCCCGATCGAGCCGATCGGCGGCGTTGAGACGCTGAGCCGGGCATCGGCGCTGGGGGTCTACGACGGGATGGTCCCCGTTTGGCAAGGCGACACGCTGCACCAGATCCGGGCACGCGCCCACGTGGTCGCGACGGGCGCAATCGAGCAGCCGCTGGTGTTCGCCGGCAACGACCTGCCCGGCGTGATGCTCTCCGGTGGCGCGCTGCGTCTGCTCGAGCGCTTCGCCGTCAGTCCCGGCAGCCGCGCCGTGGTGGCCACGACCAACGATCGGGGACTCGAGGCGGCGGCCAAACTCCACGATGCGGGCGTCCAGATCGTCGCGGTGGCCGACCTGCGATCCGCGTCGGATTCGAGTGCCGCCGCGGACGCGCTGAAGGCTCGCGGGATCCTAGTGCTCAGCAACCACACCGTTGTCGAGGCCACGGGCGGCAAGCAGGTCACTCAGGCCGCCCTCGCGCCGGTCGGGAGCGACGACAGCGTCCGGGCATTCGACTGTGACCTTGTCGTCATGTCGGGCGGTTTCATGCCGGCGACGTCGCTGCTCTCGCAGGCGGGCGCAACCACGAGCTACGACGCGCAGCGCGGCTACTTCGTCGTGACCGAGTTGCCGCCGAACGTGTACGCGGCCGGCGAGGTGGCCGGTTTCGAGGATTCGGAGAGCGCGGAGCGCTCGGGCGAGCGAGCCGGACGCGCGGCAGCCCGCCCCGAGGAACAGGTACGTACCGATACCGAACTGGTACGTACCAGTACCGAGGGTGGGGATGGGGGTGACACCGCCCATGGGGGTGCGGGTCGGGCGGGTGCGAGCGCGGGCGCGATTCCTCCCGCGGTTGCCGGCGCCGGCCGGGGCAAGTGCTTCGCATGCTTTTGTGAGGACGTGACCGCCAAGGACATCAGGCTCAGCATCGAGGAGGGATACGACTCGATCGAGCTGTCCAAGCGCTACACGACCGTCACCATGGGCCCGTGCCAGGGCCGGATGTGTCAGCTCGCCTCGATCCGGCTGATGGCGCAAGAGACCGGGCAGGATCTCGGCACGGTCGGGACGACGACGGCGCGGCCGCCGTGGGCGTCGGTGCCGATGGGCGTGCTGGCCGGTCGGCCGTTCGAGCCCGCCAAGCGCTCGGCCATCCACGGGCGCCACCGCGACCTCAAGGCCAACATCAAGTGGGCCGGCGACTGGCGCCGGGCGTATGACTACGGCGACCCGCAGCAAGAGGCGCTCGCGGTGCACCAGTCGGCCGGGCTGATCGACGTCTCGACGCTGGGCAAGCTGCTCGTGCGCGGATCGGAGGCGGGCGAGTTCCTCGACCGCCTGTACCCGAATCGATTCTCGGACCTCAAGCCGGGCCGCATCCGCTACGGCGTGATCAGCTCGGATGCCGGGCGGATCGTCGACGACGGGACGATCGGCCGGATCGACGAGGACACGTTCTATGTCACGACGACATCGAGCGGCGCCGGCGCGGTCGAGGAGTGGTTCTCGTGGTGGTTGGCGGACTGGCGGATGGACGTGCGGCTGACCGACCTGACCCAGGGGTTGGCCGCCGTCAACCTGGCGGGACCGAAGGCGCGGCAGATTCTGGCCGGGCTGACCGACCTCGACTGCTCGCCCGAGGCGTTCAAGTACCTCGACGGCAAGCAGGCCAACGTCGCCGGCGTGCCCTGCCTGATCCTGCGGATCGGATTCGTCGGCGAGGTCGGCTACGAGATCCATTGCCCCGCCGCCCACGGCGAGCACCTGTGGGACGCGCTGATCGCGGCCGGCGAGCCGCACGGCATCAAGCCGTTCGGGCTCGAGCCCCAGCGGATCCTGCGCCTGCAGAAGATGCACATCCTGGTTGGCCAGGACACCGATTCGGAATCGACGCCGTTCGGCGCCGCCATGTCGTGGATCGTCAAGCTCGACAAGGAGCAGGACTTCATCGGCAAGTGGGCGCTCGAGCACTTTGCCCAGGAGGAACCGGCCACTCGCCTGGTCGGGTTCACGCTGGCCAACGGATATGTGCCGACCGAGGGCGCGGTGATCGTCGACGCCGCCGGCGCTCCGGCCGGCCAGGTGACGAGCGCTCGCTTCTCGCCCGTGCTCGACCGCGTGATCGGGATGGCCTGGGTGCCGAGCCCGTTTGCCCGCGACGGCGCGCGCGTCACGATCTCCGATGAGGGCAAGACGTTCGACGCGAGCATCCAGACGCGCCCGTTCTACGACCCCGACGGGGAGGTGCTCAGGTCGTGAGCGGCCTCGACTTCCTCAGTCCGGCGAAAGCCGACGAGGGCGCGATCGCGCGCAGCCCGATGGAGCGCAAGGCCCAGGCGGCCGGCGCACGGTTCGAGGTCCGGGACGGCTGGAACGTTGCCGTCGACTACTCGGGTGAGGCCGCAAAGGGCGACAACGTCGCCTGGGCCGACGTCTCGCATCTGCGGAAGGTCGAGCTACGGGGCGACTACGCCTCCGGCGAGTTCGGTACGGCGACCCGTTCCGGCGATGCCTGGTGGTGCCGGCTGACCGGGGACCGCGCGCTCGGCGTGGGTGTGTCGGAGGATCCGCCAGGCGCGCTCGACGTCACGTGCAGTTATGCCGCGCTGACAATCCTCGGGCCCCAGGCGCGCGAGACGATCGCGCGCTTCTGTGCGCTCGATCTGCGTCCCCACAAGGCCCCCGCCCACAGCTTTCGCCCCGGCTCGATCGCGCGGCAGCCCGGCATGATCATCGTCGAAGCCGAGAACCGGTTCCTGCTTCTGTTCGGCTGGGCGGTCGCCGAGTACGTGTGGACCGTCGTGGAGGACGCGGCCAAGCCGTTCGGGGGCGGTCCGATCGGAACCGAAGCGCTCGCACGCGCGAGCGAGGCGGTCGCGAGTGCTTGACATCTTCCGTCCCCGCCGCATGTGGCGCCGGCAAGGCGAGCTCAAGTCCGCCTACGACGTGGTGATCGTCGGCGGCGGCTCGCACGGGCTGGCCGCCGCCTACTACCTGCAGAAGGAGCACGGGATCCGCAGCGTCGCGGTGCTCGAGAAGCGTTACATCGGTTCCGGCGCGGCGGGTCGCAACACGACGATCCTGCGCTCCAACTACAAGACGCCCGAGGGCGCCAAGTTTTACGACGCGAGCGTCAAGCTGTACGAGGGCCTGTCCAAGGATCTGAACTTCAACCTGCTGTTCTCCCAATGCGGGCACCTCACGCTCGCGCACTCCGACCGCGCGATGTTCGTGATGGCCAACCGGGCCGAGGTCAACCGCATCAACGGCATCGACTCGCGCGTGATCTATCCGGATGAGATCAAGCAGCTCGCGCCGGCCATGCAGGTCGACAACCCACACGCGACCTATCCGATCATGGGCGCCCTGTATCACCCGCCGGGCGGGATCATCCGCCACGACGCCGTCGTGTGGGGGTTCGCGCGTGGCGCCGACCGGGGCGGGGCGGAAATTCACCAGGACACCGAGGTGCTCGGCATGGAGCGCTCGAACGGCCGAGTCACGAAGGTGAAGACCAACCGGGGCACGATCAGCGCCGGCGCGGTCCTGAACTGCACCGCCGGTTGGAGCACGCTGATCTGCGACATGGCCCGGGTCCCGCTGCCGATCACCACCCACATCCTCCAGGCGTGCGTGACCGAGCCGATGAAGCCGCTGCTCGACGTGGTGATCGTCTCCTCGCAGATGCACGTCTACATCAGCCAGACCGACCGGGGCGAGTTCCTGATGGGCGCTGAGATCGAGCCGTGGACGACCTACCGGATGCAGGGGACGCTGAACTTCCTCCAGGAGGTGACGCGACACACCCTCGAGCTGTTCCCGCAGCTCGAGCGCGCGCGTCTGCTGCGCAGCTGGGCCGGGCTGTGCGACCTCAGCCCCGACTACAGCCCGATCCTCGGCAAGACCGAGGTCGACAACTTCCACGTCAGCGCCGGCTGGGGCACCTATGGCTTCAAGGCCGCGCCGATCGTCGGCAAGACGCTCGCCGAGCTGGTGGCCACCGGCCGTACGCCGGACCTGATCGCGCCGTTCGCGCTCGAGCGGTTCTACGAGGACAAGCTGGTCTCTGAGCTTGCGGCGGCGGCCGTGAGCCATTAGAAGGAGGAATGAGGAGTGACATCGACGAGCACTGGAGAGACGACCATGAAGTCCAGCCTCGAGATCGCCCAGGAAGCGGTACTCCAGCCGATCGAGCAGATTGCTGAGCGTGCCGGGCTCGAGCCCGATGAGATCGAGCCGTACGGCCGTTACAAGGCGAAGATCGCGCTGTCGGTGCTCGAGCGTCTGAAGGACCGTCCCGACGGCAAGGTCGTGTGTGTCACGGGCATGACGCCGACGCGGGCCGGTGAGGGCAAGACGACGACGCTGGTCGGGCTCACGCAGGGGCTCGGAGTGATCGGCAAGAACCCGGTGGCATGCCTGCGCGAGGCGTCGCTCGGTCCCGTGTTCGGGATCAAGGGCGGCGCGGCGGGCGGCGGGCTGACCCAGGTCGTGCCGATGGAGGACCTCAACCTCCACTTCACCGGGGACATCCACGCGATCGGCGCCGCCAACAACCTGCTCGCGGCGATGATCGACGCCTCGATCCTGCACGGCAACCCGCACCACATCGACGCGCTGCGCATTCCGTGGCGGCGCGCGGTGGACATGAACGACCGCGCGCTGCGCGACATCGCGGTCGGGCTCGGCGGTCGGGCCAACGGCTATCCCCGGGAGACCGGCTTTGACATCACCGCGGCATCCGAGGTGATGGCGATCATGGCGGTCGCGCGTGACCTCCAGGACCTCCGCCAGCGAATCTCGCGGATCACCGCCGCCTACTCGTTCGACGGCGGTAAGCCGATCACCGCCGAGGACCTCGGCGCCGCCGGCGCGATGACCGTGCTGCTCAAGGACGCGATCAAGCCGAACCTCGTGCAGACGCTCGAGGGGCAGCCCGTGCTCATGCACTGCGGCCCGTTCGCGAACATCGCGCACGGCAACAACTCGCTGATCGCCGACCTGATCGGGATGAAGCTCGGCGACTACGTCGTGACCGAGTCCGGGTTCGGCGCCGACATGGGAATGGAGAAGTTCTTCGACATCGTCTGCCGGTTCGGCAAGCTGACGCCATCCGCGGCCGTGCTGGTGAGCACCGTGCGCGCGATCAAGCACCACGCCGGACTCGAGGACGATCCTCGCGCCGAGCGGTCGGCGGCGCTCCAGGCGATCGAGACCGGCTTCGGCAACGTCCGGCGTCATCTCAACACGATCCGCACGTTTGGCGTGCCCGCGGTGGTCGCGGTCAACCGCCGGCCCGGCGACACCAACGAGGAGATCGAGCTGGTCAAGCGCCTCGCGCTCGAGGCGGGCGCGTTCGCGGCCGAGGCCAACGAGGGCTTCACCAAGGGCGGCGCGGGCGTCGCCGACCTCGCCTCCGCCGTGGTTGAGGCGTGCGAGCAGCCGAACACCTTCCACCAGATCTACCAGGACGACGAGCCGCTCCAGGACAAGATCGAGGCGGTGGCCAAGCAGGTCTATGGGGCCAAGGACGTGTACTTCTATCCCGAGGCCGAGGCGAAGCTCACCCAGTTCACGCGCGAGGGTCACGGCCACTTCCCGGTGTGCATGGCCAAGACGCACCTGTCGCTGTCGGCCGACCCGTCGTTGCTGAACGCGCCGGAGAACTTCACGCTGCCGGTCAGGGACATTCGCGCTTACACCGGCGCCGGCTGGCTCGTCCCGCTGTGCGGCGACGTCATGCAGATGCCGGGCCTGGGCAAGACACCGGCGGCGCTGAACATCGACATCGACGCCGAGGGGCGGACCGTCGGACTTTTCTGAGCGCTCACTGCAGCAGCTGCTTGACGACGTCGCCGCGCGCACGCCCTCGCCCGGTGGGGGCACGGTGGCGGCGAGCGCGTGCGCTTTGGCCGCGGCGCTGGTCGAAATGGCGGCGGCGTTTGCCCCGAGCCCAGGCGGCGATGACCCGGCCGGTCGCGCCGCCCTGTTGCGAGAACGCGCGGTCGAGCTAGCCGAGATCGAGCTGCACGCCTACGAGCCGGTGCTCGCGGCGCTGAGGCTCCCGCGTGAGGACCCCGAGCGCGCCACTCGCATCGAGGCGGCCGAAAACGAGGCATCGCGCTCGCCGCTCGCGATCGCCGAGGTCGGCGCCGAGCTCGCCGAACTCGCGGCGGAGCTCGCGCGCACCGGGAATCCCAACCTGTCCGGCGACGCCGTCGCCGGCGCGCTGCTGGCGGAAGCCGGGGCGCAGGCCGCGGCTCGGCTGGTGGCGATCAACCTGACCGGCGGCTCGGCGGTTGAGGAGGCGGCCGAGTTCGCACGGCGGGCACTAGCCGCGCGCACCGCGGCGCTGAGCTGACCAGTCGCACCGCTTAGGATTGGGACCGCATGGCCGGCGAGCGGCTTCGGCGTCCGGTAGCGCCAGCGTCCGTTTGCACCAGTTGGCACAATACGTTCAAATCGAAATGATCGGCGGCGCCTGCGGCGCCTTAGTTGTTCGTGGGGAGGAGGGCGAGTCGGTGGCCCGCGAAGATGTGGCGCCAAGATGGCGACGGGCGGGTGTTAGCGGTGAGAACCGCTCGGGGGATCAGCGCGCGCCGTCGCTCGTGGACAGCGCCGAGGAGGCGCTGCACATCTGGCTGGCCGGCGGGCGCTATCGCCAGGGCGATCGGCTTCCGCCTGAGCACGAGGTCGCGACGATGCTCGGCGTCTCGCGCGGCACGCTGCGCACCGCTCTTCACCGTCTGGAGGAGCGGGGGGAGATCGTGCGCCGGCAGGGGAGCGGCACGTTCGTCGGGCGCACGACGGTGCCCGCCGCACTGGGCGAGCGGCTCGAGCGGCTCGAGCCGTACTCGTCGCTGGCCGAGCGCCGCGGTCTGACGCTGTCGAGCATCGACCTGAGCATCGAACGGCGCGCGGTCGGAGCCGAGGTCGGCGAGGCGCTTGGGCTGGCGCCGATCGCCCAGGCGACCACGGTGGCGCGCACGCTGGCGGCCAACCAGGCGCCGGTCGCCGTCATGTTCGATGTCGTCCACCCGAAGGTGTCGCTGCCGGAGGACGAGGGCCTGCGCCAGGCGCTCGAAAGCGGACAGATGGTGCTCGACGTGCTCGTCGGCCTGGGAGTCCCGGTCACGTTCGCGCGCACGCGAGTGATTCCGTCGCTCATCAGCCCGCGCGAGCGCGCCGGGAAGCTGCTCGGCGTCAAGCGGACGACCGCCGTGCTCGAGCTCGAGGAGCTGATCTACGCCGGGCGCGACGAGCGCGTGGCCTACTCGCGCGACCTGTTCGCCCCGGGCGGCCTCGACGTGACCGTGATGCGTTCGCTCGAGTCGACGCGGCCGACGCCGATCGCGAACGTCCGCGGCGTCCGCGCCACCGCGGCGCGGCGCCGCTCCAGGGACAACGCAGCGTGAGTGGCCAGCCGGTCGGCTCGGTCGCGCGGGCGATCGCGCTGCTCGACGCGCTGGCCGAAAGCGACGAGGGTGGCCGCGTCAACGAGCTGGCGCGGCGGATCGGGGTCAACCCAAGCACCGCGTCCCGGCTGCTCGGGACGCTCGAAGCGGGTGGTCTCGTCGAGCGCTCGGCGGGCGGTCCGTACCGGCTGGGGCTGAAGCTGGTCGCGCTGTCCGATCGTGTGCTCGGGCAGCTCGATGTGCGAGACCTGGCGCGGCCGAGGTTGACCTGGCTGGTGCAGGAGACCGGTGAGACAGCGACGCTGTCGGTGCCGGGCGGGGGCGAGGCGATCACCGTCGACTTCGTCCCGTCGCCGTCGAGCGTGGTCAGCCTGGCCCGGCTCGGACGGCCGAGCGTCGCGCACGCCACGGCGGCCGGGAAGGTCATGCTGGCGTTCGGGGCGCCGGCCGGGGCGTCGGTCGGTCGAGAGCTCACCGTCTTCACCGAGCGCACGATCACCGACCCGGACGCGCTGGCCGAGGAGCTTGACGCGGTCCGAGCCGCCGGAATCGCCGAGGCCGTGGGGGAGCGCGAGCCTGATCTGAACGCGCTGGCCGCGCCGGTGTTCGGACGAGGGGGCGAGCTCGTGGCCATCCTCGGGCTCCAGGGACCGGCGGCCCGGCTGCCGGCGAGCACCCGCCGGGCGCTGCGCGAACCGCTGGGCTCCGCTGCGGCGGAGCTCGGGCGCTCGCTGGGAGGACCCGGCGCCCGGGGCCCGCGCTAGGAGAGCAGAGTGATCCGACCGGGGCGTCGCGTGCGTATCGTCGAAGTGCGCAACCTCGCCGACGAGGAGCTGATGGAGCTCGTCCAGGACGGAGAAGTGCGCGCGTTCGATGTGATCTTCGACCGTCACGCGAGCGTCGCGTTCTCGCTCGCGTACCGGATGTGCGGGCGCCCGGCGATGGCCGAGGACATCGTGCAGGAAGCGTTCGTGTCGCTGTGGCGCTCGAGCGCGGCATACGACCCCGCGCGCGGGAGCGTGCGCGCCTGGGTGCTTGGCGTCGTGCGCAATCGGGCGATCGACGCGTTCCGGCGCGAGGCGGCCAGGGCGACGAGCGATCTCGATCAGCACGGCGTGGTCGACCGGATGCCGGCGCTCGAGCTGACGGATCGGGAGGTCGAAAGGCGGGACGATGCCCGGCAGGTTCGCGACGCCTTGCAGGAACTTCCGGCGGATCAGCGCCAGGTCATCGAGCTCGCGTTCTTTGGCGGCTTCAGCCACAGCCAGATCGCCGAGATGCTCAAGCTGCCGGCCGGTACCGTGAAGGGCCGGATGCGTCTGGGCCTGAGCAAGCTCCGCTTCGCGCTCGGCGACGGACCCAGGGTGGCGCTGTGAGACCCAGGGTGGGGTTTGTGAGACCGAGGGTCGGGCTGTGAGGTCGGAGGATCAGATGGCCGACGGATGCGGTCGGAGCGCCGACGCGGCGGCCTACGCCCTCGGCGCGCTCGAGCCCGGCGAGGCGGAAGAGTTCCGCGCTCACATGCAGACGTGCCCGGCGTGCCGCGAGGACGTGGCCGGCTTCCAGGGCGTGACGCTCGAGCTGCCCGACGCGAGCGTCCAGTACGCGGTGCCGAAGGGCCTGCGCAAGCGCGTGCTGAAGGAGGTGCGCGCGACACCGCACGACGGAGCGCCGGCCCGGGCGCGGCGTCCCGTGCTGATCCCGCGCCGCGCGCTCGGGGCGTTTGCCGGCGCGGTGGCGGTGGCGGTCGCCGTGATCGTGGGGATCGCGATCGGCTCGTCGGGCGGCGGTGGCGGCACCCGTGTGATCCAGGCTCAGGTGATCGGCGCCCCGGGGAGTGCTCGGCTCCAGATCACCAGCGGACGGGGCGAGCTGGTCCTGCGCGGCCTGCCGGCGCCCGGGGCGGGGCGGATCTACGAGGTGTGGTTCGAGCGCGGGCGGGGCCGGCCATCGCCGACGAACACGCTGTTCAGCGTGAGCTCGGTCGGCGCCGGAGACGTCGGTCTGGCCGGCAGCCTGAACGGGATCAGCGAGGTGCTCGTCACCTCAGAACCGGCGGGCGGGAGCCGCGTTCCGACCTCGCCGGCGCTGATCGTCGCCCGTCTGACCTGACGGCGGCTGATCTTCGTCCGTGTGACCTGACGGCGGCTGATCTTCGTCCGTGTGACCCGACGGCGGCTGATCTTCGTCCGTGTGACCCGAGCGCGCCGCCTCGGCGCCCGCGACTCAGCTCCAGGGGTACGGGCTGTGCGAGACGGGGTGCAGATCCCCGGTGGCGAACCGCTCGAAGCGGAACGGGTGCAGCAGCGAGGAGTGCTCGCCGCCGAGCACGCGGGCGATCTCGCGTCCGACCGCGATCATCTTGTAGCCGTGGTTGGAGTCGGCCGCGACGAAGACGTTGGGGCGCATGTAGTCGAACACCGGGAAGTTGTCGACCGTGAACGCGCCGGCGCCGCCCGAGCGGGTCTGGCGGTACTTGGCCCGGTAGCCCTCGAACCGGCCCAGGCAGTGCGACAGGGCCGCGCACCACATGTCCGGGAAGCTCGTCTCGACGGTCCCCGTGGGGTAAGGATCGACCTCGAACTCGGGACCGACGGTGAGCGGCTGGGCGCCGCCCTGGACCGTGGTCCGGTCGGGCTTGAAGTACACGCCCCACGGGTCGCTCGTGATCAGGCGCGCCTCGTCGTCGCGCAGCGTCTGGTCGGAGTCGACGTGCAGCACCGGCGAGGACAGACCCTGCTCGGTCGCGAACAGCGTCGGGTCGAAGTCGATCTCGCCCTCCTGGAGGTACCAGTAGGTCCACATCGCCAGGTCGGGCGTTGTCGAGCCGTCCGGCTGACGCACATCGATCCGGTCCGGCAGGCCGAGCATTTCCCACAGGTGCGGGATCCACGGACCCACCGCGACCACGACCTGCTCGGGGACGATGTCGCCGGCGCTGGTATGGACCGTCGTGACTGCGTTGTCGTCGTCCAGCTCGAAGCCCGTGACCTCGACGCCGGTCATGATCTGGGCGCCGGCCTGCCGGGCCTTGCCCGCGAGCCCGAGCATCGACTCCTTGTTGAAGGCGTAGCCGCCGGCGCGCTCGTGCAGGCAGACCGTGAGGCCGGGGGCGCGCCAGTCGGCGTACAGCGAGCGCATGTGCGCGGACACCTCGTCCTCGCCCAGGTACAGCTCCGACGGGTAGCCGATCCGCTGCTGGCGCTCATGCACGGCGATCAGGTCGCTCTCCTGGGCCGGCGGACCCAGCGCGATGTAGCCGCTGCCGTGGTAGTGCAGGGTCTCCGGGTCGGACTCCCACACCTCGACGCATGCGGCCATCAGCTCGGACATCGCCGGCTGGAAGTAGTTGTTGCGGATGACGCCGCAGGCGATGCCGGAGGCGCCGGCCGCCACGTCGGTCTTGTCGACGACGAGTACGTCCTGGCCCTGCTGGGCGAGATGCCAGGCGGTCGACAGGCCGTGGACGCCCGCGCCGATCACGAGTGTTTGAGCAGTGGAGGGAAGTTCGCTATTCATTGCTTATCACGCAACACAGATGCGCTATGTGCATGGAGGATAGTGCGTGGGTGGCGCTCGGTCAAGCCCAACGCGGGGGGGCGGGCAATTTCCGCCATTACGGATTGCGGGTGGTGGCTGGTGACGGATTTCTGCTCTCCAAGAGGAGTTATCCGGAACTGGGAGCGGTGGCGATCTGGAATGGCGGAAATTGCCCCCCCGCGCGGGGTGGCGGGTGGAGCGGAGGATGCCCGCGCGGGGTGGCGGGTGGGGCGGTGGGTGCCCCCGCGGGATGGCGGGTGGGGCGGCGGGGTTGGCGGGGTCGCGCGACTCTTGCCTCGACCCCCGGCAACTGATATAACCGCGGTGTACGAATTTGTACAACGGCTGTCGGATGCCGGCGGCCGCGTGGGAGCGTGAAGGCGTCCGTCCCGTCGCATCGCGCGGCCGGCGAGGGTGCAGAAAGGAGTGGACATGGCGGTAGCAGTCGACGGCGGCGACCCGAGTGCGACGGCGGTGCCGCTGGGCGGGACCGTTGAGACGGTGCTCGAGAGCCCGCGGATCGCGCCGGCGCCGGCGACGCTGGAGGAGGCGCGCCACGCGCCCGGCCGGCGCGAGAAGATCGAGCAGATCACGCGGCGGATCGAGGCGCAGGGCATCAAGTACGTGTTCTTCCAGCAGATCTCGGTCACGGGCCGGGTGATGGGCAAGGGCGTCGTTTCGACCTTCTTCCCGCAGGTCGCCGAGAAGGGCTACCAGCTCGTGTATGGCGCCACCGCCAACCTGTTCACCGACCGCCTGGGCAACTACATCGGCTTCGGTCCCGAGGAGTCCGAGCTCGCCGCCGTGGCGGACCTCGACACGTTTGCCGTGCTGCCGTGGGACAACCGCGTCGCGCGCGTGTATTGCGACTGCTACGACACCGAGACCGGCGAGCTGCTCGACGCGGACTGCCGCCAGAACCTCAAGCGGGTCGCGCACGAGTTCGAGCAGGAGCTCGGCTACCAGTTCCTGATCGGGATCGAGCCCGAGACGATGTGGCTCAAGAACCCCGAACAGGGTCAGCTGCCCGAGGGCATGACCAAGCCCTACTGCTACCACATCCACCAGTTCGAGGAGCTCCGTCCGGTTCTGCTCGACGTCGTCGATTGGGGCCAGCAGCTCGGACTCGACATGAGCTACGGCGACCACGAGGACGCGCCCGGACAGCTGGAGCTGAACTTCCGCTTCGATCGTCCGGTGCGGACCGCCGACAACCTCACCACCTACCGCCAGGTGTGCGCCGCGGTCGGACGCAAGCACGGCGTCCTCCCGACCTGGATGCCCAAGCCGTTCACCGGCGTCTCGGCCAACGGCCACCATCATCACTTCACGCTCGTCGACGAGAACGGCGTCAACGTGTTCCACGACCCCGAAGGGCCGGCGCAGCTCTCAGAGATCGCGCGCAACTTCCTGGGCGGGATGCTCGAGCACTTCGGCGCGCTGATGTGCATCGGCAACCCGACCGTGAACTCCTACTGCCGGATGTGGGATACCGGCTTCTGGGCCCCGATCTACAAAAACTGGGGCTGGCAGAACCGCACCACGACCGTGCGCGTGGCGACCGGTGGCCGGTTCGAGTACCGCGGCGTCGACTCCTCGTGCAACCCGTACATGACGACCGCGTCCCTGCTCCAGGCCGGTCTCGACGGCGTGCGGCGTAAGCTCGACCCGGGCCCGCCCCAGCAGGGCAACACGTACGAGCTGCTCCAGCAGGGCGTCGAGATCGAGCGCGTGCCCGAGAGCCTCGGCGCTGCGCTGAACGCCCTGGCGGAGGACAAGACGATCCAGGCCGCCATCCCCGGCCGGCTGTACAAGGTGTTCGAGCACTACAAGCGCGACGAGTGGGAGCGCTACCTGGCCGCGGTCACCGACTGGGAGCGCGACGAATACCTCGAAGTGCTCCCGTAACGGCCATGTGCGGAATCGCGGGAATCATCTACAGGAACGGCAACGGCGCCCACCGGCTCGGGTCGGACATGACGCGGATGCTTCAGTCGATGAAGCATCGCGGGCCCGATTCGACCGGATACGCGCTGTACCGCCGACCGAGCAACGAACTGATCATGCGGATCAAGTTGGCCGACGGCGAGGCGAACGGAGACATCGAGTACGCCGATCGCCTGAGGCATCGCCGGCACGAGGTCGAGGCGCGCCTGCGCGCCGCCGGCGCTCGCGTCGACTCGATCGAACGCATCAACGACTACACGATCGCGGCCACGCTCGATTACGACGGTGAGCTCAAGCATGTGGCCGACTACGTCGAGTCGGTTCCGGGCGCCGAGGTGCTTTCGGCCGGCTCGGCGCTGGAGATCATCAAGGACCTCGGCGATGCCCACACCGTCGGTGGGTCCTACAAGCTCGACGGCTACGTCGGGACGCACGGAATCGGGCACGTCCGGATGGCCACCGAGTCCGACGTCGACATCTCCAATGCCCACCCCTACTGGGCGTATCCGTTCTCCGACGTGGCCGTCGTGCACAACGGTCAGCTGACCAACTACCACCAGTGGCGTCGGCGGCTGGAGCGCATGGGCCACCGCTTCGCGTCGGACTGCGACTCGGAAATCATCGCCGTGTACCTGGCGCAGAAGATGGCCGAAGGCGACACGCTAGAACAGGCCATGCGCAACAGCCTCGAAGACCTCGACGGCGTGTTCACCTACATCTGCGTGTCCGAGGACGCGCTCGGGATGGCCAAGGACGAGCTGGCGGCCAAGCCGCTCGTGCTCTACGAGGGCGACGACATGGTCGTGCTGGCGTCCGAGGAGATGGCAATCCGGGCGGTGATCGACCGCGAGATCGAGACCTACGACCCGTACGAGAGCGAGGTGATGGTGTGGACACGGTGACTCCGCCGCCGGCGCGCTTCGATCCCCGTGGGTTGGTCGAGCTCGACGAGCGCGTCCCCGGAACGGCCGAAATCGACGGCGACCGCGCGAGCTTCGACGCCCGCGAGCTGACCACGCGGCAGATCAACCTCGAGCTGCGCCGGCTCGTCTACGAGCTCGGCATCCGCGAAGTGACGGTCAGGAACCCAGGCGCCAAGCACTCGCTCGGCGTGGGCATCCTCGCGCGGTGCAAGGTCACTTTCGAGGGCAGCCTGGGTTACTTCGCGTGCGGACTGATCGACGGCCCCGAAGTGCACATCACCGGCCGGGTTGGGTGGTCCGCGTGCGAGAACATGATGTCCGGCGTGTGCGTGATCGAGGGCAACGCCGGGTCGCTCACGGCGGCGGCGCTCCGCGGTGGCGACGTCGTCGTCAAGGGCCGGGTCGGCGCGCGCACCGGCATCGACCAGAAGGGCGGGACGGTGATCGCGCTCGGCGACGCCGGCTCGATGACGGGCTTCATGATGCAGCGCGGGCGCCAGATCATCCTCGGCAACGCCGGGCATGGCCTGGGCGACTCGATGTACGACGGCACGCTGTACGTCGGAGGCAAGGTCGCCTCGCTCGGGATCGACTGCGTCCCCGGGGAATGGACAGACGCGGACACGGAGTTCGTAACCCGGAAGTTCGGTATCTACGGCCTCGGTGAGCCACCCGAGCTGCAGAAGTTCGTGTGCGGCAAGAAGCTCTACAACTACGACTCGCTCGAGCCCTCCGAAAGGAAGATGGTGCTGTGATGGCTGCCGCCGACGAGAACGCCCCGCTGCGTCGCAACCAGCTCGGTCACAGCCGGATCTTCACCCCCGAGGTGATCGACGACATCCACGTCAAGGCCGAGCTCGGGCGTTACCGGATGCGCGGCTTCTCGATGTTCAAGGACATCCCGCACTGGGACGAGCTGATGTTCCTGCCGGGCACGCTGACCCGGTTCGTGATCGAGGGCTATCGCGAGAAGTGCCTGACCAAGACGGTGCTCGGGGCGCGCTTCGCCAAGAAGCCGATCGAGCTCGACATCCCGATCTACATCACCGGAATGAGTTTTGGCGCGCTGTCGCTCGAGGCCAAGATGGCGCTGGCCAAGGGCGCCTCGATGGCGGGCACCGCGACCTGCTCGGGCGAAGGCGGGATGATCCCGCCCGAGCGCGACCTGTCGACGAAGTGGTACTACCAGGTCATCCAGAGCCGGTACGGCTTCAACCCGCATCACTTGATGCTGGCCGACGCGTGCGAGTTCTTCATCGGCCAGGGATGCAAGGTCGGTCTGGGCGGTCACCTGATGGGCCAGAAGGTGACCGAGCAGGTGGCCGAGATGCGCTCGCTGCCGGCCGGCATCGATCAGCGCTCGCCGGCGCGCCACCCGGACTGGCTGGGCCCCGATGACCTGTCGCTGAAGATCCAGGAGATCCGCGAGGCGACCAACTACGAGATCCCGATCCAGCTCAAGCTGGGCGCGGCGCGCGTGTACGACGACGTGCGCATGGCGGCCAAGTGCGGGCCGGACATCATCTACCTCGACGGGGCCGAGGGCTCAACCGGCGCCGGCCCGCACATCGCCACCGAGGAGACGGGAATCCCTCTGATGGCCGCGATCCCGGAGGCCCGCCGCGCGCTCGAGGACGTCGGCATGGCCGACGAGGTCGACCTGGTCGTCGCCGGCGGGATCCGCAACGGCGCCGACGTGGCCAAGGCGCTGGCGCTCGGGGCCAACGCGATCGCGATCGGGCACTCGGCGCTGATGGCGCTGAACTGCAACAAGGAGATCCCGGGCGTCACCGACTACGAGGGCACCGTGGGCGTGCCCGCCGGCCGGTGCTACCACTGCCACACCGGGCGCTGCCCGGTCGGAGTGGCCACCCAGGATCCGGAGCTCCGTAAGCGGCTGGTCGTCGACGAGGCCGCCCAGCGCGTCTACAACTTCCTGCACACGATGACGCTCGAATGCCAGATGCTGGCCCGGGCGTGCGGGAAGACCGACGTGCACAGCCTCGAGCCCGAGGACCTCGCTGCGTTGACGGTCGAGGCCTCGGCGATGGCGCGCGTGCCGCTGGCCGGCACCGACTACATCCCCGGCGTCTCGGAGGAGCGGACGCTGGCCAGGATCGAACAGCTGCTCGAGCGGCACATCGAGAACCCGATCGACTACCTCGAGAGCGAGCGCGAGGAGGTGGGATCGTGAGCGAGACCGAGTACACGATCTCGATCGACGCCGAATACCTGTCCGGCCATCGATTCCCCTACCAGGAGGATATGTCGCTGGTGGAGGACGTCGACCTGCTCGCCGCCACGCCGGGTGAGGACATCAACTGGCTCGAGGACGTGCAGCTGCTCGAGGAGGACGGCGTGCCGGCAGTGTTCGATCGCTATTCGAACTCGTTCCTGAAGATCTACTTCCCGATTCCCGCCGGGCGCGAGGACGAGATCGCGCGCAAGGTGCTGATCACGCACCTGGAGTCGGGCAACTCGTACGGAATCGCGTTGAAGGAGCGGCACTGCAAGTTCCCCCAGCCGGAGCTGGGGCCGTGGGTCGAGGACTCGCGGACGGTGGGCACCGACTGGACGCCCCCGGTGCTCGAGGGATGGGAACCTCCGCAGCACTGACTCCATGACCAGCGAGGCGGATCTCCCTCGATCGATTCGCCGCGGCCCGCCGATCACGCTCAGGTGCGAGTGCGGCGAGCGCCAGGAACTGCGTTACGGCGAGCTGTGGACCTGCCAGACGTGCGGCCGAAGCTGGAGTACGCTGCACATCCCGGTGGCCGAGTATGACCAGCTGCGGCGTACGGAACTTCGGTACAGGCGCCTCCCGGTGGCCGTGGCCGCGGTCGTGATGGCATTGCTGATCGTGCTCATCCTGGCCGGCCGGACGTTCGCGGGCATCGTCCTCGTGGCGGTCGTGGCGACGGCGTGGACGGTCTACGGGCGACCGCGGTGGACCCGCCGCTACCTGCGGGCGAGCCAGAACCGGCCCAGCTGGACGATCGGGCCCGAGTAGCTCGATGAAGGCGATCGTCGTCGGCGCCGGGTTCGCCGGGCTGGCCGCAGCGGCCCGGCTGGCCGATGCCGGAGTGGAGGTCGAGGTGTTCGAGGCTCGCGATCGGGTTGGCGGGAGGGTGTGGTCGGTCCCGTTCGCCGGCGGCGTCGTCGAGCGGGGCGCCGAGTTCATCCTGCCCGGCAACGACACGGTGGTCGCGACCGCGGAACGGCTGGGTCTGGCGCTGGTGCGAAAGGGAACGCAGTACGGCGACCGCGAGCCCAGGGGACGGGACGGGATCGACACCGTCTCGCCCGAGCAGGTGGCCCGGGCGGCTGCCCGAATCGCGTCCAAGCCTCCTGCGGCGGGCACGCCGGTGGCGACGTTGGCGCAGGCGCTCGCGACGTATCGCCTCGATCCGGCGGTGGCCGAGGCGATCCGGGCGCGTATCGAGGTCAGCTGCGGCTACCCGGCCGGCGATCTCGACGCGTCGGTGCTGCGCGAAGCGGGCGCCGCGTTCGGGCCGTTCGAGACCTACACGGTGCAGGGCGGCAATGACCGCATTGCGCGGGAGCTCGCGGCGCGCCTGGGTGAAAGCGTTCATGTGGCGAGCCCGGTTCGTCGCATCGCGTGGGATGAGCGCGGAGTTCGCATCCGCGCCGGGTCGCACGTCGCCGTGGCCGACGCCGCGGTGGTCGCGGTGCCCGCCGCGACGGTGGGAGCGATCAGCTTCGATCCCCCGCTCCCCGACGGCAAGGCCCGCGCAATAGTCGGCGTCCGCTATGGGCAGGCGGCCAAGATGTTCGTCAGGCTCGGCTCGCTTGTGCCGCCAAGCGCGACGCTGTCGGTCCCGGGACGCTTCTGGTGCTGGACGCAGTTGGGCGCCGACGGAGCGCCGGCGCCGTTCCTGGCGGCGTTCGCCGGAACCGCGGCGGCGCTCGACGAGCTGTCGGTCAGGTCCGGTGCGAACCGGTGGCTGGCGGCGTTGCGGTCCCTGCGCCCCGATCTCGCGCTAGACGCCGGGGACACGCTCCTCTCGACCTGGGAGGACGATCCCTGGGCGCGCGCCGCCTACTCGGCCCAGTCGGCGGCTTCGCCGATCGATACCGGGGCGCTCACTCGCCCGGTCGGCCCGCTCGCGTTCGCCGGCGAGCACACCGCCGGCGAGTGGCATGCGCAGATGGAGGGAGCACTGAGGAGCGGAGAGCGGGCCGCGCAACAGTTGCTGCGGAGCGCCGGGCGATGAGATCGGCTGCCCACGCACGTCTAACCTGCGATGAGCGTGAGCGCCAAGCAGACCAGCCCGGCCGTCGAGCTCGAGGTGGACGGCAGGACCGTGAGGATCTCGAGCCCGGATCGCGTGTATTTCTCAGCCCGGGGCGAGACCAAGCTCGACCTGGCCAGGTACTACATCGCCGTCGGCGACGGCATCGTCCGCGCGCTGCGCGAGCGGCCGTGCATGCTGCACCGCTTCCCTGACGGCGTCGACGGACAGAAGGTGCATCAGAAACGGCTGCCCCGGGGTGCCCCGCCCTGGGTCCAGACGGTGAACATCTACTTCCCACGCTTCGGACGGACGGCGGACGAGCTGTGCGTGACCGAGCTGGCGAGCGTGGTCTGGGCCGTGCAGATGTCGACGGTCGAGTTCCATCCGTGGAATTCCCGGTGCGCCGACGTCGAGCGGCCCGACGAGTGGCGAATCGACCTCGACCCGATGCCCGAGGCCACGTTCGAGTCGGTGCGCCGAGTCGCGCACGTCGCGCGCGAGGTGCTCGACGAGATCGGGGCGGTCGGCTGGCCCAAGACCTCGGGCGGGAACGGGCTGCACATCTACGTTCGGATCGAGCCGCGCTGGGGCTTCAGCGAGGTCCGCGAAGCCGCGCTCGCGTTCGCGCGCGAGGTGGAGCGGCGGATCCCGGACGACGCGACGACGACCTGGTGGCGCAAGGACCGTGACCCACGGAAGGTGTTCGTCGACTACAACCAGAACGCGCGCGATCACACGATCGCCAGCGCGTACTCGGTGAGAGGAAACCGCGACGGCACCGTGTCAACGCCGATCAGCTGGGACGAGCTCGACGATGTGGATCCGCGCGAGTTTACGATCGCGACCGTGCCGGCCCGGTTCGCGCGGATCGGAGATCCGCAGGCCGGCATCGACGACGCGCCGTTCTCGCTCGAGCCGCTGCTGGAATGGGCGGCGCGAGAACGCAACATCGAGCCCTCTTCGTGAACCCTTAGCTACGCGGCCGGCGCTTCTCGGTGTCGTAGAGCGGAAACGGCGCCACCGTGGCGCCGATCGTCCCGCCGGCGAATGCCACTTCCACACGCTGGCCATCCTCGACGAGCCCGCGGTCGATCGACGCCATGGCGATCACCTGCATGTCGAACGTCGGGCTCTGGCACGGGCTCCGCACAATCCCGACCTCGTCGCCGTCGAGCGTGACGGCGGCGCCGTACTCCGGGACCTCTTTTCCCTCGATGCGCAGCGTCGTGAGCAGCCGCGGCGTCCCCTGGGCGGCGATCTCGCGCAGCGCGTCGCGTCCAACGAAGTCTGCGGCCTTGTCGAGCTTGATCACGTTGTCGAGGCGGACCTCGTAGGGATCCGTCTGGTGGGGGAAGTAGTCGACGTCGGGGAACAGCAGGCCGGACTCGATCCTGATCGTCTCGATCGCTGAGAGGCCGATCGGTCGGATGCCGTGGGGCTGGCCGGCCTCGAGCACCGCGTTCCACAGCGTCTCGGCGTCGTCGGGCGTGCAGTAGAGCTCGAAGCCGAGCTCCCCGGAATATCCCGTGCGGGACAGCATGACGGGCACGCCTCCGACCGTGACCCCCTCGGGGATGAAGCGGAAGTAGCGCAGCGTGCCCAAGTCGGCGCCCTCGGTGATCGGCCCGAGGACCTCGCGCGCCTTCGGGCCCTGGACCTGGAGGTGGGGCATCGCCGCGGTGCGGTCCTCAACCCGCACGTCGAAGCCGCGATCGCTCGCCACCTGCCTGAACCACTCCAGATCCGAGTCGTAGCTCGTGATCGAGAGGCAGTGCTCGTCGCCCAGGCGGAACACCGTGCCGTCCATGATCATCTTGCCTTCGCCGTCGCAGATCGGGCCGTAGCGCACCTGCCCGATCTCAAGGGCCGACATGTCGTTGGCGAACAGCGCATCGGCTAGTGCCAGCGCGTCCGGGCCCTCGAGGTCCCACTTGCGCAGTGGCGACTCGTCCCACAGATTGCACGCGGTGCGAGTCGCCACGTGCTCGGCGACCGCGTCGCCGAAGTCAGCCGCCCACGCCCAGCCTTCCCAGTCGGTCCAGTTCGCGCCCGCTTCCCGCTGGACCCTGTCGAAAGCCGTGCGATGCAGATCTTCGGTCGACACCCGTCACCTCTGCTTTGATGAATTTGTACAAATAACGGCGCAGTTATATCGCAGGAGCGGCGGCGCGTTGCGCCGCGGCCTCGACGAACAGCGCGAGCAGCGCGGGCGAGGGCTCTTCCTGGAGCTCCCACTGAACCCCGATGCACAGCGCGGGGGCGCCCGGGACCTCGATCGCCTCGATCACGCCGTCCGGCGCTGTCGCCGCCACCACGACGCCCTCCCCGAGCGTGGCAATGCTCTGGTGGTGGTAGCTGTTGACGATCACGCCGGTTGTCAGGGCGCCGGCGAGCCGGCTATCCGGGGCGACGACGATCTCGTGGGAGGGGTGCTGAACCGGCGGGCCGTTCCCGAGGCGCGCCCGCACGACCTCCTCCCAGATGTCCCAGTCGCCGCCGCGATGGCGGTCGGCGGGGGACGGCAGCACGCTGTGGTCGGGATGGAGCGAACCGCCCAGCGCCACGTTGATTACCTGCATGCCCCGGCAGATCCCGAGCACCGGGAGGCCGGCCGCGATCGCCTCCTTGGCGAGCGGAAGCTCGGCCTCGTCGCGGAGCGGCGAGTGCGCCGTCGCCCTGGGATGGCGGCGACCGCCGAAGCGCTCGGGCTCGATGTCGCGGCCGCCGGCGAGCAGCAGGCCGTCGAGCCGCGCCACCAGGGGTCTCGGCCGCTGCGTGTAAGGGAGAATCACCGCGACGGCACCGAGGCGCTCGATCGGCGCGCTGAAGGCGACGCCGAGGTAGTCGCCGTAGTCGGTGAACCCGCACGAGATGCCGATCAGCGGAGCGTCGCTTCGGTCGGTCATACGCCGCGTCAGCGTACACGGCGGGTCAACGCACGCCGGGCGGGTCCGGTTGCCGCGCGCGAACGCACCCGATATAACGCATGTATCAATTTGTCCAGCGAGGGGTGGGTGTGGTCGTGGCGACAGTGACTTCGACGCTTCAGAACTTCATCAACGGCGAGTTTGTCGATCCCGTGGACGGGCAGACCGAGCCGGTTCTCAATCCCGCCACGGGTGAGGTGATCGCGGAGGCGCCGCTGTCGACGGGCGCCGATGTGGACCTGGCGGTACGCGCCGCGAAAGCTGCCTACGACGAGTGGTCGGTCACCACGCCCGGGGAGCGCGCATTCGCGCTGCTGAAACTGGCCGATGCGATCGAGGAGCACGCGGATGAGCTGGCCGAGCTCGAGTCCGATAATGCGGGTAAGCCGATCAATGCGTTCCGGGATGACGAGATCCCGTTCATGGTGGACAACCTGCGGTTCTTCGCGGGGGCGGCGCGGTGTATGGAGGGTCGCGCCACCGGCGAGTACATGCGCGGGTACACCTCGATGATTCGGCGTGAGCCGGTCGGCGTGGTAGGCCAGATCGCGCCGTGGAACTACCCCGTGATGATGGCGGTGTGGAAGATCGGTCCGGCGCTGGCGGCGGGTAACACGATCGTGCTCAAGCCGGCGGAGACGACGCCGTTGACGACGCTCAAGCTGGCGCAGTATGCGGGGGAGATCTTCCCCAAGGGTGTGTTGAACGTGATCACGGGTCACGGCGATCCGGCCGGGCAGGCGCTCGTCACCCATGAGGACGTTGACATGGTTTCGCTGACGGGGTCGGTGGAGACGGGCAAGTGGATCGCCAAAGCGGCGGCCGACACGCTCAAGCGCGTTCATCTGGAGTTGGGCGGCAAGGCGCCGGTCGTGGTGTTCGACGATGCCGACATGGAGACCGCGCTCGAGACGATCGCCGGCACCGGCTACTACAACGCCGGGCAGGACTGCACCGCGGCGACGCGCGTATTGGCGAGCTCGAAGATCCACGACGACTTCGTGGGCGGGCTGGTGGAGCAGGCCAAGGGATTCGTGCTGGGCGACACGCGCTCGGCCGACACGACGCTCGGGCCGCTCAACTCGGCGCGCCAGCGCGATCGGGTCGAGGGTTTCCTCGAGCGCCGCCCGGACTACGTCGAGGTCGCGACCGGCGGGCGCGAGCCCGACCGCCCCGGGTTCTTCCTCGAGCCGACGGTCGTGTCGGGGCTGCGTCAGAGCGACGAGATGATCCAGCGGGAGATCTTCGGACCGGTGATCACCGTGCAACCGTTCACGGATGAGGCGGAGGCGATCGCGTGGGCGAACGGAACGCCCTACGGTCTCGCGTCGAGCGTCTGGACCCGCGATGTCGGTCGTGCGCTACGGGTCGCGAACGCGTTGCGGTTCGGGTGCGTGTGGATCAACGATCACATTCCGCTGGCCTCCGAGATGCCCCACGGGGGCTTCAAGCAGTCTGGGTACGGCAAGGACCTCAGCATGTACGCGCTCGAGGACTACACCGAGATCAAACACGTGATGGCGTCCTTGTCCTGAGGTCACCCGCCGCCACACGCCAGATGGTCAGCTGGTGGCTAGCGCAGGCGGGACCGCTGGCTCCCGCGCAGCAGCTGGAAGGCGCGCGGCGGGCCGACGTGTGCATCCTCGGGGGCGGGTTCACGGGATTGTGGACCGCACTCGAGATCAAGCGCATCGAGCCGTCGCTGGACGTCGTCGTGGTCGAAGCCGGGCTGTGCGGCACCGGCGCGAGCGGACGCAACGGGGGCTTCGCGATGACGTTCTGGCACCACTTCACGGGGCTCGAGCGAGCCTGCGGAGCCCACGAGGCGGTGCGATTGGCGCGCGCGTCGGACGCCGCGGTGGCCGGAATCGGCGAGTTCTGCGACGAGCACGCGATCGCGGCCGGTTACCGCCGGGCCGGCTGGTTCTGGACCGCGAGCAACCAGGCTCAGGTCGGCGCCTGGGAGAACACGCTGGCGGCGATCGAACGTCAGGGCGCGAAGCCGTTCGAGCGGATGAATCCCGACGAGATCGCCGCCCGCACCGGATCGCCCACCGCCCTCGCCGGCGTGTTCGAACCCGGCTCGGCCACCGTCCAGCCGGCGCTGCTCGCGCGTGGGCTGCTGCGCGTCGCCCGGACGCGCGGGGTGCAGGTGTTCGAGTGCTCGCCGGTGGTGGCGATCGAGCGAGCCGGGCGGCTCACCGTGCGCACGGCAAGCGGTCAAATCACCGCCGACCGCGTCGTCGTCGCGATGGGTGCCTGGGCAAGCCAGCTGCGCGAGTTGCGCCGCGCATTCGTGATCGTCTCGAGCGACATGGTGGTCACCGATCCGGTCGCTGACCTCCTGCGCCGGACGGATCTGCGCGACGGCACGAGCATCTCCGACTCGCGACTGATGGTGCACTACTACCGACCCACCGACGACGGCCGCATAGCGTTTGGCAAGGGCGGTGGTCGGCTGGCGTACGGCGCGCGAATCCCCGCGACGTTCTCGGGTCCCTCGCCGATCGCGAGCGAAGTCACGCGGAGTATGCGCGCGACGTATCCCTGGCTCGCGCCGGTTCCGATCGCCGCGAGCTGGACGGGGCCGATCGACCGGACCCTCGACGGGCTGCCGTTCTTCTGCACGCTGGGCCGCCCCGATTTCGTGTGTGGTGCCGGCTTCTCCGGGAACGGGGTCGGGCCGTCCGCGCTCGGGGGACGGATCCTCGCCTCGATGACGCTCGGGTCAGACGACGAGTGGGCGCACTGCGGGCTCGTACGCAAGCCGCCGTCCGGCCTGCCCCCCGAGCCGTTTCGATATGTCGGTGGTGGCGTGGTGCGCGGTGCGGTGGCGCGCAAGGAGCGCGCCGAGGACGCCGGGCGGCGCCCCGACGCGATCGACGTGGGGCTAGCCCGGCTGGCCCCGACGGGGCTCGTGCCGGTGGACTGACCTTTCGGCGGCGCCTACCGTTTGCGTCTGAACCGCGGCCCGCGCTCGCGCACGTAAGCGCCGAGCGGATGCGTGCGGTAGCGCAGCCGCGGCAGCTTCTCGATCGTCACGAAGCCCGGGGGCGCGTTGATCACGTCGGGGATCCGGTTCACGAGCTGCGTCACCGTGGTGACTCCGGTCGGCACGGCCGGGTTGGAGAGGTGAAGCTCGGGCTCTCCGGTGACGGTCCAGTCGTTGATGTCGGCCTCGCCGGGCTTGTACAGCCTGCCGGTCATCTCGAACGTGAGCGTCATGCCCTCGTGCGTGACGACCGTGTCCACATCGGTGAACCCGACGACGAGCCCGGGCTCGACGGTGAGGCCCAGGGCGGAGGACGTAACCGCCTCATCGGCGACGTCGGGGCGGGTGGTGCTCGTCGCCTCGGCCACGGTGACGCCGAGGTCCTCGACGAGGGCGCCCAGCGTGTTGCGGCCGAAGCTGGGGGGACGATCGGCTTCCGCCAGCCAGCGATCGAAGTCCTCGACGGTCGTGTCCACGCGCTGATCCTTGGCCACCTCGGGGCCGTAGTCGTCGACGTTCCAACTCGCGCGTCCGGTCACCGTCTCGATCCGGTGAGAGGTCCCCAGCACGAGGCTGACCAGGTTGACCCAGTAGGTGTCCTGATGGCCGGTGCCCGTGATCGTGACACCGTTCTGGCGCGCGAGCTTGTCGAGCTCGGCCGTCTGCATCGGCGCCGTGTTCCAGGGGTAGAGCGCCTCCTCGGAGATCGTCACCGCGTTGACGCCGTGCTTGGCGCACCGGTAAAGGTGCTCGTACATGTCGGACATGTAGCTCGCGACCGCGATCACCGCGATGTCGGCCTCGCGCGTGCTCAGTACCCGATCGGGATCGTCCTCGACGATCACGCCGGTCTGGTACCCGAGCCCGGCGACGTCGCCGAGATCCTTGCCCACTTTCTCGGGGCTGCGGGCGAGCGCCCCGACGATGTCGACGCCCTTCTCGATCATCATCCGCGTGGCGACAGAGTTCATCGCGCCGACGCCGTACACCACCGCCTTGATCCGTCTCATTCGCTCTCCTTCGCCTCGCTGACCTGACGCCGCCCCCGTCTGCCGGCTGGGGAGAATAAGGACTGGCATAAGCATGTACAAGTCTGTACAAAGGAGGAGCCGAGAACTGTCCTGTCGCGACGACCGCCACGCCGTAGGATGGATGGATGGATGGATGCCAAATGTTCGGCGGCGCCCGACGGCGGCGCCTTGCGCAGCCGGCCCAGATCACGAGGAGAGGAGATCGATGACGGAGAGATCCCCAGGCGAGGAACTGACCGGGCAGCAGCAGACGAACGGTCACGCCAACGGGCTTCCGGCGGAGTTCTTTGACGAGTGGCGCGACGTCGCCTACAACTGCTTCAGTTCGGGGCACAAGTTCTGCCGCGAGGTCTGCCCGGTCATGCAGGTCACCCGGGACGAGCGTCACAGCCCGACGGCGTTCCACGCCGACGTCGTCGCGATGGAGAAGGGCCATCTGTCGGTCGAGGACGTGGCCGAGGACTACGTCCACTGCACGATGTGCGGGGCGTGTGAACTTCGCTGCCCGAACACGTTGATGACCGGTGACTTCTATCGCTTCCGCCAGCGGACCATCGACGTGGTCAAGGCGGTCCGCGCGCTCGCGGTGAAGAAGGGCATTCACCAGAAGAACTGGAAGCGGTGGGCCGAGCTCACCGACCGGTGGGGTAACGAGCCGGTGCTCGGATGGACCCGCGAGACCTCCGGGAGCAAGGTCCGGGCGTGGGCGGCCGGCCTTGACATCCCGACCGGCGGCGAGGCCGTTCTGTTCGCCGATTGCGAGGCCGCTTTCTACCGGCCCTCGGTGCCGCGCGCGGTGGCCCTGCTCCTGCGCGCGGGTGGCGTGGAGTTCGGTCTGATGGATCAGCAGTGGTGCTGCGGCGGCCCGATGTGGGAGACCGGCTACGTGGACATCGCCCACAAGATGGCCGAGCACAACATGATCGACTGGCGCAAGACGGGGACCAAGCGCGTCATCTGCCTGGACCCGCACGACTACATCACGATCATCGAGAACTATCCGGCGCTCGACCCGAACTTCGACGAGTTCGAAATCGTGCTCGCCGTCGACCTGATCGCCGAGCTGATCCGCGACGGGAAGCTCGAGCTGACCACACCGGTGGAGCGGACCGTCACCTACCACGACCCGTGCCGGTTGAACAAGCGGATGGGGGTGTGGCAGTCCCCGCGCGAGATCCTGCGGGCGATTCCCGGTCTGGAGTTCGTCGACGTCGACCACGTGACGCAGTGGTCCTACTGCTCCGGGGCGGGGTCGAACCTGGCAGTCGAGAAGCCGGAGCTGACCGCCGAGATCAGCCGGCGGCGGATCGCCAAGGCAAAGGAGCTCGAGGGCGTCAGCACGCTCGTGTCCGCGTGCCCCTGGTCTGAGCGACCGTTGACCGAGCAGGGGGAGGCGCAGGGCATGGAGGTCTTTGACATCTTCGAGCTGACCGCCGAGGCGGCCGGATTCGAGGTGTGACATGGCCGTAGCTCTTGTTGAAGGCGTGATCGACGAGCTCACGGCGATCTGCGGACCCGACCATGTGTTCTCGGAGCGCTCGGCGGTGTTCAACCGCGCGCGCGTACCGGCTCCGTTCCCCGCTCACCGGTGGGAGGAGCACATCCCCTCCGCGATCGTGCTTCCCACGTCCGCCGAGCAAATCTCCGAGGTGGTCAAGCTGGCCAACCGCCACCGGATCCCCGTGGTGCCGAGGGCCGGCGGGACCGGCCTGACCGACGGCGCCGTCCCGCTCCGGCACGGGATCCTCGTCGACGTCAAGCTGATGAACCACATCCACGAGATCGACGACGCCAACCGCACCGTGACGGTCGGTCCCGGGATCAACATGCTCAAGCTCAACGAGGAGCTCCGCAAGCACGGCTACATCTATCCCGATAACCCGGCGTCCTACCCGTGCTCGCTGGTGGGGGGGCGGATCGGCACCAACGGCTGGTCGCTGATCGGGGCGCGGTACGGACACACGCGAGACCTGGTGATCTCGTTCGAGATCGTCCTGCCGACGGGTGAGATCATCAGAGTGGGCGACGGTGGCGGCCCTAAGGTCCGCCACTCCTCGAGCGGATACCAACTGAAGCATCTGTTCATGGGCCACCAGGGCACGCTCGGGATCGTCACCGAAGCGACGCTCGAGCTGGTGCCGAGGCCCGAAGCCGAGTTCTCGGCCTTCTTCACCTACGAGAACTACACGGACGCGTGGCGAGCCACGGCCGAGCTCGCGCGCGCCGGGGTCGCGACGCTGGCCGGCGTGGTGCTGTTCGACGAAGACAAGATCCGCTATCTGCGCCGCGACGACGAGGCGTACATCCCGCAGCCCGAGTCCGTCAGGTCGGTGGTGGCGTGCGCGTCGTACGGCAACGCCGACGAGGTGAAAGCGGGGGCCAAGCGCCTGCTGCGGATCGGCAAGGCCTCGGGAGGCGCGTACACGGGCGATGAGATCTCCCAGGGCGACTGGGCGTCGCGGCACGACCGGTACGCCACCCCGCAGCACGGACGGACGCGTGACGGACAGGTGGCCCTGATGAGCTGGCACTGCGAGGACGCGGCGATTCCTTGGCCCGAGCTCCCAGCCGTGCGCGACAAGTGGCACGCGATCGCGAACGACCTGTGCGAGCGGTTCGACGTGTTCGATGACTGGGGCATGTTCGCCTACACCAACGGTGCCTATAAGCCTTGGGGCGACTACCTGGCCGAGATCGACATCGGGATCTGGGAGATGAAGTGGGACGATGAGAGCTGGGCCGCCTGGGTGGACGCCAAGCGCGAGCTCGCCCGGGTCTCGATCGAGCACGGCGGCTCGATCTCGGCGTGTCACGGATCGTGCCGGGAGGGCGAGGTCGATCTCGTTCCGCTCGAGCTCGGCGGCGGGTTCGAGGTGATGAAGAAGATCAAGCGCGCGCTTGACCCGAACAACATCATGAATCCGGGCAAGTACCTGCTCGACGAGGCCTACGGGGAGGAGTGAGAATGCTTGGCTTCAGGCTGTCGGCTCAGAGGCCGCCGGAGGCGGAGCGGGTGACCGACGTCGTGGTCAGCCGGTTCGAGCACGTGTACGAGGTCGATCCAGCGTTGATGCAGGAAAACGTCAAGCAACAGGACATCCCCAACTGGGACTTCGAGCGGATAGTCGACAGCCGGTGGGAGCACTTGGCCTGGATGCACAATCACTTCGCTGACTCGGTTCTCTCGGGCGAGGAGCTGCTCGCGGAGATCGATCAAGAGGGTTGAGGCTCGGGGTCCGGGAGCCGGACCCCAGAGAGAGGAGACGGTTATGTCAGTTGCCACCGGCGGGAACGTGCGGTTCTCCTACTGCATGCTGCCCGACTATCCGCTGAGCGACTCGATCGAGATGATCAAGGTGGCCGACGAGCTCGGCTACTACGCCTGTTACTCGGTCGACGAGACGTGGCACAAGGATCTCTGGTGCCTGTTCTCGGCGGCGGCCGACAAGACACGCAAAATCCGTTTCGGCCCCAACGTCACGCACGTGTTCCTGCGCGAGCCGACGCTGATCTGTCAACAGCTCGCGACGCTCGACGAGCTCTCGGGCGGTCGGGCCGAGGCGGTCGTCTCGACGGGGAACTTCGTGATGCTGGAGCAGTACCACCTGGACTGGGCCAAGCGCCGGCCGCTGTCGCGCCTGCGCGAGGCCATGCACGTGATGCGCACCTTCCTCGACGACGGCAAGATCGACTACGAGGGCGACTTCTTCAAGTACACGGGGATGTTCACCGCGGCGCGCCCCGTGCAGGAGCGAGTTCCGCTGAAGATGGGCGGCATGAAGGGGCCGCGCTCGTTCGAGGTCGCGGGCGAGATCGCCGACGGGCTCCACCACGCGCTGTCCTACTCGCGCGAGGCGTACGACTACGTGATCGACCACGTCAAGATCGGCGCCGAGCGCGCCGGGCGAGACTGGCGCTCGCTCGACCTGGGGGCCTGGATCGTGTCGGTGGTCTCCGACGACTCGGCGGCGGCCAAGGCAGCGGCGCGCATCCTCGTCGCGTTCTACATCCCCTCAATGCCCGCCGAGCAGCTCGCCCGCCACGGGATCGACCAGGCGGAGCTCCAGCCGATCTTCGACGCCTTCGCCGCGGGCGACGTGGCCAAGGCGATCGAGATGTTCAGCCCCGAGATGGCCGAGAAGCTGTCGGTGGCCGGGACCCCCGAGGAGTGCGCCGAGCAGATCCGCAGGGACATCATCCCGGCCGGGATCAACCACGTCATCCTGGCGCTGGCCGACGCGCCGCTCGTGCAGTTCTTCTCGGGTCAGACAATCGAGGGCGTTCCGCCGATCACCACGCAGCTGAGGATGGTGGCCGAGCGCATGATCCCAGCCTTCGCGTGACGTACCTGGAAGAGCTGTTCGGCCTCGACGGCGCCACCGCCGTCGTGACCGGCGCCACCAGTGGGCTGGGCGCGGCGTGTGCGCTTGGCCTGGCCCGCGCGGGGGCGAAGGTCGTCGTGTCGGGACGCGACGGCGAGCGCGGGCGGCGGGTGGTTGAGGAGATCGGAGGCGCCGGAGGGAGCTGTGAGCTGGAGTTGGCCGATTTGAGCGAGGCGGACAATCTGTCCGCGTTCGCTGATCGCGTGCTCGAGCGCCACGACCCGGTCGACATCCTCGTCAACGCCGCGGGCGTGTTCGACCGCGGGGATGCCGCCGACGTGACGCTCGAGCAGTGGGAGGCGCTGCTGCGCACCAACGTGACGAGCACGTTCCTGCTCTGCCAGCGGTTCGGCCGGCCGATGATCGAGCGCGGCCGCGGGAAGATCGTCAACTTCTCCTCGACCGACGGCTTCCTCGGCGTGCCCGAGCAGCTCGCTTACAACGTCAGCAAGGGCGCGATCGTCCAGCTCACGCGCACGCTGGGCGCGGAGTGGATCCGCCACGGGGTCAACGTCAACGCGGTGGCCCCGTGCGACTTCGCGACCCCGATGATCGCGCCCTTCCTCGACCAACCCGAGTACCGGGAGTGGATCATGGACGCGATCCCGGCCGGCCGGGTCGGGCAACCGGGCGAGATCGTCGGGGCCGTGCTGTTTCTCGCCTCACCGGCATCGAACATGGTCGCGGGGCACAACCTGCTCGTGGACGGCGGCCGCACGGTCATCTGACGCCGCGGCGCCGCGGCCGCCGACGTCAGTGAGTCTTGACCGGGGGCGGCGGAGTTCTGACCGGCTCGTGCGCCGGGCGGCGCCGGCGGCGGCGACGCTCCCGGAGCCTGCCGTGGTCGCGCAGACGCATCGCCGACTGCTCGGCGTCCGGCAGCAGGAGGCCACCCGAGGGCGGGACCGGGAGATCAGGCGGCCCAGGAGTACCTGGGCCCCAGCCATCGTCTTGATCCGAATCGGTGGAGGGCGGAGCCTGCGAGCGGCAGAGGAGCATCGGAAGGAACATCACCCCGAACACGATGACCAGGTACACGACTCCGACGATGTCGAACCCACCGGTCTGTGCCTTGCCGACCATGCCGAGAGGCTACCGCGTCGAAGCAGCGGCAAAACATGGCGATCTGCCGACTCCGCCCGGTTAAACTCTCCGTCATGGCGTCGACCGAGACCGAGCTGCCCCGATCGGTCCGCAAAGGGCCCCCGATCACCGTCACCTGCGAGTGCGGGGAGCGTCGCGACCTCAAGTACGGCGAGCGGTGGAAATGCGAAGGCTGCGGACGCAGGTTTGACACGCGCAAGATCCCGCTCGAGGAGTACGCGGCGATTCGCCGGACCCAGATTCGCTACCGGATCGTCCCGCTGGCGTCGTCTCTGGTGCTGCTCGTCGCGGTCATCCTGTTCTTCGCCGTCGGGAAAGCGTTCAGCGCGTTGATCGCCGTGGCGTTCCTGACCGCCTCGTGGTCGATGTTCGGGCGGCCGTTCTACCGCTCGCGCTACCGGCGCGCGCTCAGCAAGAACCTGCCGACCTGGAACATAAAGGCGGACTAGCTCTGGTCCGCTCCGGCCGCGATGCGGACCGGTCTCAGTGCACGATCAGGACGTCGCAGTGCACCCGGTGCGCCACCGACTCGCTGACGCTCTGACCGAACAGGCGGGCGATCACGTTTGGCTCACGGGTGCCCAGGACGACCAGATCGGCGCCGCGATCCTCTGCGGCTTGGGCGAGCGTCTCGGCCGGGTGGCCGATCGCGGGGGCGTACTCGGCTTGCAGGCCCCGTCCTTCGAGATAGGTCTGGGCGTGCTTGAGCTCCTCGATATGCGCCGACGGGGGATCGGTCGAGTCGATCGGGCCCGCCGAGCGGCCGATGTTGGTCGTGATCGGGGCCACGCTGACGACGAGCAGCTCCGAGTCGAATGCCTTGGCCAAGTCGGCGGCGCGCTCGAGCGCACGCTTGGCGGCATCGGACTCGTCGTAGCCGATGACGATCTTCTTCATCTCAGCTGCCCACCGGAACGGCCGTGGCCGTCCTGTCCGGAGTCCAGCCGGCTTGGATCAGCGCCTCTCGGTCCGCGCCCTCGGGCATCGTCGGGGTCGTCTCCTTCCAGTGGATTGGCTCCCTGTCCTCGACCACACGCCGGTAGAAGAAGAGCAGCACGGACGCCACGAGGATGCCGACGCCGATGAAGAAGTCCGTCCAGGTGCCGTAGCCGTTGAGCTTCGGCGCGCCTGCGCCGACGATCAGGATCACGGCGTTGTACACCATCAAGGCGGCTGCCATGCCCACCCAGAAGCGGCTGACCTTGAGCGGTCTCGGCCAGTTCGGCCGATCTTTGCGCAACAGCAGGAAGCCGCTGAGCGCCAGAACGTGGCAGAGCACGTAGCCGATGTTGCTCATGTAGAGGATCGCCAGGTTGTTCGAGATGAACAGGATCAGGCACGTGTTGACGACGAGGTCGACGGTCATCGCGCGCCCGGGAACGTGGTAGCGGTTGAGCTGTCCCAGCCCCTTGATCGTGAGGCCGGCCTTCGAGATGCCGTACAGCGCACGTCCCGCGTCCGCGGTCGAGCTCGCCATCGACAAAAGCAGCGACAGGATCAGGCAGATGACCAGGAAGTCCGTCGCGCCTTTGCCGATCAACACGTTGAAGGCGTGCACGTAGGGCGAGTAGGAGAGGATCGCGGCGGAGGAAGGAATGCCGGTGAAGCCGCCGAGCGCGAGCGGCAGCAGCACGTACACGAGCAGGGAGAACGACGCGGCGCTGCGCAGCGCGATCGTGCTGTCACGCTTGGACTTGTACTCGGGTGTGAAGGTCGCACAGACCTCCACTCCGTCGGCGGACCAGGCCATGATGAACAGCCAAACGAGCGCGATCTTCACGCCGCCCCACTGGTTGCTGGCCAGGGCCCAGTGCACGTTCGACGAGTGCCAGTGGCCGAACCAGGGCCCAAACATCAGCACGGCCAGCGGGATCATCAAGAGCGCTCCGGTCACGTACGTGAACCACGCGAACGGCCGCACCCCGAAGATGTTGAACGCCCACACGACCACGATGCAGCCGATGCCGATGAAGTTGAACAGGTTCAGGTGCACGACGCCGTCGTACACGTTCCAATTCGTGCTCGCGAACCATTGCGCCTGAATCAGCGATCCGATGATGTTGCCGAAGATCGACAGCACCACCGACCAGCCGATCCAGTAACCGAAGGTGGCCATCGGGCCGACGAGCGTCGTGTACTTGCGCCAGCCTTCGTTGGCATACAGCGAGATCCCGCCCGACCGGCCGGGGAACATCATCGCGGGCTCGGAGTAGACCCAGACCGAGAGCAGCGCGATAAGGGCGGCGATCCCCCACAGCACGGTGGCCCCGATCACGCCCAGGGCACCATAGGCGCCGAGCAACGAGGCGAGCAAGAACCCAGGATTCGCCAGCGCGATTGTAAATCCGTCCCACCAGCGAAGCGACTTGAGGAGTTGGCGTTCCTCGACGACTGCTGTTGCCATGGCGCTAAACCCTCTCCTAACTAAGCAAATTGATGCAAAGCTGGCGCAGTTCTATCAGGGGCCTCGTGGCCGGTCAACTCCGTCCAGAACGGTCGCTACGCATTCGAACCCTCACCCTTGGCCGGTCTCGCTCCGGCGCGGCACGGTATACCAGTTTGTACAAGGAGGGTCAATCCGAATATCGCCCAAGGGCCAGTCTCGGCGGCTTGGATTCGGCCACCGGGAGTAAAATCGCGCCAGGGCGATGCCACAGGTAATCGACCGCCGACGTTCGAGCGCTGGTCTACCGGCGAGCGGTCGAGAGCGGGCTCGTCCGGTGCTCCTCGGGACCCTCTCGGTTCGCGTGGATCCGAGCGCCGAACGCGTCGCGGTGGAGAGCGCGCTCGAAGCCGGCGTGGCGCTGATCGTGGCCAACATGATCATGCTGCCGGCCTATCCGACGACGATGATCCTCGCGCCTGAGTACGCGACGCTGCCCCATGAGGAGGATCTCGAGGCGGTACGTGCGACCGCCTCCCGTGCCGCGGAGCTTGGCATCCGCACCGAGCTGTTGCGCGTCTCGAGCCGCCGTCCGGTGCGGGCGCTGCTCGAGCTCGCGTCCGAACGCGACGCCGGCCTGCTCGTGTTCGGTCCCGACCTACGGCTGACGAATCGCATCCGCTTCCGCGCCGCCGCGCGGGCCGTGCGCCGGGGGGCGAACTGTCTGGTCTGGATCGCCCCGGACGGTTGAGCACTTCATAACCGCTCGAGCGCCTCGTCCAGGGCGAGCGGTCGGTAGGTCTCCACGGGCACGCCTTCGCTTCTGAGCGTCCGGCGGCCGGCAGCGATCCCTTCTCTGATCGACGGGTCAACCTCCGCGGAGTCGTTCAGCACCGCCGCCACATACGACTCGGTCACGTCGCACCCGGCGATGTGGAGGCCGGGATCGGCAACGCGCCCGGTGGGCGAATACGCCAGGGTCGTGACGATCCGGTTGCGCGCGCTCGCCAGCGACTCGCGTTCGAACTCGTTCTCCGCCGGGGCGCGATCTTCGACGAGAAGACGGGTGATTCCGCGGTCGTTGATCGCCCGCAAGAGCGCTTCGGGTTCGTCGGGGACGACGACCTCCTTGTGCGACGGCCAGATGTCGAGCATCCCGTGATCGCCCATCCCCGTCCCGACGTGGAACAGGAAGTAGTCGGGGTAGATGAAGAACTCCGTGCCCTTTGCGCGCTGGGCGTCGTAGAAGGCGGTCACGGCGGCCAGGATCAGCGTGCTGGCCCCGACGGCGCCGCACGGGTGGCGCACGACGACGCCGAGGCGGTCGTGCTCGACGAAGCCGGGGAAGACGTCGTCCAGCGTCGCCGGCCGGCCGTCCATCTGGATCGCGAAGGTGGGGCTGGACAGCTCCTCTGCGGTGTGCATCATTCGTGCTTGTAACGCGCGGCGCCCCCGGAGTCAACCGGCGCGGCGCCCCGTCCCCGCGGCAGGCTTCCCGCGGTGGACACCGCCTGGCAAACCAGATAGAACTTCGACTGAACCTATTTGTTCATCGCTGATTCGAGAGGGAAGGAGACGTCTCGCCGTGGCTCGTGACCCCAAGTACGACATCCTGTTCGAGCCGATTCAGATCGGGCCGAAGACGCTCAAGAACCGCTTCTACCAGGTGCCCCACTGCATCGGAGCGGGGTCGGAGAAGCCCGGCATGCAGGCCTACCACCGGGGGATGAAGGCCGAGGGCGGCTGGGGTGCTTGCTGCACCGAGTACTGCTCGATCCACCCCGAGTCCGACGACACCTCACGGGTGTCGGCCCGCATCTGGGACGAGGGCGACGTCCGGAACCTGGCCGCGATGACCGACCGCCTGCACCAGTTCGGCGCGCTGGCCGGGATCGAGCTGTGGTACGGCGGTCCCCATGCCCCGTGCATGGAGTCTCGCGCCACCCCGCGCGGTCCGTCGCAGATCGCCTCGGACTTCGAGCTGAACATCTTCCCCCGCTACATGGACCAGGACGACATCAACACCGTCCAGCAGATGTACGTGGACGCGGCGATTCGCGCGCGGGACGCCGGCTTCGACATCGTCTACGTGTACGGCGCCCACGCCTACCTGCCGTTCCAGTTCCTCTCGCCGTTCTACAACCGCCGCACCGATAAGTACGGGGGCGCGTTCGAGAACCGCGCTCGCTTCTGGCGTGAGTCGCTGGAAAAGGTGCGGGAGGCGGTCGGGGACGACTGCGCGATCGCCTCGCGCTTCGCGGTCGATCACCTGCTCGGGCCGATCTCGATCCAGGTCGGCGAGGACGGCGCCCGGTTCGTCGAGTACTGCGACGATCTCGTGGACCTGTGGGACCTGACCGTCGGCGACATCGCCGAGTGGGGCCAGAATGCCGGCCCGTCGCGGTTCTTCGAGGAGAACCACGAGAAGCCGTTCACCGGCCAGATCAAGGCCGGCGACCACACGAACAAGCCCGTGGTCGGCGTCGGGCGGATCACGAACCCCGACACTATGGTGGCGATCATCAAGTCGGGCCAGTTCGACATCATCGGTGCAGCGCGCCCGTCGATCTCGGACCCGTTCCTTCCCAAGAAGATCGAGGAGGGCCGGCTCGACGACATCCGCGAGTGCATTGGCTGCAACCAGTGCATCTCACGCTGGGAGATCGGCGGTCCGCCGATGGTCTGCACCCAGAACGCCACCGCCGGCGAGGAGTATCGCCGCGGGTGGCATCCCGAGATCTTCCATCCCGCGGCCAACCGCGAGAAGAGCGTGCTCGTCGTCGGCGCCGGCCCGGCCGGAATGGAGTGCGCGATGGTCCTCGGCAAGCGCCAGATGGCCGCCGTCCACCTCGTCGAGGCTTCAAAGGAGATCGGTGGGTCCGTGAACTGGATCTCCCAGCTCGGCCACTCCGACGGCAAGGAGAACCTGTTCCGGGGGTCGGCTCGGGGTCTCGGTGAGTGGAAGCGGATCGTCAACTACCGCCAGATCCAGCTCGACAAGCTCAAGAATGTCGAGGTCCACCTCGGTTCGCGTCTCAGCACCGAGGAGGTTCTCACCTACGGCGCCGAGATCGTGGTCGTGGCCACGGGTTGCCACTTCGCTACCGACGGTATGAACGCGGCGACCCACGCGCCGATCCCGGGCGCGGACACGTCGCTCGATTGGCAGCTCACCCCCGATCAGGTGGTCAGCGAGTCAAAGCGGGTCGGGAAGCGAGTGCTGGTGCTCGAGAACGAGGCCTACTTCATGGGCGTGTCGGTCGCCCAGAAGCTGGCCGGCGAGGGTCACGAGGTGACCTTCGTGACGCAGGCCGGCGACATCGCCGGCTACATGCACTACACGCTCGAGGCGCCGATGCTCCACCGCGACCTCGAGCGGCTCGGCGTCGACATCCACACATACACGATGCTCGAGAAGATCGAGCCGGGCGTGTGCCACGGCTACGACGTGTGGAACCCGGCGCACAAGGAGCAGTTCGAGGTGGATTCGGTCGTGCTATGCACGGCGCGCATCTCCGACGACGAGCTGTACCGCGAGCTGAAGGCCAGCAAGGACAGGTGGGAGAGCGAGGGACTCGAGTCGGTCTACGTGATCGGCGACGCCTCGGCGCCGCGGATGATCGTGGATTCGATCTTCGACGGCCATCGCCTGGCCCGCGAGATCGACTCGCCGCATCCCGAGATGCCGCTGCCGTTCATCCGCGAGCGGCGGCTGTGGGGCGATGCCTCCAACGACGACTACCTGCAGCAGCTGAAGAACACGGTCGATGTCGCGCTGGCGTGATCAGACGCGCCCACCCCGCACGACCGTCGAGGTGAGCCGGTGAAGATCGTCGTCGCGGTCAAGCAGGTCGCCGCCCTGGATGAGGAGTTCGAGCTCGTCGAGGACGGGGTCGGCGTGGACGCCGACTTCCTCGAGTGGGATCTGAACGAGTGGGACACGTTCTCACTGGAGGCGGCGCTGCAGCTCCGCGACGACGCCGGCGGCGACGGTCACGAGGTGGTCGCGGTGACGGTGGGCGATGAGGAGGCCGAGGAGGGCCTGTTGAGTTGCCTGGCCAAGGGGGCGGATCGGGCCGTGCGCGTGTGGGATGAGGAGCTCGAGGGCGCGGATGTCCTGGCCGTGGCGCGTGTTTTGGCGGCGATGGTGGAGCGCGAGTCGCCCGATCTCGTCCTGTGCGGCGTGCAGTCGTCTGACGCCGTCAACGGCGCGACCGGGACGGCGCTCGCGGGCTTTTTGGATCTGCCGCGGGTCGCGGTGGTGACTGCGTTGGAGTGGGACGCGTCGGGCGGCGTTGCGACGGTCCATCGCGAGCTCGAGGGCGGCGTGATCGAGGTGTTGCGGATCCACGCACCCGCGTTGCTGACCATCCAGACCGGGATCAACGAGCCGCGCTACGCGACTCTGCGGGCGATCAAGCAGGCGCGGGAGAAGCCCCTCGAGGTGTTCGGCCTAGACGACCTCGGGCTGGATCCGGCGGTCGTGCAGGCCGCCGCCGGCTCGCGTACGGTGGCGCTCGCGACGCCGGACCGCGGCGCGGGCGCCGAGATGCTGAACGGGTCGCCGGCCGCGGTCGCGGCGCGGATCGTCGAGATCGTGCAGGAAAGGATGTCGGGATGAGCGGGGTGCTCGTGCTCGCCGAGACGCGCCGCGGGGAGCTGCGCGACGTCTCGCTCGAGTTGGTGAGCGCGGCTCTGGAAGTGAAGGAGACGGCGGGGGGCCGCTTGGCGGTTGCCGTGATTGGCGCCGATGCTGAGAAGTTCGCGGCAGGTGTGGCCGCGGAGGGTGTGGATGAGGTTCTGACGGTGTCGGCGCCGACCGGGCAGTTCGAGGCGCACGTGTGGCAGCGCGCGGTGCAGGCGTTGATCGAGGTCGAGGAGCCGGGATTGGTGTTGTTGGGTCACACGATCGATTCGATTGGCTTCGCGCCCGCGGTCGCGGCCCACCTGGCGCTCGGGTTCGCGAGTGACGTGACGGCGATCTCGTGGGCGGACGGGCCTCGCGCGCGGCGCGGTGCGTACGGCGACAAGCTGGTGGCCGAGCTCGAGTTCCCGGGCAAGGAGTGCACGCTCTTGACCGTGCGTCCCGGCATCTTCCCCGTCGCCGCGGCCGGATCCGGCTCGGCGCCCGCGCGGGCCGTGTCGATCGACCTCGACGGCGCGGCTCGGACCGAGCACGTCGAGTACCTCGACGTGGCGGCCGGCGACGTCGACATCACCAAGGCCGAGTTCCTGCTCTCGATCGGTCGCGGCATCGAGGACAAGGACAACATCCCGCGCTTCGAGGAGCTGGCCGAGAAGTTCGGCGCGACGCTGAGCGTGTCGCGGCCGATCGTCGACGCGGGATGGATGCCCAGCGCACGCCAGGTCGGGCAGTCTGGCAAGACCGTCAAGCCGCGGGTGTACCTCGCGCTCGGCATCTCGGGCGCGGTCCAGCACCTCGCGGGAATGCGCACCGCCGACACGATCATCGCCGTGAACACCGATCCCGAAGCGCCGATCTTCGGCGTGGCTCACTACGGGGCGGTCGCCGACCTGTTCGAGGTCGCCGACGAGCTGGAGCAGGCGCTGGGTTAGTCCGTGTCGGTGCTCGCCGCCTCGACCGCAACCCGCGCGGTCTTCTGGCATTTCACGGTCGGGTTGAGGATCACGTGGTACGTGCTGGCCGTGATCTCGGTGCTGGTGTTCGTGTACGGGGTCGCGCGTCCGTTCGTGAAGTGGCGTCACGGGCACGGCGGGCCGTGGCCGCCCTATCCGTGGCGGGAGATACCTGGACGGCTCGGTGGGGGCCTGGCGTTATTGGCCTCGCACGCGACGATCGGGCGGCGGGATCGGCTGGCGGGGTGGGCGCACCGCGGAATCTTCTACGGCTTCATCGTGCTGTTCGCGGGGACGGTGGTGCTTGGGTTCGACACCGACTTCACCTCGCCGGTGTTCGGCTGGAGCTACTTCCATGGCGGCTTCTATCTCGCCTACAAGGAGGCGCTCAACGTCTTCGGCACGGCGTTGGTCGCGGGCCTGCTGGCGATGATGGTGCGGCGCGCGGTGATCCGTCCGCGCAAGCTCGATTACGCGCGGCCCGACCGCGCTCCGGGCGATCCGCAGTTCGACCGGCGGGTGTACGAGGTTGGGGATTGGGTGTTCGTGGGGACGCTGCTGGTGATCGCGCTCACCGGTTTCTTGCTCGAAGGGGTGCGGATCGCGATGAGCGATCCTGGCTACGGCGGGACGCAGTTCGGGGGGTGGATCGTCGCGCAGGCGCTCACCGGGCTTTCGTACCCGGTGCTGGCGGGGCTCCGGCACGGCATCTGGTGGTTCCACGGCCTTTTGGCGATCACGTTCGTGGCGAGCATCCCGTACACGAAGGCGGCGCACATGTTCGCCTCCTATCTGTCGCTATCGCTGCGCGACCCTGTGGCCGGCAAGCGCCTCGAGGGGATCCCGCCCGATCGCGCGGAGCTCCCCGCCGGGTACGCCGCGCTGACGGACTTCAGCCCGCTGCATCTGCTTCAGCTCGACGCGTGCACCAAGTGCGGTCGCTGCCACGAGGCGTGTCCGGCCAACGCCACCGGGCGTCCGCTGTCGCCGCGGGACGTGATCCTCGAGCTGCGGGAGGAGGCTAACCATGCGTTCGCGAGCACCGGGATCGGCGGAGTTCTCGGGGGACTGCTTCACGGTAGCTCTGACGGCATTGGATTCACCTCTGATGTGGTGGGCCCCGACCGCGTCCGCGTCGAGACCGTCTGGTCGTGCATGCAGTGCAACGCGTGCGTGGAGATCTGCCCGGTCGGGATCGAGCAGGCGCCGATCATCAACCAGCTGCGCCGGCGCCTGCTCGAGGAGGGCGAGGTCGATTCCAACCTCCAGTCGGTGCTCCAGGTGATCCACAAATCCGGCAACTCCTTCGGCGAGAACCGGCGCCGGCGCGGGCGGTGGACGCAGGAGCTCGACTTCGAGGTCAAGGACGCGCGCAAGGAGCCCGTCGACGTGCTCTGGTTCGTCGGCGATTACGCGAGCTTCGACCCGCGCTCCCAGCAGGTCAGCCGCGTCCTCGCGCGCCTGCTGCACGCCGCCGAGGTCGACTTCGGGATCCTGTTCGATGGCGAGCGCAACTCGGGCAACGACGTGCGCCGCGTCGGTGAGGAGGGCCTGTTCGAGTCGCTGGCCGAGCAGAACATCCAGACGCTGTCCGGCTGCGAGTTCAAGCGCATCGTGACCTCGGATCCCCACTCGCTGAACACCCTGCGCAACGAGTACCCCGAGCTGGGCGGTTCCTGGCCGGTCATCCACCACACCACGCTGCTGCTCGAGCTGCTCGAGTCGGGCCGGCTTGACCTCCAGGGACGGCTCAACTATCGGGTCACCTACCACGACCCGTGCCACCTCGGGCGCTTCAACGGCGAGTACGACAGCCCGCGGCGGATTCTCGAGCTGCTCGGGTGCACGCTGGTCGAGATGCCGCGCAACCGCGACAACAGCTTCTGCTGCGGCGCGGGCGGGGGGCGCATCTGGATCCCCGACACGCCGGGGCAGGAGCGGCCGTCGGAGAACCGGATCCGCGAGGCCGTCAGCCTCCCCGACGTCGAGCTGTTCATCGTCTCCTGCCCGAAGGACGTGACGATGTACGAGGACGCGATCAAGACCTCGGGGAACGCAGATCACATTCAGCTACGCGAGCTCACCGAGCTGGTGGCTGAGGCGCTGGTTCCCCAGCCGGAGGCTGTCGGGGTCTAGGCGGTCAAGGCGGTCGCGCCAAGCGGCCGATCGGGCTGTTGGCGGCGAACGCCGTGGATGACCGCGGCGCGCAGCGCTATGACCGCAGCGGCGGACGCGTCACGGTCGACCACGAGGGGTGCGACTCGACCGCCCGCTGAGACGGTCGAGCGCCAGTAGTCAACGAGCGTCGGGTGCCACTCGATCGTGAGCAGAACGTGAGCCTCTTCGAGCGCATCGAGCGCGTCCGGGACAAGCCCGTCTCGCTCAATCCACCGGGCGACCGCGAGCAGAAGCTGAGTGGTCGCGTCGTCGAACCTCACATGGGCGCTCCGGTTACGAGATCATGCCGCCGAACTGCCCGCCGGTGATGCCGAGCACCTGGCCGGTGATGAAGTTGGCCCACGGCGTGCACAGGAGAAACACGCCACCGGCGGCCTCCGTGGGCGTACCCGGACGGCCCATCGGGATCAGCGCGGGCCCGAGCGCGCGCATCTGCTCGGGAATGCCCAGCTGCACCTTCTCGCCGCCGATCTCGACGACGTTGGAGTCGTCCTTGACCGCGGTCAGGCGCGTCTCGATGAACCCGAACGCGACCGCGTTGACGTTGATCTTGAACTGACCCCATTCCTTGGCCAGGGTCTTGGTCAGGCCGACGACGGCCGACTTGCCCGAGGCGTAGTTGGCCTGGCCGGCATTGCCCATCGTGCCCGAGATCGAGGAGACGTTGACGATCTTGCGGAACACCTCGCGGCCCTCCTCGCGCTCCTTCTTGGCCGGCTCGCGCATGTGGGGCGCGACCGCGCGGCACATGCGGAACGGGACGACGGTGTGGATGTCGAGCATCTTCTGGAACCAGTCGTCGCTCATCTTGTGGATCGGGGCGTCGAGCGTGTAGCCGGCGTTGTTGATCAGGATGTCGACCTTGCCCCACTGGTCGATAACCGACTGCACGAGCTGGTCGGGGACTCCCTCCTTGGTCAGGTCGCCGGCGAACACCAGCGTTTCGCTGGAGATCTCGGACGCCGTCTGCTCGGCCACGTCGGCATCGAGGTCGTTGATCAGGACCTTGGCGCCGTTCTCGGCCAGCAGCTCAGCGGTGGCGCGCCCGATCCCGCGTGCCGAGCCCGTGACGATCGCGACCTTGTCCTCGAGAATTGCCATTCGGTCCGCCTCCATGTTTTCGCTTGGTGAAGCAGGCCATCATGCCAGCGCCGGCCCGGCGGCGTCGCGGTGATTGACAAGTCGGTCAACCGGATCGCGGTGGCGGTCCTGGGCGCGTACCCGGGCGCGCCCGGATAACTTCTCACTCGCCGGTGCGCGCGCCGCGAGTGAGAAGTTGTCCGTGGCCGGGCCGGGTGGATCGGCATTCACCGCGGTGGCGGCGGCGAATGTCCCGTTATCCGGGTTGAGGGGTCGGTCGGCGAGGCTGAGGGGTCAGTCGGCCAGGGCGGCGGCGCGGGCGCCGGCGCGAAGGCCGGACTCGATCGCGCCGTCGATGAACCCGGACCAGCCGTTGGCGATATCCGAGCCGGCGAGCACGACGCGGCCCTCGGCTCGCTGCATCGCGGCGAGGTGGTGCTCGTACCAGCCCGGCCGGTGGATGGCCCAGGTGCCGCGCGAGTACTCGTCGGCCAGCCAGTCGTGCGCGGTGGCGCCGAGCGCCTCGTAGCCGGGCAGGATCGAGTCGAGCTGGCGCTGCACCCCGGCCAGATCGCCGGCGTCGCAATGCTGGGCGTCGATCCCGAAGCCGATCATGAGCTGCGAGCCGTCGCCGTTCAGGGCCTCGGTGTCGAGGTAACCAAACGGGTGGCCGGGGCGGATGCTGTTCTGGACGACCGGTTCGCCGCGAGCGTGGATCATGATCTTGATCCCGCGAGAGGCCTGCCCGAGCGCGATCGCCCGCTGCTTGTCCTCGGGCAGCGCCGGCGTGAACTCGATCCCGCCGAGCACATTCAGCGGCACCGCGACGACGACCGAACGGGCGGCGAAGGCGGTGCCGTCCCGCGTCTGCACCTCGACGCGGTGATCGTCGCGGCGCACGCCGGCCACGGGCGCGCCGAGGAGTCGCTCGAACCGTGCCGAGGACGCGATTGCATTCAGCAGCGCCCGGGTGCCGCCGACGATCGTCACGCGCCCGCCCGTGAACTGGGTCAGCTCGAGGCTGTAGCCCGAGAGCGCGTGCCAGCGCAGCACCGACACCGCGCCGGCCTGGTCCAAAGGAGCGTGGGCGAGCGACTCGAGCTCGGCGGTGAGCACGTCGCGCTCCTCGTCGGACAGCGTCAACTCGCTCACACGATCGGCGATCGAGAGGCGGTCGAAGCGGGCGAGCGCGCCGATCGACGCGGTTGGATCGTGTGGCGCCGGCAAGGCCTCGCGCACACCGTCGACGAACCGGTCCCAACCGCGCTGGGCGATCTCGTCGCGCTCCCCGATCGAACCCGACCTGCGCTCCGAACCGACGTACCAACCGGCCAGATCCGCGTTGTCGCTCACCTCGACGCGCAAGCCGGCGCGAGTGAGCTCGGACCAGGTGTGGGGTTGATGCCAGTGGACCCAGGCGCCGCCGTACTCGACCGGCCATCCGTGCCACTCGTCGCTCCAGGTGCGACCGCCCAGCCGCTCACGCGCCTCGAGCAGGAGCACGCTGCGCCCTCCGAGCGCCGCCTCGCGGGCGGCGGTGACGCCGGCGAATCCGCCGCCGATGACGATCACGTCGTGCATGCCGTAGCTCCAATCGGGTTCGTGATTGCCACGCGCCGGCGGACGGTGGCGTCGACGGCGACTGCCCCGTCGGGGCTGACCAGCACCGGGTTGAGCTCAATCAACTCGAGCCCATCCTCGATCACAAGCTCGCCGACCCGGGCGGCCAGGCGCGCTGCAGCGCCGAGGTCGACCGGCGCGCGTCCCCGCCCGCCCGTCAGCAGGGGCGCTCCGCGCAGCGATCGGAGCGCCCGCTCGACCCGGGCGGCGTCCGCCGGCAATGGCACGATGGCCACGTCGTCAAGCATCTCGGTCCACACGCCGCCGAGCCCGATCACCAGCGCCGGGACGACCGCGTCGGTACGCGCGGCGACGAACAGCTCCACCCCGGGTGCGGCCATTCGCTCGACGAGGACGTTCCCGCCAAGCTTGGCGAGCCGCCGGTAGGCGGCGCGCACGTCCGCCTCGTCGCGTAGCGCCAGGCAGACCGCCCCGAGCTCCGACTTGTGCTGGACGGCGGCGTCGCTCAGCTTGGCGGCGACGTTCCCGCCGAGCTCGGCCAGAGCTTTCACGGCGTCGTCCTCGCCATCGACGAGGTGGCCGTCGGTCACGCTCACGCCGGCTGCCCGCAGCAGCTCCTTGGCGTCGTGCTCGGACAGCCACTCGCCCCCGGCCCCGGTCTGCGTGCGGGCGGCGGCGGCGATCTCGCGCAGCCGGTCCGGATCCGCCGGCGCGGCACCGAGCGCGGCCGCGCAGCGCAGCCCCGTCCGCAGACCGGCCACGGCCGGGATGCCTGCTTTGATGAAGAGCCAGGCGGCTTCGTCGTCGAGCAACTCGGGGAGGGTGGAGGAGACGATCGTCCGCGCGGGGCTGAGTGCGGCGCCCGCGACGATCCCGTCGCGCACCGCGTCCCACGAGCTCTTGATCGGACCCGTCAGGTCGGGCGGCTGGTCGTAGAACACGAGCACCCGGTCGATCGCCGGGTCAGCGCCGGACGCCTGCACGAGCTCTGAGAGCACGTCGGTGTCTCCCCAGATCATCGCCGTGTAGTCGAGCGGGTTGGCGGCCGTGGCCGCGGACGGGAGCACCTCGCGCAGACGGGCGCACGTCGCCGGCGCGAACGGCGGCAGGTCGAGGCCGATCCGCTCCGCCTCGTCGGCGCCCTGGGCGGAGTCGCCGCCCGAGCAGGTCATGATCGCGAGGCCACCGGCACCGGCGCCCACGCCCCGCCCGCGCGCGGGGCTCGAAACCGCCAGCGTCTTGGCCAGCTCGAGCAGCTCGTGGACGTCGTCGGCCCAGATCCCACCCGCCTCCTCGATCAGCGCGCGGAAGATCCGCTGATCGCCGGCCAGTGCCCCGCTGTGGGCGGCAGCCGCATACGCGCCGGCGCGCGAGCTTCCCACCTTGAGCACCGCCACGCGAACGCCGCTCTCGGCGCACGCGGCGAGGCCGTCGCACAGGCCCGGGCCCCCGTCGTCCTCCAGGTACAGCGCGATCGCGCCGAGTCCGTCCTCGCCGGCCAGGTAGGAAAGGTAATCGGCGGCGCTGAGCACCGCCTGGTTGCCACTCGCGACCACGGTGTGGAAGCGCAGGCCGCGACGCGTCGCGAGCGCGTTGACCGCGACGTTGCCGCTCTGCGAGATCAGCGCGACAGCGCCCGGCTCGCGCGGCGCGAGCGCATCGCCCCACAGCGCGGTCCGCGCGCGCATCGCGACGATCCCGTTGCAGTTCGGCCCGCACACCGGGAAGTCGTGCGCAAGCGCCGCGGCGACCAGCTCCCGCTGGAGCGGGACGCCTTCGGGCACCTCGGCGAAACCGGCGCTGATCACGACCGCGCCACCGCAGCCGCGGGCGCCGGCTTCCTCGATCGCGGTCGGAACCCCCTGAGCCGGGATGGCCACGATCACGGCGTCGACCGCCTCCGGCAGATCGGCGACGGACGGGACGCACGGACGGCCGAGCACCTCCGTTCGACGGGGGTTCACGCCCCACACCGAACCCGGGTAGCCGATCGCTTCAAGGTTCAACAGGGCCTGGGCGCCGTAGCTGTCGGGGCGCTCGGTGGCGCCGAGCACCGCGATCGACCGCGGGCGAAAGAGCCGACCGAGATCCATCACGAGCTCCATGAGATTTGTCGGCGGCGCGTCACGGCGGCGCCTTACTGGATCGTCGCCTCGACCCCGCGGCGCTCGAGCGCGCGGGCGATGATCAGGCGCTGGATCTCACTCGTGCCCTCCCAGATGCGGTCCACCCGGAGCTCGCGCAGGAAGCGCTCGGCGACGTTGCTGCGCATGTAGCCGCGCCCACCGAAGATCTGCACGGCGCGGTCGGCGCACCGGCCCGCCGCCTCGGACACGAACAGCTTGGCCATCGATGCCTTGGCGTGCACCAGCTTCACGTCGGCGCCGGCGTCGACCATGCCGGCGACCTGGAGCGCCAGCAACCGCCCGAGCGCGGCATCGGTGGCCGAGTCGGCAAGCGGGAACGACACGCCCTGGTAATCGAAGATGCGCTGCCCGCCCTGCCGGCGATCGAGTGCCCAGGCCGTCGTCTCCTCGAGCAGGCGCCACATCGCGCCGAGGCCGTGGGTGGCGATCCCGAGGCGCTCCTCGGTGAACCACGCCCGCTGGAGCGCATCGCCGTTGCCGAGGCCGCCGATCACGGCGTCGGATCCCACCTCGACGTCGGTGAAACGGATCGTCGGGTGACCGTGGGGATAGTTGTGCGTAAACCTCGGGCTGTCGACGAACTCGACCCCGGGCGCGCCGGGCTCGACGAGGAACAACGTCGGAAGCCGGTCCGATCCGTCGATCGCGTTGGCCATGACGATCAGCACGCGGGCGACGTCCCCGGAGGTCACGAACCACTTCTCGCCGCTGATCCGCCAGCCGGCGTCCGACCGGACGGCCGTGGTGGCGATCCCGTTCGGGTCCGACCCGGCCTCTGCCTCGGTCACCGCGTAGGCGTCGCCACCCTCACCGCGCAGCGCGGGGATCAGATAGCGCTCGATCTGCTCCGGGGTGCCCTGGAGCATCACGTTGTAGGCGCTCGGGACGTGCCAGTGGACGCCGTTGGTGACGCGCCCGAACTGCTCGTTGACCAGGAACCAGTCGACCATCGACCAGCCCTGGCCGCCGTACTCGGGGGCGAACCGGCCGCCGTTCAGCCGCGCGGCGATCGCCTGGAGCTTGATGCGGTCGATCGTCTCCTCGGGCAGCAGCCCGCCGCGCTCCTCGGCCTCCTGCTCGAGCGGCATCAATACGTTCTCGACGAACGTGCGTGCCCGCTGCTGGAGTTCGAGCTGCTCGGCGGTCAGCGGCTGATCGGCGGCGGCCGGAAGGACGGCGGTGCTCATGCGTGTTCCTCGTTTCTCGTGGCGAGCAGCTCGGAGAGCCGGCGCCGGTCTGATTCGGTTCGTGATGCGCCGCGCCCGGGGAGCGCGAGCAGCAGGTTGTGGTGGTTCGAGATCACGGCGATCGCGACCTCTAGGGCTTGCGCGACGTCGGGATCGTCGTCGCCGGCCCGCCGATCGATCAGCGAGACGACGTCGTGCAGGTACTCATCCCAGCGCCGCTCGCCGCCGTGCAGGACGAGCACCTCGATTCGCGTGGCTTCCTGAGCGACCGCCTCATCGGTGGCGCAGCCGCCGCAGCGCAGCGTCGCGACCGCGGCCGGAAGCTCGCGCTCGGGCTCGGGCGTGATCGACAGCCAGCGTGCGCGCTTGACCATGGGCTGTAGACTAACGCAAACTGATCACAAAGTCAGGATGGATTGCTAATGACCGCTGTCACCGACGTTCAAGCCCCACTGGCCGAGGCCCTCGAGCCGCGCCTGTATCTCGACGAGACCCTGATCGAGCTCGAGCAGGAGCGGATCTTCGAACGGACGTGGCAGCTGATCGGCCACATCTCGGACCTTCCGCACCCAGGCAGCTACACGACGGGCTTCGCGGGCTCGCAGCCCGTGCTCGTCGTGCGCGACGACGCCGGCGATCTCCGGTCCTACCGGAACGTCTGCCGCCACCGCGGCTCGTGCCTGCTGAGCGGGTCGGGCCAGTGCAAGGGCGCGATCCGCTGCCGCTACCACGGCTGGACGTACAAGTTCGACGGGACGTTGATCGGCGCGCCCGAGGCGCTCCAGTTCGGCAAGCGGCTGGACAAGTCCGCACTCGGGTTGATGCCGGCGCGGGTCGAGGTGATGTGCGGGCTCGTGTTCGTCAACCTCGATCCCGACGCGACGCCGCTGTCCGAGCTCGTCGGCGACCTGCCGGCGCGTCTGGAGCGCTACCGGATCCCGACGCTCGAGTCGTTCGCGCCCTCCGGCGGGACCCAGCCGGCGAACTGGAAGGTCGTGGCCGAGAACTACCTCGAGGGCTACCACATCCCGATCGCGCATCCCGGCCTGATGCGGATGCTCGACTACAAGCACTACGACACCGAGCTGCGCGAGCACTACGCCTGGATCGAGGCGCCGCTGCGGGAGAAGCCGAGCAGCAACCGGCTCGAGCGCCTGTATGCGCAGCTCGTCACGCCGATGCCCGGCCTGACCGAGGAGGACCGCCGCACCTGGCGCTACGTGTTCATCTATCCGAACACGACGATCGACCTGTATCCCGACCAGATCAACACGTGGCAGATGAACCCCGACGGGATCGGGCAAACCCGCGACGTGTTCGCCGGCTACCGCTCCCCGCACAGTGGACCGCGCACGCGCGCCGTCCAGCGGCTGAACGGCTGGCTCAACACGGTCGTGCTCAAAGAGGACATCGACTTGGTCGAGAACGTCCAGCTCGGGCTGCGCACGCGCGGATACCGGTGCGGTCCGCTGTCGCGGCGCGAGAGCGCGGTGGCGTGGTTCGCCGACCGGGTTAGTTCCGACTTGGATCCCGACCGCCCGGAGGTCGCTACCGCGTGAGCGCGGCCAAGCGCAGCGCGCGCGAGCGGATCCTCGCCGCCGCCGTACGCCAGATCGCCCGCGAGGGAATCGACGGCGTGCGGATCGCGCGGATCGCGATGGAGGCGCGGGTGTCTAGCGCGCTCGTCCACTACCACTTCGAAACGCGCGAGGACCTGCTCGCGGAGGCGCTCGAGTACTCCTACGGGCAGGCCGGGGACGCACGCATCTCGAGCGGCGAGCTTCCCGCGGCATCGCACGCCGAGCGCCTCGCGTCGATGATCGAGCAGTGCCTGCCCACGACGCCCGCGCTGGCCGAGGACTGGGTGCTGTGGATCGAGCTGTGGTTGCGCGCCGCCCGCCACCCCGAGATGAGGCCGGTGGCCGAGGAGCTGTACGCGCGGCTACACGCGTGGTTCGCGGACGAGATCGCCGCCGGCGTGAAGGACGGTGAGTTCGCCCGGTGCGATCCCGATGAGGTCGCCGATCGAACGCTCGCGCTGCTCGACGGGTACGGGACGCGGACGCTGATCGGCGACAGCGCGATCCCGCTCGATCGCGCGCGCCGATCGGTGTTGAGTGCGCTGGCCCGTGATTTGGATCCCCGCCCAACCCTGGGAGACTCGCTTCAGGCGGGCGAGCCGGCGCCGAGCGCGGCGCGAGCGGCTTCGCGGCCGGTGCGCACCGCGCCCTCCATGTAGCCGGCCACCCAGTGGTCCGAGCCGGCCACGTAGAAAGGCGGCTCGTGCGTTGCCTGGAGCGGTCCGACCCGGGTCAGGTCACCCGGCGCCCAGCTCGCGATGTACCCCAGCGTGAACGGGTCGGTGCCCCAGGCGCGCTCGAGCATGGCCAGCGGGAACCGGGCGTGCTCACCGTACAGCGCCACCAGTGCCTCGATCACCGCACTGGAGCGAACCGCGTCCGGCGTGGCGAGAAATGCCGATAGGCGCTCGGGCGGGACGAGCATCGACAGCACGCCGCCGCCCTGCGGCCACGTCGAGCCAAACAGCCACTCGCACTCGGCCAGCCCGTTCTGGCCCGCCTGGAGCCAGAACGACTCGTCATAGGCGGCGACGACCTTGGCCGCGAGCGCCTGGCGGTGCGAGCGGAGCGAGCGCAGGCGTGCCTCGCTGATGCCGGCGATCTCGACCGCGCGCAGCGGCCCGGCGGGGATCGTGCACACGACCGCCTCGGCGTCGATCGCCTCGCCGTCGCAGAGCGTCACGCGCCCCCGGCCGGCGCTGATCTCGATCTTGCGCACGGCGGCTCCGAAGCGGACGGTCGCGGGGGCCAGCTCGGCGGCGAGCGCCGCCGGGACCGCAGCCGAACCGTCCGCGACGCGGAGGCTCTCCCACCGCTCGAGGTCGTAGAACCCGTCCCCGCCGAGCGTCGACTGCTTGCGCAACTCGGCGAGCAGCGAAGTCCGCTCCGGGCTGTCGCACGCGAGCGACAGCGACGCCAGCTCGTGCCGGCGACGGACCGCTGGGAGCGCGTCTTCACGGCGCAGCCATTCCGCGAGGCTCATGTGATCGAGCGCCGCGGCGTCCGTGTGGCTCCACGGATCGTCCGGGTCGACCGTCGCGGCCAGCTCGGCGAACGCCCGCCCGACACGCTCCTCGTCGCGGCGCTCGGCCTCGGTCATCCACGGCGCCTCGTCGCCGACGAACACGCCGTCGACGAGCCCCCAGCTGATCTCGCCCGGGTCGGCGACGTAACTCGGCTCGACCGCCAGGCCGAGCTCCTCGACGAGCTCACCGTAGGCCGTGTGGCCCGGGCCGAACACCTCGCCGCCGGCCTGGACGACGCGTCCGTCGGGCAGCGTCACCGCCTCGACCCGGCCGCCGATACGGTCGCGCGCCTCGAGCACGATCACGTCGGCTCCCGAACTTTCGAGGTCGCGCGCGGCGCTCAATCCCGCCAGTCCTGCCCCCAAAACCGCAACGTCGACCATTCCGGCAACTCCTCCCCTTGACAGCGACAACCCGACCGCTGTAGTTTTCTGAATCGCCGTTCAGTATATAGATTTGTCGGCGGCGCCTGACGGCGGCGCCTGAGCGAGTTCGTACAAGGGTTGAGAAGAGGGTGAGTCCGCGACCGAAGGTCGAGCATCTGCGCAAACCGCAGATCATTTCGGCGGCTGCCGACGTGCTGTATGAGCGCGGCCTGTTCGATACCCGGATCGGCGACATCGCCGAACGCGCCGGGACGAGCGCCCCGACGATCCTCTACTACTTCGAGTCTAAGGACCGACTCCTGGAGGAGGCGGTCGACCAGACCGACCGCGACTTCTACGCGCGCTTGACCGAAGGCCAAGCGCGCCAGGAGGGAGCCGCCGACAAGCTCGTGCACCTGATCGAGGAGACGAGCCTCGGTCCCGCCGGGCTGAGCGACTGGACGCTGTGGATGGAGATGTGGGTCCGCGCTCGGCGCGATCCCGCCGTGCGCGACGCGTACTTCCGGCTCGACCGCCGCCAGCGCAAGCTGATCGCCGACATCGTGCGCGAGGGCCAGCGGGAGGGGCGGTTCGATCCCGACGTCGATGCCGACGACTTCGCGATCGCGCTGAGCGGCCTGATGGACGGACTCGGGGTCCAGGTCACCCTGGGCCAGCCCGACGTGACTCCGGAGCGGATGGTGGCGCGCTGCCTGGCGCTCGCCGAGAGCGAGCTGGACTGCGAACTTCGCGAGCCGGGGGGTGTGCGTGCATCCACGTGAGGGATGGATAGAACCGTGGGTCCGGCGCAGGGCGACTTGGGACGAGAGCGCGATCTCTCGCCGCCAGTTTCTCGCCGCGGGCGGTGCACTCGCGCTCGGCGGGTTGCTCGCCGGGTGCAGCAGCACGAACCCCGCCGGCGCGGCGAGCGCTGACCCGCCGCTGCCGCGTCAGAACAGCACGTTCAAGTGGCCGGTGTACGCCGACAACAAGCCGATCGCCTCGGGCCTCGAGCCTGAGCGGGGCGCGACGTTGCAGCTCTACAACTGGGTCGCGTACATCAACGAGGCCGTGGTCAAGAGCTTCTGCAAGAAGTACGACTGCAAGTACGCGATCACGACCTTCAACACGATCGAAGAGGCGACCGCCAAGCTCTCCAGCGGCGAGCTCAAGTTCGATGTGTTCTTCCCCACCGTCCCCGTGCTGGGCCAGTTGATCGCGCAGAAGCTGATCCGGCCGCTCAATCACAGCTACATCCCCAACATCGCCAACGTCTGGCCCGACTACCGGGATCCGTTCTACGACCGCGGCTGGCAGTACACGACGCCGTACTCGATCTACACGACGGGGATCGCCTGGCGCAAGGACAAGGTGAACCTGGCGCCCTCGTGGGACATGCCCTGGCAGGGGGCGGCGTACAAGGGCAAGGTGGCGGTCCTGGACGACTACCGGGAGACGATTTGCCTCGCGCTCCTGAAAGCCGGCAATCTCGATCTCAACACGACCAACACGGCCCAGATCCAAGCTGCCGGCAAGGCCCTCCAGGAACTGTCTGCGCTGACGAACGTCCGCATCGACAACAACGATTACACGGATGTCCCGGATGGAAAGACCTGGATTCACCATGCGTGGTCGGGTGACATGGCCACGGCCGCCGATTACCTCTCCAAGGGCACTTCGATCGACACGATCGGCTATTGGTTCCCGGCGAACCGCAAGGGGCCGGTCAACAATGACCTGATGGTGAATCTGTCTGGCGGCTCAAATCCCGTGCTCGCTCATCTCTTCATCGACTACATGCTCAATGTGAACAATGCACTCGAGAACTACAGCTACGTCGGTTACATGCAGCCCTTGACCGAGGTGACCCCGGCCAAACTCACCAAGGAGCAGCTGCTGCCTCCACAGCTGGCGTCGACGGTGGTGCTGCCGGATTACTTCCGCCACGGCATCTTCGAGCTCGAGCTCCCTCCGACCGTCGACGCGGTCTGGGAGTCCACCTGGAACTCGTTCTCCAAGGGACTGTAGGCACGGCGATGAGCGCGATCGAAACTACCCGTCACCGGCGCAACCGGGGTCTGTGGATAGGGCTCGCCCTGCCGGGGGCGATCTGGCTGCTCGTCCTGTTCGTCGCTCCGTTCTACGTGATGCTGTCGGTGGCGGGCGGCGGCGTCAACGAGTTTTTCCAGACCGTGGTGCCGGTGTGGAACCCGCTCCACTGGTCGAGCTGGAACTTGAGCGCCGTCTGGCACGACATCTTCGGGCCCGGCGCGTTCATCGGCGCGCCCGCGCTCCGGACGCTCGTCTACACGGCGATCGCCACCGCGATCTCGCTGGGCATCGCCTACCCCGTGGCGTATTTCGTCTCCCGCTACGCCGGCCCGCGCAAGACGCTGTTCCTGGTCCTTTTGATCGCGCCGTTCTGGGTCAGCTACATGATGCGCATGCTGGCCTGGATCGATCTCCTCCAGCAGGGCGGTTTCGTCAACAGCACGCTGTCCTTCTTCGGCCTCCCCGGCAACACGGATTGGCTAGGCGGCAAATCGGTGACGGTGATCCTGGGGCTCGTGTACGGATACATCCCGTATGTGATCCTCGTGCTTTACGCCTTCCTCGACCGCATTGACCAGAGCATGCTCGAGGCGGCCCGGGATCTCGGGCTCAGCAAGTGGCGGACCTTCTGGCACGTGACGATCCCTCTGAGCAAGCCGGCGCTGATCGCCGGGACGTTCATCACGGCGTTACCGATGCTCGGGGACTATTACACCAACCAGCTGCTGTCGGGAGCCCCCGGGACGACGATGATCGGAAATGCGATCGAGGGTCAGCTCGACTCGCCCGGCGAGGTCGGGCAGGGTGCCGTGCTGTCGCTCATGTTGCTCGTCGTGTTGCTGATCCCGATGATCTACTACGTGGTCAGCACGGCCCGTGCCTCGATGGAGAACGCCTGATGGCCAGCGTCGCCGGCGAGTCGGTCACCACATCTCCTCCTGAGCCCGCGCAGGTCACGATGCGCGGCCGTGTGCGGGGCAACCCGTGGCGGCGGCCGTGGGGGATGGAGGGGTTCACCTGGCTGTACATCATCTGGTCGATCGTGCCGATCGCGATCGCCGTGCTGTTCTCGTTCAACAAGGGCGCATCCCAGGCCACGTGGCAAGGCTTCTCGACCAAGTGGTACGTGGGTAAGGGAGTCACCTCCGTGCTCCACAACCCGAGCCTTCACCACGCGGTGATCCAGACGATCGTGCTCGCGGGGTTGACCACGTTGATCTGCGTCCCGATCGGAGTCGGGTTCGCGATCGGGATCGATCGCTGGCGGAGCAGGACCTCGAACGGGCTGAACTTCCTGATGATCTTCTCGTTCGTGATACCGGAACTGCTGCTCGCGGTCGCGCTGTTCCTGCTCGTCACGCAGGGGCTGACATTCATCCGGCTGGGAACCCCGGCCGAGGTGGCTGGGCTCGTGGTTTGGAACCTGAGCTGGCCCGCGATCATCGTGCGGGCCCGCTTGGTGTCGATCGGGCACCACTACGAAGAGGCGGCGGCCGATCTTGGCGCATCACGGCTCGGGGCGATCCGCCGCGTGCTGATCCCGATGCTGCTGCCGGCGATCTTCGCGAGCGCGGTGCTCGTGTTCGCCAGCACGGTGGACGATTTCGTGATCGTGGAGCAGGTGTCCTCGACCTCGAACACGCAGCCGATGTCGGTGCTGATCTACTCCAACGTCCACGGGGGGCTGAGCGGGCCGGCGCTCAATGCCCTGGCCACGATCATGCTGGTCGTCTCGCTCATCGCCGCCCTGATCGGATTTGTCGGTTACAGGTGGCTGAGCCGGGGCGAACGGACCAAGGGCGACGTCGAGGCGCTGACCGCCGTCGCGGGAATCTGAGAGGACTGTGAGAGATGCCTGAAATGAGTGGAGGACATGTCAAGCTCGAGTCACTGACCAAGCGGTTCGACGATGTCGCCGCGGTCGACGACATCTCGGTCGAGATCAAGAGCGGCGAGTTCTTCTCTCTGCTCGGCGCCAGCGGGTGTGGCAAGACGACGACGCTGCGCATGGTCGCGGGCTTCGAGCCGCCGACGAGCGGGAAGATCCTGCTCGACGGCACGGACGTCGGAAACTGGGCACCTCACCGGCGCAACGTCAACACGGTGTTCCAGAGCTACGCGCTGTTTCCCTTCCTCACCGTCGCCGAGAACGTCGCCTTCGGCCTGAAGTACAAGTCGGTGCCCAAGTCCCAGCGTGACAGCCGAGTGGCGGAGGCGCTCGAGATGGTTCAGCTGTCCGGGTATGAGACGCGACGCCCGAATCAGCTCTCGGGTGGCCAGCAACAGCGCGTGGCACTGGCCCGCGCGCTCGTCCTGCGGCCCTCGGTCCTACTGCTCGACGAGCCGCTCGGCGCGCTGGACGCCAAGCTCCGCCGCACGCTCCAGGTCGAACTCGGCGCCCTGCAGAAGCAGGTGGGAATCACCTTCCTGTACGTCACCCACGACCAGGAGGAGGCGCTCACGATGTCCGATCGCCTCGCCGTTATGAACCGCGGGCGGATCGTCCAGCTCGGCACCCCGGAAGAGGTCTACAACGAACCCGCCGATGCCTTCGTGGCCGACTTCCTGGGCGTGTCGAACCTGATGGACGCTCAGGTCGAGCCCGGCGGGAACGTCAAGGAGTGCTGCCACCTGCGCCTGGGCGATTTCACGCTCGAGGCGCGGGCGGGTCAGCTCGACGCCACCGGCGCGGTCAAGGTGGCGATCCGACCCGAGCGCATCCACCTGCACCCCTACCAGAGCGCGGGCGTCAACCGGCTGCCGGGGATGGTCGAGCGCCTGGTGTTCCTCGGCTCGACGACACACATCTACGTTCGCCTCGCCACCGGCGCGGCGCTCCAGGCGCTGATGCGCAACGAGGGAGCGGGGTCGCCGTACAGCCAGGGGACGCCGGTCAGCGTCGACCTTCCCGCGGATGCGATCCGCGTGCTGCCCGACCCGGGCGTCAGCGTGGCGGAGATTCGCGACGAGACGCTGGGCGATCAGCTGCTTGACGTGACCAGTTCCGTACCGGCCTCGAGCTGACCGCGAGCGTCGCGAGCATCAGCGCCGCCAGCGCCGTCAGCGGCACGGCGTCGCTCGTGGCCCGGGAAATGGTCGCGGCCGCAGGCGCGCCGATCGTCTCTCCGAACGCCCACGCCAGGTTGAACAGCATCGAGCCGAACGCGAGCGAGGCGCCGACGCGCTCGATCGACTCCGCCATCATCGCGATGGCCATTGTCGCAACCCCGGTCAGTGGTCCGCCCAGCGCCAGCACGGTCAGCGCCCCGAGCAGCCACGGCGATCGCGGCAGAGGCAGCAGCGCGAGCAGGACCGCCGTCCCGCCGAGGCCGACCGTCAGCGGCAGCACGATTCCGCGCCGGTCCACCGTGCGCCCGACCCTCGGATTCAGCAGCAGCGCCAGCAGCGAGGCGAGCAGGAACGTGATCCCGATCGCCACGCCCGAAGCGCCGAAACGCGAAAGGCGCAGTGGCAGCAGCGTGCCGGTCGCGCCGACGACGCAAGCTTCGAGCAGGATGACCCAGCAGCCGAGAAACATCCTGGGGTCGCGGGCCAGCAGGCGCAGCGGGGCGCCCACCCCGAGCGCCGCCGGTGGAGGCTCCGGGTGCTGGAGCGTCCAAGCCGTCAGCGCGAGCGAGACGCCGCCGACGCACGTGAATACGGCTGCCGTTCCGACCGCGACGGCCACGGTGCCGAGCAGCGGGCCGATCAGGGTGCCGAAGATCGCCGAGGCGAGCACCGAGCCGAGCATCTCGCCTCGACGTTCTGCGGGCGAGATCGCGATCACCCAGGCCAGGCCGCCGCCCCAGATGCAGCCGCACGCCATGCCCTGGACGAAGCGCAGCCCGTCGAGCACCGTCAGGTCAGAGCCAAACCCGAACGGGATGATCGCGGCCGTGAAGAGCAGCAAGCCGACCACGGTGGTCCGGCGCACCCCCGCGCGGCTTGCGATCCACCCACCGAGCAGCGAACCCGGGATCATCCCGGCCGGGTAGGCGGCCGCGAGCACGCCGATCGCGGGCTTGGAAACCCCGAAGACGTGCTCGTAATGCGGCAGCAACGGGGTAACGACCGAGTACAGGACCGACTCGAAGCCGAGCAGGAAGCGGATCAGGAAGACCGTGCGCGCGTCGGGGTCGCGCACGGTTGGCTCGGGGCGCGGCAGGCGGGATCGGAGCGCGGTCACGGTTTCACCAGCGCTTTCGCCAGTCGGGTCAACTGATCGGCCAGGTCCGAGGCGTCGTTCAATGCCAGCTGTCCGACGTGCAGCCCGTCGGCGGCCGCGAGCAGGAGCTCGGCATCGGACCGCGGGTTGAGCGAGCCCGCCAGGGCAAGCAGGGGCGGAAGGGCCTCCATGTAGGCGTCTGTCCAGCGCGTGGCCACATCGCGCAGCGCGGGCCGGCGCGCGGCCTCGAGCCACAGCGCGTAGGTCGCGAGCAGCCAGCCGCGGGTCGTCTGGTCCGGTTCCGCGGTCGGATCGAGGATCGCGCCGACCACGAGCTCGAGCGGGTCGGCGGTGCGCTCCGGCGCCTCGCGGAGGAACGCGTGCAGGCGCTCGATGTCGTGCTCGGCCGCGCGCTCCAGCGCCGCCGTCAGCAGGTGCTCCTTAGAGTCGAACCAGTACGTGGTCGAGGCCAGCGGCAGCCGGGCCACCTCGGCGACGCGACGGTGGGTGACGGCGTCCACTCCCTCCTCGGCGACGACCTGGAGCACCGCGTCGAGCAGCGCGTCGCGGCGGGCCGCGCCCCGAGGTCGAGCGTTGCTTTGCGTGCCGACGGCCATAGTGGTACAAATGTACCAATTGGCGCGCGCGTGCGAGAGATCGCGCGGGGCAGTAAGTTCTCGCCGCTGATGCTGTCCGAGGCCTTCATCACCTGCGCGATCACGGGGGCGGGTGACACCACGTCGCGGAGCCCGCACGTTCCGGTGACCCCGGAGGAGATCGCGACCGCGGCGATCGACGCGGCCCGCGCCGGCGCAGCCGTCGTTCACATTCACGTCCGCGATCCGGACACCGGACGCGGATCACGCGACCCCGCGCTGTACCGAGCCGTGGTCGAGCGGATCAGGGCGGCGCCCGACGTCGACCCCGTGATCAACCTTACGGCCGGGATGGGCGGCGATCTCGTACTGGGTTCGGCCGATGCGCCGCTCCCGCCTCAGACGGACGGGACGGACATGGTCGGGGCCGTCGAGCGGCTCGCCCACGTCGAGCAGCTCGCGCCCGAGATCTGCACGCTCGACTGCGGGACGATGAACTTCGCGGCCGGCGGCGACTACATCATGGTCAACACCCCGGCCGTGCTCAAGGCGATGGCGGCCCGGGTCAAGGAGCTCGGAGTCAGGCCCGAGCTCGAGGTGTTCGACACCGGTCAGCTGGTGCTCGTGCACGAGCTGATCGCCGAGGGCCTGATCGATGCGCCCCCGCTGATCCAGTTGTGCATGGGCATCCCGTACGGAGCCCCTGACGATCTCCAGACGCTGCTCGCGCTCGTCGCCCGGCTTCCCGCCGGTGCCCACTTCTCCGCGTTCGCGATCGGTCGCATGCAGCTGCCGTTCGTCGCGCTGGCGCCGCTGATCGGCGCGAACGTGCGCGTCGGCCTCGAGGACAACCTGTACCTCGCCCGCGGGCGGCTGGCCAGCAATGCCGAGCTAGTCGAGCGGGCCGTGGCGATCCTCGAATCGATCAACGTCGGCGTGCTCGGACCCGACGCGGTCCGCGAGCGGCTCGCCCTGCGCCGGCATGGCTGACGGGGCCGTCGGCCTCCTCGGCGGAGGGGTGATCGGTGGCGGCTGGGCGGCGCGCTACCTGCTGAACGGGATCGACGTCCGGATCTACGATCCGGCGCCGGATGCCGCCCGGCGCCTGGACGACGTGCTCGCCGGGGCGCGGCGCGCATTTGGGCGGCTCACGCTCGCGCCGCTGCCGCCGGAGGGGACGCTGTCCTTCGTCGACACGGTCCCGGCAGCCGTCGCGGGCGCGCTCATCGTCCACGAGTCGGCGCCCGAGCGCGTCGAGCTCAAACAGGAGCTGCTGGCGCGGGCGAGCGCCGCGAGCGGACCGGAGACGCTGCTGTTCTCCTCGACGTCGGGGCTGCTTCCCTCGCAGCTCCAGGCCGGGATCGATCATCCGGAGCGGTTCGCGGTCGCGCACCCATTCAACCCGGTGTACCTGCTGCCGCTGGTCGAGCTGTCCGGGGGTGAGCTCACCGGGGGCCAGACGCTCGAACGGGCCAGCGAATGGTTCGCGGGCATCGGCATGCATCCGCTCCGGGTCCGCGTCGAGATCGACGGCTTCCTGGCCGACCGCCTGCTCGAGGCGCTGTGGCGCGAGGCCCTGTGGCTCGTGCACGACGGGGTGGCCACCGTGGCGGAAGTGGACGACGCGCTGCGCTACGGGGCCGGCGTGCGGATGGCCCTGATGGGCCCGTATCTCACGTATCGCATTGCCGGCGGCGAGCAGGGCATGCGTCACTTCATGGCACAGTTCGGTCCGGCGCTGAAGTGGCCATGGACGAAGCTGACCGATGTGCCCGAGCTGACCGACGAGTTCATCGACCGGCTCGCGGCCGAGTCCGACGAGCAGGTGCAGGGGCGCTCGACCGTCGAGCTCGAGCGCATGCGCGACGACTGCCTGGTCGCGCTCCTGCAGGCGTTGCGGACCCAGGACCAGGGCGCGGGCGCGACGCTGGCCCGCTGGGAGCGAGGGCTGATGGGCCTGGCCGGCGCGCAGTCGCTCGCCGCGACCGAGCGGATCGTCCCGGCGGAATGGATCGACTACAACGGCCACGTCACCGAGAGCCGGTACCTCCAGCTCGCCGCCGATGCCACCGATGCGCTGCTGGCCCGACTCGGGCTCGGTCCCGAGTACATCGAATCGACCGGCTCCTACTACACGGTTGAGACGCACATCTGCCACATCGGGGCGCTGCACGCCGGCGACCACGTGACGGTGGCGACGCAGGTGCTGGGCGGCGACGAGAAGCGTCTGCACGTCTTCCACGAGGTCAAGGCGCGAGGCGCGGACGGCCCCGCCGCCACCGCCGAGCACCTCTTGCTCCACGTCGACGCGGCGAGCGGGCGGGTTGGACCGGCGCAGGGTGAGGTGCGCGAACGCGCGCTGGAGCTGATCGCGGAGCACGCCGACCTCGCACGGCCGGCCCGCGCCGGGCGGCGGATCGAGCCCGTGTCCGGGTCAGTGGATCGAGCCCGCGACGCTGGCTAGCGGCTGGAGTCGCACCGGGCTGGGGGACGCGCCCCCAGCCCGGTGCTCCGCGATGGCGACTGGAGCAGCTGCTCCCGTCTAGCTCGTGGTGATGCCTACGGTGCTGCCGCTGCCCGATGCCTGGGTGGGAGAGCTCGGCAGTTGGGTGACCGTCCCGCCGTCAACCGAGAAGGCCGCGACGCTGTTGATCTTTGACATGTTCAGATACAGCGTGCGTCCGTCGGGACTGAGCGCGACGTCGGTGCCGGTGACGCCCGGGGTGGAGCTGACCGGCGTGTTGCTCAGCAGGGTCAGGGTTCCGTCCCACGCGATGGCGTAGGCCGAGATCTCAGCCGACCCCGTGTCGAGCGCGTACAGGTAACGGCCGTCGGGGCTGATCACCTGCCAGCACGGTGCGGTCTGGAAATCGGCGAATGGCGAGCCGCCGATAGGTGACAGCATGCCGTTGGGCAGGTCGTCAAACGCCGAGACGGTGCCGAGCCCCGTGCCGTTGTGCGCGTTGTCCACGAACAGCTGATCGGGATTGGTCGGTCGGAACTGGCTGCCGAAGGGCCCGAGGCCTTGCGCCGGGTACGGTGAGCCTGGGGCGGCGTGCGGGCGCCCGCTGCGGTCGAGGGTGAAGCTGTCTATCAGCGATGTGGTGACCCGCATACCGGCCAGCCTGGTGTTGTTCGCGTTCAGGACGATCTCTCCAGGACCTGATCCCGCGGGCAGGGTAACCGTCGAGCCCGGAATCGGACGCAGCTGCCCGTCCCAGCCGAGCGTGAAGCCGGAGTAGTTGGTCCCGCCCGTACCGGTGTTGGAGACATACACCAAGCCGTTATTGACTGCGATACTGTCGGGCTCGACCCCTCCCGAGGCAAAGGGGCTGCCGGGGACCGGCGTGAGCGATCCGTTGTAACCGATGCGCAGCACTGAGATCTGATTGCTGCCGGCGTCGACCGCGAGCAGGTAGTGGCCGTGATCGGCGGTTTGGATGGCGCCTTGCGAGGCGAGGCCGGCGCCGAGCCCTGCCCCACCGGCCGCGAACGGCGACCCTGGGAGCACGGTGAGAGCGCCGTTTGCGCTGCGACTGAAGCCGGAGATCGTGTTCGCCCCAGCGGTGTTGTTGTCGAGGTAGACATAGCCAGCCCCGTGGCCGGACCATCCCGGGGGCGTCCAGCCGTGGGCCGAGGCGATTGCCGGGACGGACAGGACTCCTACTAGCAGGCCGAACGCGAGTGACATGCGTGAGCGCCAGCGCATCCACTTCTCCTTCTGTTATGGGTTGATGATCGGCTCGGTCGTGCTGGCGCGCGCCCCCTGCGTTGCGACGTGTCGCCGAGACCGTCCGGGTGTACGGAGAGTTATGTGCCGCCCGAGCAGGTGAGTCTTACTGCGGGCGTTGCGCTTCGAGCCGGTAAGAAGGGGCGGCATCGTTCGCGCTCACTCGACGAAGGTGAAAACACGGAGCCGTTGCTCAGATTCAATCCGATGACCGATCCGCGGAAACTGGATGAGATTCTGCGGGCCACGGACGGAGATGCCGGCTGTGCCGCCGGCGCCGAGATCCTCGACGCCTACGTCGAGTTGGAGCTCGCCGGGGAGGAACCAGCGAGCGTTTACCCCGGTATGGCGATTCACCTCGAGAGCTGCCCAGGCTGCCGGGTCGAGCACGACGGGCTGCTCGAAGCGGCGTGTCGATTCGCCGACGTCGGGCTCGAGTAACCGGGCCCTCACCGCCACGTGAGGGGACGCACTGACGTGCCTGCGCGGGCGCGTACCAGGTAGGGGGTATGCGCAAATGGGCCCTGGGGGTGAAGACGAAACGGTTCGGTCAAGCGACTATTGCACCCATGCGTGCGATCTTTACCGCCCGGTGACCGCGAGACCGACCTCGAGTGCGCCCCGGTCCGCTCCCGGGACATCGACCCTGCTGGACATCGACTCGCGACGGTGGTTGGAACAGCTTCGAGCGGGGCACCCGCGGCACCACCAGACGGTCGCTCGCCTTCATGACGTGCTGCGTCGGATCGCGTTGTTCGAGCTCTCGCGCCGGCGTCACCAGCTGCGGTCGGTCACTGGCCCCGAGTTTGAGGACCTGGCACACCAGGCCGCAGATGACGCACTCGTCAACGTCCTGGACAGGCTCGACGACTTCCGGGGCCTCAGTCGCTTCACCACCTGGGCGTACAAGTTCGCTGTGTTCGAAGTGTCCGCCAAGGTCGCGCGGCACGCGTGGCGCCGACAGCCGCCTGACGTCGAGGCGATCACCTGGGAGCACCTGCCGGATCCCGTGGCGGTCTCGCCCGAGGACTGGGTCGAGCAGCGCGGGCAGCTGGACGCGCTATGGCGGGCGATCGCCGAGCTGACCCAGCGCCAGCGCGAGGTGTTCGTGGCGGTGGCGCTCAACGAGGTCTCAATCGACCTCGTGGCGCTCAGACTTGGGAGTAACCGCAACGCGGTATACAAGAACCTGTTCGACGCCAGGCGTCGCCTGCGGGAAAAAATGGCGGCGGCCGGGCACCCGGTGAGCAACGGCAGCCCCTGCGACGGCGCACCGCAGAGCGATCGCCGGCGCGGTCGCTCTGGAGCAGCGTGATCGCGTTGACGCTGCGGTGCGTGATCGTGGACGACAACCCCGCCGTACTCCGCGCGGCAAGCGAGCTGCTCGAGCATCAGGGCATGTCCGTGGTGGGTGTCGCCGCGGTCGGGGACCACGCGGTGGCTCTGATGGAAGAGCTCGAGCCGGACGTAATGCTCGTCGACATCGTCCTCGGTCGCGAGAGTGGCTTTGAACTTGTGCGCCGCCTCGTACAACGGTGCGAAAGTGCGGCGTCCCGCACGATCCTGATTTCGACCTACGAAGAGGCGGACTTCGCGCAGCCGATCGCGGCCAGTCCCGCCGTCGGTTTCCTGCCTAAATCAGAGCTGTCGGCGACGGCGATTCAGCGGCTTCTGGCCGGTGCTCGCGACGAGGGACCGCAGCGGTGAGCGCCGAGGACCCCGGCCTCACGACGAGGAAGAGGATTGGGCCTGGAGGAAAGTGATAACGGCGAGCACTCGGCGGTGATCGTCCTGCGTCTCCGACAGCGGAAGCTTGCTCAGGATGCTGCGGACGTGCTTGTGAACAGTGCCTTCGCTCACCCACAGCTCGCGGGCGATCCCCGCGTTCGATCGACCTTGGGCCATCAGCTCGAGAACCTGCCGCTCGCGTGGAGTGAGGTCGCTCAGGGGATCGTGGATTCGGCGCGCGGCGACTAGTTCTCTCACCAGTGCGGGATCGATGACAGACCCACCCCCGGCGATCCGCTCGAGCGTCTCGAGAAAGTCGGCCACCTCGGTCACCCGGCTCTTCAGCAAATAGCCGACCTTTCGTCCTTCCGAGAGCAGGTCGACCGCGCGGTGCGCCTCGACGTGGGCGGACAGCACGAGGATGCCGATCCCGGGGAACTCCGCCCGGATCGCCTGCGCGGCGTCGAGGCCCTCCGTGCTGTGAGATGGTGGCATACGGATGTCGAGCAGGACCAGCTCGGGGATGTGCTGGCGCACCAGCCGCATGAGCTCGGGCACGTCGCCCGCGAGGCCCACGACGTCGAAGCGAGAGCGGTCGAGCAAGCTGGCCATGCCCTCACGCAAGAGGACATCATCGTCTGCAATCACGACGCGAACGACTTCCATGACGCAGCGGTCATTCTGCCAGTGCGTTCGATCTTCCCGGAGCGGCTGGCACGCTAGCCTGCGAGCGACAGGAACGCGATGGCGGCAACCACTGACGAGGTCCGAGGTGCCGTGCGGCGACTCGCCGCGGCGCTGCTCGATGACGTGGAACGGATCGCCGAGCGCAGCGTGGCGCGCATGCGGGAACTGCTGCCCTCGTATGGCAAGGTGCCCGCGGATCGGCTGCTCCCGGTGACGCTCACCAACACGCGCAACCTCCTCGAGGCGGTGTGTGATCCCGACGCGGATCCCAGCCCGGGCAACCAGCATTTCCGATTCTCCGGAGAAACGCGGCTCCGTCAGGGGATATCCGCGGACGAGATGCTTCAGGCGTGGCGCATCGGCCTGGAAGTGGTGCGCGAGGAGGCGCACCCGGTGGCCAAGAGGCTCGGGGTGACCGATGCCGCCCTGCTCGAGTTTGTCGAGGCCTGCTTGCGGTGGGGCGACATCGGGATGCGCCGGTCGGCAGCCGCGCACCGTGAGGGCGAGATCCGCAGGCTCGAGTGGCTTGCCGCGGAGCAGGCGGCGCTACTAAGGGTGGCCGAGCTGGTCGCCCGGCACGCATCGCCCCAAGCGATATTCGCCCTGGTCACCGAGGAGCTCGGCCGGCTGCTTGAGGCCACGATCGTGCGCACCGTCCGATTTGAGGTCGACGGCACGGGGACCGTGCTGGCCGCACACGGGGTCAGCGACGGGCGGCTGACCCGGGGTAGCAACTTTCCGATGCCGGACGAAAGTCCGATCGCCCAGGTGCTTCGCACCGGCCGCCCGGCACGCCTGGACGACTTCGCTGGCGTCGAGGGAGCGATCGGGGACATCATGCGCGCGCAGGGGGCGGGCGCTGGGGTCGCTGGTCCGATCGTCGTCGATGGGCGTCTCTGGGGCGCAATGGCGATCGGAGCGGTGAGCTCCGACGCACTGCCGCCCGGAACTGAAGACCGGGTCGCGCAGTTTGCCGAGCTCGTATCCACGGCGATCTCGAACATCGAGTCGCGTGAGCGGGTGGAGCGCCTGGCCGCCGAGCAATCCGCACTGCGCCGTGTGGCCGAAGTGGTCGCTCGGCAGGCACCGCCGAACCAGGTGTTCGCGGTGGTCACGGAAGAACTGAGCCGGCTTCTGGGGGTCAGCATGGTTCGGACCCTCCGGTTCGAACCCGACGGCAGCGTCACCGTACTTGCTGCCCACGGCATCGCCGAGGACCGTTTGCCTCCCGGGACGAACGTGCCGATCCCGGAGGGAAGCTTGATCCAGGAGGTGCTCCGCACGGGCCGCCCGGCACGCCTCACCGACTATGGTCGGGTCGAAGGTTCAATCGGCGCCCTCCTCCGTGACCAGGGCGCACGCTGCGGGGTGGGCGGTCCGATCGTCGTCGACGGGCGCCTTTGGGGCGCGATGGTCGTCGCTTCCCAGACGGCCGAGACGCTGCCCCCCGGGAGCGAGGATCGTGTCACGAAGTTCGCGGAGCTCGTCTCCACGGCAATCTCGAATCTCGAGTCGCGGGCCAAGGTGGAGCAACTGGCCGCGGAGCAGGCGGCATTGCGTCGGGTGGCCGAGCTCGTTGCGGCGCAGCCGCCGCCCGAGCGGGTGTTCGCGCTCGTCACCGGGGAGCTGAGCGGCCTATTCGGGCTCGGCTTGATGGTACGCACGGTCAAGTTTGAGTCAGACGGGACCGCGACAATCCTGGCTGCGCGGGGCGCGCCTGAGGAGTTGATACCCCCGGGCACCAACACGCCTCGCCCCCCGGGAGGCATCCTCGACCAGGTGCTTCGCACCGGCCGCCCAGGCCGCGTAGACGACTATGGGCAGGTAACCGGCCCGCTCGCCGTCGCTTTGCGCGAGGCAGGGATCCGGTCTGCTGCCGCCGGTCCCATCGTCGTCGATGGTCGAACCTGGGGCGCCATGGCGGTGGCCTCCCACGACCGCTTACCGCGCGAGACCGAACACCGTGTGGCTCAGTTTGCCGAGCTTGTGTCCACGGCGATCTCGAACCTCGAATCGCGGGCGCGCGTGGAGCAATTGGCGGCCGAGCAGGCCGCGCTGCGCCGCGTGGCCGAGGTTGTGGCTCGCCAAGCACCGGCGGAGCAGGTGTTCGGGCTGGTTACTGAGGAGCTCAATCGTTTGCTGGACGTGGCCACCGTCGGTACGGGCCGGTTCGAGCCCGACGGGACCGTGACGATCATGGCGGTGCGGGGCAATGCCCAGGACGCGTTTCCTCCCGGCACGAGCGTCGCCCTGGAAGGAGGAAGCGCGATCGAGCAGGTGCTTCGTACCGGTCGCCCCGCCCACATCGAGAACTACGACCGCGTCGGCGGTCGGCTTGGCAGCACGATGCGCAAGTTGGGTGCGGGGTGGGCCGCGGCGGGTCCCATCGTGGTCGACGGCCGGCTGTGGGGCGCCATGACCGTCAACTCCGGCTCGGCTGGGGCATATCCCGATGGGACGGAACAGCGAGTCGCGCAGTTCGCTGAGCTCGTGTCCACGGCGATCTCCAACATCGAGTCGCGAGGGAGCATCGAGCGGCTCGCCGCCGAACAGTCCGCGCTGCGGCGCGTCGCGACGTTGGTCGCACGCGAGCACTCTCCTGACGATCTCTTCGCGACTCTCGCCGAGGAGCTCGGAGTGCTCTTGCAAGTCGACGCCACGGCGATCCTCCGCTACGAGGACGATGCCGGGGCAACCGTGATCGCCGGCTGGACCGACGGCACGATCACGCTCCCGATCGGAGAGCGGTTCCCCCTCGAAGGGGAGAACTTGTCGGGCGAGGTGCGACGCACCAGAGTGCCCCAGCGTAAGGAGGACTACGGCGGCGCGCCCGGGGCGATCGCCGCGACCGTTCGCCGGCTGGGCGTCAGGTCCGCCGTCGCGAGTCCGATCGTCGTCGGGGGTGACAGCTGGGGGGTGATCCTCGTACTCTCGCGCCGGCCGGAGCCGCTCCCGCCGGACACCGAGGAGCGAATCGCGGAGTTCACCCGTCAGGCCGGCCTTGCCGTAGCCAACGCCAAGAGCCGAGCTGATCTGGCAGAGTCGCGGGCGCGGATCGTCCGGGCCGGGGATGAGGCACGTCGGCGCTTCGAACGCGACCTGCACGATGGTGCCCAGCAGCGCCTCGTGTCCTTGGGCATTGAGCTACGGATGGCCGAGGCGACCGTACCGCCCGAGCTGCGCGATCTGGCCGGTCGCCTCTCCCGTCTGGGCACCGGGCTGAACGACGTGCTCGACGACCTCCGCGAGCTGTCGCGCGGCCTCCATCCCGCGGTGCTATCGGAGGACGGCCTCACCCCTGCGCTCGGCTCGCTGGCCCTACGCTCCGCGATTCCGGTCGAGCTCCACGTCGACCTTGGTGCCGAACGATTCGAGGAGGCTGTCGAGGCCGCCGCCTACTATGTCGCGTCGGAGGCGCTGGCCAACACCGCCAAGCACGCCCAGGCGTCCCGGGCGAAGGTCACGGCCGGGAAACGCGACGGCTGGCTCGAGCTGAGCCTCAGCGACAACGGAAAGGGCGGAGCTGACGCGTCCCGGGGCTCCGGACTCACCGGACTCGCCGACCGCGTCGAGGCCATCGGCGGCACGATCCAAGTGGATAGCCCTCCCGACCTTGGGACGGTCATTCACGTCAAGTTACCGGTGAGGGCGACGCATCCAATAATTCTTTCGTGAACCCCTACCTTTCGCCCGCCTCCTCACACCCCCGCTTGCAGGAGGAGCGAGAGCCAGATCTCGCTCCGCGTGGGGAACGGGGGGACGGCGTGCCGCAGCCGTTCCAGCGGCACCTCGCCAACAACGGCGATCGTCGCGGCATGGATGAAATCGGCCACCTCTGACCCGGTGATCGTGCAGCCGATGAGAACGCGCCGGTCACGGTCGACGACGAATCGCGCGGTTCCCGGAGCGTTCGGACCGTAGAACAATCCGCCCGCGTTACCGGAAGTCTGAGTGTCGTAAGCGTCGAAATCGATGCCCGCGGCCGTCGCGGTCTCGGTGGTATGGCCGACACTCGCAACCTGGGGATCGGTGAAGATGACGCTCGGCGCCTGGCTGCCATCGGCGCCGTGCGTGATGCCCGTCCGGTTGCCGAGAATGCAGTCGACGGCGATTCTCGCCTGATACTTGCCCATGTGGGTAAACATGGCGCGGCCGTTGACGTCGCCGATCGCGTACAACCAGGGGACGTCTTGCACGCGCATGTGCCGGTCGACGATGAGGTAGCCGCCAGGGTTCAGGCCAACGACCTCGAGCCCGATGTCATCGGTCGGAGCTTTGCGTCCGAGGGCGACCAGCACCACGTCACCTTGAACCTGCTCGCCGCCGGACGTCGTGACGCTATAGGCCTCGCCGTTGCGGTCGAAGTGGATGGCGCGCTGTCCGGTGCGGACTTCCACGCCATACGCGCGCAGAGCCTCAGTCACCTGGACGCAGGCGAACTCCTCGTGCGTGGGAAGCACGCGTGCCTCGCCCTCGATCAGGGTAACTTGGCTGCCGAGCTTCTGGAACGCCTGTGCCATCTCGACGCCGACCGGTCCAGCACCCACGATGACGAGCCGGCCGGGGATCTCCTCGGTGGTCGTCGCTTCCGTGTTCGTCCACACGCCACCGAGCCGCGCGAGCCCTTCGATCGGCGGGATCAGCGGCTCGGAGCCCGCGGCCAGGATCACCGCCCGGCGGGCTTCCAGCTCCTCACTGTGGGTCGCGACGCGACGCTCGCCGACCAGCCGGGCCCGACCTCTCACCAGTGTGACGCCGTGTTTGTCAAGCCAGGGCGTCAGCTGAGCGTCGCCGGGCTTGCCCGTGCGCTGGTCCATGCCGATCACCTCGTCGCGGCGAGCGAGCACGGCCGCGACGTTGGGACCGCCGTTCAGGCTTTCTCTGGCGCCGGGGATCCGCCTGGTTTCGGCGAGAGCCTCCGGGGGGCGTAGGAGGGCTTTGGACGGGATGCACGCCCAGTGAGCGCACTCGCCGCCGATGAGTCGACCCTCGACCACGGCAACGTGCAAGCCGGCGTCAGCCAGCCGCCCCGCGGCCTCCTCGCCGCTAGGGCCGCCGCCCACGACGACGACGTCAAACGTACGCATAAGGCCCCTTCCGATCGAATAGCGGCGTCACCGCGTTGGTCACGTGACGAGATCAGTGAGACGGTCCGCCAGCGTTCTTACCCGCGGCGCAGTTCGGGTAAGAAGCCCGCCGCCAGGCGCACTTATTACCGCAGGTCAAGCGTGCCCTATCGATCGGAGGACTGCATGAGTGACACGATGGACGCCCCGCGGATGGATGCCCCACAGATGGGCGCGACGACGGACGCGCCAGCCATGGGGGATTCGGTGAGCGGCACGATGAGGGCGATCAGCCAGGACGAACTCGGGGGACCCGAGGTGCTCAAGCTCGTCAGCCTGCCGACTCCTGAGCCCGGTGTCAGCCAGATCCTGATCCGCGTGCACGCGGCGGGCGTGAATCCGATCGACGGAGCAAATCGACAGACGGGAGCGTTCGTCGGTCAGCCGCCGTTCGTCCTCGGCTGGGACGTCTCCGGAACAGTGGCGGCGGTCGGCCCGGGAGTTACTCTCTACGAGCCGGGAGACGCGGTGTTCGGCCTGCTTCCCTTCCCGGCGGGCCACGGCGCTTACGCCGACTACGTTGTCGGTCCAACCCGCGTCTTCGCTCCCAAGCCCGAGCGTCTCGACCACGTGCACGCCGCGGCCATGCCGATGGTGGGCCTGACGGCCTGGCAGGCGCTGGTGGACACTGCCGACGTCGGCGACGGCACCCGGGTTCTGATCATCGGCGCCGCCGGCGGAATCGGCCACCTTGCAGTTCAGGTCGCCAAGGCTCGGGGCGCTCACGTGATCGCGCTGGCGTCCGCGGCGGACCTCGACTTCGTCCGTTCGTTGGGCGCCGAGGAGGCAATCGATTACAACGCGACGGACTTCACAGAGGTCGTCGAGGATCAGGACGTCGTTCTCGACGTCGTCGGCGGCGACTATCCCTCCCGGTCCCTCGATGTCCTCAAGCCCGGCGGCATCCTCGTCTCGACCCAGCCACCGGCGCTCGCGCCGCTCGGACCGGTCGCGGCCGAGCGCGGCATTCGCGTGTCCGGCATCATCGTCGAGGCAGACCAGGTGGGCATGTCGGCCCTGGCGCAACTCGCGGCCGCCGGCAAGGTGGCCGCGACAATTGCCGCGACCTTCCCCCTGGAGGAGGCTGCCACCGCTTCGGCCATGGCCGACCTGGCCTCCAGCGACGGGCACTTCCCCCTGGAGGCAGGTGCCGCCGCGGAGTCCGGCCAGCACGGACCGGGCAAGGTCGTGCTGACGATGGCCTGACGAGCTCGCTCGTCGGTTGTTCGCGAAACCACCGGCGGCGGCAGTCCCGCTCTGCCGCCGCCGACCGCCTTCGGTCATCTTGAAGGCGGTTCGTGCTCGCGGCGATCCGGTGCTCGCTCGACGATCAGAGCGGCCAACTGCAGACTCGCGACGAGCAGGTACACGATGGTCGCGGCGAGCGGTCCGAGGATCCACGGCGCCGAGCCGTGGATCCGGCTGATCGCGAAGACCACCGCGAGAACCGCTCCGAGGGCAACCCAGTCGAGCACGCCGGCCAGCACACGATCCTGGCGGCGCTCGACTGATCTCGTATGGCGGATGTCGCCAACCGCAATCGCCCCCAGCAGATTGAACCCGGCGATCGCGCCGGCCACGAACATCAGCGTGTCGGCCGTGCTCGGCGTGCCGTGCGATCGGAGCAGCAGCGCGCCAGTGCTCCATATCGACAGCGTGTAGCCGTACGGCGCGGCACTGGCCGGAACGATGGTCGCGAGCGAGGAGCGCAACGCGTACCTCGGGCTCTGGTCGCGATCGAGCTCGGTTGAGGTGGCCGGCATGGTCATCCTCGACACCGGCTCATCACCGCTGCGTACGCCCGTGCAGCTGCATCTTCGCGATCGAGGGCCGCCGCGTAGGCGGCGTGAGCCACGTTGCCGTCGGCTTCGGGCGCGCTAGCCCAGTGCCGGTATGCCGCCCACACCGAGGCGCACGACATTCGCCATTCCGCATAAGCGACGACCGGGTCGGTAGGTGAAAAGCTAAAAGTGACCACTCGTCCGCGGAGTGAGAGTCGCCACCGCAACGGTTCTTACCACGGCGACGGGCAGCGATTTTTTCCTTAGCGCGAGTAAGAGCCGACGCCGGATCGCCACTGATCGGACTGACCATCCGGCCAGACGGAAAGGAAAGGCAAGCGGCGTGGGCAACCTCAAAGGAAACGGTTCGTCACGAGCCGCGGGCGTGCTGGTCGGCGTCGTTGCGTCGTGGGTGAAGGCACTCAGCGAACGGCGGCTACAGACGGTCGCAGAGTCGGTTCTGCCACCGACTCCCGAGCAGAAGCTAGAGGTCGGAGCGGATCCGACCGGCCACCCGCAGAACATGCCGCCCGCGGTCATCGTTGGCCGAGCTGCCTCAGCCGTCGGTCACATCGATCTGACGGACGCGCAGCGGATCCGTGCGCAGCGGATCATTCATTACGCGTTCGGCGCCGGTCTCGGCGTCGCGTACGGCGGCCTGGCGTCGCGCTGGCCCGTCGCCACCCGGGGCGCAGGCACCGTGGCCGGACTTGCGATCTACGCGGGAACCCACGGTTCGGTCCTACCCGCGCTGGGAATCCAGCGTCCCCCGTGGCGCCTCGCCCCCGCCGCGGTCGTCTGGGAGGCGACGTCGCACGCGGTCTTCGGCGCGGCGCTCGAGGGCGGAAGACACCTGGTCGGAGCCTCCCGGTGAGCGGTCCGGTGGCGGCCCCTCGGGTAGGTCCTCGCGGCCTGGCCGGACTGCGGGGAAAGAACCTGCTCGTCACCGGCGGCTCTTCCGGCATCGGACAGGCGATCGCCGTCCGGTTCGCCGGGCACGGCGCCAACGTCGCGATCAATTACCTGTCCTCGCCCGACGAAGCGGCCGAGACCGAGGCGCATGTGCACGCCTGCATGGCCAAGGTCCGCCAGCACGGCGTCCGCGACGTCCTCGTCCAGGGCGATGTGTCCTCTGAGGAGGAGATCGTGCGCATGTTTGACGACGCCGCGGAGCGTCTGGGCGGTCTCGACATTCTGGTCAACAACGCGGGCATCCAGATCTCACGCCCGTCCGAGCGTCTCTCCAGCGCGGACTTCGACCGGGTGCTGGCCGTCAACCTGCGTGGCGCCTTCCTGTGCGCCCGCGAGGCGATCAAGCGGTTCCTGGCCGATGCGCGGCCGGGGGTGGTGATCAACGTCTCGAGCGTTCACCAGGCCATCCCCAAGCCGAACTATCTGGGCTACAGCGTCAGCAAGGGCGGGATGCAAAACCTGACCAGCACGCTCGCGCTCGAGTACGCCGATCGCGGTGTACGCGTCAACGCGATCGCCCCGGGCGCCACGATCACGCCGATCAACCGGGCGTGGATCGATGATCCGATGAAGGCGGCGATGGTCGCCGAGCACATCCCGCTCGGTCGGGCCGGCACTGCCGACGAGATGGCCGGGGTATGTGCGTTCCTCGCGTCCGACGATGCCGCCTACATCACGGGCCAGACCCTCTTTGTCGACGGGGGCCTGACCCTGTACGCCGACTTCCGAGAGCCATGGTCGTCCGAGTGACAGATCCGGCGACGAGCTGGTGGCCGTCGCCGTTCGGGGACGAGGACGAGCTCGGCATGCTCAACCACATCACGGACGCGACGCGCGCGGCGGCGCTCGAACTGGTCCGGTCAGGCCGGATGTACGACCTGGGAAGAGTCCTTGACGAGCATGTACCCGTACTCCCCGGGCGCTACTTCCGCCAGACGCTGGTCACCACGGCCCACCACGCCAACCATGGCGGACTGGGGGCGAGCCGGGTCAACTGGATCATCGAGCACGTCGCGGGTACCCAACAGCTCGGCACCCACCTCGACGCCCTGAGTCACCTGCAGATCGGCAGTCGCGGCTACAACGGCTGGACCGTTTCGGAGCTCGCGGGCACGGCCGGTGTCAAGCGGCTTGGCGTCGAGACGGTGCCTCAGATCGTGACCCGGGGCTGGCTCGTCGACGTGGCGCCGCTCGGTCCAGGTGAGGTGATCGGCATCCCCGACCTGGCTCCCTCGCCCGGCGACGCGGTGCTCTTCCACACCGGCTGGGGCGCTCACTGGGATGATCCCGATACATATCTCTCCGGCGAACCCGGACCCGGCAAGGAGCTCGCGAGCTGGCTGGTGGACCGCGGCGTCGCCCTCACCGGCGCTGACACGTGGAGCTACGGCCCGATCCCGGCCGAGGACCCTGACCGGCCGTTCGAGGTCCCGCAGCTGCTCAACGCCCATCACGGTGTGTTCGTCGTGGAGAACCTGGACACGTCACAGCTTGCCCGGGACGGCGTGCGGGAGTTCGCGCTGATTCTCACGCACGCGAAGCTGCGCGGCGCGACCGGGGCGTGGACGTCCCCGATTGCCCTCGTTTAGTCGGGCCGATGGACCACTACGACGTGATCATCATCGGCACCGGCGCCGGCGGCGGCACGCTCGCGCACCGACTCGCGCCCTCGGGGAAGAAGATCCTCCTCTTGGAGCGCGGAGGCTACCTTCCCCGCGAGCGCGAGAACTGGGACTCGGAGGAGGTCTTCGGGCGCGAGCGTTACGTCACCCGCGAGAGCTGGTATGACAAGAACGGAGTCGCGTTCCGCCCGCACGCCCAGTACTTCGTGGGCGGCAACACCAAGGTCTACGGCGGGGTCCTGTTCCGCCTGCGCGAGCGCGACTTCCAAGAGGTGAAGCACCACGGTGGCGTGTCGCCCGCTTGGCCGATCTCCTACGCCGACCTCGAGCCTTACTACGCGCAGGCCGAGCGTCTTTACCTGGTGCACGGGCGGGCCGGCGAGGACCCGACGGAGCCGCCGCGGTCGGCGCCGTTTCCTTACCGCGAGGTCTCCCACGAGCCACGCATACAACGATTGCACGACGACCTGGCCAGGGCAGGGCACCGACCGTTTCACCTCCCGGTCGGCCTGCATCTCGACGAAAGCGACCGAGAAACCAGCCGCTGCGTTCGTTGCGACCGCTTCGACGGCTTCCCCTGCCTAACCGACGGCAAAGCCGACGCACACGTCGTCGGCGTGCGTCCCGCCCTTGGGCACCCGAACGTCGCGCTGCGAACGCACGCGAGGGTCACGCGGCTGGAAGTGAACTCTTCGGGGCGCTCGGTAGAGCAGGTCGTGGTGGACCGCGCGGGCAAGCGAGAGGTGTTCAGTGCCGACGTCGTGGTTGTCGCTTGTGGCGCGGTCAACTCCGCCGCGCTGCTCCTGCGCTCCGCCAGCGATGCCCATCCACGCGGTCTCGCGAACTCCTCGGATGTCGTCGGTCGTCACTACATGGCGCACCTGAACTCCGCTGTGATCGCCGTGTCGAGGAGTCCGAACGACACCAAGTTCCAGAAGACGCTTGGGCTCAACGACTTCTATTGGGGCGCCGCCGACGCAGACTTTCCCCTCGGACACATCCAGATGCTGGGCAAGTCAGACCGGAACATCGTGCGCAGCGGCGCACCCCGGTTTGTGCCCGGGCTCGCGCTCGATTACATCGCGACGCACGCGCTCGACTTCTGGTTGACCACCGAGGACATCCCCCACCCGGACAACCGCGTCTCGATCGACGGCCGAGGGAACATCCAACTCGCGAAGACCTACCACAACACCGAACCGCACCGGCGTCTCCTGGCCAAGCTCAAGTCGCTGCTGGGTCCGCTGGGATGCCATTCGATGATAATTCAGCGTTGGTCGGTGCTCAGTCAGCAGATCCCGCTGGCTGGGATCGCACACAACTGCGGCACGGTTCGCTTCGGCACCGACCCCCGGCGCTCTGCCCTTGACATCGACTGCAAAGCACACGATCTCGACAACCTCTACGTCGTCGACACCAGCTTCTTCCCGTCTTCGAGCGCGGTGAACCCTTCGCTCACGGCGATCGCCAACGCGCTGCGCGTGGGTGATCACCTGCTCGAACGGCTTGGTGCTGCATCGGTAACCAGTACTGCGGTGTGAGCGGTGAAGAACGGACGCTATCCACCGATCGCCGATCACGGCGTGATCGGCAACCTGCACACGATCGCCCTGATCTGCGCCGACGCGACCGTGAACTGGTACTGCGTTCCCCGGTTCGACTCCCCGAGCATCTTCGCGTCACTGCTCGACGCCGACCGCGGCGGTCATTTCACGCTTCGCCCGGCCGGCGGTGACTGGCATACCAAGCAGCTGTACTTCCCCGATACCAACGTCCTGATCACGCGCTTCCTCACTCCGGGCGGCGTCGGTGAGGTGCAGGACTTCATGCCGGTGGGCGAGATCCGGGACGGCTCCTCGCGCGACCGCCTGATTCGCCGCGTACTCTGCGTCCGGGGTCGAATGCGCTTCGAGCTCGAATGCGCACCGCGGTTCGACTTCGGGCGTGAACGTCACCGTACCGAGCGCCACGCCGGCGGGGCACTGTTCGAGAGCCCGAGTGGGGGATGCGCGCTCCAGACCGAGATCCCGATCGAGGTTCGGGACGGCGACGTGCATGCCTCGTTTTCGCTCAGTGCGGGCGAGACTGCGACCTTTGGCCTCGAGCACGTGCCGGGCGAATACGAGATTCACCGTCACGGCGGGCAGGACACATCGGAGCTGTTCGAGACGACGGTGGGTTACTGGCGCGGATGGCTGGCCCAGTCCCGCTATCGCGGTCGCTGGCGCGAGACGGTGAACCGGTCGGCGCTGATGCTGAAGCTCCTCACTTACGCCCCGACTGGCGCCATCGTCGCCGCTCCGACGACGAGTCTGCCGGAGGTGATCGCGGGCGAGCGCAACTGGGACTATCGGTACACGTGGATTCGCGACGCCGCCTTTTCCCTGTACGCGCTGCTGCGCATCGGGTTCACCGAGGAGGCGACCGCGTTCATGGACTGGCTGACCGAGCGACTGACGGAAATGCGTATGGAGGCGAGTGGCCCGTTGCAGATCATGTATGGGATCGACGGCAGGCGCGAGATCCCCGAGCGGCGGCTGGAGCACCTGGAGGGATATCGGGGATCGGCGCCGGTGCGGGTCGGAAACAATGCCGCCACCCAGCTGCAACTAGACATTTACGGCGAGCTGGTCGATTCAATCTACCTCTACGACAAGTACGTCGCACCGATCTCGCACGGCGCCTGGACTCGCCTGCAGCATATGGTCGACTGGGTGTGCCAGAACTGGGATCAGGCGGACGACGGGATCTGGGAGACCCGGGGCGGTCGTCAGCGATTCACGTACTCGAGGCTGCAGTCGTGGGTGGCGGTCGAGCGCATGTTGCGGATGGCCGCGGCGCGCGGACTGCCGACCAACCGCGCCTCTTTCGAAGCGTCCCGCGATCAGATCTACGGTCAAATTCACCAACGCGGCTGGAACGAGGCGCGCAAAGCGTTCGTGCAGCACTACGAGACGTCGGTGCTCGATGCGTCCGTGCTGTCGATGCCGCTGATGAAGTTTGTCGCACCCACCGATCCAAGGTGGCTCTCGACGCTGGACGCCATCGGCAGCGAGCTCGTCTCCGATTCGCTCGTCTACCGGTACAACCCTGAGGCTTCCCCCGATGGGCTACGTGGGGCCGAGGGAACCTTCTCGATGTGCACGTTCTGGTATGTCGAGGCACTGGCTCGCGCGGGCCGGCTGGACGAGGCCAGGCTGATCTTCGAGAAGATGCTCACCTACGCGAACCATCTCGGCCTATACGCTGAAGAGATCGGACCGAGCGGGGAGCAGCTGGGCAACTTCCCCCAGGCGTTCACCCACCTCGCGCTGATCAGCGCCGCGGTGAACCTCGATCGCCAGCTCGGGTGAACCTCGGCCCTACAGCGAGTCGAGCAGGACCAGCGCCTGGCCGTTGAGCCGCGAAAGCTCCACGGCGGCCCCGAGCGACTGGCCGGTCGCGAAGTCGAAGCTCACGACGTGATCCCGTCCGACGCAGTAGAGCCGACCATCTGTACCGAAGCGCAATCCGCGCGGTCTGCGGAATCCGAGTGAAGGCTCCGGTTCCAGGACGCGTACGAGTCGCCCGGCTGAGGGCTCGTATTCGCGAATGCTGCTGACGGCGTCGGGAGCGCCGAACGGGAACTCGCTGGCCACGACGATGTGCCCGTTGGGGGCGAGGGTCAGATCGAGCGGGCTCAGGTCGGGATCGCTGACCAGGCGTTGGGCGGGCAACGTTCGGTCGCGATCGAACGCGAGGACCGCGTTATCGCCTTCACCGGAGGGGCCGATGCCGGACGCGAGGAAGAGCCGGCTGTCGGAGGCGAAGGCGAACCCGCGCGGAAAAGGCACGACGGAATCCGGGAGAGCAGGTTCGTCGCTGCCGTCGAGGGCGGCGGGCATGCTCAGGATCGTTCGGCGTGAGCGCTGGGTGAGGTAGTAGCGGCCGTCGGGTCCGAACACGGCGCCGCCGGGGTTCAGTCCGGGCTTCCGCCCGGAGTCGCGTACGACCACTCCGCCCCGATCGAGCGCCAACACTCGGTCGTCGCCACTGTTGAGGTAGATCAGAGCGCACGACGGGTGCAGAGACATGCCCCGGGGGTCGACGATCCGGGGATCGGTGCTGAAGGCACCCATCGCCTGGCCGGCGGAGTCGAACGCGAGAAGTGCGTCACGCCCGCCGCCATTGGCGGCGCCGGCGCTCGTGACGAGCATGCGTACCCGACCACCGTTGTCTCGTGGCACCGTTCAGATCGCCCTTCAGTGGCTGATGGAGTGCGTCTTCGCTCGCCCGAGCAGGGTTGCCAGCGCCGAAACCATCCCCTACGCCTCGCCCCGGGCCGGGTAATCGTGTTCGCGCCAGTACTTCAAGCCGCCGAGGAGATCGTCGATGCGGGGCCGACCGACGGGCATCGAGAGGATCGACTCGTAGTACACGCTGCCATCCGGCGCGATCAGAAACAGGCCGGGCTCGCTGAACAATGCCGGCTCATCGTCCTTGATCCCGTGCGAGACGAACAGCCCCCACCTCCGCATGTCCTGCTCGGTCAACCCGTAGCCCAGCGGCAGGCGGTCGAGCTTCCACTCCGACGCGAGCCGCTCGGTTCGCTCTCGGGTTTCCCCGCTCACCGCGACCACCTCGATCCCCTGCTCACGCAACTCGTCCAGACGACGGTTCAGCTCACTGAGCTGGGCGCGGCAGACCGGACAGTGGAGCCCGCGAAAGAACACGACCATCGTGTAGCCGTCCGGGTGCTGATCGGCCAGCCGGTAGGTCCCGCCCGACAAGAGCGGGACGCTCAGGTCGGGGGCGGGCTGACGTGGACGGACGCGATCAGTGACCGGAGGTGAGGCGGTGGACATCTATGGACCTCCTGTAAGCGATTTCAAACCGTCGGACCGAAAGCAACAAACTGCCGGGCGGGTTCGCGCCGGCCCGAGCGGGCTCGCGGTCTGGCCGCGTCCGCTCCGGCTTCTTAGCGCTCACCCACGCCGTGACATTGGTGTGTCACGCGCGGCCATTCTTACCGACGACCGGTAAGACGAGCCGGAAGCGCCTCGAGAAGGCCGTCGGCGGGAACGATCTGCTCGCCGGCGCCGGCGAGCTTCCTCAGGCTTTTCATGAGCTCGTTGCGCTCGTCCTCGGTAAGCGCGGCGAGCGTGACGGCGTTGGCGCCGTCCGCCGCGGGGATCACCCGCCGCAGCGTACGCCGGCCGAGCGCGGTCAGCTCGATGAATGTCAGCCGTCTATCGCGAGCGCTGGGCCTGACCCTGACCAGTCCCCTGGCACGTAGCCGCCGGACGATGGAGTGGATGTTGGCGGGTGGCATACCGACGCTACGGCCGAGCTCGTTCTGGGTCATCCGTCCGCGATGCTCCAGACGCCGGAGCGTCTGGAACTGCATCGGCGTCAGGCCAGACGGACCGACCGCCTCGGTCACATTCGCGCTGGCTCTCTGGTAGGCCAGCCGCAACAGAAACCCGACGTGTTCCTCGGCGTCAGCCGGGCAGTCAACCATGCCGCGTGCCCGGCGCTCAGTCGACGTTCTCTTGCGAGCGATACATCACCCGATGGCGTCTGTTCCTGATCCAATCCTCAAGCTGATCGTCGCTCATGTGCCGCGAACGGTCAAACCGCTCCCAGCTCATGATCTCCGACAGGTCCTTCTTCCAGCGCTTGTACACCTGCTTTGCGGGTGGCCCGAAGCACATGATGTCGATGATCGAGATCTCCTCGGGCACCCCGAGCAGCGGCTTGATCGCGGCTTGCGCGTCGCGCTGGCCAATCGCGGTCACCCACCAGACGTTGTAGCCCAGGGCGGCGGCGAGATGCGCCGACATCGTCGCCGCGGCGACGCTCTGCAGCAGTATCCGCTCGGCGTTTTCGTAATAGGGGCGGTTGACCTCGGATTCGGGGTCATCCTCGCGCAGCACCGGAAAGGCTCGTATCCATCGGAAATCCGTCGCGACCACGATCATCCCGGGCGCCGTCGCCATCCCGTGGTAGTTGGGGGTCGGGAACTTCATTCCCAGACGGGCACGGCGGGCCTGTTCAGCCACGAAGTACTCCGAGATCTGAAGCTTGGCCTCCGGGTCGGTGACCACGATGAAGTGCCACGGCTGGGCGTTGGCGCCCGAGGGGGCGTGCCGGGCGGCGTCGACGATCAGCTCAAAGTGCTCGCGCGGGACGGTGTAGTCCGCCCGAAACGCCCTCGTGGTGATCCGATTCCGCGCGATCTCCATCAGGGCGTCGTAGGGCCCGCGATCGGCACCCAGGCCGCTCGCATTCGGTTCATCCGGCGGCGTCATCATCCCTCTCCAATCGTGTCGCGCATCGTTATAACAATAACGTTTCTTGGATCGGCGCGCGAGGCGTCGTCGTGGCACCCGGGGCACAACGCCCGGTGAGTTCACACCGTTATGAGAGTGCGCGATCGGTGACGTGCCAGATCTGCCCTGAGGCTTTGGCCGGGAGCCGCCGGAGCAGGGCGGCGGCGGACTCGTGAGGACTGAGCAGGTTCCCATCACGGTGTGAGGCGACGAACCGCTCGTGCAATGACGCTCCGATCTCCTCGGGTGACTGCTCGCGAATCCAGGTCTGCATGGCGGTGTCGACTCCGCCCGGACGGAAAACGTTGACCGCGATTCCGGTGCCTTTGACTTCCTCGGCGAGGTTGAGGGTATGGGCCTCCAGCCCGGCTTTGCCGGCGGCGTAGACGGTTCCTCCGACCATCCCCGCCGGGTGCGCGGCAATCCCGCTGGAGACATTGACGATCTGTCCCCAACCCGCCTCGAGCATGTCTGGCAGGACCGCGCCCGTGAGCTCGATTACCGCGGCGATGTTGACCGCAAGCGCCTGCCGGATCTCGGCCGCGTGCAGTCGCGACGTCGGGCCGAGCGGCCAGACGACCGCCGCGTTGTTGATGAGCAGGTCGACCGGGCCGAGCTCGGAGCGGACGGTCGCCACCAACCTCTCGAGCTGCGTCGAGTCGGCGACGTCCGCGCACACGGCAAGGGCATTTCCGCCCCGGTTCTGCAACTCGGCGGCCACTCTCTGGAGTTCGGCGTGCGTGCGTGAGGCGAGTGCGACGGTCGCTCCACGGCCCGCGAGACCGAGCGCGATCTCGCGTCCGATCCCGCGTCCCGCTCCGGTTACGAGTGCGACCCGATCCTCGAGCGCGTCCTGGGTCAGGAGGCGATCGCGTGTCCGTGGCACCGCGTTGCCCCTCGCCGGTTCGCCCGTCGCGGCGTCGTGTTCATGCTCGCTAGGCCTGGTTCTGGTAACCGAGGTCGGCCGCGGTCAGCCCTTCGAGCGCCATGCCAAAGGGAACGTCCCCAGTGATACGGCGACGCAAGTTGAGGTTGAGCGTTTGCTTCTGGAGCGACCGGTAGAGCGCCGGCTTGCTCGCCAGCTTCCGGGCGATCTCGATGCCGCGGTCGAGCGCTCGTTCATGGGGCACGACTTCGCTGACGACCCCCCACTGCAGTGCGGTCTGGGCGTCGATGCTCTCACCCGTCCAGAGCAGCCACTTGGCGCGCGCGGTGCCCGCGACCTCCTCCCACACAACGTGCAGCCCGTCCCCGCCCGTGATCCCAAACGTGGGATGGGGCAAATCGCCGTAGGTGGCCCGCTCTGACGCGATGTGGACGTCGGCGAGGAGCAGGTACTCGGAATGGACCGTTGCCGGTCCGTTGGCCACGCCAACGACGGGGATCGGCAGGTCGAGCAGGCGCTGGAGTACCTTCGCGCCCTCGACGCGGATCTTCTCCCAGATGGCGGGTTTGAAGATCTCCCCGAGGCTTGGGCCGTCGATCTGGTCCATGAACGTGTCGCCCGTTCCGGTGATCACCAGCCCGCTGTTGTCGCGGTCGAGCGAAAGCTCCTCGAGTACCTGCGTGAAGTCCGAATGGGTCTGCCCCGTGAACACCACCGGGCCGCCATTGGTGTGGAAGCGAAGCACGAGCACGCCATCATCGCCGCGGCTGAATGCGAGGTTCTCGTATCTCTCGAAATAAGCCGGTGCGCTCATTTGGCTGGTTCTCCTTGTTGAGTGCGGGCGTCGGCGACGGACCGCGCTGTCCGGTTGAGTTGAGTGACCCAACCGTCCCAGCTTCTTACTCAGCCGAACACGGAAATCAGCTCTCGGCGACCCGCCCGAACGCTTCGCGCTCGGCGGGTGTGAGCGGGCGCGAGCGGCCCGTCTGTGCGTCGCGCGCCACCATCACGACCTCGGCCTCGGCGGCCAGCTCGCCGTCTACCGTGCGCACCTCTTCGTGCGTCACGATGCTCGAGCGGCCGAGGCGCAGCAGGCGGCACGAGGCATCGAGGTATTCGTCTTCCTCGCGGAGCTCGCGCCGGAAGTCGATCGCGACGCGGGCCAGCACGTAGTCCCAGGTCGACCTGCCTTCCGGCACCATCGCCTCGAGCCAGCTGTCGCGCGCCTCCTCGAGGTAGGTGAGGTAGACGGCGTTGTTGACGTGACGGAACGCATCGAGGTCGGCCCAGCGGATCTCGATCCGCTTCTCGATCACAATCGGAGCGCCGTTCATTGCAGTCTCACGCTTGGCTCGCCGAGCCGCCCGCTGCGCCGGCGCCGGAGCGTGCCACGAAACTCGCGGACGGCCGGGCGAACGCCGGCCGACGCGGCCAGGCGGGCGATGCGGAGCCCTCGCACACGCGGCACCGGAACGCCGGTCGCACGCAGGGCGAGGAGCCTTGCCCCAACCGCGCGCTTCTTGGCCACCTGATGGGGGTTGAAGCAGTCGAGCTCACGTGGCGCGAGCGGTCGGCAGATCGTGATCGCGCCGGCGGCGACCGCGGCCTCGAGCAGCTCGGCGCCGGCTGCGGTGCGCGTCAGGATCGAGTTGAAGCCGGCGTCCTCCCCCTGCGGCGTGGCATCCGGCCACGTGTCGCCGGCGACGATGTCAGCCGCCTCGCCGATCGCATCGGGGCAGATCTTGCATCGCGACTGCAGCCGCCACGTCGCCTCGTCTTCCCACATCTGCGCGTAGGTCAACTCGTGCGCGCGCCCGTCGCGCGTCTCGATGCGGGTCCGTCCGGGGTTACCGTGGCCGCGATAGCGAAACAGCACGACATCGCGCTCCGCCAGGCCGAAGCGCTCCAGCACCTCCTGTGACTTTGCGAGCTGCGACGCGCCGCCGCAGATCATCGTGAGCGCGTAGCGCATCAGCCGATCCACCCGGGAATCGACGCGGGCCAGGTTGCGCACCGCGCCCACGTCGCACGGTTTGGCGATCAACGCGAACGGGCGCCCGCGATCGAGCACGGACTCGAAGTCGCGCAACGGAGCGGCCGGGCCGTAGCGAGAGCCGCACGCCTCAAGCGCGTCGACGGCGTCAAAGCTCAGGTGACGGACGCTGCGCATCGGCGCTTGCGGCGACGCGGCGACGTGCACCACCATCTCGACGCGGCGGCTCGACAGCATGAACTGGGCCAGTGCGGTCAGCGCTCCCCCCGAGGCGGCACGGTGGCGCACGACCGGGTCGGTGGCGTATCCCTTGACCACGGCCCCGATCGGGCCCCAGACCGGATCGATCCGGGTCCCCGGCCCGAGACGGTCCGGGTCGGCCCCTTCGATGCGGGTTCCAGGGCAGACCGCGTTGATGACTCGAACCGTCTCGGTGTCGAGCGGGGCCATGGCCAGCGGGCGCTCGCGCCCGTCCGCGGTGGCCACCAGGGCCACGCGCTCGGGTCCGGCGATGCTCTGGCAAAGCCCACAGCCGATGCACAGGCCCGCTTGAACAATCTCGTCTATTTGCAGAGGCCGCGGCATCGGCGGAGCCTAGCGCTCGGTTAAGCCTCGATTGGCCCTTTGTACAAATTTGCTCTGAACGCTTGACAGCGGCCACTCGGGGGCGGTATTTAAACGGCGTTCCAAATCACTGTTTGGAACGAGGGTCGGAGAGGACCGATGAGGCGGAAGCAGGCCGTACAGAACCGGCGAGAGGAGCCGGCCGGGCGCGTGCGCGGGCCCGAGATCCTGGCCACCACGGTCGAGCTCGTACGCGAGCACGGCCTCTCGAACGTCCGCGTGGTCGACGTCGCCGAGCGCGCGGGCACCAGCCCCACAAGCGTGATCTACTACTTCGCCAGCAAGGACCAGCTGTTCGGCCGCGCGGTGGCGGACGCCGACGCCGCGTTCTACGCCGCGGTCCGGCCCGAGCTCGACCAACTCCAAAGCGGCATCGACCGCTTGGCCTGCCTGATCGTCCGCTCCAGCATGAGCGAGTGGCCGCTGTGGATCGACACGTGGCTGCTGGCCAGGCAGAGCGCCGAGATGAGGGTCGCCGAGTGGGGCTTCGAAACGACCTGGTGCGACGCGATCGCCGAGACGATCCGCCACGGACAGGCCCGCGGCGAGTTCGCGCTGGTCGACGCCGACGAGGTCGCCCTCCGGCTCGCCGCGCTGAGCGAAGGCCTTGCCGTGCACATGGTGCTCGAGCAACCGGGACGGAGCCGGGCGCACTACGTCGAGATGTCTTTGAAGGCGGCCGCGATCGAGCTCGGCTGCCGGGAGTCAGACCTGCAGGAGGCCGCGGCGCGGGTGCCGGTCGCGGCCGAGTCATCGAACCCCGAAGGAGCCCAATGACCCTCATCACTCGCCGCAGCCTGCTCGAGAACGCCGCCAAGGGCGGCTTCGCCGTCGGAGCCGGAGGACTGATCGCGGCCTGCGGGTCTTCGTCGAAGTCGTCGAGCTCAGCCGCGACGGCGTCCCAGGCGGCCAGTGGGACGCCCAAGCAGGGCGGCACCCTGCGCGCAGGATTGACCGGCGGCTCGAGCTCTGACACGTGCGATCCCAACACGATCGTCAACAACACCGACTACGCGCGGGCTGCGCTGCTGTACGAGAGCCTCGTGTGGCTCAACGCCGACGCTCAGCAGTACAACCGGCTGGCCGAGGAGATGACGCCGAACAAGGACGCGACCGTGTGGACGATCCGCCTGCGCCCGGGCGTCACCTTCCACAATGGCAAGGACGTCACGGCGGACGACCTGATCTTCTCGATCAACCGGGTGATCAACCCCAAGTCTCCCGGTGAGGCCGCCAACGCGCTCAGCGGGATCAACGCCGCGGGGATAAAAAAGGTCGACAACCTCACGATCACCGTCCCGTTCAGCCATCCCTATTCGACGTTCCCGGAGAGCCTCGCCAACAACATCACGGTGTACGTGCTTCCCGTCGGGTTCGATCCGAAAGCGCCGATTGGCACCGGTCCGTTCAAGCTCTCGAGCTTCACCCCCGGTCAGCAGACGGTGCTCGCGCGTAACGAGAACTACTGGAACTCGCCCCTGCCATACCTCGATGAGATCATCATGACCGACTACGCCGACGAGACGAGTCAGGTCAACTCGCTCCTCTCGGGTCAGGTCGACGTCGTCAACCTGCTCTCGCAGGACACGATCGGGACAGTGACCGGCTCGGGCAAGCACGTGGTCATCTCCGACGGCGGGGGCTGGAACCCGTTCACGATGCGCGTCGACCAGCCGCCGTTCACTGACGTCCGGGTCAGGCAGGCATTCCGCCTGGCCGTGGACCGGCCGGCGATGCTGAAGACCGTGTTCGGCGGGCACGGCACACTCGGGAACGACGTGTTCGGGATCTGGGCGCCTGAATATGACTCGAGTATTCCCCAGCGCCAGTACGACCCGGAGCAGGCCAAATCGTTGCTCAAGGCCGCCGGCCATGAGAACCTGGCGATCACCCTGGTCACCGGCGACATCGCGCAGGGCGTGATCAACATGGCCCAGGTCTACGCCGAGCAAGCTGCTCCCGCCGGAATCAACGCGAAGCTCAACCAGGTCACGGTCACCGACTTCTACGGTCCCAACTACCTGAAGTGGACATTCGCCCAGGACTACTGGTACTACTCGCCGTACTTCCCGCAGGTGAACCAGGCGACGCTGCCGGGCTCGCCGTTCAACGAGACTCACTTCGATAACCCGAAGTACATCAGCCTGTACAACCAGGCGCTGGCCACCCTCGACGTAAGCATGCGGACGGAGATCGCGCACGAGATGCAGATGATCGACTACAACGAGGGCGGTTACATCATCCCGTTCTTCCCGGCCGTGATCGACGGTTACGCGACGAACGTCAACGGGATCGTGCAGTCGAAGACCGGCTCCTCGTTCAACAACTGGGACTTCGAGCACGTGTGGCTGTCGTGAGCGAGGTGGATGAACCGTGAGTACCGCCACCGAACTTCAAGCCGGCGGGAACGCGCCCTGGTGGCTGAGCCGCGCGCGCTCGGGCAATCACCCGATTGCGCGCTTGATCGCGGTGCGTCTTGCGCTCGGCGTGGTGACGCTGTTCGCGGTCACGATCGTGATCTTCCTGGCTACCCAGGCCTTGCCGGGCAACGCGGCGTACGCGGTGCTCGGACACAGCGCGACCCCGCAGCGGTTGGCCGCGCTGGAGGCCCAGTTGCATCTGAATCGGTCGTTGGTGAGCCAGTACGGCTCGTGGATCGGCGGCGTGCTGCACGGCAATTTCGGCACATCGCTGGCCAACGGCGAGAAGGTGTCGACGCTGATCGGTCCGCGGATAGTGAATTCGGCGGCGCTCGTGATCGCGGCCGGCGTGATCGGCACGCTGGTCGCCGGGATCCTCGGGCTGATCGCGGCCGCCAGGCGTGACACCTGGTTTGACCACATCACCTCCGTGGTGTTGCTGACCATCACTGCGCTGCCCGAGTTCGTCGTGGCGATCGCGCTCATCATCCTGTTCTCCGTGGTGGTGCTCCACCTGCTCCCGGCGACGTCGACGATCCCGCCCGGGTCGCATCCGTGGAACAACATCGAGGCACTGATCCTGCCCGTGGCGACGCTTGCCATCGTGATCACCCCGTACATCTTCCGGATGGTGCGAGGGGCGATGATCGAGGCGCTCGAGAGCGATTACGTCGAGATGGCCAAGCTGAAGGGGCTCAAGCGCTGGCGGGTGATGCTCGTGCACGCGCTGCCGAACTCGCTCCCGCCGATCATCCAGGTGGTGGGGCTGAACCTCCTGTACCTCGCGGGAGGCATCGTCGTCGTGGAGTACGTGTTCAACTACCCCGGGATCGGAGCAGCGCTCGTCGATGCCGTCGACAACCGGGACATCCCGATGATCCAGTTCATCGTCCTCATCCTGGCTGCCTTCTATGTGTTGGTGAACATCGTCACCGACGTGATCGCATTGATGGCCACCCCGCGACGGAGGGTGGCGCGATGAGCTCCCGCCGAGAGTGGCTGGTGATCCTCAAGCGCGCGGTGCGCACGCCGCGGGGGGCGATCGGCCTCACCGTCGCTGGGTTGGTCGTGCTGCTCGCGATCGTCGGGCCATGGCTCGCCCCCCACAATCCGACTCTGACGGTGACCGAGACATTCGGAACTCCGGGCGGCGGCAACGGGCTTCTCGGCGGTGATGTGCTCGGCCGCGACGTGTTCAGTCGCGTGCTGGCCGGCGGCCGCACGCTGCTCGGCATGGCCGCCGCGGCAACCGTGTTGGGCGTCGGCCTCGGTGTCATGCTCGGCGTCACGGCCGCTTACCTGGGCAAGTGGAGGGACGGGCTGATCATGCGCGTGGTTGACGTGTTCCTCGCCTTCCCGCAGATCGTGTTCGCGCTGCTGCTCGTCAGCGTGGCCGGCTCTCACGCCTGGCTGGTGATTCTGGCCGTGGGCATCTCGCACGCTCCGCAGGTCGCTCGCGTCGTCCGTGCGGCTGCGCTCGACGTGTGCGAGCGGGACTTCGTCAAGGCCGTGGAGCTCTACGACACGCCGTCGTTTCGGGTGATGGCCGGAGAGGTGCTGCCGAACATTCTCTCGGTGGTCATGGTGGAATTGGGGCTGCGGTTCACCTACTCGATCCTGATCATCGCGGGCATGGCTTTCCTCGGCTTCGGCGTTACGCCTCCGGCGCCCAACTGGGGACTGATGATCAACGAGAACCGGATCGGGCTCGTGGTCAACCCGTGGGCGGTAATCGTCCCGGCGGGGCTGATCGCGGTTCTGACCGTCGGCTTGAACACGTTCACCGACGCCGTCGCCCGCGCCTCTCTCGGCGTGGATCGGCCGGCCGAGGAGGCAGCGTTGATAACTCCTGTGCAGCTGGGGCTCGAGTAAATGACCGACGTGCATGCGCCCGCCGCCTCCGTTGCGCCGTTGCTCACGGTCGACTCACTGCGCATCGTCGTGACCGGGACCCGCAACGACGTCGTCGACGAGGTCTCGTTCACGGTCCGGGCCGGCGAGGTCATGGGGTTGGTGGGCGAATCCGGATCGGGAAAGACCACGGTGGCGCTCGCGCTGATGGGGCACACCCGCCGCGGGCTGACCATCGACGCCGGGAAGGTGCTGCTCGCCGGGGACGACATCCTGGTCGCAAAAACCGATCTGCGCGAGTTGCGGGGGGCATCGGTGTCCTACGTCGCCCAGGACCCGGTCAGTGCGCTGAACCCCGCGCTGAAGGTCGGCACGCAGCTGCGCGAGATCTTCGACGCCCACCCGGACGTGCGGCCGCCGGAGGGCGGGGTCGACGGACGGATAGCGGAGGTCCTCACGGACGTGCGCCTGGACTCCGTCGACGCCGTGCTCCAGAGCTACCCACACCAGCTCTCGGGGGGACAGCAGCAACGCGTCATGCTGGGGATGGCGTTCGCGTGCCGCCCGAAGCTGATCGTCCTCGACGAGCCGACGACCGGGCTCGACGTGACCACTCAGCGCCACATCCTCGAGACGATCCGGACCCTGTGCGGCCGCTATCAGGTCGGGGCGGTGTACGTGAGCCACGATCTGGCGGTCGTCGCCGACATCGCGAGCTCGATCGGGATCATGTACGCGGGCCGGCTGATCGAGTACGGGCCGGTCGGTGCGGCGTTCAGCGCGCCCGCCCATCCATACACGCGCGGACTGCTCCGGGCGATTCCGGATCCCACGCGGGCGCACGTGCTCGAGGGAATGGAAGGTCAACCGCCGCGCCCTGGCTCGCGGCCGAACGGGTGCTTCTTCGCTCCGCGCTGCCAGTTCACGCAGGCCTCCTGCCAAGAGGGCTTCCCGTTGCCCGTGGCGATCGGCTCCGGGCATTGGGCCCGGTGCCGTCGGGCCGAGGAGATCACGCTCCTGCCGTCGCTGGGGGAGCTGCCCGAACGCGACCACAGCGGCAAGCGCGAGGGCATCGCGGCGCTGCTCGAGGTCAAGGACCTCGACGCCCAGTACGGCGAGAAGCCCGTTCTCCACGACGTGTCGGTCGACGTCCGGCCGCATCGCTGCCTGGCCGTCGTGGGAGAGTCCGGCGCGGGCAAGACGACGTTTGCGCGATGCCTGGTAGGCCTGCACTCGCGCTGGACGGGCGAGATGGCATTCGAGGGCGAGCAGCTCTCGAGCGACCGGCGCAAGCGCAGCCGCGAGCAGATCCGGCGTATGCAGTACATCTTCCAGAACCCCTACACGTCCCTGAATCCGCGCAAAACGGTGGGGCAGCTCATCGACCAGCCGCTGCGGGAGCTGACCGAGATCGGCGGGACCGAACGGCGGCAGCGCGTCGTCGCGGCGCTCGAGGAAGCCGCGCTGAGCGCGTCGTACGCGACCCGGTACCCCGATCAGCTCTCCGGCGGCGAGCGCCAGCGCGTGGCGATCGCCCGGGCGCTGGTGGTGGAGCCCGAGCTGCTGATCTGCGATGAGGTGACCTCGGCGCTCGACGTCTCGGTGCAGGCGGCGATAGTCGAGCTCCTGCACCGCCTGCAGGTGACTCGCGGACTGACCCTGGTGCTGATAACGCACAACCTGGCGCTCGTGCGGAGCATCGCCGACGACGTGGTGATCCTGCGCGACGGTCGCGTCGTCGAGCACGGGCAGACGGTGCTCGACAACCCGCAGTCGGAGTACGCGGTCCAGCTGCTGGCCGACGTCCCGAGCCTGTCGCTGGCCGCCCGTCCGTGAGTTTGGCGCCATACGCGGAGCTCGATGCCGTCGGGATCGCGCGGGCTGTGCGCGGCCGGGAGTGCTCGGCCGTCGAGATGGCGCGGGCGGCGCTCGAACGGATCGAGTCGCTGGACGGTGAGCTCGGCGCGTTCACGGTGACGTTGGGCGAGTCCGCCCTGGCCGGGGCCAAGGGGATCGACGCCGCGGTCGCGAGTGGCGACGACGTCGGGCCGCTGGCCGGCGTGCCGGTGTCGATCAAGGACTTCGTGTGGATGCGCGGCGCGCTCGCCACCAACGGCTCGCTGGCGTTTCGCGACTTCGTCCCCGAGGTCGACTGCGTGCCGGTGGCACGGATTCGCGCCGCCGGCGCGACCATCGTGGGCAAGACGAACAACCCCGAATTCTGTTACCGCGGCTACACGGACAACGCGCTGTGGGGAGTCACGCGCAACCCGTGGAACCGCGAGCGCACGCCCGGCGGCTCGAGCGGCGGCGCCGGAGCCTCGGTGGCGGCCGGCATGACGCCGCTCGCGATCGGAACCGACGGCGGAGGCTCGGTGCGCATCCCGGCCTCCTACTGCGGGTTGGTCGGCGTCAAGCCGACGTTCGGGCTCGTGCCCAAGGAACCCGGGTTCCCGGGCTGGAAGACGCTGTCGATCATCGGACCGCTGTCGCGCACCGTGCGCGACGCCGCGCTGCTGCTGGCGGTGACGTCCGGCGTCGACCCGGCCGACGACATGTCCTATCCGGGAGGCGACCGCGATTTCGTGGCCGCGGCCGGCGCGGGCTCCGCCGAAGGCTTGCCCGTCCTGCGGGTCGCCTACTCGGCTGACGGCGGCTTCGCGGCGGTCGACGCCGACGTCCGGCGCGTGTTCGCCGACGCCGTGGAGCGGTTCGCTGCCGGCACCGGCGTGGCGGCGGCCGAGGCGCATCCCGCGGTCGGCGATGCCATCGACCTGTGGGGGCTGATCTCCGGCGCCGAGGGGTTCGCGTCGGAGGGGCCGCTGCTGGCCGAGCACGAAGCCGAGATGACGCCGGGCACGGCCGACATGATCCGCGCCGGCGATGTCCCGGCGGTCACCTACATCGACGCGATGCACGAGCGCGGCCGCTACACGACCGCTTGGTCGGAGTTCTTCGAGGAGTTCGACGTACTGCTCAGCCCGACGATGCAGAGCACCGCGTTCGGGCTCGGACTCGAAGGGCCGCAGGAGATCGAAGGGCGCCGATTCGCGGCCGACGACGGCGCGTGGGCGAGCCTGGTCGTGGCGGCCAACCTGACCGGCCAACCCGCGGTCACCGTGCCGTGCGGGTTCGGCGACGACGGCCTCCCGATCGGTCTTCAGATCACGACGCGGCGCTTCGAGGATGCGCTGGCGCTACGGGTTGCCGCGGCGTGGGAGGCAGTGGCGCCTTGGCCCCGGCTCGCGCCCGAGTCAGCGCTCGCGAGATGATCAGCCGCTGGATGTCGGACGTGCCCTCCTCGATCTCCTCGAGCTTTGCGTCGCGCATCCACTTCTCGACCGGATACTCGCGGCTGTAGCCCCAGCCTCCGAGCGTCTGGACGGCCGCCCAGGTGCACCACATCGCCGTCTCGGACGCGTGCAGCTTGGCCATCGCCGCCTCGGTGCTCGCGCGCTCCCCGCGATCGAGCATCCGAGCTGCTCGCCAGGTCAACAGCCGCGACGCGTCGACCTTGAGGGCCATGTCGGCCAGGCGGAAGGCGACCGCCTGGTGCTCGGCGATCGGCTTGCCGAACTGGACCCGCTCTTTTGCGTACTCGACCGCGTACTCGAGTGCCGCGCGTGCGAGCCCGGTGGCCGACGCGGCCAGCGTGACCCGGCTGCGATCGAACGTCTGCATCAGGCCGCTGAAGCCTTCTCCCTCGGCCCCCAGCCGCCGGTCCTCGGGCACGAACGCTTCGTCGAGGAAGAGCTCGGCGTTGGGGATCGCGCGCTGGCCCATCTTGCGGATCGGCGGGCCGCAAGTGAGGCCGTCGTCTTCGGCCTCGAGCAGGAACGCGGTGATTCCCCGGTAGCCCCGGCCGGGGTCGACGGTCGCGAACACCACGTAGAACGACGCGACGCCGGCATTTGAGATCCACGCCTTCTGGCCGGACAGCACGTAGCCTCCGTCCACGCGGCGCGCGCGCGTACGGATCGACGCGGCGTCGGAACCGCTCTGAGGCTCGGTGGTGGCCAGCGCCGTCATCGGCGGGTCGTCGCCGGCCAGGGGCTCGAGCCAGCGCCGCTTCTGCTCCTCGCTTCCCAGCACGAGCACCGGCTCGGCGAAGAATCCGTTCGAGGTGATCAGGTTGCCGATCCCGCTGCAGCCGTGCGACAGCTCCTCCTGCACGATGCAGGAGCTCAGGCAGTCGGTCATGCCGGCGCCCCCGTATTCCTCGGGCAGCATGAACGACGTCAGGCCTAGCCCGGCCGCCTGGCGCCACACCTCCCACGGCACCTCGGTGTCCGCCTCGTCGACGGCGAGCGAGATCGGCCGGATCTCACGGGCGGCGAACTCGCGGCACAGCTCCTGGATGGCCAGCTGCTCGTCCGTGAGGGGCGCGGGCGCCTGGTATGAGCTCATTGGGTCACGCGCTCGGTCAGCCGCTCGGTCGCGTTGTCGGTCTGCGCGAGCAGTCCGTAGGCGATGCGTTCGAGTCCGAGTCCCGCCTGACGCGAGGTCTCGGGCAGCGCGTCGATCACCTGCTTGGTCACCGAAACGGCCAAGCGAGGCAGTCCGCTCAGCCGCTCGGCCAGTTCGAGCGCCCGGGGGAGGGATTCGCCATTTGGAACGACTTCGGTGACCAGGCCGAGCGAGCGTGCATGCTGGGCGTCGACGCGCTCGCGCAGCAGGATCAGCTCCTTGGCCCGGGCCGGACCGAGCAACCGCACTGCGCGCTGGGTGCCGCCCCAGCTCGGCAGGATGCCGAGCGCGACCTCGGGGAAGCGGAAGTCGGAGCCCTCCTCGGCGATCCGGAAATCGGTCGCCAGCGCGAGCTCGAGACCGCCGCCGATGCAATAGCCGGCGATCGCGCTCAGCGTGGGCTGCGCCAGGTCGGCAACGCGCTCGGCGAAGTCGCCGGTGGCCCGGTAGGTGGCCAGGATCTCGTCGGGACCATAGCCGCGCGTCTCACTCAGATCGGCGCCGGCCGAGAACACCGTCTCGCCGCCCGTGAAGATCACGCACGGCGCATCCCGGACCTCGGAGCTTGCCACCGCTTCACATAGCTCGCGCTCGACCTGCTCGGAGATCGCGTTCAGCTTGGCCGGGCGTTCGAGCCTGATGATGCACGCGTGCTCGTGAGGCTCGAGCGCCACCACGTCAGGCATGGACGGCCTCCGCGGCCGGCAGCGCGGCGCCGTACTGGAGGACTCCGTCGAGTCCGCGCTTGCGGACCTCGCCGGCGACGATCATGCGCTGGATCTCAGAGGTGCCCTCCCAGATCCGGTCGACCCGGATGTCGCGATACAGCCGCTCGACGGGGTTTTCGCGCATGTAGCCGCGCCCGCCGAAGATCTGCACGGCGCGGTCAACCACGCGTCCGGCCGCCTCCGACGCGGTCAGCTTGACCATCGCCGCCTTGGCGTGAAGCAGCTTGCGCGGCATCCCGTTGTCGGCCTCCCAGGCCACCTGGTGGGTTAGCCCGCGGCACAGCGCGATGTCACACACGCTGTCGGCGATCATCGCGCCGATCAGCTGGTGAGACGCGATCACGCCGCCCGACTGCACGCGCTCGTTCGCCCAGTCGGAGGCGAGCGACAGGGCGCGCTCGGCGGCGCCGGTGGCCCGGGCGGCGATCATCAGCCGCTCCTCGACGAACCAGTCGCGCGTGAGGTCATAGCCGCCGCCGATCTCGCCGAGCACCTGCTCGCGACCGACCGCCACGTCATCGAACACGAACTCGGGATGCTCGAATACGAACGTGTGCATATATGCCGGAGTGCGCTTGACGGACACGCCGGGCTGATCCTTGTCGACGAGGAACAGCGTCGGCGCGCGCTCGGGCCCGACGAGTGCCTGCACGATCAGGAAGTCGGCCACGTCGCCGACGGTGACGAACCACTTCTCGCCGGTGATCCTGTAGTTCTCGCCGTCGCTGATCGCGACGGTTTCGATCAGCGACGGATCAGATCCCGCCTTCTCCTCGGTCACCGCGAAGCAGTCGCGCCGGTCGCCGGCGATCGCCGGCACCAGGTAGCGCTCGCGCTGCTCTGCGTTGCAGTGCTTGAGTGCGTTGGCCGGCCGCCACACGGCATCCCACAGCGCGTTGGTCAGCTGGCCCAGGCGCTCCTGGACGATGACCTGATCGAGGATCGACAGCCCCTGGCCGCCCCACTCGAGCGGCATGTTGATCGCGTTCAGCGACGCGCCGAGCGTGAGCTCCTTGATCTCGGCGAGCGACTGCGCGGACAGTCCGCGGTGCTCCTCGCACTCCTGCTCGTAGGCCATCATGTCGCTGGCCAGAGCGGCCGCGCGGTCGCGCAGCTCCAACTGCTCGTCGGTGTATCGGAAGTCCACGGTCCTCTCCTGTCAGTCAGTCAATCGGTCGGGTCTTTCAAAACGATGCGGGCGTCGAGTCCGAGCGCCCCATCGGGCAGAACGAGCAACGGGTTGATCTCGAGCTCGCCGATTTCTGGGTGTGTGGCGGCGACGCGTGAGAGCGCCGCCAATGCGTCCGCCGCGGCGGCGACGTCGAGCGAGGCGCGGCCACGCGCGCCGTCGAGCAGGGGGAAGGCCTTCAGCGAGCGGATCATGTCCTGCGCCTGGGTCTCGGTGACGGGCGCGAGTGCGACCGCGACGTCGCGCATCACCTCGGCGTAGACGCCGCCGAGCCCGGCGAGCACGAGCGGTCCAAAGCGAGCGTCCCAGCGTGCGCCGATCAGCAGCTCGGCACCCTCGTCCAGCGGCGCCATCGCCTCGACCGAGAACGTCTCTGGGTGCAGGTGTGCCTCGATCTCTGCATACGCGGCCGCGAGCTCGTCCGGGTCTGTGAGGCCAAGTCGGACCCCACCGGCGTCGGACTTGTGCAGCGCGCCGAGCGCCTTGAGCGCGACCGGGTAGCCGATGGCGGCCGCCGCGTCGAGCGCCGCCGCGGTCGAGTCGACCGTGCGCTGGGCGACGAACCGCACACCGCCCTGGTCCAGCAGCGAGCGCGCCGCCTCGTATCCCGGGTTGGTGATCGTGTGAGCCGGCGCGGGAAGCGCCGGCACGGCGTCCGGCGTATCGGACGGGAGCGTGTCCGAGGATCGAGCGGCGAGCCGGGCGAGCGCGACGACCGCGTGCTCGATCGCGCGATACACCGGAACGCCGCCCTCGCGCAGCGCGTCCGCGGGGGCGGACCCGGCGTACATCGTCTGTACAAGCAGCGGCCGGCCGGCGGCCGTGGCCAGCTCGGCCAGCGCTGCGCCGGTGGCCATCTCCGGGTCGGCGAACACCTCGGCGTACTCGCCGTAGCCGCCGAAGTAGCCGGTGAGCAGGACCGCGTCGACCTCGCCGGACTCGAGCAACGTGCGCGCGGTGCGCTCGAAGTTGCGGATGTCCGCCTCGCCGCCTCCGGCCAGGTCAACCGGATTCGAGCAGGCCGCCGTCGGGGGTAGCTGGGCGCTCAGCGCCGCCACCGTAGCCGGACTCAGCTCGGGCACCTCGAGCCCGGCCCTGGCGGCGAGCGATGCCGCGATGCCGCCGTGGCCGCCGCCGTCACCCATGATCGCGACCCGGCGCCCGCGGCTTGGGGGACAGCGGATCAGCCCCTGCATGACGTCGACGAGCTCGCGCGGCGAGCTGACTCGCTCGACCCCGGCGGCGACGCAGGCCGCCTCGATGGCCGCGTCATCACTCGCCAGTGCGCCCGTGTGCGAGCGGATCGCCCGCGCGGCCGCCTCGTGACCCGAGGCGGTGAGCAGAACGACCGGCTTGCCGGCGTCGCGAGCGCGGCGTGCGGCGCGAGCGAAGGCCCGGCCATCGCGGAAATCCTCGATGTACAGGGCGATGCCCTGGGTCCGGTCGTGGACCGCCATCGCGTCGATCAGCTCGGCGGCGGTGAGGTCCGCCTGGTTGCCGAGCGAGACGAAGCGCGAGAAGCCAAGCCCGTTCTCTCGCAGCAGCACGCTGATCTCGAGAGCCAGGTTGCCGCTCTGGGAGATCATCGCGACCGAGCCGGGCGGCAGGTCGTTTGAGGCAAGCTCGAGCTCGGTGTCAGCGTCGAAGATACCCAGACAGTTGGGTCCGACGAGCACCGCGCCGGCGTCGCGCACCATGGTCCCGAGCGCGGCATCGCGCCCGCTCCCCTCGGTGCCGGCGCTGATCACCACGATCGCGCCGGCGCCTACGGTCAGGGCATCCTCGATCGTCGGCTCGAGCAGCGCCTCCGGGACAGTGACCAGGACGAGGTCGACGGGCGCGCCGAGTTCGCGCAACGAGCGGTGGGCCGTGTGACCGAGGATCTCGCCGCCACGGCGATTGACAAGATGGACGGCGCGCCGGTGCTCCCCGCGCAGCGCCCGGCTGGCCAGCCAGTTACCCCATTTCCGCGGGTCGGCCGAAGCGCCGACGACCGCCACAGAGGTGGGCGAGAACAGCGCTTGGAGGTCCCGGCTCATGTCTCGGGCACCGCCGCTGCTGCATCGAGGAGCGCTTGCACGTCGCAGCCCAGCTCGGCCGCCGCGGCGGTGAGCGACATCTCGACGTAGTGCGCGGGCGTCCGCCCCGGATCTTCGTTGACCATGTGAATCGCCAGCCCGTCCATCAGCGCCGCGAGCCGCGCCGCCACCGCGTCGGGGTCGACCTGTGCGAACTCGCCGCGCTCCTGGCCGTGGCGCACGATGCCGGCGATCGTGGCGCACCACCGTTCGCTGAATCCGCGGTGGGTCGGGATCAGATCGGGATGGCGGCGGGCATAGACCCACAGGTCCATCCACAGCACCCATTCGCTCCGACTCGAGCGCACGACGAGCCAGGCCAACCGGTCGACGGCGCTCTCCAGCCGATCGAGCTCGGGCCAGACGGAGGCGTAGAACTCGGCGTCGGCGTCCGAGATCGCCGCCCGGAACAGGTCGTGCTTGGTCCCGAAGTAATAGATGACGCCGGTGGCGCTGGTGCCCGCGCGCTCGGCCACGTCCGCCACGCGGACGTTCCACAGACCCTGCTCGCGCAGCAGCTCGACCGCGGCAGCCAGGATCTGCGGCTGGCGGACCTTGGCCAGTGGACGGCGGGAGGGCACGTCGTCGGTTGGGGTGGGGCGCTCGTACTCGTCTCTCAAAGTCTGACCCAGTTGAATGGCCGCCGAGGCGCCGCCGTCGGGCGCCGCCGGACTGAGGCGCCGCCGTCAGGCGCCGCCGACCGTTTCTAAACAATCATTTTGAATGACGGTTTCTATTCGTTCCGAGGCCCGCTGTCAACCCTCCGCTCTCTGACCGGCGTCGGGCCCGGTCAGGAGTCGCCGTTCAGGATCGTGTCGGTCAGTCCGGGATAGACGTAGCGCGCCTTGTGCAGGCGGAGCTCCATGAACGTCTCGGTACCGAGCACGCCCTCTATCGATCCGAGCCGCTCGGAGAGCAGCTGCCACAGGTCGTCGTGGTCTCGGCAGATGATGTGCATGTACAGGTCGGCCGAGCCGGCACACGATGAGACGTACATGACCTCGGGCCATTCGCTGAGCGTCTCAGCCACACGCGCGTGCGCGGCCGGCGTCACTCGCAGCAGCACCGCGGCCTGCACCGCATAGCCGAGCGCGTACGGGTCGGCCAGCGCCAGGATGCGGAGGAATCCCTCCTCCTGTAGGCGGGTGGCGCGGAAGCGCACCGTCCCCTCGGCCACCCCGAGCGAGCGTGCGATCGCGCGGTACGGCCGGCGGCCGTCCTCCTGGAGCTGGGAGATGATCGCCCGGTCCAGCTGATCGAGTTCACGCGGCGTCATGGGTCGAGCTGATCGAGTTCACGCGACGTCCTGTCTGAGATATGATTGCGCAAAATAATGGCCGTGAGCTTGCGGATTTCGCGAGCCAGGGCCCCATCGGGTGCGGAAAGCGAGGAGAGTAGATGGCGACCAAAACGCTCGACGACCTCGGGATCGACGCCGAAGCGGTGGAGGAGGCGCTGTCACGGGACATGACGTTCCCGGCGCGGTGGTACTCGGACCCGGGCATCTACGCCTTTGAACTCGATCACATCTTCACTCGCTCGTGGGCCTACGCCGGTCCCCTCGCGAAGCTGACCCATCCCGGCGATCACATCGTCTGCCACGCCGCGCACGTGCCGATCCTCGTCACCCGGGATAAAGACGGCGAGGTGCATGCGTTCATCAACGTCTGCCGCCACCGCGCGTTCCCGGTCGCCGTGCAGGACGGGAATCGTTCGACGTTGCAGTGCGCTTATCACGCGTGGACGTACAACCTGGACGGCAGCCTGCGCGCGGCTCCGCGCAGCGAGCGCGAGCGGTGCTTTAACCGGGAGGAGTTCTCGCTCCTGCCGGCGTCGGTCGAGACCTGGAACGGGCTCGTGTTCGTCAATCCCGACCCGGAGGCTCCGTCGCTGCGGGAGTTCTATCCCGAGCTGTTCCCGCTGGCGCAGGAGCGCGCCCTCGATTTTCAGGACTACCGCTACCACGATCGCTTCACCTATGAGATCCCGGCCAACTGGAAGGTATGGGTCGAGAACGCCAGCGAGTGCTACCACTGCCCGACGATTCACAAGAACAGCTTCAGCGACGCGTTCGACGACCGTGCCGACGTCTACGAATACGTCGACGGCAATCGGGTGCTGGGGCAGTTCACCGCCTACAACGCGCGCGCCAAGACCTACGCGCACCCGGCGCGCGACGGCGACCGCCAGTTCCGCTACATCTTCGTGTGGCCGTTCACGACGCTCGTCCAGGACGACTGGGTCGCGTTCCCGGGTGTCATCGTCCCCACCGGGCCTGAGACGTGCCGGTTCATCGCCGACATGTTCGTCCATCCCGAAGTCTCGTCCGAGCAGGCCGACGAGTGGGTCGAGATGTGGAATCAGACGATCATCGAGGACACCGAGGCCGTGCTGCTCCAGCAACCCGGGCTGCGTTCCCAGATGGTTCCGCACGGGCGCCTGATGCCGGCGAGCGAGAGCGCGATCGCGCGCTTCCACCGGATGGTGTGGGAGTCGTTCTCGGAGGCGCTGGCGGAGGAGTAGGACGAATGGTCGGCGGCGCCTGACGGCGGCGCCTTAGGTTGAATGGTCGGCGGCGCCTGACGGCGGCGCCTTAGGTCAGGCTGGCCGGGCGAGGACGTCGGCCGGCTCGCGGCCACCCAGGACCGCGGCCACGGCCTCGCCGGCGCGCCGGTACGGCTCATCCGCGGCCGCGGGTGAGTACCACGCCGCGTGCGGGTTGATCACCGTGCGCGGCCAGCCGAACTCGGGCTCGTTGCCGGTCGGCGGCTCGTGCGAGAGGACGTCGAGCGCGCACCCGCCCAGTCGCCCGTCGTTCAGGGCCGCGCCCAGGGCGTCGCCGTCGACGAGGCCGGCCCGGGCGCAGTTGATCAGGTAAGCGCCCGGCTGCATCAGCGCGATCTCGGTGGCGCCGAGCACGGGCGGCTGCCCGGGTACGAGCAGCGCGTGCAGCGTGACCACCTCGGCCTGGGCGAGCAGCGCGTGCAGTGCCATCAGCTCGACGCCGTCGATGCCGTTCGCGCCGGCGGGGAGCGCCGGATCGAAGCCCAACACCCTCATCTCGAGCGCCAGCGCTCGCCGGGCCACCGCGCGGCCGATCCGGCCCAGTCCGACGATCCCGAGCGCGGTTCCGCTCACCCGGCGCGGTGGCGCGGGGTCGACGTCCCATCCGCCCGCGCGTGCGAAACGGTCGAGCAGCGTGACGCCGCGCAGCAGGTCGAGCGCGAACGCGATCGCGTGCTCGGCGACCTCTTCGGTGCAGTAGCCGGCGCAGTGAGTGGCCCACGCCCCAGCGGCCGAGATGGCCTCGAGATCGAGATGGTCGTAGCCCGTGGCGGTCGCGGCGACGATGCGCAGGTCGGGAAGCGCCGCCATGGCGGTCGCGTCCACCGGGATCTCCGGCGGAACCAGCACGCCGACCACGCCGCTCGCGCTCGGGAGCTGTTCGGCCCGTTCAACCGAGATATCCGGCCACTCGCGCAGCGCGGCGCGAACCGGCCCGAGGCCGCCACCCGGGTCGAGCAGCAGGACACGGCTCATGGTGTGGGCAGGTCCGAGCCCAGACGGAGGCTGACGACGACGACCGCGCTCACGCGGGCTCCGTCACGGGCACGGCGGCGCGCGGGCGCACGGCCAGGGTCCCCTCGAGCACCGCCTCCTCGAGCGCGCGCGGACCGAGCACATCACCCGCGCGAACCGCGCCCGGGTGGTGCTCGAGCTCCGGCCAGAGCTCGTCAGCCGGCACGCGGCCCTGAGCGACGACGACGGTCGCCACCGCGGGCAGGGGGTGCGAGCGTCCGGAGAACACGTGCCGGAGCGCCAGATCGTCGTCGTGGACCGCGAGCTCGGTGTGATGCAGGATCGTTACGCCGAGCCGGTCGAGGCGGGCCAGATACAGGTTGCGCTGGTACTGGTGAAGTGTCTGGCCGGGAACCGGGGCCGCGCACGCGAGCGCCACCTCGAGCCCGGCGCCGGCCAGCCGCTCGACCGCGTCCAATCCGTCCCAGCCGCCGCCCCAGTCCGCGACGAGCACGGGGCCGGTGAACGTGGTCGGCGCGCGGATCGCCTCCCACGCGTCGCGAAGCGTCCGCTGGTTGCCATCCGGCGGACTGGGCCGGTACGGGCGAGCGCCGGCAGCGAGCACGACGATGTCGAAGTCGCGGGCCATGTCCGCGTCCGCCTCGGTGCTCAGCTGCACGGCGACGGCGGCCGCTCGCAGCCGCGCCAGGGTCGAGCGGCGATAGCGCTGCCACAGCTCCCGGTGCGCGGGCGCGAGGCCGCCGAGACGCAGCTGGCCACCGATGTCGGTGTCGCGGTCTACGAGCGTGACCTCGTCGCCCGCCGCCGCCGCTTCGAGAGCAGCGGCGGCGCCGGCCGGACCGGCGCCGATCACGAGGACGCGCCGTCCGGACGGGTCCGCCGCGGGGTGGGCGGGGGCTGCGATCTCTCGCTCGCGACCGGTGCGTGGATTGACCGCGCAGCCAATTGGCACCCCATCGTGGTAGTGGCCGATGCAGGCCTGGTTGCAGCTGATGCACTCGATCACGGTGTCGGCGGCGCCCGCGCTCGCCTTCGCGATCAGCTCCGGATCTGCGATCTGGGCCCGGGTCAGCCCGACGAGATCGCACACGCCGTCGGCGATCAGCCGGTCGGCATGGTCCAGCTCGAGGACCCGCGTGGCGGCGATCAGCGTTACATCCGGAACTGCCTTGCGGACGGCCGCGGCGGGATCGGCGATCGCGTCCAGATCGACGGGTGCGGGCGGGGCGATCCACGTCGATGCGGCCGGAAAGGCGGAGTGACCGAGCGCGAGCGAGACAAAGTCGACCAGTCCGGCGGCGTGGAGCTCGCCCGCCACGGCCGCGGCGTCGTCGGGTCCGAGGCCACCGGGGACGAGCTCGTCGGCCGCCAGCCGCACGCCGGCGGCGATCCGGCCCTCGGTGGCCTCTCGGATCGCGCTCATCACCTCGACCGCGAACCGCGTCCGCGACTCGAGGCCATAGCCGTCGGCGCGGTGGTTGCTGAGTGCGGAGAGGAACTGAGCGACCAGGTACCCGTGTGCCATCGACACCTCGACGCCGTCGAGCCCGCCCTCCTCGGCGTGCCGGGCCGCGATCGCGTAGCCCTCGATCAGCTCGTCGATCTCCCGGACGGTCAGGGCGCGCGGCTCGGAGTGGAAGCGGAGGCTGGGCACGGCGGACGGAGCCACGGCGGGGGCCTTCGGGGAGGCGGAGATCTGCTCGCGCCCTCCGTGGAACAGCTGCGCGAGGACCCGCGCCCCATGCTCGTGGATCGCGTCGCTCAGCCGGCGGTAGCCGTCGACGATGGCGGGCAGGTAGCCACCCATCGTATGGGCGGTCAGAAGCCCGGTCGGGTGAACTGCGGTGGCCTCGATGAAGATCGCGCCGACGCCGCCGCGGGCCCGCGCCCGGTGGTAGGCGAGAAGGGCATCGGTGGGGAGGTGCTCGTGCACCAGGCCGGTCTGGTGTGAGGTCGAGACGACCCGGTTGCGGACCGGGACAGGTCCCAGCGACACGGGCGAGAGCAACGACGCGTAACGGCTCATGTCGTGGGCTCGAGCGCCTGCGGTGCTGTCAATTCGTCTCGGCCCCCACGACAGAGGCAACATACACTCCTGCGATGAACGCACGCGAGTGGCTGGCCGCCTTTGCCCAGCGGGTCGGGACCCAGCCGCCCACGACGGAGGAGTTCAAGACGCTGCTGGACCTCGCCGGCGAGGCGGCGCACTCGTCGGAGAGGGTGGCGGCGCCGGTGGCCTGCTGGGTCGCCGCTCGGGCCGGGGTCGAACCCGAGGAGGCGCTGAAGATCGCCCGCGAGGTCGGACCCTCCTCCGGGTCGTAGATGGCCTCGCGCCAGTACGACATCGTGGTGTTCGGAGCCACCGGGTTCACCGGCGCGCTGACCGCGGAGTACCTGGCCGCTCACGCGCCACCGGAAATGCGCTGGGCGCTGGCCGGTCGGAACATGCGCAAGCTCGAGCAGGTCCGTGCGGGACTGGGCGCCGGGTGCGCGGACCTTCCGCTGCTTCGGGCCGACGTGACCGACGGCGAGTCAGTGCGGGCGGTGGCGGAAGCAACCAGGGTCGTGATCACCACGGTCGGGCCCTACATCCGCTACGGCGAACCGCTGGTCGCGGCGTGTGCCGGCGCCGGCACCGACTACGTCGATCTGACAGGCGAGCCCGAGTTCGTCGACCGGATGTGGCTGGGCTACCACGACCAGGCGTCGCGATCCGGGGCGCGGATCGTCCACTCGTGTGGCTTTGACTCGATCCCGTACGACCTGGGGGCGCTGTTCACCGTCGAGCAGCTGCCCGAGGGGGTCCCGATCGCGCTGGAAGGGTTCGTGCGCGTGGGCGGGACGTTCTCCGGTGGCACCTACCAGTCGACGATCGAGATTCTCGCGCGGTTGCGCCAGGGCATGTCGGTCGCGCGCGAGCGGCGCGCGCGGGAGCCCAGTCCGAACGGCCGGCGCGTCCGGGGCGTTCCCGGACGCCCTTCGCATGACGAGTTCGGCGGTGGCTGGGCCGTGCCGCTCCCGACGATCGACCCGTTGACCGTGCTGCGCTCGGCGCGAGCGCTCGAGCGCTACGGGCCCGACTTCAGCTACAGCCACTATCTGGTGGTCAAGCGGCTGCCGGTTCTGGTTGGACTGGCCGGTGGCGCGGCTGGGCTGATCGCGCTGGCCCAGCTTCCGCCGGCGCGGAACGCGCTGCTCAAGGTGAAGAGTTCGGGGGAGGGGCCGTCGCCCGAGGAGCGCGCGAAGGCGTGGTTCCGGGTGCGGTTCGCCGCGCGCGCCGGCGACGGCACGGAGGTCCGCAGCCAGGTCTCGGGCGGCGATCCCGGCTACGGCGAGACATCCAAGATGCTCGCCGAGTCCGCGCTTTGTCTTGCGTTCGACTCACTGCCGGAGCGCGCGGGGCAGCTGACACCCGCGGTGGCGATGGGGGACGCTTTGCTCGCGCGCCTGGGGCGGGCCGGGATCAAGTTCGAGGTGCTCGATGGCGAACGCTAAGTGGACGGCGGACGACATTCCCGACCAGACGGGGCGAAGGGCGATCGTGACCGGGGCAAACATCGGCCTCGGCCTCGCCACCGCACGCGAACTGGCCCGGGCCGGGGCGTCCGTGGTGCTGGCGTGCCGCAGCACGGCCAAGGGTGAGGCGGCCGCGGCGAGCATTCGGGCCGCAGTTCCGGCGGCGACCCTGGAGGTCGAGACGCTCGATCTGGCCTCGCTTGAGTCGATCCGCGAGTTCGCCGAGCGCCGCGCAGGATCCGGCCTCGCGATCGATCTCCTGATCAACAATGCCGGCATCATGGCCGCGCCGCGGCGGCTCACCGCCGACGGATTCGAAAGCCAGTTCGGCACGAATCACCTCGGGCACTTCGCGCTCACGGGATTGCTCCTTGCGGCGCTGCTGCGAGCGCCGGCGCCGCGCGTGGTGACGGTCTCGAGCGCGCTGCACCGCCGGGGCACGATGCGCTTCGACGACCTCCAGGGCGAGCGCAAGTACGAGCGGTGGGGCGCCTACGGCCAGTCGAAGCTGGCCAACCTGATGTTCTGCTTCGAGCTCCAGCGCCGCGCCACCGAGGCCGGCAGCGCGCTGCGTAGCACGGCGGCGCACCCCGGGTACGCGAGCACCAACCTCCAGTTCGCCGCGTCCGACCGCTTCTACGAGAAGGCGTTCATGCGGGCCGGCAACCGGCTGTTTGCCCAGAGCGCGGACATGGGCGCCCTTCCGACGCTGTACGCAGCGACATGCCCTGATCTTCCCGGCGGAACGTTCATCGGTCCCGGGGGCTTGGGCGAGCAGCGCGGGTATCCCAAGGTGGTCACCGCGGCGCGCAAGGCCTATGACGAACAGGACTGGCACCGCCTGTGGGAGGTCTCGGAGGACCTCACGGGCGTGCACTACGAGTTCGTGGCGGCGGTCGCGTGAGCGATTTCCGAACCGACGGCCGCGCCGCGCTCGACTGGGCGGCGGACTATCTCGAGCGCGTCGGCGACCTGCCGGTTCTGGCACAGGTGTCGCCGGGAGACGTCCGCGCGCGGCTGCCGCGGACCGCGCCCGACGAGCCCGAGCCGTTCGCCGATCTGCTGCGCGACCTCGATGAGATCATCCTGCCCGGCGTCACGCACTGGCAGCATCCGCGCTTCTTCGCCTACTTCGCGACTAGCGCCTCCGAGCCGGCGATCCTGGCCGAGCTGCTCGCCGCCACGCTGAACTCCGTCGGCTTCCTATGGCGGACCGCGCCGGCGTCGACCGAGCTCGAGGGCGTCGTGCTCGACTGGGTGGCTGACCTGCTCGGGCTGCCCGCCGGCTGGCACGGGCACATCGAGGACACGGCGTCGACCTCGACCTTCGCCGCGTGCATCGCGGCGCGCGAGGCGACCGGCCGCGACCTGATCGTCTGCTCCGAGCAGGCCCATTCCGCGGCCGACAAGGCGGCGCGGATGCTCGGCATGCGGCTGCGCAAGGTGCCCGTCGACTCGTTGTTTCGGATGCGAGCTGATGCGCTTGGGGATTTGAGTGACGCCGCGGTCATCGTCGCCACGGTCGGTACGACGGCGACGACATCGGTGGATCCGATTCCGGCGGTGGCGGACGCGTGTGCCGCGAGCGGCACGTGGCTGCACGTTGACGCGGCGTATGCCGGAGCGGCGATGGTGTGCCCGGAGTTCCGCTGGGCGTTCGAGGGGGTCGACCGGGCCGATTCGCTCGTCGTCAACGCGCACAAGTGGATGCTCACGCCGATGGACTGTTCGCTGATCTGGACCCGCCGGCGGGAGGACTTCCGCCGGGCCTTCAGCGTCGTACCCGAGTTCCTGCGCACGCCCGACGCGGAGGACGCCTGGAGCCTGAGCGAGTACGGACCGGCGCTCGGCCGGCGCTTCCGGGCGCTCAAGCTGTGGGCCGTGCTGCGCTGCCACGGCCGCACCGGCCTGCAGCAGCACATCCGGAGCGGCGTCGGGTTGGCCTCGACGTTCGAAGGGTGGGTCTCGGAATCAGATGGCTGGGAGGTGTGCGCGCCCCGGCTGTTCTCGACCGTCTGCTTCCGGCTGGAGGGCGAGGACGAGCGCAACCGCGCGCTGCTGCAGCGGGTCAACGCGAGCGGCGAAATGTTCATCTCCCAATGTGTGCTGAACGGCCGGTACGTGCTGCGCCTCGCCGTCGGGCAGATGAGCACCACCGAGGACGACGTGCGCCGCGCGTGGCAGGTGCTTGTGCGCGAAGCCGGACGGGTATGACCCGGCCATCCAGGGAGCTCTGCGTCGCCTCGTGCTCGCAGCCGCGTTGTCGGCTGCGCTGGCCGTGCCCGCGGTCGCGCATGCCGGCGGCGTCGATCAGACGTGCGAGCTGAGCGCCACCCGGTTCGATCCCGACACGGTCAACGTCCTGTATCCGGACAGCTCGGCCCAGTACTGGACGGCAACGTATACGGCGGTGCCGGGCACGATGATCAGGATCGACGGCATCTATCCCTACGCGCGGTACACGTCGTGGAATGTCTACGACCCGCTGCTGCGGCCGTTCGCCAAGCTCTCGGATTATCAGTTCCTGCCCGACGCGGGCAGCTCCAACCCGTTCCTGCCCGGGGCGGCACGCAACACGCCCGAGTCAGAGCGCCACTACACGCTGTACATCACGTTCAGCGCCACCGAGCACCCGGGGCCGAACACGATCTACGTCGACCCTTCCCAACACCCGACGGGGTTGCTCACTTTGCGGGTGTACGAGCCGGATGCCGGACGCGACGCCACCGGTGGCGTCGGCCTCCCGCAGGTGACTTGGGAACCCGCCGCGGGCCCATCGACCACCGCCACCGGGCTTCTGCCCGCGCTCACCTCGCCCTGCCGGAACCTTGAGAAGCCGACGAGCTCCGAGGTCACCGGCGCGTACGCGGGTCTGAGCGGCCCCAGCCTGGCCGTCCCCTATCCGGGTCGCAACCCGCCGGACTGGCACAAGTTCGTGAACATCTGCCAGTCGGGTGCCGATCTGCTCCTCGATAACGCCTTCGGCGATCCGCTGCCGCAGACCAGCGAGAACCCGTGCAGCAGCTTCGGCAGCGGTGGCTTTCTCTCCAACCTCGACAACGCCTACGTGTACTCGTTCATCAGCCAGGGGTTCGGGCCGATCGTCGCGTTCCACGCCCGAGCGCCCACGTTCGCCGCGACGTACCCGGACGCGGCGACGATGCCGAGCGGCGTGCAGGTTCGCTACTGGTCGTTCTGCCAGAACGACCCGTTCAGCGAGCGCTACGTCGCCTGCGTGCGCGACGACCAGGTCGCCCGGCGTCGCGGCGAGTACACGATCGTCGTCTCGCCCCCCGGTGACTGGCCGGCGGTGGCGCAGCGCCGGTGCCGGGGAACGGTCAGCTGGATCCCGTGGGGACCGCAGCCGCAGGGCGTCGTCCTGTACCGGCAGATGCTCCCCGACGCCGCCTTCACCCAGACCATCCAAAACGTCGCCTACGGGTTCGAGTCGGCGCAGATGGGGGCGTATTACCCGGGCGGCCGCTACTTCGCGAACTGGCGCGCGGTGGCGCGGGCGTTCTGCCGGCGCCGGTAGGCAGGATCATCGGCGCGTGCGCCGCCTGCTCCTCGCGCTCACCCTCGTGTCGAGCGCGCGGGCTGCCCCCGCCTGCAGGCGCTGAAGCTCTCGCCCGCGGAGCGCGCGCTGATCGCGCGCGTCGGGGCCGCGCGCACGTGCCTGACCGGGAAAGGGCTGCGCGCGATCGGCGGACCCGGGCTGCCCACCGATGCATCCACCTCCAGGCAGCCGAGCGGCGAACTCGTGATCACCGCCACCCACCCGACGTTCATCGCGTTTTACGCCGACGCCGCGCTGGCGGCCCGGGTCGCGCCGGCGCTGATGCGCGAGGACCGCGGCGAGCACGTGCAGGTTCAAACGCGCGGCGCGGAGACGATCGTCTGGAGCGGCGCGCCGACGAGCGATCGGCGCAATATGGTCTGGTCATGCCTGCCACGGTGAAGGTGCGCGGCGAGGGCTTGATCCGGACCGAGCCCGACGAGGCGCTGCTGTGGATCGCGCTCACCGCGCTTGAGAGCGCGCCCGGCGCCGCGCTTCAGGACGTGTCGACGCGGGCGGCTGGGTTGGTCGCAATGCTCGACGATCTCGGGGTCGCCAAGGCCGATCGCGCGACGACCGGCGTCACGGTGCACGAGGAGTTCGAGCACGGGTCCGAGGGTCGCCGCTCCCTCGGCCATCGGGCGATTACGCGTGTGTCGGTGCGCCTCACCGATCACGAGCTGATCGGCCGCCTGATCGAGCGGTCGGTGCAGGAGCTCGGCGCCCGGATCGACGGACCGCGATGGCAGATCGCGCCGGATAACCCGGCCCGCCTCGAGGCCGCGCGGGCGGCCGCCGCCGATGCCCAGCGCAAGGCCCGCGCCTACGCGGAGGGCCTCGGTGCGGGACTCGGTCCGCCGCTCGACGTCGTGGAGGCCGACGAGCACTCGGCCGGCCATGCGAGCGGGGCCTGGCGAGCGGCCGCGCGATCGCTGTCCATCGGCGAGCCCGTTGCCGTGGAACCAGGCGAGCAGGAGGTCGCGGCCTCGGTGTATGTCACGTTCGCGCTCGACTACACGCCTTCGAGCGCGGGCGTGTAGAGCCAGTCGCGGCCGATCGGCTCGTGACCAGCGCTAGCCCGCGAGTGGGAACAGGCCGAGAAGGCGCTCGGCGGCGCCACGATCGCCCGCGATCGTCACCTCGCCGGTCCCAAGCACATCGCTCAGGGCGCGTCCGTGCCAGAGCACCGTTTGAAGTGCCTCAGGTTCGGCGCCGATCGTCGCCACCGGGTTCGACGCAGCCCCGCGGGAGACGTCGAGCTGCCGGTCGGCCGGGCGAACCGTGAACGGCTGGCCGGCCAACCCGATCTCGTAAGTCCCGCCGATCAACCCGCCGGCCCGCGCCGGGTCGTACAGGGTCTTGAGCGCGAGCATCAACGCGTCGACGCCGAGCGCGCCGTGGTCCGCCGGGAGCGGTGCTTGGCTTCCCCAGCGCCCGAGGGCGAGCACGACCGGCTCGAGCTGGCGTCCCCACTCGGTCAGCTCGTACACGCGCGCTCCGGCGGGCGGAGGGAGCTGATCGCGACGCACGACGCCGGCCTGCTCGAGCTCGCGCAGCCGCTGGGAAAGAATGTCTGGGCCCAGCCGAGGCAGGCCCGCGCGCAGATCGGTGAACCGCTTGGGGCCAAGCAGTAGCTCGCGTACGACCAGGATCGCCCATCGCTCACCGATCACGTCGAGCGCCCGGGCGATGCCGCACGCGTCTGCGTATGTCCGCCGACCGCTCATGGCTCGATCTTACCACTTGACAGTACGAGAAACCAACTATAAGGTTGGTTTTTCCAACTAACGATCTAGCGAGGCGGAGGCATGAGCGAGCGAGACAGCTATCCCGAAGGCGTGCCGTGTTGGGTTGACAACCTGGTCCCGGATCCCGGGTCCGCGATCGCGTTCTACAGCCGGCTGTTCGGGTGGGAGTTCGACGGACCGGGCCCCGGCGACTACTACGTGGCGCGGCTGCGGGGCCGGCACGTGGCCGGCGTCGGCCGCGCGCCCGAAGGTGTGCAGCCGGGGTGGAACACGTACGTGTCGGTGGCGTCGGCCGATGACGCCGTGCAGGCGGCAGCGGCCGCCGGCGGCCGGGTCGTCGCGGAGCCGTTCGACGTGCTCCCGGCGGGGCGCGTCGCCGTGATCGAGGATCCGACGGGCGGACTCTTCGGCGTTTGGCAGGCTTCAGAGCGCCAGGGATGTCAACTCGTCAACGAGGCGAGCGCCTACTCGATGAGCGTGCTGCACACCGGCGAGCCGGAGACGGCGGGCGCCTTCTACCGCGAACTGTTCGGCTGGGAGGCCGAGGAGTTCGGGGCGCCCGGGCTGAACCTGCTCCGCCTGCCGGGCTTCGTGGGCGGCGAGCCCCAGCAGCCGGTGCCGCGCGACGTCGTGGCGGTGATGGCGCCGCCGGCCAGCGAGACGGCAACGACGGTCTGGGCCGTCGGTTTCTGGGTCACGGACGCCGACGCGCTCGCGGGCGAGGTCGTCGGCTTGGGTGGCAGCGTTGTAACGCCGCCGTTTGACTCGATCCCGTCGCGCCAGGCCCTGCTCGCGGATACGTTCGGCGCTCCGTTCTCGGTTAGCACCGCGGCGCACTGACCGCTCGGGGCGCGGAGGCTGCTCGCGGCGCGGAGGCCGGATGAGGCGCGGGGGCTGCTCGCGACGCGGAGGCTGCTCGAGGGGCGCAGGCCGGATGAGGCGCGGAGCCTGCTCGCGGCGCGGAGGCTGCTCGCGGCGCGGAGGCCGGATAAGTGGTCACTCGGCCCCGCCCGGAGCGCGAAGGTGCCGAAACCCGTGCTATAGCCGGGTGAACGGGCATTCACCGCCGGGCGGGCGGCGAGTGAGACGAAACCCGGCACCGGAAAGAGGTGCATCGGCGATTGGCGGCTGGGTTGGGTGGAAGTGGCGTTGGCTGGAGGGGTTCGCTGGAGGAGGCGGGGTGGAGCGGTGGGCGAGGCCACGGGTCGGTGGAGGAGGCGGGGTCGAGTGGTGGACGAGGCGCTCGGTTGGGTGGAGGAGCCGGGTGGAGGACGCCTGGCGGAGGACGCCGGGTGGCGGGGGCCGCGCGGGGGAGGCGCTGGGTGGTTGGGCGGTTGGGTGAAGGAGCCGGGTGCACGGTGCGGGGACCACGAGGTCGCTCGACGGCTCGCGCCCACCGGGACTTCGACCCTGACCGGACGGGGAACCCGGCCCCACGGACGCCGCGCGCCGGGGCTCGGGGCGCCACCGCGCGCGAAAAGCGGCGCGCGGCCCGTAGACAAGCTCCTACTTCAACTCGGCGGAGGTCTTGCCGAGCAGCTGCCGCGCGACGATCAGAAGCTGGATCTGCTGGGTGCCCTCGAAGAGGTCGAGGATCTTGACGTCGCGCGCCCATTTCTCGAGCAGGTCGCCCTCGCCGTAGCCGATCGAGCCGCACAGGGCGACGCACCGGAGCGCGATGTCGGTGCCGGTGCGCCCGGCCTTGGCCTTGGCCATCGACGCCTGGAGCGAGTTGGGCTTCTTGTTGTCCGCCATCCACGCCGCCTGTAGCGTCAAGAGCCGGGCCGCCTCCCAGTCTGACTCCATCGCGATGAACTCCGACGCCGCAGCGGACTGAGCGTGCGGTGGCGCGTCGTAGTCGATCTCGACGCCCGCCTGCGACAAAAGCTCACGAGTGCGCTCGAGGCACGCCCGGGACACGCCGATCGCCATGCCGGCGACCAACGGCCGGGTGTTGTCGAACGTCTGCATGACCCCGGAGAACCCGCGCTTGGGCTCGATCTCGGGGCTGCCGAGCAGGTTCTCGCGAGGCACGCGGCAGTCGGAGAGCACGAAGTTGGCCGTGTCCGACGCGCGGATGCCGAGCTTGTGCTCGAGACGGTCGAGCTTCAGCCCCGGGTTGTCGCGCTCGACGACGAACGACTTGATCGCGGCGCGGCCCTGCTTGGCGTCGAGCGTCGCCCACACGACGATCAGCTCGGCCCGGTCGCCCGAGGTGACGAAGATCTTCTCGCCGTTGAGAACGTACTCGCCGGCCTTCTTGTCGAGCTTGGCGGTCGTCCGGATCGCGGCGGAGTCCGAGCCCGCCTCGGGCTCGGTGATCGCCATCGCGGCCCACTTGCCGCCGAAGCGCTTCAGCTGCTCCTCGTTGGCCACGGCGGCGATCGCGGCCTGGCCGAGGCCCTGGCGGGGCATCGTCAGCAGCAGGCCTACGTCGCCCCAGCACAGCTCGATCAGCCCGAGCAGGCTGGCGATGTTCGAGCCGTTGCGGTTGCCGTCCCGAGCCGTCTTCGCGCCATTCTCAGACGACGAGCCGACCGCGCCGGCGCCGGCACCGCTCAGCGCGCCGCCCTCGTTCATGCCGTCGATCACGGCCGCGAGCATGTCGAGCTCCTTGGGGTAGGAGTGCTCGGCCTGGTCGTACTTGCGCGAGTTGGAACGGAAGATCTCGGTGGCGACCTGGTGGGACTGGCTGACCAGGAATTCGAACTTGCGGGGGATCTCGAGATTGATCACACCAACAGCCCTCCTTCCATCACGCCGCCGGCGCGCAGGTCGCGGTACCAGCGCTCGACCGGATGCTCCTTGACGTAGCCGTGGCCGCCGAGCATCTGCACGCCGTCGGAGCCGATCGCCGCGCCGCGCTCGGCGCACAGCCGGCGGGCCAGGGCGACCTCGCGAGCAAACGACAACCCCTGGTCGACCCGGCTCGCCGCGCGGTAGGTGGCCAGGCGCATACCGTCGAGCTCGATCGCGATGTTCGCGACCGTGAACGCGACCGACTGTCGCGAAGAGATCGGCTCGCCGAACGCCTTGCGCTCGTTGACGTACGGGATCAGGTAGTCGAGCACCGCCTTCCCCGTCCCGACCGCCAGTGCGCACCAGCCGAGGCGACCGAGCTGCACGCACTCGCTCAGCAGCTCCGTCCCCGGCTCGCCCAGCAAAGCGCCGGCGGGCAGCTTGACGCCCTCGAGGACCAGCCGGCCGGTGGCGGCGGCGCGTAGACCCATGGCGGGCTCGGGCTCGACGCTCAGCCCGGTCAAGCCCGGCTCGATCACGAACAGCGCCGGGCTGACGCCGGTCGAATCCTCCAGCGAGGCCGCGACGATGAACAGTTCGGAATCGGCCGCCCGCGGAACCAGCGACTTGACCCCGTCGAGCACGAAACCGTCGTCGGCGCGGCGGGCTCGCGTCCTCAGCTCGAATGGGTTGAACAACACGCGGGGCTCGAGCACGGCGAGCGCGGCGGCGGGGACGTTGTCGCCGACGAACTCGGGCAGGTAGGTGGCCTGCTGGTCGGCATCGCCCCACAGGCTCAGCGCGGTCGAGACGGCGGCCGGCGCCAGGCACGCGACGGCGATCCCCATGTCGCCCTGGGCGAGCGCCTCGGCCATCAGCACCGTGGTGACGGCGGAGCGCTGAGCCACCGCGCCGCCGAGCTCCTCGGGCACGCCCACCATGGTGAGCCCGAGCTCGTTGGCCTGGGCGAGCAGCTCGACCGGTGCCGCACAAGCGTCGTCGGCGGCCACGGCGGCGGGGCGCAGCTTGTCTAGCGCGAAGTCGCGGACCGACTCGCGCAGCATCTGCTGCTCGTCGTCGGGGGTCAGATCGAACAGGTCGCTCCGGCCGGCGCGCGGCTGGCGGGCCGGCTTGGACAGCTTCTGGGTGGCGGCGAACGTGCGGCCGGCGCGCGTGGCGGTGCGGACGGTCGCCTTGGACGCCTCGTGGAGCACGCGCTCGGCCGAGTCGCGCAGTCCGAGGCGGTCGATCAGGCCGTTGCTGGCCAACCGGTTGAGCGCGCGAAGACCGACGGCCATGCTGCGCTCGGCGAGATCAGGCATGGGCGGATCCTAACACGAGTTCATGTGACGTCGAATGATGTAATCGTCATACCCGAGGTGGGAAGGAAGCAATCTCGGGACCTGCCGACAGGGCGGAAATCTTGCCGCTTATGGACTTCTTACGCGCCGCTCGTCATCCTCAGTTGCGTCATGCGCGTACTGATCGCCGAAGACGAGCAGCGGCTGGCCGAGGCGATCGCGCGGGGCCTGCGGCGCGAGGGGATGGCCGTCGACCTGGCCCCCGACGGCACCGACGCGCTCGTCAAGGCCCGCGTGGTGCGCTACGACGTGCTCGTGCTGGACCGCGATCTGCCCGGATTGCACGGCGACGACGTGTGCCGCACGGTTCGCGGGGAGCGCCCCGAGACGGGGATCCTGATGCTGACCGCCGCCGGCGCGCTCGAGGACCTGGTCGAGGGCCTGTCGCTCGGCGCCGACGACTATCTGCCCAAGCCGTTCCGCTTCGCCGAGCTGGTGGCGCGCATCCACGCGCTGGCCCGGCGCGCGACGCCGAGCCGCCCGCCCGTGCTCGAGCACGGCGACATCGAGCTCGACCCGGCCCGCCGTCACGTGGCTCGCGGCGACGCTCCCGTCGACCTGACGCGCAAGGAGTTCGGCGTGCTCGAAGTGCTAATGAGCGCCGAGGGGGCTACCGTATCCGCCGAGGAGCTGCTCGAGCGCGTATGGGACGAGCACACAGATCCGTTCACGAACGTGGTGCGCATGACGATCATGACGCTCCGGCGCAAGCTGGGCGATCCGCCGGTCGTGGAGACGGTGATCGGCGTCGGCTACCGGATGAGCTGATGCGCCTGGGCCGGGCCGCGTTCCGTCTGCCCGCGCCCACGATTCGGTTGCGGATGGCCGCGCTGTACGGCCTGGTCTTCCTGGTCACCGGGGCCGTGCTGCTGACGATCGGCTACGAGCTCGTCCGCCACAACCTGAACGCGCCGCAGGATTACCGCACCGAGCTGCGCAAGCTGGGGCTGGCGCCGCCGTTCATCGGCCATCCCACCTTCGGCTTCGGTCCCGGCTCGACCGGCGCCCGGCTGGCCAACGCCGTCCGGGCCCAGCTGCGCGCCGACGCGCTCCATCGTCTGCTGATCGAGTACGCGGTGGCGCTGGCGGCGATGACGATCGTCTCCGTCGTGGCCGGCTGGCTTCTGGCCGGGCGCGTGCTGCGGCCGCTGCGGGCGATCACCGCCACCGCTCGCCGCGTCTCGGGCGAGAACCTCGGCGAGCGGATCGGGCTGAAGGGCCCGAACGACGAGCTCAAGGAGCTGGCCGACACGTTCGACGGGATGCTCGCGCGGCTCGACGGCGCGTTCGCCAGCCAGCGCCACTTCGTGGCCAACGCGTCGCACGAGCTCCGCACCCCGCTGGCGATCATGCGTACCGAGGTGGACGTGTCGCTGGCCGATCCGGACGCCACCACCGAGGATCTGCGCCGGATGGGCGACGCCGTGCGCGAGACCGTCGACCGTTGCGAGCGCCTGATCGAAGGGCTGCTGATGCTGGCCCGAAGCGAAGCGGCCACCGGACGCGAGGAGCCGGCCGACCTGGCCGCGCTGGCCGCCGACTGCGTCACCGACCTGCGCGCGCGAGCCGAGGAGGCGCACGTGCGCGTGCGAGATGACCTCGAACCCGCGTGGACGCGAGGCGAGCCGGCGCTGCTCGAGCGGATGATCGCGAACCTGATCGACAACGGCATCCGCCACAACGAGGACGACGGCTACCTGTGCGTGTCCACGCGCACCGAGGGCCAACGCGTGCATCTGATCGTCACCAACAGCGGACCGGTGATCGATCCGGCCGACGCCCAGACCCTGATCGAACCATTCCGGCGTCTGGCCCGGGTGGCGGGCGGATTCGGCCTCGGGCTCTCGATCGTACGGTCCGTCGTCGAAGCCCACGGAGGCACGCTCGAGGTCATCGCCTCGCCCTCCGGCGGCTTGGAAATTCACGTGGTTCTGCCCGCCCTGGAGCGGATCACGATCATTCCTAAGAGGAACGCAAGAGCGCTTACGCAGAGCTGACGATGACGGCGCTAAAACCGCCCCTCGTGACGTCTGCGTCAGCACAACCTGCCCGCTGCCTGCCCCCTTCCGCCTCGGCAATGGACTGCCCCTCCCATGAGCTCTCACCGGGATCGCGCACCTAGGCCCTGGTTCCTGTACGTCCTCGGGGTGGTTGCCATCGCCGTGGCTGTGCTGGCGATCACCGAGATCGGGCCACCGACGAGCTCGGCCCGGACGTCCAAGGAGACGATCACCGCCGAGCAGGGCGTCGTGCAGTCGACCGTCACCGGGAGCGGCAACGTCGCCGCCGGCACCGACGACACGATCAACTTCAATACCAGCGGGACGCTCCAGGACGTCTACGTCCACGTCGGCCAGCACGTCAACGGCGGTCAGCTCATCGCCGACCTCGACCCGACCGCGGCGCAGCTGACGCTCGACCAGGCAAACGAGAGCCTGACCGCGGCCGAGGACAACCTGAGCTGCCTGCAGGGAGTGACCAGCGACTGCGGGTCGGGCGGTTCCGGGTCGACCGGTTCCGGGTCGAGCGACACCGGGTCGAGCGACAGCGGCACGAGCTCGACGACGAGCTATTCGCCCTCGACCGCCGGCACGATCGAGTACGCGTCGTTCAAGCCGCCCACGGGAGGCGGCAAGGGCAAAGGGAAGGGCAAGTCCGGGACGACGGTGGTGGCGACCAAGACCACGCCGAGCGTGACCGTGACCGTGGTCGTCCCGAGCACGTCGCCGTCCAAGTCGGGCTCCTCTGGATCGGGCGGGAGCGGCTCCTCGTCGACACACTCCAGCTCGACCGCGACGACCACCACCAGCACCCCGTCGCCCGGGAGCATCGCGTCGGCGCAGGCGTCGGTGTACGCCGCCCAGGCGAGCGTCAACAACGCGCAGACCGCGCTGAACAACACGAAGCTCTATGCCCCGGTCAGCGGCACGATCGCCTCGCTGTCCAGCCTGACGCCCGGGCAGGCCGTGTCGTCGGGATCGGGCAGCTCCTCCTCTTCGAGCGATTCCTCCTCGAGCTCTTCGTCTAGCAGCACCGGCGGCGGCGTCACCGCCGGTAGCCTGGGCGGCGACTCGAGCTCGAGCTCCTCGAGCTCGGGCTTCGCGGAGATCGTCAACACGAGCACGCTGACCATGACCGTTGCGTTCAGCGAGTCGGATATCAGCAAGGTCGCGGTCGGGCAGCCGGCCACGGTGACGCTCGACGCGCTGCCCGGTGTCGAGCTGGCAGCCCACGTCAGCCAGATCTCGCTCGTGGGCACCACCAGCTCGAGCGTGGTCTCCTACGACGCGACGCTTCAGCTGGACCAGAACGACTCGCAGGTCAAGCCGGGCATGAGCGCCTCGGCCTCCGTGATCACGGGCCAGGCCTCGGGCGTCAACCTCCCGAACTCGGCGGTCACCGGCACCGGCTCGCTGGCCACCCTCGACGTGCTGAAGAACGGCAAGCCGGTTCCCACCCAGGTCGTGGTCGGGCTCCGCGGAGACAGCCGCACGCAGATCATCAGCGGATTGAGTGCGGGCCAGCAGGTCCAGGTCACGATCACGCTGCCCTCGCTGAGCTCGACCTCGACGACGAGCTCGGGCTCGAGCGGCTCGGGAACGCTCGGTGGCGGGCTTAGTGGGGCCGGCGGGTTCGGCGGCGCCGGCGGGTTTGGCGGTGCCGGTGGCGGCGGCGGTGGGTTCTTCCGGCGCGCGGCCGGAGGCGGCTGATGCCGGGCCGGCGGCGCTCCGACGAGCGGCCGTCCGTCATGCGTGCGCAACGGTTCCTGCGGACCAAGCGCGAGCAGGCCGCGCAGCGCGAGGCGCAGAAAGCGGTCAGCCGGCCCCGCCGGCCGCGCGCGCGGTCGAGCCGTCCGGGCGTGCCCGTCATCGACATCCAGGACGTGCGCAAGACCTATAGCGTCGGCGACATCGCCGTGCACGCGCTGCGCGGGGTGAGCCTGCGCATCGAGCGCGGCGAGTACGTCGCGATCGTCGGGGCCTCGGGCAGCGGAAAGACGACGCTGATGAACATCGTGGGCTGCCTGGACACGCCGACCGCCGGGATCTACCGGCTGAACGGGCTCGACGTGCGCGGCATCGACGACGACTACCTGGCCGACGTCCGCAACCGCGAGATCGGGTTCGTGTTCCAGAGCTTCAACCTGATCCCCCGCACGCGCGCCCAGGCCAACGTAGAGCTCCCGCTGGCCTACGCCGGGCTGCCTCGCGGCGCACGACACGAGCGGGCGCTTGCCGCGCTGCGCCAGGTCGGGCTGGGAAATCGCGCCCACCACATGCCTTCGGAGCTGTCGGGCGGCCAGCAGCAGCGTGTGGCGATCGCGCGCGCGCTCGTGACCAACCCGGCGATGATCCTGGCCGACGAGCCGACCGGCGCGCTCGACACCGTCGCCTCGGCCGAGGTCCTGAACATCTTCGGTCACCTCAACGAGCAGGGCCGGACGGTCATCCTGATCACGCACGAGCAGCACGTCGCGGACCACGCACGGCGTGTGATCAGGATCAGCGACGGGTCGATCGTCTCCGACGAGCGCGGCGAGCAGCCGGCGGGGGCGGTGACATGATCGAGATCCTGCGCGTGGCGCTCGGTGGCCTGAGCGCGAACAAGCTGCGGTCGGGCCTGACGATTCTCGGACTGATGATCGGAGTCGGGTCGGTGATCGTCCTGATCGCCGTCGGCACCGGCTCCTCCGCCGCGGTCACGAACCAGATCGACGCGCTCGGCTCGAACGTGCTGCTGGTGAGCGGCGCGCCCTCCCTCGGGGGTCTCTTCTTCCGGGGCGGTGGCGGCGCCAGCGCCAGCGCGAGCACAGGGCTCACGGTGGCCGACGCCAACGCGCTCGTGAACCCGTTCGAGGCGCCCGACGTCCTCAGCTCCTCGCCCGTGGTGACCGCCAACGACGTGACGCTGACCGACGGCGAGACGACCTACTCCCCGTCCTCGTTCGTCGGCACGACGCCCTCCTATGAGACGGCGCGCAGCTACACGATGGCCGAAGGCTCCTGGTTCACCAATGCCGACGAGCAGAACCACAGCCGGGTGCTCGTGGTCGGGCCGACGGTGGTGCAGGAGCTGTTCGGCGGGGCGGACCCGGTTGGCCAGTCGATTCAGGTCAACGGCACCAACTTCCAGGTCATCGGGGTGACCAACTCCAAGGGATCGAACGGCAGCACCAACCAGGACGATGTCGCGATCGCGCCATTGACCGCGGTTCAGGACACCCTGACCGGGTACGGCAACATCAGCCAGATCGTCGTCCAGGCCAAGTCGCAGGGTCGTCTGAACGCCGCGCAGACCGAGGTGACGAGCCTCCTCAACACGCTCGATCCGCCCAGCGCCGCGTCTGACGACACGGCGAACTTCGAAGTGGTCAACCAGAGCTCGATCATCCAGACCTCGACCGCGAGCAGCAAGGTGTTCACGACGCTGCTCGGCGAGGTGGCGGCGATCTCTCTGCTCGTCGGGGGGATCGGCGTGATGAACATCATGCTCGTGTCGGTCACCGAGCGGACACGGGAAATCGGAATTCGCAAAGCGGTGGGCGCGAGGCGGAGCGACATCCTCACCCAGTTTTTGGTCGAGGCGGTGCTGGTGTCGTTCTTCGGCGGGATCGCGGGGGTGATCGCCGGGGTGATCGGCAGCCAGTTCAAGATCGCGGGGGTTCAGCCCGTGATCGCGCCGTACTCGATCGGGCTGGCGTTCGGCGCCGCCGTGCTGATCGGACTCTTCTTCGGAACCTATCCCGCCGGCCGCGCTGCGGCGCTCCGGCCGATCGAGGCGTTGCGCTTTGAGTGAGCAGTCAGAACAACGAGACAGAGGAATTGAGATGAACGCCATCCCCTACGACCGGCCCGAGGAGGAGTGGGACTCCTACGAGGATGAGCAGGACGTCGGGCTTCCCGGGCGACCGCGACACAAGGTGTTGACCTGGTGGAGCGCCGGGCTTTTCGCGGTGCTGCTCGGCCTGGTCGGCTTCTACGTCGGCGTGCGCATCGAGAAGCACCAGCTGTCCACCTCGAGCTCGACCGGCGGGTTTGCGGCGGCGCTCGCGGGCGCTTCGGGCGCCTCGGGGGCTTCTGGCGCTTCGGGCGCCGGTGCGACCGGAACGGGTGCCTCCGCCCGTTCGGGAGCGAGCGGGGCGACGGGCACCAGTCGGTTCACGCGGGGCGCCGGTGGTGGCGCGAGCGAGTTCCGCGGGCTGTTCGGTGGCGGGACCGGCGGGAGCGCCACGACCGGGACCGTCTCGAGCATCAGCGGTAACGCGCTGTACGTCACCGAGACCTCCGGCAACACCGTTAAGGTCACTTTATCGAGCGCGACGAAGCTCACGAAGAGCGTTAACGTCGGCAAGAAGGCCGTGCGCCCGGGTGACCTCGTAGTCGTGTCGGGAGCGAAAGGCTCCGACGGCACGGTCAGCGCGACCACCGTCAGCGACACCGGCGCGAGTCCGCTCGCCGGGACTAGCGGCAGCTCGAGTTCAGGCTCCGGAAGTAGCGCATCCTCCGCCGTCGGATCTCTGTTCGGCGGCGGAGGCTGAGCAGTATCGATTCAGGAAAGGACCAGAGGTTTGAAAGTCATGCGTAAAGCACCCCGGGGGGCGCTATTCATAATTGTCGCGTTGGCCTTGGGCTGCGTGATAGCGGCTTGCGGCAGCGCGAGCAGCGGCTCGAGCGGCAGCGCCAGCGCGAGCAGCTCTTCCACGACGACATCGGCGTCGGCGGCCGCCGGCGGCGGCGCAAGCAGCGCCAACCGGACAAAGCTGGAGGCATGCCTGAAGTCGCACGGCGTCACGTTGCCGTCGCGTCCGGCCGGGGCTCCGTCGGGCGGCGGTGGGACCGGCACCGGCACTGGCACCACCGGCACGGGCGGGCCTCCGCGCGGCGGCGGGTTCTTCGGCGGCGGTCGCGGCTTCGCGAACAACCCGAAGCTGCAGGCCGCATTCAAGGCGTGCGGTGCGAATTTCAACTTCCGCGGCCGCGGGGGGAACTTCGCCGGACGGATCTCGCACACCACGATCACGAAGTACGTGGACTGCGTACGCCAGCACGGCTACAACCTGCCCAACCCGAACTTCTCGGGCAAGGGATCGATCTTCCCGTCGAACATCCGCACCAACCCCAAGTTCGTCTCCGCCAGCAAGGCGTGCCAGAGCATCCTGGTCCCGCCGCGCCCGGGAGGGGGCACGAGTACAAACTCGGGTGCCTGAGCGGAGGACGATGATGAAGATCAGATTTCCGGTGAACGCGGGCGGGAGCGGATCGCCATCGAGCGTCGGGGATGGCGGGCCTGAGCCCGCGATCCCCGCGCCGGTCGCGGCTCCGGTGGGGGCTACGCAATCCGCGTCGTCGTCTGAGCCCGTGGAGCCGGTAACTGGCCCGCCGGTCCCCGTGCCGGCCGGCGCGGCGATCGGCCAGGTGCTCCCGATGTACTTCGTCGGCGACGAGTCCCACTCGATGGCCGGCGACCCGATCGGCGCCGTCAACCAGGGACTGATCGACCTCCGCGACGAGGTGGCCAAGCACCCGCTGATCGGCAAGAAGGTCCGGTTCGGCATCATCACGTTCGCCGATACGGCCGAGACCAGGTTGCAGCTGTCCGAGCTATCCGAAGATCTCGTCTTGCCGACGCTCGCGCCGCGGGGTCGCGGCACGAGCTATGCGAGTGCGCTCCAGGCGCTTCGCCAGACGATCCCGGCCGACGTCGCGCTGCTCAAGGGCAGCGGCTATCAGGTCCACCGGCCGTCGGTGTTCTTCCTAAGCGACGGCCAGCCGACCGAGAAGGCCGACAAGTGGCGCAAGTCGCTGGAGGAGCTCAGAGACCCGGGCTTCCGGGAGCGGCCAAACGTGCTCGCGTTTGGCGTGGGTGACGCCGATCCGGACGTGATCCGAGAGCTCGCGACCTCGCCTCGGTACGGGTTCATGATGACCACGGGCGCGTCGACCGCGGGTGCGATCGCGGAGTTCGCCTCGTCGATGCTGAACTCGATGGTCGCCTCCGCGGAGCGCCTGGACCGGGGGGAGCAGACGATCGAGTTCGAGAAGCCCGAGGGGTTCGTGCAACTCGACGCGCCGCTGTTGTAGCGGCCGCGCATGGTCCCGCGGGAGCGCGCCACCGGTGCTCCGGTCCGCCGCCGGGTTCGCCTGGCGCGCGGTCCGATGACAATTGGCGAACCGGCTGCGGCGATTGAGCCTCGGCTGGCCGCCGGAGATCCGTACCGCCCAGACACGATCGCCGACGGCGGCAGCGCATTTGACCTGACCGTCCGCGCGGCGTCGGTGCGCGGCCTGGCCAAGCGCTACGTGGGCGGTCCCCGTCAGGATGATCTGTGTCTCGCGATGCACGACTCGACGCGGACATTGATCGCAGCCGTGGCGGACGGTGTGTCGGGCGCGGCGCGGTCGGACGTGGGCGCGGCGCTCGCCGTGCGGTACGCGACCGCGGCGGTCGCCCGCCAGCTCGACGATGGCGAGATCGACTGGCCGGGCGTGTTCGAGCAGGCCGCCTGGGCGCTTGTCTCGGAGGGGCGCCGGGTGGGTGAGGACCCCGGCTCATTCGCGACCACGCTGGTCGTCGCCGCGGTGTCCGCGCGCGACGACGTCGCGGTGCAGGTCGCGGCGGTTGGCGACTCGCCCGCGTTCCGCCTGCATGGAAGAGATTACGATCCAATCGTGGGTCAGCCGGTGCGCGAGGATGATTTGATCGGCGGTGGCGTTCAGGCCCTGCCGCGCGACGCGGGATCGGTCGAAGTGGGGGCGTGCACGCTCGAGCCTGGGGATGCGCTGCTGCTATGCACCGACGGTCTGTCGCTGCCCCTCGCGGGCGGGAAGGGCGACCTCGGGCGCTCGTTCGCTCGTGAATTGGCGAGCCCGCCCGACGTGGTCGACTTCGCGCGGCTGCTCGACTTCAGCCGCAGCACCTACGACGACGATCGCACCCTGATCGCGGTGTGGGCCCCGCCTCGGGCCAAGCCATGACCGCGCTCGCCTCGCCGTTTGACGCCAGTGCCCGTCCGCGGGCGGTCCGCGTCGAGGACCTCGGCGAGCTCGTGCCGATCTCTCGCGTCGGCGGTCAGGGCCGCGTGTACCGGCCGCAGTTCGTGCCCGCGTCACTCGGTCCCGGCCCGTTCGTGGTCAAGCGCTACCGCCGGGAGCCACCGGAGGGCGCGGCCCGCGTGCTGGCGGACATGGTGGCGTGGGGCCGCGGGTTGGCCCCCGACCAGCAGGCCTGGCTGCACGGTCTGACCGCGTGGCCGCTCGCGGTCGTCCACTCGGGCCCGGTCGCCGTGGGCATTGTGATGCGCGACGTCAGCCCGAGGTTCGCGGTGCCGTTCGTGATGCCGAGCGGTCGTCGCGAGCGCGTGCTGCTGACGCTCGAGCACCTGCTCGGGGCGGACGGGTACCTCGAGCTGCGAGGGCTCGGGGTGCGACTGGACACCTTTACGCGGGCGCTCGTCGCTGAGCGGGTGAGCGCCGGGCTGGACTTCCTGCACCGGCACGGGATCGCCGCCAGCGACATCGCCCCGAACAACCTGCTCGTCGCCTTCGGGGGCGCCGGCGGCGCGGCGATCTGCTTCATCGACTGCGACTCGATGGCGTTCCGCGGACAGAGCGCGCTCGAGACCGTGCAGACGGGAGACTGGGATATTCCGGCCGAGTTCGGCGAGACATCCGATACGCGCGCGGCGGACGCGTACAAGCTCGGGCTGGTGATCCTGCGCCTGTTCGCCCGCTCGCACGACGCGCGCGCCCTCGCTCCCAGCCTGCGCTACGTCCCGGTCGAGCTGCGCGACCTGCTGTACCGGGCGCTGGGGGAGAGCGCCGTGAAGCGGCCCGCCCCCGGAGAGTGGCAGCGCGCCTTGCGCGAGCTCAGCGCCGACGGACGCCGCCTCAATGAGCGATACCCGGGACCCGCGCCGGCGCCGAAGATGTCCCTGGCCATGGCCGATCCAGTTCCGGCGCCGCCCCCGGAGCCGGCTCCGGGGGCGCGGCTGGTCGTGCCCCGGCCGGCTGCTTCGGGCCATGCCGCGGCGCGTCCCGCCGTGGCGCGCCCCGCCGCGGCGCGCCCCGCCGCGGCGTGGGCGCTCGCCGCGGCAAACTCGACCGCCGCGGCGCTATGGCTGCGGCGCGCGGTGATCGTGCTTTGGATCCTGGCCGGGAGCGCGGTGTTGCTCGTCGTCCTCTCGCGACTGTTCGCCTCCGCAGTTCCAAATCCCTATTCAGGCCTCGGCTCGGGCACCGGCGCGAATGTGACGCCGTCCTACCAGTACTACCCCGGCAACGGCTACTACCAGGGTGGCGGCACGGACGGGCGGATCGGTCAGGGCAGCATCCAGATCGCGCCCTGACCCGGAAAACGTTGCGGTCCTGTTAGAACGCGGACGCCCCGAACCACGCTTACGTAGAACTGACGACACGCTCCGTAGTGTCGCGACCGCGACGACAGTGCGCCTCGTCGCAATGCGGAAGGACTCCCCGAATCCCGCAGCTGGGGACCGGCGGCGGTCCCGGGTCGTGACTCCCGCCCGGGGCCGCCAGCCGGTCCGCGGCTGCGGCGTTCGGGATAGCTACGGTCCGCTGTTGAGCGTCCAGACGAGGTTGACCTCGTAGAGCTCGCCCGTCTGGAGCTTGTGCAGGTTGGCCGGTGTGGTTAGCGTTAGCGTGGAGTTCCCCGAGGAGGTCCACGTGGCGAGCGAGGCCGCGGTGGTCGCGGACACGACCTTGGTGGCCGTGGTCGTGTCGACGTCGCAGAACGGGCTGGTGCTGCACGTGAAGCTCGGTGCGGTTCCGGTTCCACCGGCCATCGACGCTCCGGACGTGTCCAGGGTCAGCGAGTCGGCGGGGAGCGTGTACCCGCCGCTGACGTACCCGGGGCCGGAGTCGGTGCCGCACGTGGTGTTCGGGCAGTACTCCTTGAACACCGAGCTCTTGCCGCCCGTGCTGACGGACTGGACGGTCATGTTCCAGCCCGCATTGCTGCCGCTGCTCTTGACCGCGAAGTCGTTGAGCGACGTGGTCGTCGAGGTGGTCTGCGTCTGGCCATTGAGCGTGACCCCGGTGAGCGTCCCCAGCACGGGGTCCGTCTTGAACGTCAGCGTGGTTGCCGCCCGCGCGTTCGTCGCCGGTACGAACGGGGCGAGGACCACTACCGCCAGCGCGAGCGCCGCGTGACGGACGGGGATTCTCGCGATCGTGCGCATGTCAGAACGATGGGTTACTCGACGTTCGGGGCGACCGGCTCTGCAGCCGACTCGAGCTCCCGCTGATCGCGCCACCGCGTGGCGATCACGCGCTGAACGAGCTTGCGGGCCGTGGTCGGCTTGACCGCCGTGGCGCGGGTGATCGTGATCGGCGTGTCGGCAAGTTGCGGGTCGCGCGCCAGGTGCTCGTAGAAGTCGTGCTCGAGCGCCGTGGCGGTGCGCCGGGTGGTGGCGGGGCAGATCACCAGCAGCCCCGCGGAACCCAGCCGGCAGATCCGGTCGCTCTTGCGCAGGCGGCGCCGGATCACCGCCGCCACCGCGGGCTGCGCGCGGCGGCTGCACGACACGAGCGCGAGGCTGACCGGACGGTTGCCATCGGGGCCGGCGACTCGCTCCAGCAACGCCATACCCGCGGCCCGAGACAGCGGTCGCCGGCGGCGTACGAGCAGTACTGCGACCGCGTTTGCCAGGATGACCAGCCCGAGCGCAAGCAGGATCCACAGCCAGGGGATATTCGACTGAGGGAGCTTGCGCCCGCCGTAGTTCTGCTGCTTGACCGCGGCGGCGTGAGAGAAGGTGACGGTCTGGTCGAGCCGGGCGACCCCGCCCGGGTAGAAGAGCGCCGCCTGGACGCGGTAGGTCGACCCGGGGGTCGGTTGCTCGGTCCGGCTCAGCAGCGGGTAACTGATGCTCGTGTCCGAAACGAACGTCCCGGGGGCGATCGTCGCCGCCGTCACCTGACGGTGGCCGCTGGTCACCTTCACCCAGCCGTGGACGTTCTTGAGAATCACGTTGCCCGTGTTGCTGGCGGCCACGAGGAATGCCAGTCCGGCCGGCTCGCGAGTCACCGAGGCACCGGTGAAGTGAATCGCCGGATAGCGCGGGCCGGGCAGCGTCGTCTCGACCCCGATCGCGTACCGGTCGATCTCCCCGATCGCCACACCGTGGCTGGCGTCCGTCGTCTGCACCTGCCCGAGCGCCTGCACCGAGACGCCGGCCAGGTAGTCGCCCGGTGCGGCAGAGGCCGGCACGTCGAGCGCGACCGCGACGCTCTGGGATGAGTGCGGGGCGATCGTGACCGACTGGCGGCTCAGCCGCAGCCAGGTGGTCGAGCCCTGGACGGCGGTGCCCGAAAGGTCGTACGCGGACCCGAGGGTGTTGGTAGTCAGCGCGTTGACCGGGGCCAGTTGCACGGTCACCGGATGCGAGCCTGGATTGGTGACCTGAAGCGAGCCGGCGGTCACGGTCCGGCCCGGCGTGGCCTTGAGCTGGAAATAGGGGGAGACCAACCCCGAGGTCTGGTGGACCTGCACGAACACGGCCGGACTCGAGGCCCATGCCGGGCCGGCAAGAGACAGCCACGCAATCAGCAGCGAGGCCGCGAGAAGCGAGTGCTTTCGCGCGCTGCCGCGGTTACGAGGGGTGAAATTCAATTGTCTGTCCTGGGCTCGAGGGAACACTGCTGAGCGGGGCGGGCCGGTGAGTCGCCCCGCTCGGGGTACTACTGGTTTCTCACGGTCCGCTGTTGAGCGTCCAGACCAGATCTACTCGGTAGACCTCGCCTGTCTGGAGCGTCTTCAGCGTGGAGGGGGTGCTGAGGGCAAGGCTCGTTGCGGACCACCCGCTAGAGGCCCACGTGCCCATGCCGGCGCCGGCCGCGGCCGAGACGATCTTCACCGCGGTCGCGCTGTCGACGTTGCAGGCGGTGGTGCACTGGAGCGTCGGCGCCGTCCCGGTCGTCCCGTTCTGGCCGGTGAAGCTCGCGCCGGTGCTGCCCAGCGTGAGCGAGTCCGCCGGCAACGTCTGGCCGCCCGAGACGTACCCGGGGCCCGAGTCGGTGCCGCACGTGCTGTTCGGGCAGTACTCCTTGAACACCGGGCTCTTGCCGGTCCCGGAGTTGCCGTTGACGGTCACGTTCCAGCCCGAACCGCTGCCGGTCGCGTCATCAACGGCGAAGTTGGTCATGGTCGTGTCGGTCGTCTGGGCCTGACCGTTGAGCGTGATCGCGCTCAGGGTGGGCATCCCCGGAGCCGTCGAGAACGCGAGCGATCCGGCGGTGACACTGAATGAAGTCGAGTCGTTGGAGGTGGTCGCCGCGCCCGAGGACGAGGGCAGCGCCACCGCCAGCGCGATGGTCGCGGCCAGCGCCGAGGCGCCGGTTGTGATTAGGCGTGCTTTCCCTGCACTGAACATTTTCCTGGACCTGTTTTCCTTTGTTTTCCAGGGATCACTCCCACGCGATCCATGGACTTGGCCCGGTTCTCGGCTTAAAGCAACGAAAACTTGAGCGACGTGGCTCTGCGAAGGGGAGCTACGCGGCGACTTTGTGCAGCGCGGCGACGATGTCTTCGGGTGAGGCGTTGTCGCTCGCGTCCTGCGCGAGATGCGACCAAGCGACCCGCCCGTCCGGCGCGATCACGAGTGTGCCCCCGAGCTGGGCGGGGTGCCCGATCGTGCGGGTCTGGGTTCTCTTGGTGCGGGCGGTCGCCAGGAGGCCCTTGGCGACGGTCTGCGGGCTGAACAGGTCTGTCACGCCGCCGACCCTCGTCCCCGCCGCCTTGTAGCTGACCCGGTCGCGGTCGGCGAGCACGGGCAGCTGGATCCCCTGCCGGCGACGAAACTCAGCCGCCTGGCGCGGGGTGCCCTGTCCGATCAGCATCAGGTTCGCGCCCGCCGCCTTGAAGTCGCCCCGGGCGCGGTCCAACTGGACCGCGTGCTCCTTGCAGAAGATTCACCCGTAGTGCCGCAGCCACACGAGCGCGGCGGGGCGGTCAGTCCACAGGTCGCCCAGGCGCACGTCGTGGCACTCGTGATCTGGCAGCACGATGTCGGCGAGCCCGTCCGCACGTGACGGCGGCCTCGGTTTGCTCCCGGCTGGCATGCGACGGCAACGCTACTACGGGATACTGCCGGCTGTGGCGGTTGCCGAGCCGAAGGTCCTGTGGACTCCGAGTGCGGAGCGGATCGAGCGCGCCACGCTGACGCGGTACTCCCGGTGGTTGGCCGAGACACGTGGATTGGAGTTCGAGGGCTACCACGACCTGTGGCGCTGGTCGGTGCGCGAGTTGGACGAGTTCTGGGGTTCGATCGTCGAGTTCTGCGGCGTACGGTTTGCCGAGGGTGGCGAGCGAGTGCTGGGCAGCGAGGCGATGCCGGGCGCGTCGTGGTTCCCGGGCGCGCGGGTGTCGTACGCCGAGCACGTGTTCGCGGGGAAAGATGCGTCTGCTCTCGCCATCCAGCATGCGTCCGAGTCACGTCCGCTAGAACGCCTCACCTGGGGGGAGCTGCGTTCTGCGACTGCTTCGATCGCTGCGGGTCTTCAGGACTTGGGTGTGGGCGAGGGTGATCGGGTGGCGGCGTACATGCCGAACATCCCCGAGACGGTGGCGGCTTTTCTCGCCTGCGCCTCGATCGGTGCGGTGTGGTCCTCGGCGGCGCCGGAGTTCGGCGCCCGGAGCGTGATCGACCGGTTCTCGCAGATCGAGCCCAAGGTGCTGCTGGCGGTGGATGGCTACCGATACGGCGGCAAGGACTTCGACCGTTCGGAGATGGTCGAGCGGATCGCCGGCGAGATCCCGTCGCTGTCGAAGGTCGTGCGGCTTGGATATCTGGACGGGTCGGGCTGGGAATCAGGCTTCTTGGGGCCGGCCGGCTCGGAGCTGGAGTTCGCGCCGTTGCCGTTCGACCATCCGCTGTGGGTTCTGTACTCGTCGGGCACGACGGGGCTGCCCAAGCCGATCGTCCACGGGCAGGGCGGGATCCTGCTCGAGCAGCTGAAGAAGACTCACTTGCATCTCGACGCCCAGCCGGGTGACCGGTTGTTCTGGTTCACGACGACGGGCTGGATGATGTGGAACTTCATCGTCGGGGTGCTGCTGACCGACGCCTCGATCGTGCTCTACGACGGCAACCCGGGGTATCCGTCGATGGCGCGCTTGTGGGATCTGGCGGCCGACAGCGGGATGACGACGTTCGGCACGAGCGCGGCGTTCATCGCCGCGTGCATGAAGGACGGTCTGAGCCTGCGCTCGTCCGAGCGCGATCTGAGCGCGCTGCGGGCGGTCGGGTCGACCGGCTCGCCTTTGTCGCCCGAGGGGTTCCAGTGGGTGTACGACCAGCTCGGGTCCGATACCTGGCTGTTCTCGACCTCGGGCGGTACGGATCTGTGCACTGCGTTCGTCGGCGGGGTCCCGACGCTGCCGGTCTACCTGGGCGAGCTCCAGGCGCGCTCGCTAGGAGCCTCGGTCGAGTCATGGGACCCGGATGGGCGGCCGCTGATCGACGAGGTGGGGGAGCTCGTGATCACCCGTCCGATGCCGTCGATGCCCGTGTTCTTCTGGGGCGACCCCTCCGGTGAGCGCTACCGAGAGAGCTACTTCAACATGTACCCGGGGATCTGGCGCCACGGCGACTGGATCGAGATAACCCCGCGGGAGACGGCGGTGATCTATGGGCGCTCGGACTCGACGATCAACCGGGGCGGGATCCGGATGGGGACCTCGGAGATCTACCGGGCGGTGCTGGCGCTCGACGACGTCGTCGATGCTTTGGTGGTCGATATACCGCGGGACGGTGGCGAGGCCTGGATGCCGCTGTTCGTCGTGCTTCGCGCGGGGGCGACGCTGGACGACTCGCTGGTGTCGTCGATCCGCCGGCGAATCCGGGAGGACTGCTCGCCGCGCCACGTCCCGGACGAGATCACGCAGATCGCCGAAGTCCCGCGGACTCTGTCCGGCAAGGTGCTCGAAGTCCCGGTGAAGCGGATTCTGATGGGGACCCCGCCGGACCAGGCGGCTTCCCGGGAGTCGTTGGCTAACCCGGAGGCTCTCGATTTCTTTATCCGGTTGGGGGGAGAGGTGGGAGGCAGCTCGGGCTCTTAACGGGCGTGCTGAAAAATGGTCGCGATCACGACCAAAATTCGCCACGCCCCTGGTGGTGGCGCCCGGTGCTCACGCTGGCCGGATCGCAGTACGGGTACGTAACGCGGCAACAGCTCCTCGCGATCGGGTTGACCTCGGCCGCGATCAAGCATCTGATCGCGAGGGGCTACCTGATTCGCGTCCACGCCGGCGTGTACGCGGTCGGCCATGTCAACCGGACTCCGGTCGCCCGCGCGTGCGCGGCCGTGCTCGCGTGCGGCCAGGCCGCCGTTTTGAGCTACGGGTCGGCCGCGAGCCTTTGGGGGCTCGACAGGTACTGGTATATGACGTTCGAGGTCACGGTCCCGACCTCCCACCGACGGCGCAAGGGGATCAAGATCCATCGCTGCCGAACACTTGCCTGGCGGGACATAACCACCCAGCTCGGCGTCCGCGTGACGAGTCCGGCGCGGACCGTTCTCGACACCGCGCCGCGCCTGACTGACGAACGTCTCACCCGGATGGTCAACAACGGCCGGCACGGTCGGTTTCTGCACCTGGACGACCTGGCGGACGTGATCGAACGCAACCCGATGCATCCCGGAGCCAAGCGTCTGCGGCGGTTCGTCGCGGTCCGCAGCGGGCCGACGCGATCGGAGCTCGAGGACCGGTTCGTCGCGTTCGCCAGACGCTACGGACTGCCGACGCCGGCGACGAACGTCCCCCTGCTCGACTACGTGGTGGACGTGCTGTTCGAAGCCGAGAAGGTCATCGTCGAGGTCGACAGCTGGGAGTTCCACCGATTCCGGTCGAACTTCGAATCGGACCGCAACCGCGATGCGGACACCCTCGCGGCCGGCTACCTGACGGTGCGCGTCACGGACGAGCGCATGAACCAGAATCCGGAGTATGAGGCGAGCCGCCTGCACAAGATCCTCGCCGGACGCCGGTGAGAACTCTTACGCTGCTCTAAAACTCGCCTGGGAGGATCCGCCCACGGGCGCGCCGGTTTTCGGAGCGCCCGGCCAGCTGAGGAGTCTGGAGTTGCAGCGCAGTCTCAAGGGAAAGCTCGTGATTGGCCTGACGGCGCTGGCGCTTGCCGCCTTCGCCGGCGGCGCCTACGCGGCCACGCAGGGCTCGGGCCTGACGACCCGCGGGGCGTTCCTCAACGACGTGGCCAAGCGGTTGCACGTCACGCCGCAGCAGCTCACTGCCGCGCTGAACGGCGCGGAGGTCGATCAGCTCCAGGCCGAGGTCAAGGACGGCAAGCTGACCCAGTCCCAGGCCAACTCGCTCGAGCAGCGCCTGAAGCAGAACGGCGGCGCGTCCGCGGCTCCGTTCGGCTTCTTCGGGCCCGGCTTCGGATTTGGTGGAGGCCCAGCCCCGGGCGGAGGCCCTGGCCCGCAGCCCGGGTTCGCCCCGCGGCTTCGGGCGTTCCCGGGACCGGGAGGGCTCGGGCTGGCCCGCGGACTCGGATCGGCCGCCAGCTACCTCGGGCTGACCAACGCGCAGCTGATACAGCAGCTGACCGGCGGCAAGTCGCTGGCTCAGATCGCGACCGCCAAGGGCAAGTCCGTGAGCGGGCTCGAGGCGGCGATAACGACGGCGACCAAGACGATGCTGGACAAGCTGGTCGCCAATAAGACGATCACGGCGGCCCAGGAAAAGCAGATCCTCAGCCGTCTCTCGGCCCGGATCGCCAATGAGGTCAATCAGAAGGGGTTCAAGGGCCCGCGGTTCCGCGCTCCCGCGCTTCGCTTCAACGGCATGCCCTCGCCACCGAAAGGCCCGGACTCGCAGCTCGGACCTGCCGCGCGGTTGTTCGCCCCGGCCGGGCCGGCGGCCTGAGCCTAAGGCGCCGCCGTCAGGCGCCGCCGACCTTCATCTGATCCTCTACTTCTTACCGGCCTCTCATAGATTTCTGACCGGTTTCTCATAGCCACCTGCTGTACTGGGAATACCGGAACCAACGACCTTGGCCAGCTAGGAGAGACCTACTGATGAAACTTCTCACCCGCCTGCTTCCGATCATCGGCGGCGCTGTTGCCGGCGGGGCGATCGCGCTCGCCGTGGCCAGCGGGAGCACGACGACAAACTCGACGACCACCACCACCGTCGTGCAGCCGAGCGGCTCCCCCGCCATCCCCACCAGCTTCAGCGGCTCGAGCAAAGCTCTGACGATCAACCAGATCTACCAGCAGGACGATCCGGGCGTGGTCGACATCACCACCTCCTCGACCCAGAACACCGGCGGCATCTTCGGTTTTGGGCAGTCCGAGCAGACCGAGGGTGAGGGCGCCGGCGTCGTCTACGACAAGAACGGCGACATCATCACCGACGAGCACGTCGTGTCGGGCGCGACGTCGATCACCGTGACCTTCCCCAACGGCGTCAAGGCCCCGGCCTCGCTGGTCGGATCGGACACCGGCGACGATGTGGCGGTCATCCGGGTCAAGGGCGTCTCGTCCAGCGAGCTGCACCCGTTGACCTTCGGCGACTCCAATGCGCTCCAGGTCGGCGACAGCGTGATCGCGATCGGCAGCCCGTTCGGTCTGCCCAACACGGTGACCGCCGGCATCGTCAGCGCTCTTGCGCGCACGATCCAGGCCCCCAACGAGTTCACGATCCCGAACGCGGTGCAGACCGACGCCGCGATCAACCCGGGTAACTCGGGCGGCCCGTTGATCAACGCCGCGGGCCAGGTGATCGGGCTCAACGACCAGATCGAGACCAACAACACCAACAGCCAGGGCGAGGGATCGAGCTCGGGCGTCGGATTTGCCACCCCGTCCAACAGCGACGCGCGGATCGCCAAGGAGATCATCTCGACCGGCAAGGCTGAGAACGCCTACGTCGGCGTGAGCCTCGACCCGTCCGTCTCCGGCGGCGCCGGGATCGCCAAGAGCTCGAGCAGCGGTGAGGCCCCGATCGCGACCGGTTCCCCGGCCGCCAAGGCTGGCCTCCAGGCCGGCGACATCATCACCGCCGTCAACGGCCAGCACGTGACCTCGGTCAACGAGTTCGTGGCGGCGATCGCGAACTACGCGCCCGGCGACACGGTGACGCTGACCGTCAACCGCAACGGCTCGACCAAGTCGATCAAGCTGACGCTCGGCGCACAGCCGGCGAGCGTTCCGAGCTCATCCTCCTCCTCGGGCTCGGGCGGTAGCGGAAACGGCGGCAGCGGCGGCGGTCTCGGCCTCCCGTAGGCAACCAGGAAACGCGGTACGGCCGGCCGGCATGGATGCCGGCCGGACGATGGAGAACGGTCGGCGGCGCCTGACGGCGGCGCCTTGGGCCCCAGGGATGCCGAGCGAAGCGAGGCCCCTAAGAAGCAGTAATCGAGGCCTGCGCCACCGTGCGCTCCATCAGCTCGCGGTGGACAGAGCGCGTCCGGCCCGTCCTCCGCGTCCAGGCCGCGTCGGCGTCCAGCGCCCACGCGTTCGTGTCGTCGGCCAGGCAACGCTCGAGCGTGTCCTCGAGCTCGGCCTTCAGCTCGGGATCCTCGACGGGCGCCAGCAGCTCCACCCGTGTATCCAGGTTGCGGGGCATCAGGTCGGCCGAGCCGATGTAGTAGATGTGCTCGTCGCCCCGGTGGAACGAGTAGATGCGCGAGTGCTCGAGGAAGCGCCCGACCACCGACACGACCTCGATCGTCTCGCTGACCCCCGGCACGCCAGGGACCAGGCAGCAGATCCCGCGGATGTTCAGCTGGATCGGTACGCCCGCCTGTGAGGCCCGGTAGAGCGCCTCGATGCAGGGCTGGTCGACGAGTGCGTTCATCTTCATCGTGATCCGGGCCGGCTCGCCCGCCTCATGGGCGGCGATCGTCCGATCGATCTCCTCGATCAGCGGCTCGCGCAGCCAGTTCGGCGCCACCAGAATCTTGCGCTCGCGCGCGGAATGGCCGTAGCCGGTCAGCGTGTTGAACAGGTTGGCGACCTCTTCGCCGAGCTCCCGATCGGTCGTGAACAGGCCGAAGTCCTCGTACAGCCGGGCGTTCTTGGCGTGGAAGTTGCCCGTCCCGATCATCACGTAGTGGCGCACGCCGCCGCGCTCACGCCGGACGACGAGGATCGCTTTGGCGTGCGTCTTGAGCCCGGGAATGCCGTGCACCACGTGGGCGCCGACTTCTTCCAGGGCGCGTGACCAGCCGATGTTCTGGCGCTCGTCGAAGCGGGCCTTGAGCTCCACCATGGCCACGGCCTGCTTGCCCTTCTCGGCCGCCTCGATCAGCGACGGGATCAGCGCCGAGTCGTCGGAGGTCCGGTACACGGTCATCTTGATCGCCAGCACGTTGGGGTCGTCGACCGCCTGCCTGACGAACCGCTCGACGCTGGTAGCGAATGACTGATACGGGTAGTGCACGAGCACGTCGCGGGTGCGCATCGGGGCAAACACGTCGGGCTGGTCGTCGCGGTCGCCCGGGCGAGGGACGAACGCGGGGTGGGTGAGCGGCGTCCAGGGCGTCTGGCGGATATCCGCGTGCCCCTCGAGGCCGGCGATTTCCCACAGATCACCCAGGTCGAGCATACCTTCGACGTCGTAGACCTGCACCTCCTCGACGCTCAGCCATTCGATCAGCCGGGCGCGCAGCGACGGATCCATGCCGGCGCCGACCTCGAGGCGCACGACCTCACCGAAGCGCCGTCGCCGGAGCTCGTCCTCGACCGCCTCGAGCAGGTCATCGGCCTCGTCGGACACGTCGAAGTCGGCGTCGCGGGTCACCCGGAACATGTCGTAGCTGAGGACGTCGAGGCCCGGGAACAGCGCGCCGAGGTGCTGGGCGATGATCTCCTCGAGCGGGATGAACGTGTTCGAGTCGATCTCGACGAACCGGGGGAGGACCTCCTTGGGAACCTTCACCCGGGCGTACACCTCGTGGTCGAGATCCGGGTCGTGCAGGCGGACGATCAGGCTGAGCGACAGGTTGGAGATGTACGGGAACGGCCGGCCCGGGCCGATCGCGAGCGGTGTGAGGACCGGGAAGATCTGCTCCCGGAACTGGCGCTCCATGAGCTCGGCCGGGGCGGTCGACTGCTCGGAGGAGATGATCCGAATGCCGTGCTTGGCGAGCTCCGGCCGGACGACGTCGGTGAACTGCCGCGCCTGACGGCGGTCGAGCTCGATCACGCGCTCGTGGATCCCCGCGAGCACGCGGGTCGGGGACAGGCCGTCGGGCCCGCGCGCGTCGATCCGCGCGTCGATCTGGTCGTGGACGCCCGCGACACGGACCATGAAGAACTCGTCGAGGTTCGTGGTGAAGATGGCCAGGAACTTGACGCGTTCCATCAGCGGCAGCGTCTCGTCTTCGGCCAGCTGGAGGACGCGGTCGTTGAAGTCCAGCCAGGACAGCTCGCGGTTCTGATACAGCGAGGAGTCGGTCAGGTCGGCTACGGCTGCCGAACTGGATGGTCCGTTGTCGGACGTCTCGTCCGCCGTGGCCGTTTCGGTCTCGAGGGCGTGATCGGTCATTTAGGTCACCGGTTCGTTCGCCTTGGCGATGGCGGCGAGTTCTGAGGGACGGAGAAGCGTGACGAGCTCTCCTTTCGAGACGGCGGCGAGGCCCCCCTTCTTCATCCTCGCCTGGGTTCCAGTGAGGTCGTGTAATTGCAGCGAGAAGGAGGGATCGTGGCCCACGAGCAGCACGTCGCCGAGGCCCGCGACCAGGTCGTGTACGTCGAACGGCTCGCCGGCGAGTGCCGGCTCGATCGTGACCGTCACGCCGAGCGGCTCGCAGGCCCGCTCGGCCGTCTGCATTGCACGCAGCTTGGGCGAGCTGAGACAGGCGTCGATGTGGACGCCGAGGATGGCGAGCGCGCGACCGGCGGCGTCGGCCTGCATCGCGCCGCGTGTGGTCAGCGGACGCTCGTCGTCAGGCAGACCATCCTCTGCCTCCGCGTGGCGCAGGAGCCAAAGCATGCCCAAAACTCTAGTGCCATCGCGCAGGCGCGGGCCGAGTTGGGTTAACGGATCGTTACCAAGACGGCCGACGCCGCGCTGCGCAGCTGGTGGTGATGCAGGCGATCGACCGCGTCGCTGCGGATCGTGTAGCGCCCGGCGGGGAGCGGAACCGTCAGCCGCAGGGTCCAGCGAGAAGTTCCCCTGGCGCGGAACTCGATCGGGCGCAGGCACGAGCGCGGGCGGCTGAGCTTGCCGTTTCGCTGCACGAACCGGCAGCGACCGTGGGCGGCGGTGCGGTAGATCATCACGTAGACGTGGGCGAGCCGCTGCTTTTTCCGATTCGCGGCCGGGGCGTTGGGGCAGCGGTACTCGCCCGCCGTTCCGGACACGGAGACCCCGTGGCGGGAGGCGTGCGTGCGCCGGCGCGTGATCTTCGAGTGGGGCATGGCCAGGCATCCGTGGGCGCGGGCCGTGACCGGCGGACGGGGCGCAACCACGCCCGGGGCGGTGCCCGGCGCCTCGTGGACTGGCAGCCGCAGCTGCAGGTCCGAGACCGAGATCGTGAACTGGCCGTTGGACGTCCGCACGTACGGGGTGTCCTGCCCGAGCAGCTCGAGCTTGGGGATGTGCCCGGCGGCGAAGTGCCAGGCGCCCGGGTGGAGCTGGAAAACCTGGAGCCCGTCCGGCGCGCTCGAATCGATCCGGTACACGCCGCGCGCCACGAGCGTCTGCGTGTTGGTCGACGGGTCGACGTCCCACAGCCGGGCCGCGATGAACGCGTACTCGCCGGTCACGTTCAGATTGGCGATCACGGTTGGCGAGCCGAGCAGCGTGTAGCCGCTGCCGGTGGCGGCGGGGAGGCGGTAGGTCGCCACGCCGGAACCCTGGTCCGCGGAGGGGACGGTGGCGCAGGCGCCGCCACCGACGATCGGGTCGATCTCCTTGGAGATGGTCGGGTCGCCGGCGGCAGATGAGATCGCTTGGGCCGGCGCCGAGCTGTAGTCGACCTCGCCGGGGTGAAGCGCGCTCCAGGTCGGAGCCGTGTACGGGCCGCCGGACGGCTCGGTGGCGGGGCAGGTCTCGATCGTCGCGGTGGCGCTCGGCGCGGGCTGGGAGCCGGCGCCCTTCAGGTAGTAGGCGAAGTAGTTCTGGATCGCGTTCGACAGCAGCGCGAGGTCGCCGGGCTTGTTGTTGGCGGGCTGGTGACCGAAGTCGCCGTCGAACAGCGAGATCGGGTCCGACGGGTACAGCGAGTGCTCGAGGTTGTAGTAGCGCAGCGCCTCGTCGACCGGAAACAAGTCGTCGGTGAAGCCGTTGGCGATCAACAGCGGCGCGGGGGCCGTCTGGCCGAAGCCGTACGCGCCGTCCAGCAGGTAGTAGGGCGAGTGATACTCGGCGATCTGCGTGACGAGCGCCTCGTCCTGGGCGTTGCCGTCGTACGGCTCACCCGCGTTCAGCTCCGCGTACCAGGTGGTCAGGTCGGCCTGGGAATTCGTACCCGCGGGAGCGTAATAGCCGTTCTCGTTGCCCTCGGCGTAGAGCCCGGAGACGAACGACTGCTTCTCGACGCCGATCGGCGAGAGGTCGGCGGTGGCGGTGGTCGTTTGGTAGTCGAGCGTGTGGCCGTTGGGGACCAGCGAGTAGGCGAGGTCGGACCAGGGGATCACGGGCGCGGCGGCGGCGATGTGCAGCGGCGTGCCGTCCGGGCTCGTCCACGGGCTGAGGGTTCCGTTGGTGTTCATCACGCGGTTGTTGAGCGTGGCCAGCTCGAGCGAGAGCCCGCCACCGTAGGACTCCCCGGTGGCGCCGATGTGGTTCGGGTCGGCTACGCCCTCGTCGACGAGCAGGCCGGCGGCGTACTGGGCGTCGTGGGCCTCGTAGCGTTCGTCGTCGAGGCGGATGTAGCCGTCCGCGCAGCCGGTAGGATCGGCGGCCCGCGAGGCGCTGTCGCCGCAGGAGTCGCCGAAGCCACGCGCGGTTAGCTGAAGCACCGCGTACCCGGCCTTGGCCCAGGCGTCCGCGGTCGGGCCGTAGTACTGGGTGTCGTTCGGGCCGGTGGTCGGCTCGTCCCAGCCGTGGCTCTGGATGATCAGGGGGTAGGGACCGTCGGCCCCTGATGCCGGCGCGGGCGGGAGCGTGACGTAGAGGGCCAGCGGCGTGCCGTCGAAGCTCTTCAGGCGCAGGTCGGTATCGCCCGCGCCGTTGTCATACGTGCCGTAGCAGACGCGCGTGCCGTCGGACTGCGTGGTGCACGGGATCGCGGCGCCCGAGACCGTCTGACCGGCGAATATGCTTTGGATTGGTGATCCGGAGGCGCGCGCCACGGGGGTGCCCGCGGGCAAAAGCAGCGCCGCGGTGGCCGCAAGCGCGGCTGGCAACGTAAGAGCACCCCTGCTCCGTCTCATCCCGCGGGCCACGATACGCAGCTCTTGGGAGCGAGGCGCCAGTTCTTCGCGTTCCCGCCGGTGCCCCGTCCGTGCGGTCCGCTTCCGGGATCCGTAATATCCCACGCGGGGCCTGAACGCGAACGGAGGTGTGGGGTGCGATCGCTGAAATGGGTCCTGGCCGTGGCGCTGGGCGTGCTTGGGGCGGCGATCGGAGTCTTGGTGGGCGCCGGCGGGTCCTCGCCGCGCGCGGCAACGGCCGCGTCACTGTCCGCCGCGTCAATCTCGGATAGCCCGCTGAAGGGGCTGGACCCGGTTCTGAACGATGGCTCGAGCGCGGTGCTCAAGGCTGTCGACCAGGGGTTGGCGCTCGTACTGGGCGGCAAGGAGGGAAAAGGCGGCAGCGCGGGCTTCAAGGCGCAGCAGGACACCTGGAGCCAGATGAAGGGCCGCTACACCAAGGGCGAGAGCCAGTTCGCGCGCACCACTGCCCAGGCATCCGACCAGTTCATGAACGGTGTGCTCTCGGGCGGTGGCCCGACGGATGACCTGATACAGCTGCTGAAGCTGATCAGCGGCTACGAGGCGAAGGTGAGCTCGGCCGGAGCCAGCTGGGACCAGGCTCCGAGCACGGCGTCGTGGGATCTCCAGGTGGCAACAACGGCGTCGGCCGGGGGGGACCCTGCGAAGGTCGTCAACGGCCTGAAGGGGGCGCCGAAGCTGATCCAGACCGTCGTCAAGGCCGAGGTGACGCTGTACGAGAAGGTGGCGATGGCGGAGATCGAGTACGAGGGCGCGATCTTGAACGTTCCGCAGGCCGTCCAGCAGATCGACGCGGCGCTGTCCGCCTTCGAGCAGCAGATCGAGGGCGGGGCTAAGAAGGTAGTCACGGGCGCGCCGGTGAGCTGGAACTTAACCGCGCAGAAGATGATCACCAACACGACGAACTCGGTCAATAACACGGTGAACAATGTGACGTACGACCTGACCGAGGCGACCCCGCCGATCGTCACGCCGACCACGGTGACGACGGGCACCACGGTGACCACGGGCACCACGGTGACGCCGACGGCGACCACGGTCACTATCACCTGCCCGACACCGCCGGACGACCAGGCCGGGTACTTCAGCGGCCAGACGGTTACGGTGCCCGGATCGATATCTCCGCCGGCCGCCGGCGGGACAGTCACGATGAGCTACGACTCCTCGCCGAACGACGGCTTCTCGAACACCACGCACACGGACACCACCGCCGCGAACGGAACCTTCACGGACACGACCACGGTCCCTGACACGGAGACGACGGAGTTCGCGCAGTCGATTCAGGCCAACTACGGTGGCGCTCTGTCGAACGCGTGCCCGGCGGAAATGGAGTCAGGCGGGTAGACGCCGGCTCACCTACCCGATGAGGAGACGCCGGCCGAACACGCGCTGGAACGCCTCGCCGTCGCCGTAGCGCTCGACGCTCCAGCGAGGGAGCGTGAGATCGCCGGCCGCCTCGAGATGCAGGTCGACGCCGTGGCCGTTGGCGCGCAGCCGGGCCTCGAGGACCGACTGGTCGCGCCCGCGTTCGAGATGCTCGGCCAGGCGCAGGATGACCGAGCAGCGCTCGAGCAGCTGTTCGTCGCCCTTCTGGGTGAGGGCGGCGATTTCGCCCAGCTTGGGCGCGCCCTTGCGGTGATAGCGGCTGATCTGGGCGATCAGAGCGCGTTCGCGGGGGTCGAAGCCGGGGAGCTCGGCGCTCACGATCAGGTATTGCGAGTGCTTGTGGTGGTCGTCGTAGGAGATCGTCATCCCGACGTCGTGGAGCATCGCGGCCGCCCATAGCAGCTCGCGCTCGCCCGGACGGGGCTCGAACAGGCCTTGGCCCGCGAGCGAGTCGAACATCTGAAGCGACAACGCCGCGACGTGCTCGACGTGGGGCAGGTCGGACTCGTACTGGATCGCGAGGTTGCGCACCGCGGCCTCGCGAACATTGGGGAACAAGGGCTCGGGCTGGCCGGCGAGAAGCTCGCGGGCGAGGAACACGCCGTCACGCAGGCTGGCTTCGGTGACCTCGATCCCGGCGAACGAGCCGATCTCGACGACCGTTTCGATTGCCACCGCGGCGGCCAGGATGATGTCGCCGCGCCCGACCTTGATGCCCGGCACCTCGCCGCGGTCGTCGACGGGCAGGGCGGCGAGCGTGGTGACGAGCTCCTCGAGCATCTCGCGCGTGATCACGAAGCCCTGGATGCCGATGTCGGGCTGGCCGATCATGCGCTGCGCGGCGGCGGCCAGGTTACGCGCGGCGCCCCCGATGCCGACGATTCGGTCGCCGGCGCCGGCGAGCGCAGGGAGCTCGGACAGCGTCCGCCGCACGTGGGTCCGCAGCCGCTGGAGGTCCTTCTTCTTGGCCGGACCGGATCCGGGCAGGAACTGCTCTGTCAGGCGGACGGCGCCGAGCGGGAACGAGCGCAGCTCCTTGGCGCGCCGGTCGGCCACATCGATCAGCTGGATCGAGCCGCCGCCGATCTCGAGCACGACGCCGTCGGTCAAGGTCGAGGTGTTGACTGCGGCGACGTAGCCGAAGCGCGCCTCGTCCTCGTCGGAGATGATCTCGATCGGGAGCTTGGAGGCGGCCCGGGCGGCGGTCAGGAAGTACTCGCCATTGCTCGCGTCGCGGATCGCGCTGGTGGCGACGGCGTGCACATCGTCGGGGCCCAGCCCGTGGGCGTCGCAGAAGCGCTCGAACACCGCGAGCGTCTCGAGCCCGCGTCCCATCGCCTCAGGGCTGAGCCGGCCGGTCTCGGCCAGCCCGGCGCCGATGCGGACGGTCTCGTAGATCTCGTCGGTCAGCTTCCACCAGGAGCCCGGCGAGAACATGTAGACGACCAGGCGCCAGGAGTTGGAGCCGAGGTCGATGACGCCGACTCGGCGGACGTCATCGCCCGCCCCGCCGGTCGCTCGAGTCGATCGCCAGCTCACGCGCCTTGAATCATCCGTCTGGGGCCGGACGAAACGTCGCCCCGCGTGTCAGGATGGCCGCAATGTCGTCGGAAAAAGAGCGAATGCTGTGCGGCGAGCCGTACCTGGCCAACGATCCACCCCTGCTCGAGGAGCGCAAGCAGGCCCGCCTGCTGTGCGAACGCTTCAACGCGATCAGCTTCGCCGAGACCGCCGCGCGACACGCGGTCTTGCGCGAGTTGCTCGGCGGTCTGGGCGCGGAGGCCGAGGTGATGTCGCCGTTCGAGTGCGACTACGGCTACCACATCACGATCGGAGCTCGGACCTTCATCAACTACGGGGCGGTCGTGCTCGACGGCGCCCCCGTGACGATCGGCGCCGACGTCCAGATCGGCCCGAGCGTGGCGCTTCTGACCGCGCTGCACCCGCTCGACCCGGTCGAGCGTCGGCGCGGGACCGAGACGGCCAAGCCGGTCACGATCGGCGACGGCGCCTGGCTGTCCACGGGCGTGATCGTGAACCCCGGGGTGACGATCGGCGCCAATGCGGTGATCGGCTCGGGCAGCGTGGTCACCAAGGACATGCCGGCCCGACATCTCTGCTTCGGCAATCCGTGCCGGGTGATCCGCGAGATCTAGCGAGACGCCTTGGCCGCGCGCAGCCGCCGTCGCTGGCGGCCGATCTTGATTGCGAGCCCGATGGCCGCGCCGATGAAGATCGCGCCCAGATAGAACGGGGTGAGCAGCAGCATCACGGCGATGCCGATCATCGTCAGCCAGATCGCGGGTCGCCAGTCGCGCCAGTCGCCGGTCATCGCTTCACCATTGTCGCGCTTCACCTCACACCGACGGTTAATTCCGCCGCCACATGCTTCTGGATCGACGCCACCGCGCGGAAGGCCTCGCGCAGGTAGATCCGGGTGAGCCGGTTGAGCGTCGCCGGGTTGACGTAGTCGTCGGGCTCCTGGCCGGCGCGAAGCTGACGCACCTGGTGCTCTAGCCGCAGTCCGGTGATCAGCGCGAATGCGTCCTCGAGCGTGCTCGCCTGGGCTTCCGACAGGGTTCCGGCGCCGGCCGCGGCGTGGAGTCGCTCGCTCGTCGACGCGCTCGTCACGCCGGCCGCTATGCCCGCCCACCGGGCCAGGTCGACGATCGGCGTCACGCCGCGCTGCTTGAGGTCGAGCCGGCCGCGGTGCTCGCCGGTGGGATCGACCACGAGTCCGCGGAAGAACCCGGTGGGCGGGCGGTGCGACAGCGCGAACCGGGCGAGCAGACGCAGGAGCGCCGGGTTGCTCGGCGCGGGGCGGAAGCTGTCGGCCACCGGCGTTCCTGTGTGGATCCCCCACACGGGCCGGCTGTCGACGAGCACCGAGACGAGCACGAGTGCCTTGTCCTGAGTCGGATCCTCGATCCAGCCACGAACGGCTCGCTGCCAGGAAGCGAGCGAGCGGACGAACCCGAGATCGGAGGCCGAAGCGCCGTGAGTGTCTATGCGCAGCCCGCACGCCTGGAGCCCGTCGACCACGGCTTGCCCGAGCGCGTGCAGGCGCGATCTGACGCGGTCATCGTCGTCGGCGCCGAACCACACGATCGCACTGTCGATGTCGGAGCTCGGGAAAGCTTCGCGCCGGGCCTGGCTACCCAGCGCCAGCCAGGCGAACTCGACGCCGGGATCGCCGCCTTGCCTGACCGAGAGCTCCAGCAGCCGGCGCGTGAGTGCGTCGACGACGATCGAGTAGGCCGCGGCGACGTCGGCCGGGGCGACGCGCGCGTCGTGCAGCGCGACCACGGTCGGCCGCAGCTCACGGGCCGCGTCGGCCAGCTCCGCGACGGTCTGGGCCCGGGCGATCCTTCGCCGCAGGTAGAACGAGGAGCGCGTCTGCGCCGCGACGAGATCGATCTCCTCGATCACTCCGAGGACCTTCCCGGTGGCCGAAACGACCGGGAAGTGACGCAGCCCGCGGTCGAGCATGTCGAGCAGGACCTCGCTGCCCAGCCGATCGGGTGGGCACGTGTAGGCGGGCGCCGACATCGCGCTCGACACGGGCTCCTCGCCGATCAGCCCGCCGGCGATCACGCGGGTGCGCAGATCGTGGTCGGTGAGGATGCCAAGCGATCCGTTCCCGAGCTCGACGACCGCCGATGTGGTCTGTGCCGTCGTCATCATCTTCGCTGCCTCGCGGATCGACGTGTCGGGCAGGCAGACGACCGGATCGCCGCGGAGCAGAGCGCCGACGGGTTGGAAGGGCGGGTCGACTCCGGGCTCGGCGGCGACCGCCCCGGCCCCCTCGGCCCAGGGTTCAAGCAGCGAGCGTGCGACGAAGCGCAGTCCGGCCGGGCGGGACAGCGGCCCCTGCGCCACCTCGGCCGGGATCCGGTAGCAAAGCGTGTCCTCGGCCGCCCGCGCCTCGAAGCCGGTTGGCAGCCCGGACAGCATCGAGGCGTGGCCGAACAGCTCTCCCTCGCCGAGCAGATCGAGCACGCGCCCGCCGAACACGATCTCGACCGCCCCGTAGCGGATCACGCGCAGGTGCTCGACCGGCCCGGCCCCCTGGGAGAAGATCGTCTCGCCGGCGCGGTGGAACTCCTGCTCGGCCGCCGCGGCGACGCGGTCGACGTCGGCCTCGTCCAGCGCGTCGAACGGAGGGTAGGCGCGCAGAAAACCAGCGACCTCGGACGCCGTGGCCGCGCTCATGTTGCCGACCCTAGCCCACCGGTGCTGGTGCGGCCTGCTCGGCGCCGCGGCGTGCGTCCTCCTTGAGCATGTCGGCGCACTTCTCCCCGATCATCATCGTGGTGATGCAGGGGTTGATCGCCGGGAGGAACGGGAGAATCGAGCCGTCCGCGATACGCAGCGAACGAACTCCGCGCACGCGAAGCCGCGGGTCAACGACCGCCAGCGGGTCCGAATCCGGGCCCATGTGCGCGCTGCACGCCGGGTGGTAGACCGTGTTGTGGGTCTTGTGCATGTAATCGATCAGCTCTTCGTCGGTCTGCGCATCGGGACCGGGGGCAAGCTCCGCGCCCGCCCACTCGGCCATCGCCGGCTGGGAGACGATCTGCCGGGCCAGTCGCATCCCGTAGGCCATGACCCGCTCATCGTGCCCGTCGGGGTCCGTGAAGTAGCGCGGATCGACGCGGGCGCGGTCGCGGTAGTCCGAGGAGCGCAGCCGCACGGTCCCACGGGAGCGGCCGCGGCACACGTTCGGCGTCAGGCAGAAGCCGTTCTCGGTGGTCGGATAGCCCCAGCGCGCGGTGTTCATGTCGAACGGGACCGAGCCGTAGTGCATCATCAGGTCGGGCCGGTCGAGACCGGGCTCGGAGGTCGAGAACACCCCGATTTCCCACCACTGGGTCGAGGTGCGGATCATGGGCCGCTTGGCGTCCCACTGAACGATCCCCTCGACGTGGTCGTCGAGGTTCGCGCCGACGCCGGGCGAGTGCACGGTCGTCTGAATCCCGACCTCGTGCAGGTGCTCGCCCGGACCGATGCCCGACAACATCAGCAGCTTCGGCGTGTCGATCGAGCCGGCGCTCAGGATCACCTCGCGCCGCGCCGTAACCGACGCCTGGGTGAGCAGGTCGGGGGTGAGGTACTCGACGCCGGTCGCGCGACCATCCTCCAGGGCGACGCGCTTGACCCAGCACGCGGTCCGGATCTCGAGGTTTGGTCGCGTGCCCAGGATCGGGTGCAGGTAGGCGTGCGAGGACGACATCCGCGTGTTGTCCGCCGAGGAGTTGATCTGGAACCATCCGGCGCCGTTGGTCACCGTGTGGCCCTCGTTGAAGCGGCTCGTGGGAAGCCCGGCCTGCGCGGCCGCCTCGAGCAGGGCGACGCCACACGGGTCATCGGGCGGGACGGTGCGGATGTTGACCGGGCCGTCCCGGCCGTGGTGGTCTCCGGGCCCGTCGTTGGTCTCAAGCCGCTTGATCAGCGGCCAGCAGTCCGCTGAGCTCCATCCCTCGCAGCCCATCGCGGCCCATTCGTCGAGGTCCTCCTTCGGCGTCCAGAACGCGATGCACGAGTTGTGCGAGGAGCAGCCGCCGAGCACCTTGGCCCGCGCGTGGCGCAGAAAGCTGTTGCCCTTCTCCTGCGGCTCGACGAGGTAGTCCCAGTCGTAGCCGGAGTCGAGTAGGTACATCCAGTCCTCGAGGCGGAGGATCCGCGGGTCGTCGACGTCGGACGGCCCGGCCTCGATCAGGCACACGGTCACGGACGGGTCCTCGGACAGCCGTGCCGCGACCACGCAGCCGGCGGTGCCGCCGCCCGCGATCACATAGTCGAACTCGCCCGCGTCGATCATGGTGCCATCTCCCCGAGGATCTGGTGCTCGCCCGGGAGCGTCGGCGTCTCCGCCCGATGCTCGGCCAGGATCACGTCGCCCTTGTGCCTCTGAACGGCGAAGTAGTAAATAGCGCCGACGACGAACGAAGCTCCGATGAACTCATACGCGCCGAAGCGGAAGTACCACTTCGTGCCGTACACGGCGGCGCGCGGCCAGGCGATGTTGAACGCCACGACCAGCCCATACACGACCGCGAAGATGTTGACCGGCAGGCCCCACCGTCCCATGCTGAAGTACGGGCCGTGGTCGGGGCGCGGCCACTCGCCGCGCATGCGCTTCTTCAACATCGACCACGTGACCGCCAGATACGGCAGGTAGAACATGATGATCGCGACCGACGTCAGCGTCAGGAACGCCGACTGGTTGGCGAGGTTGACGGCCAGCAGGGCGAGGGAACAGATCCCGACGAACAACGCGGGGACGATCGGCACCTTGGCCCGCCCGGACACGCGTGCGATGTGCGAGCCGGCCGGCAAGCGGCCGTCGCGCGCCATCGAGAACAGCATCCGGATGCACGCGGTCATCACCGCCAGCGTGCAGACCGTGATCGCGATCGCGGAGTCGATCAGGAAGATGTTGCCGAGCGTGTTGCCGAGTGCCTGCTTGACGATGTAGGGCAGGCCGAGCAGGCCGATGTTCTTGTCGGTGATGTCCTTGACGGACATCATCGCGAACATGATCAGCAGCGCGCCGATGATCGCCGCCGCGATCAGCGCTCGGAGAATCGCCGGCGGCGCATGCTTGCGGGGGTTGTTGGTCTCCTCGGCGAGCGTGCCCGCCGTGTCGAACCCGTACATCACGTACGCGCTCATGATGCCGCCGATCAGGAAGGCGCCGAAGTAGCCCCACTGGTGACCGGCGCCGGTGCCGTTGGTATGGAACACGACGCCCGGCCCGCGGTGGAAGTGGAAGATCAGCAGGATGACGAGGATCGAGGATCCGATCAGCTCGGCCATCACGCCGAAGTTGTTGATCCGCGCCATCGTCTTGACGCCGAGCATGCAGATGATCGTCCCGAACACGACCAGGATCGCGCCGAGGATCAGCGCGTTCTTGGCGCCGTCCGGCGTGCTGTAGGTGCCCGCATTGGCCGCCGAGCCCACGAACTGGAGGTGCGTCGAGACCTGGGGCAGGACGACCTGCCAGGCGACCGCGACGGCGGCGACGGTCACGATCGAGCCGATGATCAGGATCCAGCCGGTCATCCACGACAGGTAGTCGGTCCCGATGCGCTTGGACCATTGGTAGACCGACCCAGCGAGTGGGAACTGTCCGGCCAGCTCGGCGAAGCACAGCGCGACGGCAAACTGCCCGGCGAACACGATGACCCAGGTCCACCAGACGGCGGGCCCGGCGTTGGCGAAGCCGAACCCGAACAGCTCGAAGACGCCGGTCAGGATCGAGATGTAGCTGAACCCCGCGGCAAACGAGGAGAAGAAACCGAGCGAGCGGTCCAGCTCCTGCTTGTACCCGAAGCCCGCGAGCTCGTTCGAGTCCGACGTTCTAGCGCCCGTATCGGGAGCTTCTACGGTTGCCATCGATCAACCTCCCCGGTCCACGCACGACCGCGCGACCCATAGAACACCGACGCTGCGCCCACGTCTAGGCGGAAACGCACGCTCCTCGACTCCATTGACCCGAGCCTGATTCGGCTGTTATATATCAGTTGTCGAACTGTGTCAACGCGAGAGGGGCGGGGCATTTCCGAGGCCCGCAAGTACCTATGACGACGGGGACCGTGCAGCAGATGTTCGTGGGCGGCGAGTGGCGGTCGAGCGCGACCGGAGAGACGTTCGAGGCCTCGAGTCCGGTCACCGGCGAGCTGATCGCGGCGATCCCGCAAGGGGACCGCGACGACGCCCGCCGGGCGATCACGGCGGCGCACGAGGCGGCCGACCACTGGGCCCGCCTGACCGCCTTCGAGCGCGCGGACAAGATGCACGCGGTGGGCGACCTGATCGAGTCGCGCCGCGACGAGCTCGCCAAGACGCTCACGCTCGACCAGGGCAAGCCGCTGCGGGCCGAGGCGTTCGACGAGGTCGACGAGCTCATCGAGTACTGGCGCATGGCCGCCGAGGACGCCAAGCGGCTGGGCGGTGAGCTGCCCAACTCGTTCTCCCCCGGCAAGCGCGTGATGCTCGTGCGCCGTCCGCGCGGCGTGGTCGGCGTAATCAGCCCATGGAACTGGCCGTACACGATGCCGGCGGAGCTGATCGCGCCGGCGCTGGCCTGCGGCAACGCGGTGGTGTGGACGCCGGCGCCGTCGACGGCGGTATGCGCGATCGCGCTGGCGCGGTGCATCGCCGACGCCGACCTCCCCGCGGGCGTGTTCAACCTGGTCACCGGGCCGGGCCCCGTGGTCGGCGATGAGATCGCGCGCAACCCCGGTACGGACGGTGTCGCGTTCATCGGCTCGACCGCGACCGGCCGGCTCGTCGCACAGGCGGCCGCCGGCAAGGCCGCGCTGCTCGAGATGGGGGGCAACGGCCCGCTGGTGGTGATGGACGACGCCGATCTCGAGGCGGCGGTGCAGGCCACCCTGACCGCCTGTTACCTGTGCGCCGGCCAGAGCTGCACCGCGGGCGAGCGGATCCTCGTCCACCGCGCCGTGCGCGACGAGTTCGTCGAGTTGCTGGCCCGGCGCGTCACCGAGCTGATCGTGCTCGGCGACCCGTTCAACGACGACACGACGATGGGGCCGCTCAACAACGAGCCGGTCGCGGCCAAGATGGACGAGCACGTCGGGGACGCCGTGGCGCGCGGGGCACAGGTGGTCGCCGGCGGGTCTCGCGCGGCCGGATTCCCGACGCGGCTTTACTGGGAGCCGACCGTCCTCACCGACGTGCCACCGGATGCGCGGGTCGCCGTTGAGGAGACGTTCGGCCCGGTGGCTCCGGTCGTCGCGATCGATTCGCTGCAGGACGCGATCACGCTCACCAACGCGTCACCGTACGGCCTGCTCTCGGCCATCTTCACCGCGAACCTGCGCGACGGGCTCGAGTTCGCCGACCGCGTGCGCACCGGCTGGGTCAACGTCAACGAGTCGAGCAACTACTGGGAGGCGCACCTCCCATTCGGGGGACGCGCCGGCACCGACAGCGGAATCGGCCGGGTCGGCGGCGCGCACGTCATGCACTCGTTCACCGAGCTGCAGACGGTCGTCATCAGCTGACACTTCATGTTCCGCGAGTTCGTCGCGGCCAGGTTGACAAGCAGCTGACGTACCCATCCGTAATCCGTCCAGTAGTGCTTCAGCGCACGAGGGGTGGGGTCGATGCAGCGGTGCATGGACGCCCCGACCAACTTCCGAGACGTATTACGTCGGAGTCCGAGCCGTTTGCGTGGAGAACCGTCGCCCGCGGTCGCGGAGAAGCGCCTGCGCATCCTGTTCGTGACCTCGGCGCACAACAGCCTGAGCCAGCGCGCGTACATCGCGCTGACCGAGATGGGCCACGACGTGACGGTGCAAGTCGTCGATTCGAGCCACATCATCGAGGCGGCGGTGAACGCTCACCAGCCCGACCTCGTCGTGTGCCCGATGCTCAAGCAGTTCATTCCTGAGTCGGTCTGGCGCAAGTACACGTGCCTGGTGGTCCACCCCGGCCCCCACGGCGACCGCGGTCCCTCCTCGCTTGATTGGGCGATCGAGCTCGGGTTCGATGAGTGGGGCGTGACCGTGCTCGAGGCGGTCGAGGAGGCCGACGCCGGAGACATCTGGGAGACGCGCAGGTTCAAGCTGCGCCCGGTCGGCAAGAGCAGCATCTACCGCCACGAGGTTCGCCGCGCCGCGGTGGAGATGCTCGTGTTCGCGGTTCACAACTTCGCCCGCGGGGACTTCAAGCCGCTGCCCCTCGACTACGAGGACCCGAACGTGACCGGCCGGCTGCGCCCGCTGATCAAGCAGGCCGACCGCGCGATCGACTGGCGCTGCGACTCGACCGCATCGGTGGTGCGCAAGATCCGCGCCGCCGAGGGTCACCCCGGCGTGCTCGACACGATCGCCGGCGCCGAGTTCTATCTGTTCAACGTGTATGTCGAGCGGGGCCTGCGCGGCCGTCCCGGCAACATCATCGCGACGCGGGGCGGCGCGATCTGCCGCGCGACCGTGGACGGCGCGGTGTGGATCACGCACCTGAAGGCCAAGGAGGGTGGGCGGGCCCCGGTCAAGGCGCCGTACAAGCTCCCCGCCACCCGCGCGCTCGAGGTGGCCGGCATCGTGCCGGATGTGCCCGAGATCCCGGTGGCCCTGCACGCGCCGATCCCGCCCGGCCACACCTACCGGGAGATCTCCTACGAGGAGAAGGCGGGCGTCGGCTACCTGAACTTCGACTTCTACAACGGCGCGATGTCGACCGACCAGTGCCGGCGGCTGCGCGAGGCCTACCTGTACGCGCGCAACCGTCGCAGCACCAAGGTGATCGTGCTGGCCGGCGGCGCCGACTTCTTCTCCAACGGCATCCACCTCAACGTGATCGAGGCGGCCGCCGACCAGGGCGAGGAGTCCTGGTACAACCTCCACGCGATCGACGATGTCGTCCGCGAGATCCTCGAGACCGACTCGCACATCACGATCTCGGCGCTGTCGGGCGACGCCGCCGCCGGCGGGGTCCCGTTGGCTGTCGCGGCCGACCACGTGGTGGCCCGCGAGGACGTCGTGCTCAATCCCTACTACCAGCACATGGGCGGGCTGTACGGCTCGGAGTACTGGACCTACCTGCTTCCGCGCCGGGTCGGCCACGAGCTCGCCCGCGAGCTGACGAGTGCCCCGTTCACGCCGATCGGCACGGGCCGCGCGGTCGACATCGGCCTGCTCGACGCGACCTTCGGCGATACCGTGGCCAGCTTCCGCGCTCAGGTGCAGGGCCTGGCCGAGCGGCTCGCCCGTCACCCCGACGTCAGCAACTGGCTCGAGCAGAAGCGCCGGGATCGCGCGCGCGACGAGCAGGTCAAGCCGCTGGCCGCCTACCGGACCGAAGAGATGGCCAAGTCGCATGAATGCTTCTTCGGCGAGGACCGCAGCTACCACGTGGCGCGTGGCCTGTTCGTGCACAAGACCGGCGCCCCGTGCAAGGTGCAGATCCCTGCGGCGACGAATGACCAGAAGCACCTCACGCCCGCGCAGCGTGCGGTGACGAAGGTCCGCCAAGCGAAGCAGTCCGTCGCGCGATGAGCGCGCTGACCGGAGCTCCCGCCGCCGACGACGTGCGGAGCCCCGGCCTGGGCGACAGCGTCCAGGGTCACTTCGATCGCGCCCGCGGGCGCCAGTCGGGCGGCCTTGGCACCTGGGTCGTCGGTCGCTGGCTGGCACTCAAGCACTGGCTCCCCAAGGGGCAGCTGCTGCCCGAGCACGTGATGCGCAAGCGCCACCGCTCGATCTGCATCGTGCTGTGGCTGCACGTGCCGGCACTGTTCGCCTTCGGGTTGCTCATGAACCACTCGCTGCTGCACGTGAGCTTCGACGTGAGCCTGGTCGTGTTGTGCGGGATCGGAGCCAGCATGGGTCGCTTCCGGCTGAAGGCGCGCATCATCGCCGCCTCGTTCGGTCTCATGACCTGCTCGGCGGTACTCGTCGACCTGTGGAACGGCGTCACCGAGGCCCACTTCCACTTCTTCGTGATGATCGGGGTCCTGACCCTGTACCAGGACTGGACGCCGTTCGGGATCGCGATCGGCTTCGTGGTCATCCACCACGGCGTTCTCGGGATGCTCGACCCCCGGGCGGTGTTCGGCGACAACCCGGCGGCGATCAAGCGTCCGTGGGAGTGGGCGGGGATTCACGGCGGGTTCGTGCTCGCGGCGAGCGTCGCGCACGTCGTGGCCTGGCGGACCAACGAGAACCAGCTGCTGCGTGATCCGCTCACCGGGCTACCGAGCCGATTGCTCTACCTGAACAACCTCAGGCTCTCGCTCGACCGGCTGGGGCGAGGACCCGACCGTGGCGTGGCGGTGCTGTTCTTGGACCTCGATCGGTTCAAGGTCATCAACGACAGCCTCGGTCACGGCGAGGGCGATGAGCTGCTGGTCGCCGTGGCGGAGCGGATCGGCCACTCGCTGCGCCGGCACGAGACGCTGGCCCGGTTCGGCGGGGACGAGTTCGTGATCCTGTGCGAGGACATCTACGACGACCAGGACGCGGTCGCGGTGGCCGAGCGTGTGCTCAAGGCGTTCAGCCTGCCCTTCCAGCTCACTCACGGGGAGACCATGGCGGCGGCCAGCATCGGCATCTCCGTCACCACCGACCCGGGCAAGGATCCGGACGACCTGATCCGCGACGCCGACGCGGCGATGTACCGCGCCAAGGCCGCCGGCGGCGCGCGCGTCGTGCTGTTCGACGAGGTGACGCGCGAGCGGGCGCTGGCCCGGCTGCACAACGAGAAAGCGATTCGCAAGGCGATCGAGCGCGAGGAGTTCCGGGTGTTCTTCCAGCCCGAGGTCACGATCGACAACGAGCACATCATGGGTCTCGAGGCACTGGTCCGCTGGGAGCATCCCGAGCGTGGGCTGCTCGGACCCGGCGAGTTCATCTCGCTGTGCGAGGAGACCGGGCTGATCGTTCCGCTCGGCACCTGGGTGCTGCGCGACGCCTGCCGGCGCGCGGTCGTATGGCAGCGATCCCGTCCGAGCGACCAGCCCCTGACTCTGCGCGTCAATGTGTCCGCGCGGCAGCTGGCCCAGGATTCCCTCAAGGACACGGTGGCCGAGGTGATCGACGAGACGGGGATCGACCCCGCCTACCTGTGTCTCGAGGTGACCGAGAGCGTCCTGATCGAGGACCCCGAGTCGTCCATCCGCACGCTCACCGAGCTCAAGAAGCTCGGCGTCAAGATCGCGATCGACGACTTCGGAACCGGCTACTCCTCGCTCGAGTATCTCCGCCGCCTGCCGGTCGATTGCGTCAAGGTCGACCGCTCGTTCGTGCGTGGAGTGCCCGACAACGAGGAGGACGTGGCGATCGTCAACGCGGTCATCGAGCTCGGCCACGCACTGAAGCTGTCGGTGACGGCGGAAGGGGTCGAGACGACGGAGCAGCTCGGCAACCTTCAGACTGCCGGTTGCGACACGGCCCAGGGCTTCCTGTTCTACCGGCCCGAGCCGCCGGAGGTGGTCGAGAAGCTGTTCGCGGCGGCCGGCGCCGCCCCCGAGGAGCCGACCGCCGTGGCCGCCGAGCCGGTCGCTCACGACCTCGCGCCTGCCGCGCTCGCGCCGCAGCGCCGGCGGATCCCACCCCCGGGCGTTCGTGGCCGCCGCCGGCGCCTGGCCCGGCACTCGCTCGTCGCGGGCATCAAGGCCATGACCAACGCCTGGGTCAGCGGCGACGCTGCGCCCGACTCAAGCGCCGGTTGACGGCGCCGATCACCAGGCCATGGAAGCCGAGCCGCTGACCACGCCCGTCGAGGATCTGCGCACGACCAGGCGCCGGGCTCTGCGCAAGGTGATGTTCGCGGCCCTGCTGGAGGTCTTCCTGGTGATGCCGTTCGTCAACCAGCTTGCGCTCAACCCAACCGTTCACTTCACCCAGCACGGCTTCATCTTCGCGGGCGGGGTACTGATGGGCCTGGCGCTGCGCGACGTGCAGCGCGCCTCGCGCCGCTGAGGCGCCTCCCAGGCGGCCATGGGCAAGCTGCTCGCCGAGCACTGGCCGCACCTGATCTTCGTGCTGTTCGGCGTCGTCGCGTTCTTCTGGGTCGCCTACCGCCCGGGAAGGCAAGTCGACGATCCGCCGCTCCACGGCGTCGTCGCCATGGCCGCGGCGCTTCGGGCAGAGGCTTCCACGCAGGCCCAGCCGCTGGCGCCGGCACCGCCGGCCGGGACCGTGCGGCGTTCGGTCGCCAGGCGCGGCCTGCTCGCGCTCGGCCCGCTCGTCGGCGCGGTGGCCACGGGCGGGGTCCTGTACGGCATCGATGTCAGCGGCGGCAGCGGGCACGAGGTCAGTGGGCACGGGATTCCCTGGACGGTCATCTGGGTGCACGCCGGCATCTCCACGCTGGCGTTGCTGCTCGTCGTCTACAAGATGGCGGAGCTGCGGCCCACTCCGATGACCGCCATCCGCCGGGCGTTGGCGCGCGATCGCCTGTCGGACCTGGTATCGGTCGGTCTGTTCGTGACGACGGTTCCCCTGGCCTTGACCGGAGCGGCTTTGCTGTTCGCGCCCGCCGCCGGGTCGTCGCTGGCCTACATCCACCTGATCGCGAGCGTGTGGTGGACGGGCCTGCTCACGTGGCACCTGCGCCGCTACGTGGGCGCGTCCCTGCGGGCCGCGTTCGGGTCAGAGCACCGCGCGGATCTCGCGCTCGAACGTCGCGATGTGGCGGGCCAGGATGTCCCGCGCTCGCTCGGCGTCACCGGCTGAGATCGCCTCGAGCACATCCTGGTGTTCGTGCACGCGTGCGAACAGGTGCGGTAGGCGGTCGATCACCAGGTACCAGATCCGCAGGGAGAGGTTGAAGTAGCGCCCCAGCGTCTCCTCCAGGAATGGATTCGCGGCGCAGCGGTAGATGAAACGGTGCACGCGGGTGTCGAGCTCCATCAGCGAGTTCAAGTCGTCGCTGCCCCGGCTGGCCTGGAGCTCCTCGAGGAGGGCCCGGAGCTCGGCTCGCTGTGCCTCGGTGATGCGCTCGGCGGCACGGTACGCGGCATGGCTCTCGAGCTGCGCGCGCACGTCGGACACGTGCGCGAGGTCGGTGATGTTGATCTCCGACGCGAACGTGCCGCGGCGCGGGAAGATCGTGACCAGGTTCTCGAGCGACAGGCGCTTGATCGCCTCGCGCACCGGCGTGCGGCCCATCTCGAGCTCGCGGCCGATCCCGTCCTCGTCGATCGGCGCACCGGGAGCGATGCGCAGCGTGACGAGCCGGTCGCGCAACTCGCGGTACGCGCGATCGGCCAGCAGGACGCTGGGTGCGTCGTGGCGCCGCCCACGGGAGACGACTGATATATCAGCCATCGATCAGGAGTGTATGGGGCGGCGTCACCTACGTCCAGCGCCAACTGTGCGCCAGCAGTAGCCCGGGAGGGGGTACGCCGCGCGCCGCGGCGTCCATGCCCTGCGTGCCGGGCCGCAGACGCACGCCGGGAGGGCTCGTCCAACCGCAGTGCAATTTTCGCCATTTCGCGCGCGCGGTGGCGCTAGTGACGGATTTCTACGGCTGGGGATGAAAAATCCGGAGTTAGCCGTCTGCCGTGGCTGGAATGGCGGAAATTGCACGTTCTGGGCGGGGGCGGGGTGGGCGCGCGGCGGTGATCGGGGGCGATCCCTGACCGGACGGGCCCTGATGGCCCCATGGACGCCGAGCGAAGCGAGGCCCCGTCGACGAGTCTCAGGGCGCCGGCGTGGCGGCGGGCCGAACCAGTAGGCCCGCGAGCGTCACCGCGCACAGAGCTGCGGCGAGTGCGAACGGCAACCCATCGCCCGCGGCCTTTGCGATCGCGCCACCGCCGGCGGCGCCGGCGATCTGTCCCGCCGCCCACGCGAAGTTGATGAGCGCCAGCGCGTACCCCTGGCTCATGCCGTGCGAGTCGGCCGCGTCGGACAGCATCGCCATGGCCGGCGCCCAGAATGTCCCGAGCGCCACGTACTCGAGCGCGATCACTACCGCGAGCAGCGGCGCGGTCTGAGGGAGCGTGAACAAGAGCAGGGCTACGGTGGCGGCGCCCAGCCCGGTGCGCAGCGGGAGCATCCGTCCGCGCCGGTCCGACAGCCGTCCGACGAGTGGACTCACCGCGGCCTCGACGGCGGCGGCGACGAGGAAGGTGGCGCCGATCCCGGCCGCGCCCGCGCCGAGCCGTCCCAGGCGTAACGGCCCGAGCACGTTCACGGCGCCTGACGCGACCGCCGGGACCGCCACCAGCCACATGCCCAGCACGATGGCCGGCTGCCGGAGCTGCCCGATCAGGCTCGTTCCGGCTCTTCGGCGCTCCGGCTTCGGCGGCTGGGGCAGGAGCGCCACCCTGGTGGCGAGCGCCCCGGCGACCACGACGACGGCCGAGAACACCGGGCCGCGCCCGACCGCGTGCGCGATCGTGCCGACGACGGGTCCGAACAGGGCCCCGGCGATTCCGGCCGCCAGCACGCCGCCGATCGCGCCTCCGCGGCGGGCGGGCGGCGCCTCGAGGATCAGCCACAGCATGCTGCCGGCCCACGTGCACGCGCCGCCCAGGCCCTGGACGAACCGCGCCGCGTCGAGCAGCACCACGTTGTCGAGCAGCCCGAACGCGAGGCTCGAGGTACCCATCAGCGCGAGGCCCGTGTAAAGCGTCACACGTGGCCCCGCGCGCTCGGCGATCACGCCGCCTGGGAGCGACCCGACGAGTGTTCCGGTGGCGTACGCGGCGGTGAGCACGCCGGCGGAGGCCTTGGACAGGTGGAGCTCCCGGGTCAGGGACGGGAGCAGCGGGGCCACCGCCGAATAGAACATGGTGTCGAAGAACACGACCGCGCCCGCGACGAGAAATAGGGGGGTCGGCGGCGCCTTGCGGCGGCGGCTTAGTGACATTGCTCGGCGGCGCCCGGCGGCGGCGCCTTAGTCGCCCAGCTCGGCCCGCCGGCGCACGACGAACTCCTCGAGCTCGGCGCGGATCGCGTCGTCGAGCGGCGGCGGCTCGTAGCTCTCGAGCGTGGCCCGCCAGATGTCGCCGGCGCGCGCCGCCGTGTCCTTCGCCCCCCGCTTGGACCAGCGGTCGAAGTTCTCGGTCGAGGAGAGAAGCGGGCGGTAGAAGCACTCGCGGAAGCGCTCGAGCGTGTGAGCGGCGCCCAGGAAATGGCCGCCGGGGCCGACCTCGGTGTGGGCGCCAAAGGCGAGCGACGCCTCGTCGATCTCGAGCGGGGTGAACTCGTGGCGCAGCTCGCGCAGGAGCTCGACGTCGACGATGAACTTCTCGTAGCAGGACACCAGGCCACCCTCGAGCCAGCCGGCCGAGTGCATCACGAAGTTGGTGCCGGCCAGGAAAGTGGGGAGCAGCGTCATCAGCGACTCGTAGGCGGCCTGGGCGTCGACGGTCTGGGAGGCGTTCAGCCCGCCGCCGCCGCGCCAGGGCAGGCCGAACCGGCGCGCGATCTGGCCGGTGCAGAGCACGCCCAGCCCCGACTCCGGGGTCCCGAACGAAGGCGAGCCGGATTGCATGTCGGTGTTGGACAGGAAGGATCCGAACACGACGGGTGCGCCCGGGCGCAGCAGCTGCGCGAGCGCGATCCCGGCCAGCGCCTCGGCCACCTGCTGCACCAGCGTGGCCGGCAGCGACACGGGCGACATCGCGCCCATGAGCAGGAACGGGCTGATCACCACCGCCTGGTTGGCCTTCACGTACTCGAACATCGCGCCGAGCATCCGGTCGTCGTAGCGCAAAGGGGAATTTACGTTGATCAGGCTGATCGAGACCGGCGCACGCTCGATCGCCTCGCGTCCGCCAAACAGGATCTCGCCCATCTTTATGGTGTCCGCGGCGTTGGGACCCGACGTGACCGAACCCATGTACGGCTTGTCGCTGAATGTCTGGAGCGCGAACACCATGTCGAGGTGGCGCGAGTCCAGCGGCCGGTCCTCGGGCTCGCAGATCGTGCCGCCCGGCGAGTCGAGCTGTTCGAAAGACTGGGCGAGCTTGACCAGGTTCTCGAAGTCGGCCATCTTGGCGTCTCGCCGCACCTCGCCTTCGCGGATGAACGGACAGCCGTAGACCGGCGCGAACACCATGTGGTCGCCGCCGATGTGCGCGGTGTTGGCCGGGTTGCGGGCCTGAAGCTCGAACTCCTTCGGTGCCTTGGCGACCTGTTCGAGAATGAAGTCGGGGTCGAAGCGGATGCGGTTCTCGTCCTCGAGCGTCTGGCCGGCCTTGACGAGCACGTCGACCGCCTCGGGGAGGAGGAACTCGATCCCGATCTCGGACACGAGCCGGCGCCAACCCCGGTCGATCACGTCCATCGCGTCCTCGCTGAGGATCTCGTAACGCGGCATGGAGTTGACAAACACGGCGGGCTCCTTTCGGGGGTTGACGTCGCGACCGCAATCCGTAATCTATACCGCGTGGAACAACAGTTCCAAGTTGATGGAGGTGCCGGCGTCGGCGCGGCGCACGGGACCGCGGCGATCGATCGAGGTGCAGACCTGCTCGTCCGCGTGCTGGAGAGCGAGGAGCCCGTCGCGCTGACCGATCTGGCGTCGGCCGCCGGGCTGCCCAAGAGCACCGCCTCGCGCCTGGTCAGCGCGCTCGAGCGCCGCGGGCTGATCGAGCAGGACGGCGAGCGCGGGCGGCTGCGGCCTGGGCCGGCGATCCTGCGCGTGGCCGAGCGCGGCATGCTCGAGCGCAACATCATCGAGCTGGCCCGCCCGGCGCTCGACGCGCTGGCCGGCGCGACCGGCGAGACGATCAACCTGGCCGTGCCGGCGCCCGAGGGCGTCGAGCACATAGCCCAGGTCGACTCGAGCCACTTCCTTGGCGCCGGCCAGTGGCTCGGGCGCTCGGTCGGCTATGAGCATTCCGCCAACGGCAAGGTATTCGCGGCGTTCGGCCGTGCCCCCGAAGAAGCGTCCGGCGCGACTGCGGCGCGCGAGCTCGACGCGGTTCGCCGCACCGGCTTTGCCACGTCGATCGACGAGCTCGAGGTCGGGCTGTCGGCGATGGCGGCCCCGGTGCGGGGCGCCCGCGGCGAGGTGATCGCCGCGCTCAGCATCTCCGGACCGACGCTGCGCATGACGCCCGCGCGGATCGCTGAGCTGGAGCCGATTCTGACCATCGAGGCGCGGAAGTTGAGCCGCCGCCTCGGCCACCACGACGACCAAGGAGAACGAGCCGCGTGACCCATGAGGAGATCCTCCAGCTGTTGTACGACGAGACGCTGGTCGGGAACGCGCCGGCGGTTCGTGATGGTGTGAACGACGGTCTCGAGCAGGGCCTCGAGCCCGAGCGGATGCTCTACGACGCGCTGATCCCGTCGCTGGAGGAGGTCGGGGCGCGGTTTGAGCGCGGCGACTTCTTCGTGCCCGAGATGCTGATCGCGGCGCGCGCCATGCAGGGCGCACTGGACATCCTGCGCCCGCTTCTGGCCGAGACCGGGACGGCCGAGATCGGCACTTTCCTGATGGGCACGGTCAAGGGCGACGTGCACGACATCGGCAAGAACCTGTGCAACATCATGCTCGAGGGCGCCGGCTTCCACGTGATCGACCTGGGCGTGAACGTCGCGCCCGAGAAGTTCATCGAGCAGATCGAGGAACACAACCCGGACATCGTCGGCTTTTCTGCCTTTCTCACAACGACGATGCCGATGTTCAAGGCGAACATCAACGCGCTCGAGAAGGCCGGCCTGCGCGACCAGGTGATCGTGATGGTGGGCGGCGCGCCGGTCACCCAGGAGTACGCCGACGCGGTCGGCGCCGACGGCTATTCGGCCGACGCCTCGTCGGCGGTCAAGAAGGCCAAGGAGTTGATGGGGCACCGGCGCGAAAAGGTGCTCGCATGAGCGGCGTGTCACTGGCCGAGACAGTGCTCCGGTCGCAGACCAAGGAGGTCACGATCGGGCACGGCCGGCCGTTCTGCATCATCGGCGAGCGGATCAACCCGACGGGGCGCAAGAAGTTCGCCGAAGAACTGCGCGGCGGTGAGCTCTCGACGGTGTCGACCGACGCGGTGGCGCAGGTCGAAGCCGGCGCCGACATGCTCGACGTCAACGCGGGAATTCCGCTCGTCGACGAGGCGGAGCTCCTGAAGACGATGCTGCGGACGGTCCAGACCGCCGTCGACGTCCCGATCTGCATCGACTCTTCGGTGATCGAGGCACTCGAAGCCGGGCTCTCGGTGTACGAAGGACGCGCGCTCGTCAACTCGGTCACGGCCGAGGACGAGCGGCTGTCGGAAATCCTGCCCCTGGTCGCCCGGCATGGCGCGGCCGTGATCGGGCTGGCCAACGACGAGACGGGAATCCCCGAGACGCCGAAAAAACGGCTGGAGTGCGCGCGGAAGATCGTCGCGGCCGCGGCGGATTTCGGGATCGCCCGCGACGACGTCGTGATCGACCCTCTGGCCATGACCGTGGGTGCGGATCCCGAAGCCGTGAGGACCACCCTGCGGACGATCAGCCTGATCCGCGACGAGCTCGGGGTCAACATGTCCCTGGGCGCGTCGAACGTCTCGTTCGGTCTGCCCGATCGCCCCGCGCTCAACGCGGGGTTCCTGCCGATGGCGATGGCGGCCGGATTGACCAGCGCGATCATGTCCACCGCGCGCCCCGTCGTCGACGCGGTCCGCGCCGGCGACCTGCTGCTCGGCCACGACGAATGGGGCGCGAACTGGATCGCGGCGCACCGAGCGCGACAGGCCACGCTGGCCCAGGCGGCGCCGGTGTCGTGAGCGGGGTCTCACCGCACCGGCGCAGGCTCGAGCTCGCGGGCGGTGAGCCGGGCGCCCTCGATCCGGCTCCGGACGACGGTGCGGCGCGGGTCCGGCTCAGGTTCCTCCCCGACGGCGCGGAGGTGCGCGTCCCGAGCGGAACCCCGGTGTTCGACGCGGCGAGCTGGAACGGGATCGCGATCGACTCGACCTGCGGCGGCCACGGGACGTGCAAGAAGTGCCGCGTGCGGATCGTCTCCGGCGACGTGCCCGTCGGCTCGCTGGACCCACGGGCGTTCTCGCCCGACGAGCTGCGGGACGGCTGGCGGCTGGCCTGCCGGGCGTCGGCGCGCGGCGACCTCGTCGTGGAGGTCCCGCCGCTCCAGACGCGGCCCAAGGCGGCGCTGGCCGGGGTCGGCCGCCATGTGATCCTGCGCCCGGCGGTTCAGAAGCGCCATCTGTTGCTGACCGAGCCGTCGATGGAGGATCAGCGCTCGGACCTTCAGCGCGTGCTCGACGCGCTCGACGACCTCGAGCCGCACGCCTCGATCGAGGTGCTCCGGTCGCTCGGCTCGATGCTGCGCTCGTCCGGGTTCGACGTGACCGCGGTGGTGGCCGATCAGGAGCTGATCGGGCTGGAGCCCGGCGATACGACGGCGCGGCGCTTCGCGATCGCGTTCGACCTGGGCACGACGACCGTGGTCGCCACGCTGCTCGATCTGGAGAGCGGCCAGCCGGCGGCCGTCGGGTCGATGCTGAACCGACAACAGCCGTTCGGTGCCGACGTGATCACGCGCATCTCGGCCACGATGATGGACGATCAGGCTCTATCGGCGCTGCGCGCGCGGGTCCACGAGACGCTCGAGGAGCTGGTGAGCGAGGTATGCGTTGAGGGCGGCGTCGACCCCCACGAGGTGTACGAGATCACCGTGTGCGGAAACGTCACGATGATGCACCTGGCGCTGGGGATCGACCCCGAGCCGCTGTCGATGGCGCCGTTTGTCGTGTCCACGCATTCGTTCCTCGAGGTCCGCGCCGCGGACTTCGGCGTTACCGTCCATCCTCGCGCCCCCGCGTTCGTGTTCCCGTCGCTCGGCGCCTACGTGGGCGGCGACATCGTGGCCGGAATGCTCGCGACGGGCCTCACGCGCGATCGCCGGCTGCGGCTGTTCATCGACGTGGGCACCAACAGCGAGATCGCGCTCGGGTCGGTCGACCGCGTGGTCGCGACGGCCGCCCCGGCGGGACCGGCATTCGAGGCGGCTCAGATCAGGTGCGGGATGCGGGCGGCGCCGGGGGCGATCGAGGGGGTCAAGCTGTCGTCCGACGATGGCTTGACGCTCGATGTGATCGGTGACGTTCCGGCCGAGGGCATGTGCGGATCGGGACTCGTCGACGCGGTCGCCGAGCTCGTCCACGCCGGGCTGCTCGACCACTCCGGGCGGTTCATCCCGGACGAGGAAGCGGCCGTGTCGCACCCTGCGCTCGCCTCGCGGCTGACGAAGATCGGCAAGGAGCGCGTGTTCGTGCTCGATTGGCGCGGTGGCTCCGATCCGGAGAAGGCAATCTTCCTGTCCCAGCGCGACGTGCGCGAGCTCCAGTTCGCCAAGGCCTCGATCGCCACCGGGTGGAACATCCTGCTTCACGAGCTCGGTGTCGAACCCGGGGACATCACCCAGGTCCTGCTCGCCGGCAGCTTCGGCGCCTACCTGACGCCGCTGAGCGCCGTGCGGATCGGCCTGGTGCCGAAGATCGCCCTACCCCGGATCGTGTCGGCCGGCAACGTGGCCGGCGAAGGGGCCAAGATCGCCGCCCTGTCGGTGCGCGAACGCGCCGAGGCGTATTCGATTCTGCGCGAGGTCGAGTACGTCGAGCTGTCCGGCCGGCCCGACTTCAACGACATGTTCGTCGATCAGCTCGCGTTCCCGGGATGAGCCGGCCCGCGGTTGTAGCTTGCGGGGCCCTCGCGCTCGACGTGCGACGGATCGCGCGCCGGCGGGGATGGGACCTGGACGTGATCCCGGTGCCCGCGCTTCTGCACAACCACCCCGAGCGCATCGCCCCAGCCGTCTCGGAGCTGTCCGCGGGGCACGACGTCGTCGCGCTCGCCTATGGCGACTGCGGCACGTACGGCGCCCTGGACCGGCTTGGACTCCCGCGCCTGGCGGGCGAGCACTGCTACGACGTGTTCGCGCGTTCGGAGGTGCAGGCCGCTTTGCAGGAGGAGCCGGGGACGTACTTCCTCACCGACTTCCTGGCCCGGACGTTCGAGCACACGGTATGGCGCCAGCTCGGTCTCGATCGCCACCTCGAACTCCGCGAGGACTACTTCCGCCACTACACCCGGGTGATGTGGCTGGCCCAGCGGCCGACCGCGGCCACGCGCCGGGCCGCCGAGCGCGCAGCGGCGCGGCTGGCGTTGCCGTTGGTAATGCGCGAGGTGGGCGACGAAGGCCTCGAGCGCGAGCTCGAAGGCGTGCTCGGAGCCGGCCCGCTCACGCCCTGACGGTGCCACCATGTGGGCGATGTCGACCTGGCGTCGCTGGTTTGCGCTCGGTGTCTGTGCCTCAGCCTTCGCAGTACCGGCCGTGACGCTCACAGCTCGGGGGGGCGGCACGCGGGATGCGGCCGAGCGGGCGGTCCGGCGCCGGACGGCGACCGCCGCGGGCGCGAAGCCTCCCGCAGGCGCGGTGGTCCTGGCGATCGGTGGCGGGCCGAGCGGCCGCGTGATCCCGGGCGGGTTCGTGGGGCTGTCGGTCGAGTACCCCGCCCTCGAGGCATACGCGGGCACCAGCCCGGCCGCGCTTGATCCCGTGTTCGTGCAGCTGATCCGCAATCTGGCGCCAGGCCAGGCTCCGGTGCTGCGGATCGGAGGCGACAGCACCGACTGGACGTGGTGGCCGATCGCCGGGATGCGCCGGCCGGCGGGCGTCAATTACACGCTCACCCCGGACTTCGTCGGGGTGCTGCACGCGCTCGCGGCGACGCTCGGGGCGAGGTTGATCCTCGGCGTCAACCTCGAGGCCGACAGCGCCGCGGTGGCCACGGCGGAGGCGCGAGCGCTGGTCGCGGGCGTGGGACGAAGCCAGATCGAAGGGCTCGAGCTCGGCAACGAACCTGAGCTGTACGCCGTGTTCGACTGGGACGGCTCGGGGCGGAAGGGTCGAGCGCGCGGATACGACTTCGGCGATTACAACGACGATGTACTTCGGGTCGGCGGGGGCCTCAAGCTCGCGCCGCTGGCGGGCCCGGCGATCGGCGCGCCGGGCTGGTTCGGACACCTCGGGCCGTTCCTGTCCAGCCATCCCCGCGTTGCCGTGGCGACGCTGCATCGCTATCCGCTCCAGCTCTGTTACGTGAACCCCCGGGAGCCAAACTACCCGACGATCGCCCACCTCCTCTCCGCCCGCTCCACGCGCGGGTTGGCGAACAGCGTCGCGACGTCGGTCATGGTGGCCCGGGCGCACGGGATCCCGTTGCGGATCGACGAGATGAACACGATCTCGTGCGGGACCGACAACGGGGTGGGTCGGTCGTTCGCGTCCGCGTTATGGGCGCTCGACGCGTTGTTCGAGATGGCCCGGGTGGGTGTGGACGGCGTCAACATCCACACCTATCCGGGCGCGACGTACGCGCTGTTCTCCTTCAGCAGCGTGGGCGGCGCGTGGCAGGCGGCCGTCGAGCCCGAGTACTACGGGTTGCTGATGTTCACCCAGGCGGCTCCACACGGGTCGCGGCTGGAAAACGTGTCGGAGACCGACGGGGGTCAGGTGCAGGCGTGGGCGACGCGCGCGCCGGGCGGCACCGTGAGGGTGCTGGCGATCAACGACGGCGACCGGGCTCGCACGATCGCGTTCCGGCTCGCGGAGCCCCACGGCGCCGGAACGCTCGAGCGGCTGACGGCGCCGGCGCTGACCTCGCGCAGCGGGGTGACGCTCGGCGGTCAGTCGTTCGGTTCGAGCACGACCACCGGTCTGCTCGCCGGTCCGCAACGCACGGTCACGGTGGCACCGTCGGGCGGGCTGTACGAGTTCCGCGCGCCGGCGGCCAGTGCGGACCTGGTGACGATAAGCCGCCGCCGTTAGGCGCCGCCGACCATTCAATCTTCCGGCCGGCTAGTGTCCTCGATCGCCTCTGAGAGCAGCGTCGCCACGTCGGCCACGCGTAGCCCCGCGCCGACGCTCTGCACTCCGTCGTCGAGCATCACGTTGCAGAACGGGCAGGCGACGGCGAGCGTTCCGGCGCCGGTGGCGGCCGCCTCGCGCACGCGCTCTTCGTTGATCGGCTTGGCGCGCTCCTCCATCCACATGTGGGCGCCGCCCGCACCGCAGCAGAACGTCTGCTTGCCGGAGCGGCGCATCTCCACCGGTTGCCCGACCGCAGACACGATTTGCCTTGGTGACTCGAGGACGTCGTTGTGGCGCGCCAGGTAACACGAATCGTGGTAGGTGATCGGGAGCTCGCCCTGGGGTCTGGCCGGCTTGATCCGGCCGTCGCGGACGAGGGTCGAGAGGAGCTCTGAGTGGTGGATCACCTCGTAGTTGCCGCCGAAGTCCGGGTACTCGTTGGCCAGCGTGTTGAAGCAGTGCGGGCAGCCGGTGATGACCTTGGTTATGCCGGCGTCGTTGAGCGTCTCGACGTTCTGCTCGGCGAAGGCCTGGAACACGTACTCGTTGCCGATCCGCCGCGCTGGGTCGCCCGTGCAGCTCTCGCGCGGGCCGAGGATCGCGAAGTCCAGGTTCGCCGCCTGCAGAAGCTTGGCCGTGGCCTGGGCGGTCTTGCGCGCGCGCTCGTCGAACGAGGAGGCACAGCCGACCCAGTAGAGGTACTCGGGGGCCGGGTCGCCCGGCTCGAGCACCTTGACGGCGAGGTCGGCCGCCCAGTCGGCGCGCTCTGACTGGGGCTTGCCCCAGGGGTTCGAGGCGCGCTCGACGTCGCGGAGCATCGGCTCGGCCTCGCTCGGGAAGCTCGATTCGACCATCACCAGGTGCCGGCGCAGGTCGACGATGTGGTCGACGTGCTCGATCGAGACGGGACAGGCCTGGATGCACGCGCCGCACGTGACGCAGTCCCACACGCTGTCGGCCGGGACCGCGTTCGGGACGAGCGGGCGCTCCGCGTCCTCGCTTTGGGCGAACACCGCGTCCCGCAGTCCCATGATGAGGAGCTTGGGCGAGAGGATCTTGCCCGTGGCGTAGGCGGGGCAGGCGTCCTGGCAGCGCCCGCACTCGGTGCAGGTGAACGTGTCGAGCGCCTGCTTCCAGGTCAGGTCTTTCGGCACGCCCGCCCCGAACCGGAGCTCTTCCTCGGGAACGTCGGGGTCGTCGAACCTGAGCGGCTCGAGCCGGCCGCGCGCGCGCGTGCGTCCGAACCAGACGTTCACCGCCGCCACGAAGATGTGCAGGTGCTTGGAGCGAGGTAGATAGGCCAGGAAGGACAGGATCGTCAGCACGTGGATCCAGACGAACACGCGCTCGAGCACCCTGGTGGTCTGGTTGTCGGCGAATAGCTTCGAGAGCGCGTTCGAGACCGGCGACCACGACGCCGGCCACTCGTTCAGGTGCAGCGCGATGCGAGTCGCGTGCCACAGCAGCAGGCTGGTCACGATCGTCGCGATCAGGACCAGGATCAGATCGGCCTCGCCGAGGTGACTTCCCTTGAAGCGGCTCGGTCGCTGGACCTTGCGGATGTAGAAGTCCGCGATCACGCCGATCAGCACGAGCACGCAGAAGATGTCGACGAGCAGTGCGTACCAGCCCTGGTGCCCGAACCAGGGAAGCGTGTCGTGCTTGTCGACGATCCCGATCATCGCGATCAGGATCGTCGGCACGAGCACGAGGAAGCCCCAGAAGATGAACGCGTGCATCAGCCCGGGGCCGAGACGCTGGAGCAGCTTGCGCTGACCGAGCACGATCGTCGCCTCGTTGCGAGTGCGGCGGGCGATGTCGCCCGAGCGCTCGGCCGGCGCGGCTGTCTGGAGGAGCCGGGCGAGGAGGCGGGCGCGCGTGATGAACAGGGTGCCGCTTACGGCGAGCGCTGCGGCAAGCGCCACGGCGGAGATCAGCGAGGCTATGCGCCCCTCGCCTTCCTGATCTCGGCCGAGATCGCCGGCACGACCTCGTGCAGGTCGCCGATCACCGCGTAGTCGGCGCTGGCGAAGATCGACGCCTCGGCGTCGGGGTTGATGGCGAGCAGCTTCTTGGCTCCTTTGCAACCGGCCATGTGCTGGGTGGCGCCGCTAATCCCGCACGCGATGTACAGCGAGGGGGAGACCTTCGTCCCGGTCTGCCCGACCTGGTCGGTGTGGGGTCGCCAGCCGGCGCTCGTCACCGCGCGCGAGCAACCGACGGCCGCGCCGAGCAGCGCCGCCAGCTCTTCGATCACCGCGAATCCGTCGGCCGATCCCACGCCGCGCCCGCCCGAGACGACCACGTCGGCGTCGGCCAGCGACACGCCGGCCGTATGGGCCTGAACGCGCTCGGAGACCTTCACGACCGCCTCGCCGGCCGGCGCGATCGTCTCGACGGCCATGCCGGCATCGGCTGGGTCCGCCGCGACGGCGTGTGGTGCGACGCTCAGCAGCGCGGGCGAGCCGTGCAGGCGTGCCTCCTCGAGCAGGCTGCCGCCCCAGCGGATCCGGGTCAGCGTGAACGGATCGCCCGGGGTGGCCGAGACGCAGTTGGCCGCCATCGGGAGGTCGAGCTCGGCGGCGACGTGCGCGAGCACCTCGTTGCCGCGGTCGGTCCCGGGCGCCACGACGACGCTCGGCCCGCGCTCGCGAGTCAGCGCGGCGAGCGCCTGACCCCAGGCGGCCGGGGCATAGCTCTCGCCGCCGTCGATCGCGACCGCGGTCGGCTCCTCGCCGAGCGAGCGCGCGAAGCTCAGCGCCTGCTGCGAGAGCTCGTCGGCCGGATCCTCGACGAACACGAGGACGCTCATCACACGAGCCCCAGCTCGGCGAGCACCGTGACCACGGCCGGCGCCGCCTCCGCGCCGCCGCCGAGTACCTGCGCCTGCTTGCCCGAGCCGGGCGGAAGGGCGAGCCTGACCATCTCGAGCCTCGGCTCCGGCCGAGCGGGCGTGTTGGTGTCCAGCGGCTTGCGCTTGGCCCGTAGACGCCCGGGGACCGACGGGTAGCGGGGCAGGTTGATCCCCTCCTTGACGCTCACCACGGCCGGCATCGGCACCACGTAGACGTCGCGGCCGCCGGCGACCTCCTGCTCGAGGCGCAGCCGACCGTCGTCGATGACCGAGATTCCTTTGATTCCGGTTACGACGGGGAGGCCGAGCTTGTGCGCCACCCGGATGGCCACCTGGTAGTTGCCGGCGTCGGCCGACTCGTTGCCGAACAGGAGCAGGTCTGGTGGTTCGGGCTCGTTGTGGACCGCCTCGACGATGGCGCTCGCGGTCGCCTGCGGGTCCCATTCTTCAGAGCCGCCGGTGACCAGATGCACGGCGCGGTCGATCCCGATCGCCATCATGTCCCGCAGCTGCTCCTCGGCCTCGGGCGGACCGAGCGTGAGGACGGTGCTGGACCCGCCGTGCTGCTCGATCAGCCGCACGGCCTCCTCGCAGCCGCACTCCTCGTGCGGGCTGATCGTGAAGCCGAGGTGGCGCGTGGAGATCGCGCGCGCGTCGTCGGTCAGGACGATCTTCCCGCCGGTGAGCGGGACGCGCTTGACGCACACGAGGACGTTCATTGGTTCACGAACGCACTCGCGAGCTGTCCGGGTCGAACACGGGCGTGGAGTCGTTGGTCGCCACGGTCACCGGATAGCGCTCGCCCATGTACTCGACCGACAGCTGCTCGCCGACCACCGCGTGCTCGGCGGGCAGGTAGCTCATCAGGATGTGCTTGCCGATCGACGGGCCGGCGCCGGCGCTGGTGACGTATGAACGGCGGCCTTTGCGATCCGTGAGGGGTTTCCCGTCGCGCGTGAGGATCGGCTCCTTGCCGAGCATGTAGCGCTTGACCCCGGATGCCGAGGTGTGGTCGTCCACGGTCAGCGTGCACATGATCGCGGCCGGCTCCTCCTCCCGGTGGCGCAGGTGCGCCTCCTTGCCGATGAAGTCCTCGTCCTTGGCCTTGCCCCAGGCCATGCCGGCCTCGACCACGTTGAAATCGCCCTCGAGCTCGGCGCCGTAGGCGCGGTAGCACTTCTCCAGGCGCCCGGTGGTGCCGTACACGCCGATGCCGGCCGGAACGATCCCGTGCGGCGCACCGGCCTCGGCCAGGATGTCCCACAGCCGGGCGCCCTGCTCGATCGACACATACAGCTCCCACCCGAGGTCGCCGACGTAGGAAATCCGGGACGCGAGCACCTGCACGGGTCCGATCTCGATCTCCTTGCAGCGGGCGAAGGGGAGTGCGTCGTGCGAGACGTCATCGGACGTGACGGACTGCAAGATGTCGCGGGCGCGGGGTCCCCACAGCCCGATCGTGGTCCAGGCATTGGTCTCGTCGTGGACCTGTGCCGAGCCGTCCTCCGGGAGGTGGTCGGCGAACCACTTGAGGTCCGACATGCCGAACGCCCCACCGGTGACCACACGGAACGTGTCCGCGCCGAGGCGCATGATCGTGAGGTCCTGCTTGAAGCCGCCGCTGGGGGTGAGCAGCGGCGTGTAGACGACGCGGCCATCGGCGACGTTCATCTGCCGCATCGCGACGTTTTGCACGACGTCGAGTGCGCGCGGGCCGGTGACGTCGAAGATCGCGAACGCGCTCAGGTCGATCATCGCGGCCCGGTCGCGCATGGCCAGATGCTCGGCGTTGATGATCGGCGACCACCAGCGGGAGTCCCATTCCGCCTCGCGCGGGTTGATCCGATCGCCGTACTCGTCGAGCAGGCCGGCGTTTGACTCGTACCATTGCGGGCGCTCCCACGCGGCCCCCTCGTAGAAAACCGCCTTCAGCTGCTTTTGGCGCTCGTAAAAGGGGGAGAGACGGACGTTGCGGTCCGATTCCCACTGCTCGCCGGGGTGGACGATCCCGTACATCTTGTTGAAGCCCTCGCAGGCACGCGCGGTGACGTGCCGCTTGGTGCGCTGGCAGGGGTAGGCGCGCGCGATGTTGGACTCGAACACGTCGATCTCAGACTCGCCGTGGACGATCAGCTCCGCCACCGTCTTGCCGGCGCCCGGTCCCTCCTTGATCCAGATCGCCGCGGCCGACCACAGGCCCTTGACCTCGGGAGTCTCACCGAGCAGCGGCATGCCGTCGTAGGTGACCGACAGGACGCCGTTGATCGCGTACTTCACGCCGACGGTCTCGTCGCCCACGATCTCGGGCATCAGCTCGAGCGCCTGCTCCATCTGGGGGTCGAAGTCGTCCTGGGTGAAGGGCAGCTCGGTGGGGCTGAGCGCCGCCTCGTCGATGCTCGGGATGTCGTCGGGATCGAGCGTGATCGGCCGGTGCGCGTAGGAACCGATCTCGAGTCCCGTGCCCTCTTGGCGTTCGTACATGTTGGTGTCCATGTCGCGGACGATCGGGAACTCGATCAGCTTGGTGGTATTGGCGAACCGCGGCGCCGGCCCGATGTCGATCATCTGGTGGACCATCGGCGTGAGCGCGATCGAGGCCCCGGCCATCCGCGCGATCCGGGGGCTCCAGCAGCCGCAGGCGATCACCAGCAGGTCGACGTCGAGGTCTCCCCTGGTGGTGCGGACTCTTCTCACCCGGCCATGCTCAACATCGATCCCGAGGACCTCGGTGTTGGGCTGGACGGTCATGCCGGCCTTGACCGCGCGCTCGCGCATGATCGTTCCGGCCCGGAGCGAGTCGACCACGCCGGCGCCTGGGGTGTAGAAGCCGCCCAGGAGCAGCTCCTCGTTGATGTAGGGGACTCGTTCCTTGATCTGCGCCGGGGTCAGCAGCTCGACGGGCTCGATCCCCCAGGACCTGGCCGAGGCCATTCGCCGGGTCAGCTCCTGCATCCGCTGCTCCGTGCGCGCGATCTCGATGCCGCCACTCTCGATGAACACGCCGAGGTCCTTGTACTGACGCATGCTCTCGAGCGTCAGCGAGGTCATCTCCTTGGAGTGGTCGACCGGGAAGATGAAGTTCGACGCGTGGCCGGTCGAGCCGCCCGGGTTGGGAAGCGGGCCCTTGTCGATCATCGTGACGTCGGTGACGCCGAGCCGCGTCAGGTGGTACGCGAGGCTGTTGCCGACGATGCCGGCGCCGATCACGACCACCCTCTGACCTTGCGCTCCGTTCGCGCCCACCCCCGTGATATATCAGATGGATGCCACGGTCGGCAATGGGGTATTGGGTCGCGATCGCCGCTGGCCCCTGGTAAACCCGCCAAACCCGGTCCGAGCAGCCTGTCTTGGCGACATAAGCATTGCCTCCATGCTTATCTCGCCAGTCTGGAGGGAGGCGGGGCGGTTTGGCGACTCTTGCAGGGCGCCCGGGCGGCGGGGCGGGCGGGGTCGCCGCCGTGCGGGGCGGGGTGGGCGCCGGGCCGGCGGCTTAGCGCATCAGCGGCGGGCGGCTTGCCGGCGCTCGATCCGCCGGCGCTCGGCCCGGGGCACAGTCTTCGGCGTCCGCGTGATCGGTTCGGCCCGGAGCAGCCGGACCGTCGTGAGGATCACCAGCAGCGTCATCAACGTGGCACTCGACAGGCACCAGTAGCAGTAGGCGTGGATCGTGAACGCCTCGCGGTAGGTCAGGTACATGCTGAACAGGAACCCGACGAGCGCGATACCGAACCCCGCGACGCGGCCGAGCTCGTTCCGAATCATCAGGCTGAACAGGATGCCGATGTACCCGGCCAGGCCGAGCACGGCGACGGGCACCCCGGCCAGCTTGGAGTAGACGGAGCTCTGCACCGTCTCGCAGCCGCCGTTCGCGCCGCAGATGATCTTGATCTTGGCGTAGTGGACGTAGACGAGGTAACCCGCGACGCCGATCCCGATCAGGCACAGCACGCAAATGGCGATGCGCAGCCTGCGCTCTGCGGTCCCGGCGCGTTGCAACGACCCGTTGGCTTCCACGGTGCTCATGCCAGCCCGCTCCCGAGCGCGAAGGTCATGCGACCTGCTTGATCACCTGCTCGAGCTGAGCATAAGTGGGAACCGCCTCGCTTGCGGCCGCCTGGCCCTTCGGGCCGGAGAAGACGAGCGTCGGCGTTCCGCTGACCCCGAGGTGCTGGGCCGCGGATTCGTCACTGCCGACGGTGGCGGTGTAGTTCGGGTTCTTCCGCGCCGTCAGCCAGTCGGCGTAGTTCAGCGTGGGTATCTGCTTGGCTAAGCCGTCCAGATAGGCCTCGGTCACGTAGCCCGAGTCCTCCGTGCCCTGCTCGTGGTAGAAGAGCTCGGTGTACTGCCAGAACAGCTTCTGCTCGCCGGCGGCAAAGCCCGCGACCTGCTGGGTGTCGAATACCCCGGGGTCGGGGGAGCCGCACGTCGCGGTACAGAACGGGCTGTAGACGACCTTTACCTTTCCCGAGCGAACGTCGTTGGAGACCAGCTGGGAGAAGCCCCCATTGAGCGTGAAGTCCTGGCACACGGGGCACTCGTAGTCGCCGTAGTAGGTCATCGTCACGGGGGCCTTGGGGTTGCCCAGGGTGTTGCCCGACTGGGGGATCCCGTTCAGCAGCTGGTTGATTCCCGTGATCGTCGCGTTGGCCGTGGTACCGGTCTGAAGGCCGGTCTCCTTCTTGCCGCCGCCACTCGAGATCACGATCAGCGCGACGACCAGGATAATTGCCCCGACGATCGTGCCGCCGACCATCTGGTAGCGCCGCTGACGGCGGGCTCGCTCGGCTCGCGCCCGCTCCTCGGCCAGCCGGCGTGCGCGGGCCTCTTCCTTCTGCTTGGTTCGGGATGCCATTGCGGAGGTCGTCCTGAGGTGCGCGCGGATCGGAGGCGCGCGCGGATCGCGCGCGGGGATTGAGGATAGCGGCAGGGACGACGCGCCCGCGCGGTTTGGCGGACGGTCTTCAACAGCTCTTCATATGGCAACCGCCGGAGGTGGGACACTGCGATCTGGCCGGCGGCAGTGGTCGCAGGGATGCCAGCTTGGCCGCTAATTGCGTGTTAACAACCTGTGATCGACAGGGGAGCACCCCGGTCCCCGCCGATCGCGTCCATTACAGTGCCTCCCATGTCGCGTGAGCGCAGCGATGCGCAGCCGGGGGGCCAGGCGGCCCCGCAGCGTGGTCAGGCCAGACTCCGGGTTGCGGTGATCGACCGCGACCCCGGCTTCACGCAGGTCCTGGCCAATCGCCTCGGCGCACTGGGCTGCGAGCACAGGCCGCTCAGCACGCCGGCCACGGTCGAGACGCTCGTGGCCATGCGGCTGAATGCGCTGGTGCTGGATCTCGCCGTGATCGGCCCGGAAGGTTGGGACTATCTCGAGCGAGTGTGCGCGCGCCTGCCCGGCCTTGCCGTGATCGTGTGCACCGGTCCGTCGTCGGTGGCACAGCGCGTTCGCGGCCTGCGGCTCGGCGCCGACGCCTGGATGACCAAGCCATGCCATCCCGAGGAGCTGATCTGCGTGATCGAGGCCGCGGTGCGCCGCCACCGTCGCCACGAGCTCCCTCAGATCGACCTGTCGGCCACGGTGGGCGAGATCATCGTTCGCCCGGACCTGTACCAGGCCTACGTCGGGGAGCAGAGCCTCGAGCTGACCGCTCGCGAGTTCGAGATCCTGCAACTGCTCGCCCAGTCAGACCGCGTACTGCGTCGCGAGGAAATCTACGAGCGAGTCTGGGGCTACGCGATGGCCCACGGCGACCGCTCGGTGGATGTGTTCGTCCGTAAGCTGCGCCAGAAGTTGCGTGCCATCTCCCCGTCCTGGAGCTACATCCACACGCACTTCGGCGTCGGCTACCGGTTCGCCCCCGAGTTCGAGGCGGATCGGATGGAGGAGGGGACCGCCGCGGTGGAGACAGCCCGAGAGCTGCCCGCAGCCCTCACCCGCTGACCTCAGCGCCGCGACACCCTTGCCCCGCTCGTCGTTTCGGTCCGGACGCACCTCCGCACCATCGGCTCAAGCCGGGTCTCGATCACAAGTTGTTCACATCCTCGTTACGAGTCGATAACGCCTGCGCGTAATCAGGGGGAGAGCATGCCCGGTCATGTCGGCGACGGCCAGGCCGGGCAGTGAGGTGATCCAGGTGGGCCCACTGCAGATACTTCCCGAGGAGCATCTGGGGCGCGCGGACGGCCGCGTCCTGGTGCTTTCGATCAGGGAGCTACGGTTGTTGACCGAGCTGGCACGGCGCGCAGACCGGATCATGCCGCGGGAGGAGCTGTTCCGGCTCGTCTGGGGACGCGAGATGCGCGCCGGCGACCGATCGGTCGACGTGTACGTGCGAAAGCTGCGGGTCAAGCTCGAAGAGGCGCTTCCAGAATGGCGCTTCATCCACACGCACTTCGGCTTCGGTTATCGCTTGGCAGCGGAGCGCGCACATAACGCCAACGACCAGTTCACAAGTGGATAACACCTGCATCGATCGCTCGACTCATCCTCTGGCTGACATCAAGCGAAGGAGATTGACCGTGAAACTACGAGGTGTTGCGGCGGTTGCCGCCGTGATCGGCGCGTCGCTGGCGCTCGGGGCCTGCGGCTCGAGCAGCAGTTCGACCGCATCCGGGTCGAGTGGGTCCTCCAGCTCGGCTGCATCCTCCACCGGCTCGGCAAAGACCCTGGTCGGCGCCGGCAGCACGCTGGTGGCGCCACTCGTCGCCGTTTGGGAGCCGCTTTATCTGAAGGCCAACGGCGTGACAGTCACCTACGGAGCGGTTGGCTCCGGCGGCGGTATTGAGTCGATCACCGGCCGGGACGTCGATTTCGGCGCATCCGATGCCCCGATGACTCCCGCGCAGGCTACGGCCTGCAAGAGCTGCGTCGAGATCCCGTGGGCGCTGGCGGCCACCGTGGTGGCCTACCACGTCAGTGGCGTGCCCAACGGACTGCACTTCACGGGACCGGTGCTGGCCGACATCTGGCTCGGCAAGATCAAGACCTGGAACAACCCGGCGATCCAGTCGCTGAACCCGGGGGTCAAGCTGCCGAGCACCGCGATCGTGCCCGTCCACCGCACCGACGGCAGCGGCGACACCTATGCCTTCACGAACTATCTCGGCCAGGTGAGCCCGACGTTCAAGTCCCAGATCGGCCCGCCGGCGACGTCTGTTGCCTGGCCTGGCGGCATCGGCGGAAAGGGCAATTCCGGCGTGGGCGGTGTGCTCTCCTCGACTAATGGCGCGATCGCCTACATAGCGATCGCCTACGTGCTCGAGAACAACTTCGATTACGGCCTGGTTGAGAATGCCGCTGGAAAGTTCCCGACGCCCGGTATCCCCAGCATCTCGGCGGCTGCCGACGCGCTGAAGTCGGTACCCGCCGGAGGCACGCAGGGAATCTCGATCGTGAACCCGCCAGCCTCGGCGCCGGCCGCGTATCCGATCTCGACGTTTACGTACATCATCGCGCCGACCACGTCCTCGAGCTCGGGGGTTGGCTCTGCGTTGAAGAAGTTCATCGACTGGGCTGTGACGACCGGGCAGGCGTCTGGCCCGAAGCTCGACTTCGCGCCGCTGCCCGCGGCTGTGGTCAGTGCCGCCCAGGCGGACGCCGCGCTGCTCAAGTAACGAGGGCATGGGGCGCCAACAGGCCACCCAGACTGTGGGGCGGACCGCCTTCGGGCCGTCCGCCCCGCACTGCGTACTCACCCGAGCGGGCTGTCGGCCGCGGTGACCGCGTCTACCGCCACCGTGGCCGTTCGCTCGGGGCTCGCCGACGTCCGGACGAAGCTCAGCGATCGGATCGGCGAGCCCGCGCTCCGCGTCGTCTCGGGTCTGGCCGGCCTGCTCGCCGTGGCCCTGATCATCTGGATCGTCTACACGATCCTCCATGACGCTCACCTGGCAATCTCAAAGTTCGGGGTTGGCTTCATCGGAAGTCAGGTGTGGAACCCCAACGCCAACAACGGCGTCGGGTCGTTCGGAGCGCTGCCATTCATCTATGGCACGTTGGTCAGCTCGTTCATCGCGCTGCTGATCGCGACGCCGACCGCGATCGCGATCGCGATCTACCTGACCGAGCTCGCGCCGCAGGTGGTCCGTCGCCCCGTGGCCATCCTCGTCGAGCTATTGGCTGCGATCCCGAGCGTGATCCTCGGTCTGTGGGGAATCCTGATCCTGGGTCCATTCTTGGGCAATCACCTCGAGCCTTTTCTCAAGAGTTTCCTCGGCTGGATTCCGCTGTTCTCGGGGACACCCTCCCCGTATGGGATGCTCAACGCCGCGCTGATCCTGACGATCATGACGGTGCCGATCGTCACGGCGATCAGCCGCGAGGTATTCGAGACCACGCCCGGCGAGCTCAAAGAGGGCGCCTATGCCCTCGGCGCGACGCGGTGGGAGATGGTCCGGATGGTCATCCTGCCGGTCGGTCGCCCCGGTGTGGTCGGCGCGGTGATCCTGGGGCTCGGGCGGGCGTTCGGTGAAGCCATCGCGGTCACCCAGGTGATCGGCAACGCCACACAGATCAAAGCTTCGCTGTTCGCGCCGGCCGGCACGCTGGCCGCGCAGATCGCCAACGAGTACCAGAGCGCCAACCCCGGCCTCGGACAGTCGGCGCTCATCTACCTGGCTGGGATCCTGCTCGTGATCTCGATCATCGTCAACGTCATCGCGCGCTTGTACGTGCGCCGCGTGAGGGTTCGCTAGATGGAGAGCTCGGCCGCTGGTGCTCCCCACGCGCTGCTGACCGCGGGCCCCGACGCTCGCCGTCGCAAGGCGGTCAACCGGTTCATGGAGGTGGTCTCGACGGCGGCCGCGGTGGTGGCCGTCGCGGTCCTGGCGCTGGTCGTGATCTCCGTCGTCATCAAGGCGGCGCCGGCCATCAACCTCAAGTTCATAACCAGCAATCCGCAAGTGTCGCCGTTCGGAGTGAACACGGGCGGGATCGCTAACTCGATCGTCGGAAGCCTGATCCTCATCGGTCTAGCCACGGCGATGGCGGTGCCAGTGGGAATCCTGGTCGCGATCTACACCACTGAGTTCGCCGGCTCCCGCGTGTCGACGACGATCCGGTTCGCGCTGGACATCCTCAACGGCGTGCCGACGATCGTGACCGGCGTGTTCGTGTTCGGAATCCTGGTGCTCGGAGCACGGCAGTCCGGGTGGGCCGGAGCGATCGCGCTGGCCATCGTCGAGTTGCCGATCGTGGCTCGCTCGGCCCAGGAGGTGCTTGAGCTGGTGCCGAACTCGCTCCGCGAGGCCGGACTGGCCCTGGGACTTAGGCGGTGGCGGATCGTGCTGCGGATCGTCCTGCCGACCGCGGTGGGCGGTCTGATCACCGGCTCGGTGCTCGGCGTGGCGCGGGTAGCCGGCGAGACCGCGCCGCTGCTGCTTACCAGCTCGGTCTTCTCCAACCTCGGCGTGACGACGAACCCGTCGCAGGCGATGCCCAACATCCCGATCACGATCTTCACCCTCTCCGAGAGCGCGGCACCCCAAGACCACGCCCAGGCGTGGGCTGCCTCGCTGGTCCTGATCCTGTTCGTCCTGCTCCTGAGCGTGACCGCACGCACATTCCACGAACGTAGCCGCCGGCGGCTGCGCGGCTGACCCCGAAAGGACCCGACTGTCATGATCCCTCCATCAGCCGGTGACCAGACCGAGATGACCAAGCCCGAGCCCTCCATACAGCCGCAGGCGCTGAATCCCGCGAAGCCGCGCAGCGCGCATTCCGGCACCGGCCACGGCATCACGCTCGAGAAGCTGAACGCCTACTACGGCTCGCAGCATGCGATTAAGGACGTCAGCATCAAGTTCCTGGCCAATCAGGTGACCGCGCTGATCGGGCCCTCGGGATCGGGAAAGTCCACCGTGGTCCGTTGCATCAACCGCATGCACGAGGAGATTCCAGGTGCTCGCGCCGAGGGTCGGGTGCTCCTGGACCAAGAGGACGTTTACGGGCCGAAGGTCGACATCACCGCGGTGCGGCGGGTGATCGGCATGGTCTTCCAACGGCCCAACCCATTTCCCACGATGTCGATCTTCGACAACGTGGCCGCCGGCCTGCGCCTGGCCGGGCAGCGCGGGAACGATATGCGCGAGCGTGTGCACGAGGCGATCCGTTCCGTGGGCCTCTGGGACGAGGTCAAGGACCGGTTGAACTCCCCCGGCGTCGGGCTATCGGGCGGCCAGCAGCAGCGCCTGTGCATCGCGCGCACGGTCGCCGTCGAGCCCGAGGTGATCCTGATGGATGAGCCCGCCTCCGCCCTGGACCCGATCTCGACGCTCAAGATCGAGGAGCTGATCGACGAGCTCAAGGAGCGCTACACGATCGTGATCGTCACCCACAACATGCAGCAGGCCGCCCGCGTGGCCAACTCGACCGTGTTCATGCTCGACGGCGAGGTGATCGAGCACGACGAGACGAACAAGATCTTCACCAACCCGAGCGACGAGCGCACCGAGCGCTACGTGACCGGGAAGTTTGGGTAGGCGGCTGTCAATGCAAGAGACACGCCACCAGTTCCACGAAGACCTCAAAGCGCTCGAGCGCCAGGCTCTCGACGGGCTCGACATGGTCATCCAGCAGCTTGACCGCGCGCTCGAGTCGATCTCCTATCAGGACGTCGAGCTGGCCGGGATGGTCGTCGCCGACGACGACCGGATCGATGGCCGCTACCTCGAAGTGCACCAGGGCATCCTGTCGCTGCTGGCTCGGCAGGCGCCGGTGGCGGGCGACCTGCGGATCGTCGCGGCGCTGCTGCACGTGATCCGCTGCGTCGAGCGGATGGGCGACCAGTGCGTGAACATCGCCAAGCTGGTCCCGCTGTCGGGCTACGAGACGCCGAAGGACAAGGACATCCTCGACGCGATCGAGCGGATGGGCCGGCTGGCCCGCTCGCAGGTCTCGCAGGCCAAGCAGGCGTTCGCGGGGCGCAACACCGAGCTGGCTCAGGACCTCGTCCGCCAGGACAGCGAGATCAACCGGCTCAACCGCGACATCTTCCGGCGCGCGGTCGAGATCGGCGACAACGTCGACATGCGCGAGTGGGCGATGTTCATGATCCTCGTCGCCCGCTGCCTGGAGCGGGTCGGCGACAACACGGTCGACATCGCCGAGCAGACGGTGTTCGTCGTGACCGGGTTGTTCCGCGAGTTCGCCGACGCCTCCACTCCGCCTGAGGCAGCCCGCGCCCGGTAGGAGTAATCCGGGGTCCCTGCGGTGCCTGGGAGGTAACGCGCCGGCGCCCGACCGCGGCGCGTCGGCGTATCCTCGGCCCAGTGGCGACTCGTCAGTCCAAGCCACGGTCGCGTAAGCGCCGCCATTCTCGATCCTCCGTCGTAACGGTCACTTCGCCGCGCCGCGACGCCGTCGCAAACGGGGCCAAGCCGCCCCGCCCGGACCAGGACCTGCCGGTCCGCTTCCGCCGGCGCGCGAATCCGCTTAGTTCCTACGGCGAGCGTCCGCCGGGTCCGTTCGGCGGCCTACCCGTGTCCGAGTTCGCGATCTTCGTCGGCGCGATCGCGCTTGTCGTCGGCATCATCCGGCACGGCGGCCCAGCCCTTTGGGGCGGCCTCGTCCTGTGCGCGCTCGGGGTGCTCGAGTTCACTGCGCGGGAGCACTTCTCGGGCTTCCGCTCGCACACGGTCATGCTCGCCGCGGTTCCGGCCGTGGCGGCCGAGGCGCTGATCACGCTGACGGTCGGGCCGCCGAGCGTGAGGCTGCTGCTGTTCATCCCGGTCGCCGGGGTGTTTGCCGTGTGCGCCTGGTTCCTGCGCCGGCGGTTCATGGTCGCGCGTCAGGCGCGGCTCGCGCGGCCCGTCAAGCGCGAAACCGCCTCCTGACGAGCTAACGGTTCGCTAACGGTTGCGGGGGCAACTTTCCCCGCCTCGCGCGTGTTCTCGTCGGCGGCAAGGCCTGCCGGCATGCCGAAGGCGCACACGGACGCGGGACGCGTCCCGATCCCAGCAGCCCCACCCATATGCAGCCCACCACCGCACGTTTGCTGCGAGAGCGCACGCTGTGACCGACTCGCTGATCGGCGAGCTGTCGGGTGCCGGCGGCGTCGCCGACACGTGCATCCTCACCTGCGCCGGATACGACAACACCGTCCGCTGGCGCCCCGGCGAGCGCCTCGAGCATCTGTTCGAGCAACGGTGCGACGAGTTGGCCCGGGCGGGGAGCCCCCACGCGCTGGCGGTGGATGGCCCGGGCGGCAGGCTCAGCTATGCCGAGCTTGATGGACGCGCCAACCAGCTCGCCCGCTACCTGGCCCTGCGCCAGGGCGTGAGGGCTGGACAGCGGGTCGGCCTGCTGCTGGACCGGGCCGTCGACTGGTACGTCGGAATGCTCGCCGTGCTCAAGCTGCACGCCGCGTACGTGCCTCTCGACGCGGCCTTCCCGCCCGACCGGCTCGGCTACATCGTCGCTGACGCGGGCGTGCAAACCATGCTCTCGCAGTCGCAGCTCGCCTCGTGCCTGCGCGAGATCGATCCGGACGTCCGCCTGCTGTGCCTGGACCGGGTTGACACCGAGATTGCCGGCGAGCGCAGCGACCGGCTCGAGGCCGAGATCGCCGGGCCGGCCGACGAGCTGTGCTACGTCGTCTACACCTCGGGCACCACGGGACGGCCCAAGGGCGTAGCCGTCAATCACGCGAGCATCGTGAACTTCGTTCGCGTCGCCTCCGAGGTGTACGGCGTGCAGGCCGACGACCGTGTCTACCAGGGTCTGACGATCGCCTTCGACTTCTGCATCGAGGAGATCTGGGTGGCCTGGATGGCCGGAGCGGTGCTGGTTCCCAAGCCGTCCGGCGCGCCCCTGGTCGGCGCCGAGCTTCACGATTTCCTGATCGAGCAACGCGTCACCGCGCTGTGCTGCGTTCCGACGCTGCTCTCCACGCTTCCCGGCGACGTTCCGGACCTCCGCTTCCTGCTCGTCTCCGGCGAGGCGTGCCCCCAGGACCTGGTCGAGCGCTGGCACCGCCCCGGACGGCGGCTCCTCAACGTCTACGGGCCGACCGAAGCGACAGTCAGCGCCACCTGGGCGGTGCTTGCGCCCGATCGGCCCGTGACGATCGGAGTGCCGCTGCCCACCTACTCGACGGTTGTGCTCGACCCCGAGGCCGACCGCGAGCTGCCGCACGGTGCGACGGGGGAGCTCGGGATCGCGGGGATCGGGCTGGCCGAGGGATATCTGAACCGGCCCGATCTGACCGAGCGGGCGTTCGTGCGCGACTTCCTGGGGATGCCGAACAACCCCAGCCGGCGGATCTACCGGACCGGGGACCTGGTGCGGGTCGACGAGCGTGATGAGATCGAGCACCTCGGGCGGATCGATAGCCAGGTCAAGGTCCGCGGATACCGGATCGAGCTCTCGGAGATCGAAGCGGTGCTCCGGCGGCTGCCGGGCGTGAGCCAGGCGCTGGCCGGCACCCATGAGCCCGACTCCGGCTCGCTGGAGCTCGTGGGCTACTACACCTCGAGTTGCGAGCTCGATCAGCGGGAGATGTACACGCTTCTGCGCGAGAAGCTGCCGTCCTACATGGTCCCGGCCTACCTCGAACGGCTCGAGGAGCTCCCGACGCTGCCCAGTGGCAAGGCTGACCGGAGCCGTCTGCCGGCCCCACGCGTGGCGCGCCGGCACAGGCCGGAGGACGACTACGTCGCGCCGGCTACGGCGCTCGAATCGATCGTGGCCCAAGAGCTGGCGGGGGTGCTGGATCTCGAACGTGTCTCGGTGCAAAGTCACTTCTTTGAGGACCTGGGGGCCAACTCGCTGCTGATGGCCCTGCTCGTGGCGCGCCTGCGCGACGGGGCCGATCAGCTGACCCGGGTGTCGATGCGCGACGTGTACGTGCATCCGAACATCCGCAGTCTGGTGAGCGCCCTGGAGAAGCCGGCGGATCTGGCGGCGACCGCGGAGAGACCCGAGGATCCGGACCTGCCCGCCGCGCGCGGGCGTCCCATGCCCCGAATCTGCGGCGCGCTCCAGGCCGCGATCTTCCTGCTCTGCGCGCTGCTCGCCGCGGCCGTAATCGACGTCGGCGCGTCGTGGCTGTTCGCCGCGTCCGATGCCGTTCAGTGCTACCTGCGAGCAACCGCGTTCGGCTGCGCGCTGACGGTGGGCTCGGGCCTGCTCCCGATCGCCGCCAAGTGGCTTCTGATCGGCCGTTGGAAGCCGCAGCGGATCCGGGTCTGGAGCTTGCCCTACGTCCGCTTCTGGATCGTCAGGACGCTGCTGGTGTCGAGCCCGCTGGCGCGTCTGGCCGTCGGCAGCCCCCTGTATTCGCTCTATCTCCGCGCGCTGGGGGCGAACGTCGGTCAGCGGGTGCTGGTCCTGACCCACCACGTCCCGGTGTGCACCGACCTGCTGCAAATCGGATCGGACAGCGTGATCCGGCAGGACAGCTTCCTCAATGGTTATCGCGTGCGTGACGGGATCGTCGAGATCGGCCCGGTGGCACTCGGCGCGGGTAGCTTCGTCGGCGAGCGCTCCGTCCTTGAGGTGTTCAGCGGCGTCGGCTCGCGCGCCCAGCTCGGACATGCCTCGTCGCTCCAGACCGGGCAGCGGGTGCCCGACGGGGAGTGCTGGCACGGGTCACCGGCGGTGCCGGCCCCGGCCGACTATGACTACCGCGGGCTCGAAACGGGACAGAGCGCTCGGTGGCACTCGGTCACATATGTGGGAGCGCGCCTGGCCGCGATCGCGCTGCTTCTCGCCCCGCTCGAGGCGGCTGCCGCCAGCGCGTTTCTCACCCATCCGCGCGTGATCCGGGGGATGTCGCAGGGGATGGCCCCGCTGCTCTCGGGGGTGATCCTCACCGGGCTGCTGCTGGGTGCGCTGCTGATCGCGGGGAGCTTCTCCAGGCTGGCCGCGCGGGCGCTCCGCCCGGGAAAGGTGTACGGGCTGTATGGGCCTCACTATGCGCTGCAGCGCGCGATCTCTCGGGTGTCCAACCTGAAGTCGCTCGCGCTGATCTTCGGTGACAGCTCGCTGATCGTGCCGTACCTGCGGTGGCTCGGCTATCGATTTGGGGTGGTCGAGCAGACCGGATCCAACTTCGGCACGGAGCTCAAGCAGGAGGTCCCCACGCTCAGCCGGGTGGGCACCGGCACGATGGTCTCGGATGGCCTGTCGATGATGAACGCCGAGTTCTCGAGCAGCTCGTTCCGGGTGACGGCGGTGTCGGTGGGTAAGCGCAACTACCTCGGCAACGACATCGCCTTCCCGCCCGGGGCACGGACGGGCGACAACTGCCTGCTGGCCACCAAGGTGCTCGTTCCCCTCGGCGGACCGGAGCGCCACGACGTTGGGCTGCTGGGCTCGCCGGCGTTCGAGATTCCCCGCTCGGTGGAGCGCGACAAGCGGTTCACGGAACTCGCCACCGGCCCTGAGCGCGAGCGTCGCCTGGCCGCCAAGCTCAGGCACAACCTCGTCACCCTCGGTCTGCACCTGATGGTGCGCTTCTTCCTGCTGTGGGCGGTCATCAGCATCGCGCTGCTGCCGTTGGCAGGCCGGGGCCTCGACTGGGTGGCCGGCACGGCCGCTTCGGGGCTGCTCGACCTGACGTTCCTGGTCGCGTTCTTCGTCCTCGTCGAGCGGGGCGTCAACGGCTTCAGGCCGCTTGAGCCGAGGTTCTGCTCGATCTACGACCTCCCGTTCTGGCGGCATGAGCGGTACTGGAAGGTGTCCTCGGCCGATGCCTACCTGCACATCTTCGACGGCACCCCACTCAAGCCGGTCCTGTGGCGAGCGCTCGGAGTGCGAATCGGCAAGCGCGTGTTCGACGACGGATGTTCGATCACAGAGCGCAGCCTGGTGGCCATCGGCGATGACGCCACCCTGAACATGGGCGCCGTCCTCCAGAGTCATTCGCTCGAGGACGGTGCCTTTAAATCCGACGACATCGTGATCGGCGAGCGTTGCACGATCGGCACCGCCGCGTTTGTGAATTACGCAGTGGCGATGGAAGACGGGTCGGCGCTTGATGCCGACTCATTCTTGATGAAGGGCTCGCAGGTTAAAGCCCATTCGCGCTGGCGGGGTAACCCGGCCAGCGAGGTTTACCCATGCAGTCCCAGCCAGCACGCGCAGCCGTGCGCCCGACACACGAACAGGATGTGAGCACAGTGGCAGTCTTTGAGGATCACTCGCAATCGACCTCGGCGTTCGAGGCGCTCGAATCGGCCGTCCGCAGTTACTGCCGAAGCTGGCCCGTGGTGTTCGATCGGGCGACGGGCAGCTGGCTGTATGACGAGAGCGGCCGCCAGTACCTCGACTTCTTCACCGGCGCCAGCGCGCTCAATTACGGTCACAACAATCCGCTCCTGCGCGAGGCGCTGCTCGATTACCTCTGCTCGGACCGGGTGATCCATTCGCTGGACATGTTCACCGCCGCCAAGCGAGACTTTCTCCTCGCGCTCGATCAGATCGTGCTGGCACCCCGGCAGCTCGAGTACCGCGTGCAGTTCCCCGGTCCGGCGGGAACCAACGCGGTCGAGGCGGCGCTCAAGCTGGTCCGCAAGGCAACCGGCCGTTCCGAGGTGATCTGCTTCTCGGGTGCCTTCCACGGGACCTCGTTGGGGTCGCTCACCGTCACGGCCAACCCGCTGCATCGAGGCGCGGCCGGCGTTCCGCTCGAGCACACCACGCGTCTTCCGTTCGACGACTCCGCCGCGGGTTCCGACCCGGACTTCGGGCTGCTCGACGCGCTCCTGGCCGCGTGCGCCGAGCGCCCGGCCGGGGTGATCGTCGAGACGGTGCAGGGCGAAGGAGGCGTGAACGTGGCCGGACCCGAGTGGCTCCGCGGACTGGCTGAACGCTGCGAGCGGCACGAGATCCCGCTGATCGTCGATGACATCCAGATGGGCTGCGGGCGCACGGGACCGTTCTTCAGCTTTGAGGCGGCCGGGATCGAGCCCGACATCGTCTGCCTTTCGAAGTCGATCAGCGGCTACGGACTGCCGATGGCGCTGACCCTGATCAAGCCAGAACTCGACGTCTGGGAGCCAGGCGAGCACAACGGAACCTTCCGAGGCTTCAATCCAGCGATGGTCACCGGCGCCGCGGCGCTCCACGCCTACTGGCGGGACGATCGGCTCGAGCGCCGCACGATCGCGCGTGGCCGCCGGATCGCGATGACCCTGTCCACGCTCGCGCAGTCACTTGACGGCGTGAAGGTCGCCCACCGCGGACGGGGCATGGTGCACGGGCTCGACTTCGGGGACGGTGAGCTCGCTGGACGAGTCAGCTCGGAGGCGTTCAGCCGGGGGCTTCTGGTCGAACGCGCGGGGCCCCACGATGAGGTCGTGAAACTGCTGCCGCCGCTGACCGCGAGCGAAGACGAGCTCGCTCAGGGTCTCGCGCTGCTGACCGAGGCCATCTACTCGGCGTGCTGAATCGCGCCGCTGGCCACGGGCCGGGGCGCGGCATCGTGGTCGGGCGCGTCGGCGCTGACCGTGGGCAGATGAAGCGTGAACATCGCGCCGCCGTCGGGCGCGTTGGCGGCGTCGATCGACCCGCCGTGCTGCGTGGCGACCTGGCGGACGATGGCCAGGCCCAGCCCGCTGCCCTGCCGGTGGCGTGAGTTGGCGCCGCGGAAGAAGCGATCGAACACATACGGCAGGTCGGCCTCGTCGATGCCGCCACCGTGGTCGCGCACCCGCACGCCCTCGTGGTTCACCACCACCTCCACCACCCCGTCGCGGGGAGAATGGTGCGCGGCATTGTCGAGCAGGTTGTTGATCGCCCGGTGCAGGCGCTCCGGGATGCCTTCGACGATCACCGGCTCGAGCGAGCTCTCATAGGACACGTGCGGGAAGTCACGCCGAGCGCGGGTCAGCGACTCCTCGACGATACGGTCGAGTCGGACGTCCTCGGCCGAGGTGATCGGCAGATCGCCCCGGGCCAGCTCGATCACGTCGCCGATCAACGCGCTCAGCTCCTCGCTCTGCTCGAGCACATCGGCGAGTAGCCGCCGGCGGTCCTCCCCGGTCAGCTCATCGCCTTGGTCGAGCAGGACCTCGATGTTGGTCCTCAGGCTCGTGATCGGGGTGCGCAGCTCGTGCGAGGCATCGGCCACGAGCTGGCGCTGGGCGCGGACCGACTCATCCAGCGCGTCGCGTGATGTCTGCAGGCGCCCGATCATCGCGTTGAAGCGCCGAGCCAGCTGGCCCACCTCGTCATCGCCGTGGACGTGGATGCGGCTGCTCAGGTCCTCGGTCTCCTCGATGTGACGCGCGGTCGCTGCGACTTCCGCCAGCGGGGAGAGCACGGGGCGTGCGGCCAGCCGTCCGAGGGCGGCGGCGAGCGCGATCCCGCCGGCGCACACGAGCAACAGAACCAGTCGCAGGTTGCGCAGGATGCTGTCGATGCCGTCGAGCGGGCGCGCGAGCTGTACGGCGCCCTGCTCGGGGAAGCCATTGACCCGCAAGGTGGCCGCGAACGTCAGCTCCCGAAAGCGGCTGCCGCCGAGCTGCACGTCGGAGAAGAACGCGCCTGTGCCGCTGGAGATAACCGCGTTGACCTGTGAGTTGATCGGCAGCGTGGTATTGCCGCCGGTCGACCCGTCCGCGGCGACGAACTGGTAGTACTGGGTCGTGCCGCCGGCGCTCGCTGGTACGCCCGGGAGTGGCTGGCCGAACGCGGCCTGGCCCTCCTGCTGCACGGCGGCATACTGCGCCTTGAGCGCGCTGTCCACCTGGCCGAGCAGCTGGCTGCGCACGACCATGTAACAGACGATTGCGGCGACCACGACCGCGAATGCCACGGCGGTGGCGGACACCCAGGCGAGTCTCTGACGAAGAGGCACCCTCGGCCTCCCCGGTCAGTCGCGCAGCACGTAGCCGACGCCCCGGACGGTGTGCAGCAAGCGCAGCTCACCGCCGGCTTCGGTCTTGCGACGCAGATAGCCCATGTACACGCCCAGGGCGTTAGAGGTCGGGCCGAAGTCGTATCCCCACACGTTCTCAAAGATCGTAGAGCGGGTCAGCACCTGCCGTGGGTGGCGCATGAACAGTTCCAGGAGCAGGAACTCGGTCTTGGACAGCTCGATCACGCGATCGCCCCGGCGAACCTCGTGCGCGATCGGGTCGAGCACCATGTCCGCGTAGCGCAGGATCTCCCCGTCGGTGCCGTCGCCGGAGCGGCGCAGCAGCGCGCGCAGCCGGGCTTGGAGCTCGCGCAGCGCGAATGGCTTGACCAGGTAGTCGTCGGCACCCACGTCGAGGCCCTCGACCCGGTCGTCGATGGCGTCGCGGGCGGTGAGCATCAGGATCGGCGTGCGGTCGCCGGCCTGGCGCATCCGCCGGCACACTTCGAGGCCGTCCAGCCGTGGCATCCCGATGTCGAGGATCACGGCGTCGGGCGGCGATTTCGCCAGCGAGTCGAGTGCCTCCTCGCCATCGCCGGCGAGGTCCACGTCGTAGCGGTCGAGCCTCAGGGCGCGTTCGAGCGCCCGGCGGACCGCGGGTTCATCGTCAACTACAAGTACGCGCGCCATGCGGGACATTGTGGCGAGGATGGCTAAGCGTTTGTGAAGAGGGTATGGGCTCGGGGTACGACGCCCGAGCCTGGATGGGCGCGGCATCATCAAGCGCATGGCGCGCGCCAAGCTCGATACGTACCGGAGGAAGCGCGACTTCGAGTCCACGTCCGAACCCGCTGGGCAGTCTGACGCGGGCGCGGACGGCCGCAGGTTCGTGATCCAGGAGCACCACGCCACCCGGCTGCACTGGGACCTGCGCCTCGAGCACGACGGCGTGCTCGCCTCGTGGGCGATCCCCAACGGGATCCCGCCCGATCCAGCCGACAACCGGCTGGCGGTGCGGACCGAGGACCACCCGCTCGAGTACCTCGACTTCCACGGCGAGATCCCCAAGGGTCAGTACGGCGCCGGCACGATGACGATCTGGGACCACGGCACGTACGAGCTGCACAAGTGGGAGGACGCGAAGGTGGAGGTCACCTTTCATGGTGAGCGCCTGAGCGGGCGCTACGGACTGTTCCGGATCGGTCGCGACACCGAGTCGGCGAACGACTGGATGATCCACCGGATGGATCCGCCGGCCGATCCGGGACGCGAGCCGATGCCCGAGCGGATCGTGCCAATGATGGCCCAGCCGGCGAGTGCACCTCCGCGCAATCAGAAGGCCTGGTCGTTCGAGGTCAAGTGGGACGGAGTGCGAGCGATCGCCTACGTCAAGCCCGGCCGCCTGCACCTGGAAAGTCGCAACCTCAACGACATCACCGACACCTATCCCGAGATCCGCGGCCTGGTCGGGGCGCTCGGCATGCACGAGGCGGTGCTCGACGGCGAGATCGTGGCGTTCGACGAGAGCGGCCGCCCCAGCTTCGAGCGCCTGCAGCGCCGCATGCACGTGACCTCGCAATCAGCGATCAGGCGCTTCCAGACCAGCCTGCCGGTCGTGTACGCGATCTTCGACCTGCTCTACCTCGACGGGCACTCGCTGATGGACCTGCCCTATCGCGAGCGGCGCCAGCGCCTCGAAGCACTCGAGCTGAGCGGCCCGGCCTGGCGCGTGCCCGCCGTCCATCCGGGCGAGGGCGGGCTGCTGCTCGAGGCGACGGCCAAACAGGGCCTCGAGGGGGTCGTGGCCAAGCGCCTTGACTCGCGCTACGAGCCCGGCCGGCGCGGAGGCAACTGGCTGAAGATCAAGAACACGCTGCGCCAGGAGCTCGTGATCGGCGGCTGGATTCCCGGGGAGGGGCGGCGGACCGCGCGGATCGGCGCGCTGCTGATGGGCTACTACGAGGATGGAAAGCTTCGCTACGCCGGTCGCGTCGGGACCGGGTTCACCGAGAAGACGCTCGACGACCTTCGCCGGCGCCTCGAGCCGCTGCGACGCGAGACGAATCCGTTCGATGTTTCTCCGAAGCTCCCCCGCGAGGCCGTGTTCGTCGAGCCGCACCTCGTGGCCGAGATCGAGTTCCGGGAATGGACGGCCGAGCGAGTCATGCGCGCGCCTTCGTTCAAGGGACTCCGGGATGACAAGCCGGCGATCGAGGTGGTCTCGGAAAGCGGCGACTCGCCCGAGGCGCTGTTCGACGAGGTCGAGCGCCTGCCCGACGGCGTCCTGCTGGCGAAGACCGAAGGCCGCGAGCTCAGGATCACCAACTGGGACAAGGTCCTGTACCCCGAGACGGGGTTCACCAAGGGCGATCTGGTCGCCTATTACGCGCGTATCGCTCCCGTCGTGCTACCGCACCTGCACGACCGGCCCCTCACGCTCAAGCGCTACCCGAACGGCGTCGAGCAGCCGTACTTCTATGAGAAGCAGTCGCCCTCACACCGCCCCGACTGGATCCAGACGGTAAAGCTCGGCGACATCGACTACACGCTCGCCCAGGACCGCCCGACGCTGATCTGGCTCGCCAACCTGGCCGACGTCGAGCTGCACACCTTGTTGTCGGTCGCGGCGCGTCCGGATCGGCCGACGATGATGGTGTTCGATCTCGATCCGGGCGCGCCGGCCGGGATCGTCGAGTGCTGCGAGGTGGCGCTAGTCCTGCGCGGCCTGTTCGAGCAACTGGGGCTGCAGAGCGTCGCCAAGACCTCGGGGTCAAAGGGACTCCAGGTCTACGTCCCGCTCAACACGCCGGTCGACTACCGCGCCACCAAGCCGTTCGCCAAACGCGTGGCCGAGCTGCTCGAACAGCGCATGCCCGAGCTCGTCGTGTCGCGCATGACCAAGCGTCTGCGTCCGGCCAAGGTGCTCGTCGACTGGAGCCAGAACGACGATCACAAGACGACAGTGAACGTGTACTCGCTGCGTGCGCGTGAGCGGCCGACGGTTTCCACGCCCGTGAGCTGGGACGAGGTGAGGGCCTGTCACGACAGCCGCGACGAGGCCCTCTTGACCTTCGCATACGACGAGGTGCTCACCCGCGCGCGCGACCAGGGCGACCTGTTCGCGCCCGCGATCAGCGCCACCCAGCAACTTCCGTCCACGCGATGAAGGCGCCGCTGTCAGGCGCCGCCGACCATGGGCAAGACCCGTTGGCCCGATCCGTTACGCTGGCGGCGACGAGATGCCGATCGATCAGATCACGCTGCGTAACCGACTGCTTGTCGCCACGGCGATGTGGCGTGAGACGATCGCCGAGCCGCTGCCCCGGATGGCGCCCGGCGATCCCGCCGACCAGATCCAGAGCTTCGAGATCCAGCTCGTCGATCGCCTGTGGCAGAGCGCGACGGCCGACACGGCACGCGAGATCGCCGACCGCACGTGGGACCTCGTGCATGACCGGGCCGACAACGATCCCGTCAAGCAGCGCGTGGTCGAGTGCCACGAGGCGCTCGCCCGCCTGACCCGCCTCGGCGACTAAGGGTTGAACCTAAGCGTCTGGGCTGCCGTTAGCGGCGGGGCCCGGGCCCAGCCTCACGCGGGGCTCCGGCTCGGCCAGCTGGTTGCGCGGCAGGCCGGCCGCGGCATAAGCGTCGGCCTCGTCGAGCGTCTCGTGCTCGAGCAGTGCGGTCACGAGGGCGTCAAGGTTCGCGCGGTGCTCCCGCAGCAGCGTCGAGACGTCGGAGTGGGCCGACTCGACGATCCGCCGGACCTCCTCGTCGACCAGCCGCTGCGTCGCGTCGGACGTCTCCGACGCGCCGGGCAGCAGCGCGCTCATCCCGTCCTGCGGGATCACCGCGATCGGGCCGATCGCGCGACTCATGCCCCAGCGCCCGACCATGCCGCGCGCGATCCGCGTCAGTTGCTGGATGTCGGACTCGGCCCCGGTGGTGATGTCCGAGAACACGATCTCCTCGGCGCTGCGGCCACCGAGCGCGACCTTGATCTGCGCGAGCAGGTGCTGCTGCTCGAAGTTGAACCGGTCGGCGTCGGGCGCCGAGAAGGTCACGCCCAGCGACTGCCCGCGCGGGATGATCGACACCTTGCGGACAGGATCGGCCCCCGGCGTGAGCATCCCGACGATCGCATGGCCCGCCTCGTGGTAGGCCGTGCGCCGACGATCGTCCTCGGAGATCATCACCTTGCGCTCCGCGCCGAGCACGATCCGCTCGAGCGCATCGGTCAGGTCCTGCCGGTTCACCTTCTCGTGGCTTCGCCGCGCGGCGAGCAGAGCGGCCTCGTTGACCAGGTTCTCGAGGTCCGCGCCGACCATGCCCGGCGTGGCTGAGGCGATGTCGCCCAGGCCGACGTCGCTCGCGAGCGGGACGCCCCGGGTGTGCACGCGGAGAATCGCCTCGCGCCCGGCGCGGTCCGGGGGTGAGACGACGACCCGGCGGTCAAATCGCCCGGGACGCAGCAGCGCCGGATCGAGGATCTCCGGGCGGTTGGTCGCCCCGAGCACGATCACCCCGCTGCGCGGGTCGAAGCCATCCATCTCGGTCAGGATCTGGTTGAGCGTCTGCTCACGCTCGTCGTGGCCGCCGGAGATGTTGGCCCCACCCGCCGAGCGGGAGCGGCCGATCGCGTCGAGTTCGTCGATGAAGATGATCGCCGGCGCTGCCGTCTTGGCCTGGGCGAAAAGGTCACGCACGCGCGAGGCGCCCACCCCGACGATCATCTCGACGAACTCCGAGGCGGACATCTGGAAGAAGGGCACGCCGGCCTCCCCGGCGACCGCCCGGGCGAGCAACGTCTTGCCCGTGCCGGGCTGCCCACTCAGCAGCACGCCGCGGGGGATGCGCCCGCCGAGGCGGATGTACTTATCGGGGTTCTTGAGGAAGTCGACGATCTCGGTCAGCTCCTCCTTGGCCTCGTCGATGCCGGCGACGTCGTTGAACGTGACGCGCTGATCGGCCGCCTCCACGCGCCGCGCACGCGAACGCCCGAACGACATCAGCCCGCCGGCACCGCCGCCGCCGGCCGCCGCCCGCCGGAAGACCCAGACGATCAGCACCAGGAAGAGCAGCGTCGGGCCGAAGCCGAAGATCAGGCTGGTCAGGAGCGACGCACCGCCCGCCGAGTGGGCCGTGGTCGTGATGTTGTACTTCTGGACCAGCGAGAACAGCTCTGAGTTCGGCGCGAACGACGGGATCTCGGTCGAGAAATAGACGGTGGTCGGCGCGCTGGCGCTGTCCGCCGGGTACTTGACCGCCTTCTTGAACGTGCCCTGGATCGACGAGCCGGTCGCCGAGATCGAGCTCACGTTGCCGCTCTGGACCTCGCTCAGGAACGTGGGGTAGTAGGGGATCGAGACGCGCGGATTCGGGCCGAGGACCTGCGCCGAGACCCAGAAGTTGAGCGCCAGCAGAGCGACGATCACGGCGATCATGAGCGGCCAGCGAGAGGGACCGCGGGTCGGAGGCTTGGTCGGCTGGCGGCCGCGGCCGTCCGGAGCCGGTGTTACCCGCCAGCCGGGCTGCTGCGGCGGCGGCGCCCCGCCGGGGCGCGTGGGACTCCCCCGCCGCAGACGGGGGCTGGAGTCACGCCGGCTCGGCTCATCGGCCATCCGACTGATTGTGGCAAGGGTGGCCGGGTTTCTGATGAGACTGGGCTAAGAGTTTCCCGACGCCGGGCTCACTCAATCCGGGTTCGGAACGAGTCCGATCCCTCGACGGTGGCGCCGGCGGCCCACGCGCGGTCGGCCAGCCAGCGGTCCGAGGTGACGACACGCACGGCCGCCGGGTCCGGGTCCGCGCGCAGGCGCCGCACGATCTCGTCGTCGGCCGCGTTCGGTCTGGGCCGGGGGGCGTGCGCGACCTCGATCACGGTGGAGCGAATCGGGGGACGGGGCGGGCGTTCGAACACCACGGTGACGTCCTCGCCGCTGTCCGCGGCCCACCGCTCGAGCATGTCCACGAGCCGGAGCATCGCGGCGTCGCGGTCCTTCCACCAGTTGTCAGGACGCGTGCCGATGACGTTCATGCCGTCGACGAGCCAGCGCATGAAGTGAGGCTAGTCGCCGTCGTCCGGCGGCCGCTCGCGCGACTGCTTGCGCGCCGACTGCCGGCGCTTGCTGTCCAGACGTCGCTGCACCGAGGCGGCCGTCGGACGCGTCGCGTGCCGGGGGCGCTCGGGGGCGAGCGCGGCGATCAAGCGCGACTGCAGGCGCTCGAGGGCGAGCTCGCGGTTGCGTGCCTGGCTGCGGGCGTCTTGGGCCACCGCGGTGACGCGCGGACCCAGGCGTGAGATGACCCGCTGCTTCTGGGTCTCGCTCAGCGTCTCGGAGGCTTCGACGTCGAAGATTGCCTCCACCCGAGAGGCCGTCACGTTCGCGTGCTGGCCGCCCGGACCCGACGATCGCGATGTCCGCACGACTACCTCGCGAAGAGGCAGCGCAAGGCCGCGTCGGAGTGGCATTGGGTCCTGCATGTGCGGTACCTTCCCAGGTCGTAAGGCCGCCCGAATGGCGGGCGGTGCAAGCAGTGCAGGCTCCGGGCGGCACATCCTCCGCGGTAGCAGCACTTTCTAGCCACGGAGGATCACTCCACAATGCCAACTGGCACAGTCAAATGGTTCAGCGACGAGAAGGGCTTCGGCTTCATCACGCCGGACGACGGTGGTCGCGATCTGTTTGTCCACCACTCGAGCATCACCGCTGACGGCTACCGCTCCCTGGCCGAGGGCCTCAAGGTCTCCTACGAGGAGGAGGCCGCGCCCAAGGGACCGAAGGCGGTTAACGTCACGAAAATCTAAAAGGGGCCTTGCTTGCAGCGACCGGCCACCCGATCGGGGGTGGTGGGCGCTAGCGGAGAAACTTCGTCGGCGCTTGTGCGTAGTATTGCTAGGCGGTTGACTTGGGCGCACAGCGATGACTAAGACGGTCGAGGAGCGCGAGCGTGTAGTAGTTCGCTTCGCCGGCGACTCCGGGGATGGGATGCAGCTGGCGGGTAGCCGGTTTACGGATGCCACGGCGATGTGGGGTAACGACCTGGCGACGCTGCCGAATTTTCCGGCGGAGATCCGCGCTCCGGCGGGGACGCTGGCCGGCGTGTCGGCGTTTCAGATTCACTTCGCCTCGCGCGACATCCTGACGCCGGGGGATAAGCCCAATGTGCTGGTGGCGATGAACCCGGCGGCTTTGAAGGCGAACTTGGCCGAGTTGGACCGCGGCGCGACGCTGATCGTGAACGAGGATGCGTTCAGCAAGCGCAATCTGGAGAAGGCCGGTTACGCGTCGAACCCGTTGGAGGATGGGTCGTTGTCGGCGTTTCGGGTGCATCGGATTCCGATGACGTCGTTGACGGTGGCGGCGGTTGAGGGGGTCGAGGATGCGTCCACCCGCGACGCTGGTCGGGCCAAGAACCTGTTTGCGTTGGGTGTGATCTCGTGGTTGTACGGGCGTCCGACGGACGGCACGAAGCGTTGGATTGAGCAGAAGTTCGCTAAGCGTCCGGCCGTGTTGCAGGCGAACCTGGCGGCGTTTAACGCGGGCTGGTCCTTCGGGGAGACGACCGAGCTGCTCGACGTGCAGTATTTGGTCAAGCCGGCGACGGATGTGCCGCCGGGGACGTACCGGAATGTGAACGGGACGACGGCGTTGTCGCTGGGCCTGGTCGCGGCTTCGGTCCGGAGCGGTTTGCCGTTGCTGTTGGCGAGTTATCCGATCACGCCGGCGTCGGAGTTGTTGCATGAGCTTTCGCGGCATGCGAGGTTGGGCGTGACGACGATTCAGGCTGAGGATGAGATCGCGGCGGCTGGGATGGCGTTGGGGGCGGCGTTTGGTGGTCGGTTGGGAGTGACGGCTACGAGTGGGCCGGGGATGGATTTGAAAGCGGAGACGATCGGGCTGGCGGTGATGTTGGAGCTGCCGATGATCGTGGTCGACGTGCAGCGTGCGGGTCCGTCGACGGGGATGCCGACCAAGACCGAGCAGTCGGATTTGCTTCAGGCGATCTTTGGGCGCCACGGGGAGTCGCCGTTGCCGGTGATCGCGCCGAGTACGTCGGGTGGGTGTTTTGAGGCCGCGTTTGAGGCGGCGCGGATCGCGGTTTTGTATCGCACGCCGGTGATCCTTTTGTCGGACACGTTCCTGGCCTCTTCTTCGGAGCCGTGGCGGGTGCCGGTGGTCTCGGAGTTGCCGTCGATCGATCCGGCGTTCGCGCAGGCCGTCGAGGGTGAGGAGTTTCTTCCGTATGCGCGTGATGATCGGTTGGCGCGGCCGTGGGCGGTTCCGGGGACGCCGGGGCTGGCGCACCGGATCGGCGGTTTGGAGAAGGCCGACCTGACGGGGAACATTTCGTATGACCCGGCTAACCACGCGCGGATGACCGAGCTGCGTCGGGCCAAGGTGGATGGGATCGCGGGGCAGATCCCGCCGTTGACGGTCGATTCCGAGCCTGGCGCGAGCTTGTTGGTGTTGGGGTGGGGGTCGAGCGAGGGTGCGATCCGTGCTGGTGTGAGCCGCGCGCGGGAGGCTGGGCACCGGGTGGCGTGCGCGCATCTGCGTTATTTGAATCCGTTTCCGGCGAACACGGGGGATGTGTTGCGGTCCTTTGATCGGGTGCTCGTGCCGGAGCTGAACTGCGGGCAGCTCGCGATGTTGTTGCGCGCCAGGTATCTGGTCGATGTGGAGTCGTTTTGCAAGGTGCAGGGGCAGCCGTTGTTCGCCGCGGAGGTCGAGGAGCAGATCGAGGAGCGGCAATGAGCGCGGTCGTGACGAACGGTCATGGGGGCGGTCCCGAGCTGTCCAAGGCGGATTTTCAGTCTGATCAGGAGACGCGGTGGTGCCCGGGGTGTGGGGACTATGCGGTGTTGGCGGCGGTGCAGCAGTTCATGCCCGAGCTTGGGATCCCGCCGGAGAAGATCGTGTTCATCACCGGGATCGGGTGCGCGGGCCGGTTCGCGTATTACATGAACACGTACGGGATGCACTCGATTCATGGGCGCGCGCCCGCTCTGGCGACGGGGTTGGCGTCCAGCCGGGATGACCTGTCGATCTGGATCGTGACCGGCGACGGCGACTCGCTGTCGATCGGCGGCAACCATCTGATCCATGCGCTCAGACGGAACGTTCCGATCAAGATCCTGCTGTTCAACAACCAGATCTACGGGCTGACCAAGGGGCAGGCGTCCCCGACCAGCGAGGTGGGGAAGGTCACCAAGTCAACCCCGTTCGGCGTGGCTGACCATCCGTTTAACCCTGTCTCCCTGGCGCTGGGGTCCGAGGCGTCGTTTGTCGCTCGCACGATCGACCGGGACAAGCGCCATCTGACCGAGGTCCTGCGCGCGGCGGCCACCCACGAGGGGGCGGCGCTGGTTGAGATCTACCAGAACTGTCCGGTGTTCAACGACGGCGCGTTCTCCGCGCTGACCGAGAAGGAGACCCGGGACGCGAATCAGATCCGCCTGGTGGCGGGGGAGCCGATCCGTTTCGGGGTCTCGGATGAACGGGGCGTGGCGCGAGGCCCTGACGGCGGCCTGGCGATCGTCGACGTGGCCGACGTCGGCGAGGACGCGCTGATCGTGCACGACCCGTCGCGTCCGGATCCAGGGTTGGCGTTCTCCCTCGCCCGCCTGGCTGACAATCCGACCGTGCCCACCCCGATCGGGATCTTCCGCGACGTGCAACGCCACGTCTACGGCCGCCCCAGCGCCGTACGCCCCGCACCCGCCACCGAGGTCGAGCTCGCCGACTTACTCCTCGGCGCCGACAGCTGGACCGTCGGCTGACGCTACGCTCGGGTGCATGCGCACCCCCGATGTCGAGATCCGCTGGTGGGAAGGCTGCCCCTCGACCGACAGAGCGCTAAGCGCCGTGCGAGAGGCGCTGGCCGAGCTGGGACTCGGCGACGAAGTGCGCATGCGCGAGGTGCTGACCGATGACGAGGCTCGCGAGGCTGGGTTCGTCGGCTCGCCCACGATCCTGATCGACGGCGTCGACCTCGTTCCCGCGGCCGACGACGAGCCGATCGGCCTGAGCTGCCGGGTTTACCGCCGGCGCGACGGCCGGATCAGCCCGCTTCCTGACCCTGACGATTTGCGCGAGGCGCTCCTGAGGGCGGCCGAGCGCGCGGAGGTAACGCGATGAGTCTTGCGATTGGCGAGGTGGCGCCCGATTTCGCCCTGCTCGATACGGAGGGGAGGAGGTGGTCGGTGGCGCCCTACGACGATGCGCCGGCAACCGTCGTGGTGTTCACCTGCAACCACTGTCCTTACGCGCTCGCCTGGCACGACCGGATCGCGCAGGTGGCCGACGACTACGCGGCTCGCGGCGTGCGCGTGCTGGCGGTGAACCCGAACGACAGCAACCGCTACCCAGGCGACTCCGCCGAGGCGATGCGCGACCGCGTCTCACGCGAGCAGTGGACGATCCCTTACCTGCGCGATGACACCCAGGAGGTGGCGCGTGAGTACGGCGCCAGGGTGACGCCAGACGTGTTTGTGCTCGACTCCGAGGGCCGGCTGCGCTACCGCGGTGCGCCCGACGCCGACTACGACAAGCCGACCGAGCAGGCGCAGTGGCTGCGCGAGGCCCTCGACGAGGTGCTCAGCGGCTCGATCGTCGCGCGACCGGAGACCAAGCCGGTCGGCTGCTCGATCAAGTGGAAGCCGTAGCCCGGATCTGAAAGGCGGCGGCTGCGCCGGCGCGTTCGGTCAGGCGACATAGCCGTCTGGCGGGTCGAGCGGGAGCCCGGCCGCGTCCCAGTCGAGCAAGCCCCCAACCATGTTGTGGGCGTCGAAGCCGGCGCCCCGGAAGGCCTCCGTGGCCATCGCCGAGCGGCTGCCGCTGCGGCAGTAGAACACGACCGGGCGATCGCGATCGATGGTGTCCACCTGGGTGGCCAGCTGGGAGAGCTCGATGAACCGGTCGCCGGCGATCCGGCCCGCTTCGCGCTCCTCGGGCTGACGCACGTCGATCAGCTGGATCTCGCCGCCGGCCAGCAGCTCGGCCACCTGCTGCGGGGTGTAGTCGTCCATGCTCTGAGGCTATAGGCTCGCGCGCGAGACGGGCTTCTTTGCCCAAGCTCCGGAGCCTGAGCGACGCTCGCTCGGTCGCGGAGCCCCGCCTCACGCCAGTTTTCGGTGTATCGCGCGGGGACGTCCACGATCCGGGACGGGTTCGCGGTGGCGCGGTCTGGTCCGAGGCCCGATGAGCTGCTTCCGCCTGACGCCGCCGTAGGCCGGGCCCGGACCGTAGGGACTCGCGGCCTATGCGTACGGCCTCCGTGGGGATCTGTGTGATTGCCGGCCGGCTCACACCGCGGCTGATCCCGACCGCGCGAGCGATCCGGCAGCGTGGCAGCTCGCGCAGGTGGGGCGGGCGCACCATGCCGCGGCCGCAGCCGGCGCCCCCTTGGCCCGGCTCGCGCCCTGTGGACAGGCGCCGACCCGGACGCCTGGCCGGCGGAGGCTGTGGCTCGCGGCCTGGCAGCGGGCTGGGCCGGGATCTGACAAGCGTCCCTGCCCGATCCGGGGGGGTGCTGGATGCAGGTGTCGTTGCAGCGTGCAGGCATAGGTTGAAAGTTGTCGATAGGGATGACGTGACATCTGTCTCGCGGGTGGTGTAGGCTGCCGCGCCGACATAGAAGCCCAGCCGAGTCCCTGGTTGCCACGGCGCCGGGGAGCGGGGAACCCAGTGGAGCCGCAAGGCTCCGGGGGGCGAATCGCCGGACCTCCGGCGTAGCGCACTCTTTCAGCGCGAGCCCGTCAGCTAACCCCGTAGGCGCAGAAAGAGAAGGGGTTGTACTTGTCGTATCTGCACTTTCGACGGATCGCCTGTAGGGCAGGTGCGTCGGTACTCATAGGCACCGCGGCGATCGCCGCCTCTGCGACGGCGGCGACGAGCGCCCAGCCCTCCTCCGGAGGGGCCGCCATGCAGGCCACGATCAAGACGGCCGGGACGTTGACCAAGCCCAGCACGTTCAATCAACTCGGCAAGCGGATGCTGAGGCCGGGTCTGTCCGGCAAGGACGTGACCATCCTCCAGGGCTACCTGACGATCGCCGGCTTCCCGACCTCGGTCGACGGCGACTTTGGCCCCGAGACCGGCGCCAGCGTCGCCGCATTCAAGGCGGCTCACCAGATTACGCCCGCCAATGACGTGGCTGGACTCTCCTTCGACAAGGTACTGAAGGCCGCGATCAGCGCGGACGAGAGCGACGTGCCGACGGGCACGACGCGCATCAATCCGGACGGGACGGCCACCGCGCCGGCCGGCGCGCCCGCGATCGTCCAGACGATGGTTTCGGCCGCCAACTCGATCATCGACACCTCCTACTGCGTCGGCGGTGGCCACGGCACCTGGAACTCGAGCTGCTACGACTGCTCGGGCTCCGTCAGCTTCGTGCTCCACGCCGCCGGCCTCCTGTCCCAATCCGAGGATTCCTCGGAGCTCGAGACCTACGGGCAGTCCGGCCCGGGCAAGTGGGTCACGATCTATACCGATGACGGCCACGCCTTCATTGTCATCGCAGGTCGGGCGTTCGACACCGCCGACTACGGTGGGCCGAACATCCCCAACGGGACGGGACCGCGCTGGCGCTCGAACCCGCTCGGCAACCTCGCCGACGGCGGCGACTACGTGGTTCGCCACCCCGTCGGCTTGTAACTCGACGCACGTCAGGACTCGGGAGTGAGGAGACGGGCACGGACGCCCGGTGGCCGCGGCCACCGGGCGTCCGGCGCTCTGGCGTAGCATGGGGAACATGTCCGCGCTCGCCGAGCTCTACACCCTCCCGCGCGAGCACCTGGACTTCCGCGACACGATCCGCCAGATCGCGCGCGAGCGGATCGCGCCGCGCGCGGCCGAGATAGACGAGAAGGCGGAGTACCCGCATGACCTGCGCCGGCTGCTGGCCGAGCACGACGTCCTCGCGTTGCCGTTCGAGACCGAGCACGGGGGGACGGGCACCGGCGCGCTGATGCTCAACATGGCGGTCGAGGAGATCGCCAAGGCGTGCGCCTCGACCGCGCTGATCCTGATGATCCAGGAGCTCGGGACGCTTCCGATCAAGCTGTTCGGGACCGACGAGCTCAAGGACCGCTTCCTGCCTCGCTGCGCCACCGGCGAATGGACGCCCGCGTTTGCCCTGTCAGAGCCCGACGCCGGCTCGGACCCGGGCGGGATGATCACGCGCGCGGTGAGAGGCTCGGACGGGTGGACGATCACCGGCACCAAGAACTGGATCACCAATCTGGGGGTGGCCGACTTCTACGTCGTGTTCGCCGTCACCGACCCGTCTTCCGGGCACTCCCGCGGGATCACCGCGTTTGTCGTCGAAGCCGATCGACCCGGCTTCAGCGTCGGCAAGGTCGAGCACAAGCTGGGGATCCGTGGCTCCCCGACCGGCCAGCCGATCTTCGACGACGTGCACGTGCCCGCCGAGAACGTGATCGGTGAGGTGGGACACGGGTTCAAGGTGGCGATGGCCACGCTCGACCGCTCGCGGCTGGGCGTAGCCGCCCAGGCGCTCGGCATCGCGCAGGGCGCGACGGACTACGCCGCCGCCTACGCGCGCGAGCGCCGGCAGTTCGGCGAGCCGATCAACTCGTTCCAGGGCATCCAGTTCAAGCTGGCCGACATGGAGACCCAGTGCGCCGCGGCGCGCGAGCTCCTGTATCAAGCCTGCTCCAAGGTCGACCGGGGCGACGCCGATCTGGGCAAATACTCCGCGATGGCCAAGTTGTTCTGCTCGGACACGGCGATGCGGGTCACCGTCGAGGCCGTGCAGGTTCTTGGCGGGTACGGCTACGTCAAGGAGTACCCGGTCGAGCGCATGTTGCGCGACGCCAAGATCACCCAGATCTACGAGGGCACAAACGAGATCCAGCGGCTGGTCATCGCGCGGACAATGCGGTAGTTCTACGCACATGCAGTCCCAGCCGCCCACTACCCGACACATCTTGCTCTCGGCGCTGGCCGCCCTGACCGTCGGCTTTGGCGCGGTGACCCTGTTCGCCGGCTTCAGCGCATCCTTCCCGGTACGTCTGCTTCAGGGGATCGCGGTGTTCGCGGCCGGCGCGGTGATCGTGGGCGGCGCGGTCGTGCTGTGCATGCTCCGCCTGGCCGGATGGCGCGACCCCGAGTCCGAGGTCGACTTCGAGGCGCTGGTGCAGCGCACCGAGCGCCTGGCCGCCGAGGGGTACTGGGACTCGTGGGATGACGAGGGAGAGGGCGACGAGGACTTGATTGGTGAGTCGGCCGCCGCGCCGGCCCGGAGCTTCGACCCGCGCAACGAGGACGACTTCAGGGCGCTCGTTCGGTCCGCGATCGACGACCTGCCGCTCGAGTTTCACCGGGCGTTGGAGCACGTGGCGGTCGTCGTCTCCGACGGTGGATCGCGCCGGCGCGCGTACGGCCTCTACCAAGGCGACACGGTGGCGCAGGACTACTTCCACGACCGGATCGTGATCTTCCGCGACACCCTGGTGCGCGACTTCGGCCACGACCCAGATCTGCTGCGCGCGCAGGTGACGCGGACCCTCCGCCATGAGCTCGCTCACCACCTGGGGTGGGACGAGAAGGGCGTCCGCGGGCTGGGCCTGTAGCCCGGTGGGGGCATCGTGAGCGCCGCCCCCTCGCCGTTCACGCCGATCGAGGCCTACGCCTTCCTGTCGGACTGCCACACCGGCGCGCTGGTGGCGCCCGACGGGTCGATCGACTGGCTGTGCGTACCGCGGTTCGATTCGCCGAGCGTGTTCGGGTCGCTGCTCGACCGCGGCGCAGGCACGTTCAGGCTGGGTCCATTCGGGATCAACGTGCCCAGCGGGCGTGCCTACGAGCCGGGAACGAACTCGCTGGTCACGTCGTGGAAGACGTCTTCGGGCTGGGCGACCGTGCACGAGGCGCTCACCATGGGTCCGCGTCGCGGCGAGGACACGATCACGCCACACACGCGGCCGCCGACCGACGAGGACGCCGATCACGTGCTTGTGCGGACGGTCAAGTGCGTCGAGGGAAACGTCGAGGTGGAGCTCGTGTGCGAGCCGGGCTTCGACTACGGTCGCGTCCTGCCCGAGTGGACACTCGAGCCCGACCGCCACCAGGCGACGGCGAGCGGGGCGGGTCAGGCGATGGTGCTGCGGACGGACATGCTGCTCGGGATCGAGGCCAATCACGTTCGTGCCCGGCATGTCCTGCACGAGGGCGAAGAGCTCTTCTGCGCGCTGTCGTGGGATGAGGAGGCGAGGGTGCCGAGCACCGTCGAGGAGGCCAACGCCCAGCTGGGCGCCACGACGCGCTTCTGGCGGCACTGGCTGTCACGCGCGCGGATCCCGGACCACGAGTTCCGCCCGCTGATCCAGCGTTCCGCGCTGGCCATCAAGGGGCTGACCTTCATGCCGACCGGGGCCACCGTCGCGGCGCTTACGACATCGCTGCCCGAGACCCCCGGCGGCGAGCGCAACTGGGACTACCGCTACACCTGGATCCGCGACGCGACGTTTACCCTGCAGGCGCTGCACTATCTCGACCTCGACTGGGAGGCCGATGAGTTCATGCAGTTCATCGCCGATCTGGACCGCAACGAAGACGGTGGGCTGCAGATCATGTACGGCATCGACGGTCGCCGGGACCTGACCGAGTCGGTGCTCGACGAGCTCTCGGGGTACTCCGGCGCTCGCCCGGTTCGCATCGGCAACGGGGCGTTCAACCAGCGCCAGAACGACGTGTTCGGCGCCGCGCTCGACTCGGTCCTCTTGCACACGCGCCGCAGCCAGCGGCTGCCGCGACGGCTGTGGCCGCTGATCCGGGCCCAGGCGGAGTGCGCGAAGGCCGTGTGGCAGCAGCCGGACCAGGGCATCTGGGAGGCGCGGGGCGAGCCGCAGCACTACGTCTCGTCGAAATTGATGTGCTGGGTCGCGATGGACCGCGCGGCCAAGCTGGCGGACATACGTGGCGAGCCCTCCACCGCGGCGGAGTGGAGTCAGGTGGCGGCCGACATCAAGGCCGACATCCTCGAGCACGGCGTCGACAAGCGAGGCGTGCTGGTCCAGCACTACGGAACCGAATCTCTTGACGCGTCCATCCTGCTGGCGGCGATCTTTGGCTTCCTGCCCGGCGACGATGACCGCCTGCGCGCGAGCGTGCTCGCGATCGCCGACGAACTCACCGATCACGGGTTCGTCCTGCGCTACCGAACCGACGAGACCGACGACGGCCTGTCGGGCAAGGAAGGCACGTTCGTGATCTGCTCGTTCTGGCTCGTGTCAGCGCTGGCGGTCATCGGCGAGATGCAACGAGCCCGCGACCTGATGACGCGCCTGGTGAAGATCGCTTCGCCCCTGGGCCTGTATGCCGAGGAGTTCGACGGGGAGTCGGGCCGGCACCTGGGGAATTTCCCACAAGCCTTCTCGCATCTGGCCGCGGTCGAGGCGGCCGGCCGGATCGTGCTCTCAGAGCGGCTGGCCGAGTTGGCCTGATGAGCCCTCGCAACCAGCTCCTGCGCCTCGCCCGCGGCGCGCTGGCGCCGGCGACTGGCGTCCAGGCCGGTCTGGCTCCCCTAGCATCATCGGGCCCGACCCAAGACTGAACAAGGAGTCCGTTACATGCCAGAAGCCGTGATCGTCGACGCCATCAGAACCCCGATCGGCCGCGCCGGCAAGGGTTCGCTCAAGACCGTCCGCGCCGACGAACTGGCCGCGATTCCGCTCCGCGCGCTGATCGAGCGCAACCCACGGGTCGACTTCGGCGAGACCGACGACGTGATGATGGGGGCCGCCTCGTCGATCGGTGAGCAGGGCTACAACGTCGGCCGCAACGCGTCGCTGCTGGCCGGGATCGACCACCACGTCCCGGCGTGCACGGTCAACCGCTTCTGCGCCTCGTCGCTTCAGACGATCCGGATGGCGTTCCACGCGATCAAGTCCGGGGAGGGCGACCAGTACGTCGCCGCCGGGGTCGAGGCCGTGTCCCGCGCCGGCCTGGGCGCGGGGATGATGGAGGAGGCCAAGAACCCGCACCTGAACGGCTCGAACGGGTCGGCGTATGACGTGTACATCCCGATGGGCATGACGGCCGAGAACGTGGCCGAGCGCTGCCACATCACGCGCGAGCAGCAGGACGAGTGGGCGGTGACCTCGCAGAACCGAGCCGTGGACGCGCGCGAGTCGGGCCATTTCGACGCCGAGATCGTTCCGGTGCCCGTGCCCGCGCACACGGAGACCGACAAGGAGGGGAACGAGATCGACGTTCCCGACGCGGTCGTGACCCAGGACGACGGCCCGCGACCGGGCACGACGATGGAGGTGCTCGGCAAGCTCAAGCCCGCGTTCCGTGAGAACGGCACGGTCACGGCCGGCAACGCCTGCCCCTTGAACGACGGCGCCGCCGCCGTGCTGATCATGTCCGAGGAGAAGGCCAAGCGCCTGGGCCTCGAGCCCAAGGCGCGGATCCTCGCCTCGACCGTCGCCGCGATCCGCCCCGAGATCATGGGCCTCGGTCCGATCCCGGCCATCCAGGCTCTGCTCAAGGCAGCCGGCGTCAAGATCGACGACGTCGACGTGGTCGAGATCAACGAGGCGTTCGCGGCCCAGATCATCCCCTGCAAGGACGAGCTCGGAATCGCC